>Ga0233444_10004280_pt1 | contig 13706 bp, 11 predicted proteins | sample SI_124_October20_6_FD_182792 | JGI IMG/M metagenome (GOLD analysis project Ga0233444, IMG submission 182792) | Seawater microbial communities from Saanich Inlet, British Columbia, Canada - SI_124_October2016_10_MG | ecosystem: Environmental > Aquatic > Marine > Inlet | place: Canada: British...
CAAACGCGCGATTCAACCCTTTTAATGGCACAACATCACATACCGTTGCCAAAGCCACCAGATCAAGCTGTTGCAACAGATCAGGTGCCGATTGATCGTCAAAAAAGCCACGCTGACGCAACGCACGAAGCACGCCAACCAGAACAACAAAACAAACCCCAGCGGCGCATAAATGACCATAGGTGCCATCTTCATCAAGCCGGTTGGGATTGATGACACTATGCGCACGTGGCAATTCAGGGCCAGCAATATGATGATCGATCACAATCACATCCATGCCGCTATCGGCAACAGCGGCCAGCGGGGCATGGGCTGAAATACCGCAATCCACGGTAATCAGCAACGACGCCCCTTTTTCCTGCAAGCGAATTAACGCATTGGCATTCGGACCATATCCTTCTTTGAAACGATCGGGAATATGCACAAATGTTTCGATATTCATCGCCCGCATGATATTCACGAACAAGGCCGCCGCCGATGCACCATCAACGTCATAATCGCCAAAGATGCCAATAGCATGACCTGCTTCAACACTATCGGCAATCCGTGCAACTGCCTTATCCATATCCTGAAATCGTGACGGATCAGGCAACAGATCACGCAACCGCGGATCAATAAGCGTTTCGACCTCACTTGCGCTTATACCGCGTGCTGCCAATATACGCGCGATTGGCAGGGGCATATCGGCAAAATGCTCTTGCAGACCAGCCGTATATCGGTCGGTATCATGTGCACTCAATGATGCGGAAATATGTTCCCAACGGGCGTCACTTGCCGACTGCGTGATTCCAAGGCATGCGTCGGGCGTCATTACCCCTCCTGCTCGCTTGGCACAATGGGCATGAATACAGGTGGTGCCTTCACGCATGAAAGCGCATTTAGCGCGCTCATGGCCGCTTCCAGCGCGGATGCAGCACATTCATGTGTTGTCATCGCAAGCGCAACAACATCATCAGGCGCTCGACCCTGCTGAACAAGCGATTCAACGGATATATCGTGATCTTGTAAAATTTTGGTCACATCGGCCAGAACACCTGACTGGTCAATGACGGTAAGTCGAATATAAAAGGCTGTATCAGGACCATTACCATTCTTGGCTTTGCTACCATCGCTAAGCGCGGCCATGGGACGGCCAAACGGCAGACAGGCACGACCAGCTGCAACATCAATCACATCAGCAAGCACAGCCGATCCTGTAGCCCCCGCACCCGCACCAGGGCCAACCGATAAAACGCTACCTATCGGCATCCCGTCATAGGCAACAGCATTCAAAACACCATCAACTTTGGCCAACTGGCTGGATATAGGCAATAAACAGGCTTCCATGCGTGGCGCACGGCCGGGTTCAGCTACACCAACTAGCTTGATGCGAAACCCAAGCTGGCGGGCATAGGCAAAATCAACAGCCGATACATCACGAATGCCGCTAATTTTCACGGCGTCAAAATGTGGTGTATGACCAAAGGCAATCGCCGCTAGAATGGTCAGCTTATGCGCGGCATCAATGCCATCAACGTCGAAACTTGGCTCAGCTTCGGCATATCCCAGCTTTTGGGCATCAACAAGTACATCGTCAAAATTTTCGCCAGTCTTTTCCATACGTGAAAGAATATAGTTACAAGTACCATTCAAAATGCCAGCTACACGGGTAAATTCATTGGCCGCAAGCCCTTCACGAAGTGTTTTGACAGCAGGAATCCCGCCAGCAACCGCCGCTTCAAAGGTCAACGCTACCTCATTATCTTCAGCTAGTTTTGCCAATTCACCGCCATGATGCGCTATCATCGCCTTATTGGCTGTGATCACATGCTTTCCTGCGCGCAAGGACGCACGTGTCAAATCAAGCGCAACGCCATCACTTCCGCCGATCAGCTCTATGACAACATCTACATCTTCAATCTTGGCAAGTTCGCGCGCATCATCCACCCACTGGATACCATCCATTGAAAAACCACGCTCACTATCTTTGCTTCGTGCTGATACAGCTACCAATTGCAAGCGGGTTCCGCATGCTGCGCTCAACGCGTCATTGCGGCTGGTCAGCTGGCGTGCGACTTCACTACCCACAACGCCCAGACCGGCAATAGCAATGTTCAGAACTGGTTTTTCATATGTCATAAAATTATCCATCAAGGCCGGAGAAAAATGCGAAAACAGGCTATCCGCCACCTGCATTTTCTAGCGAATTGGGCATAAACTAGCAAGCATAACTGGCGTGGCTAAAATTGACGTTACCTTGATCCTGATTGCCTGGCATCATTCATTATCTTCACTTTTACCAAATCCACCACCGCCTGGTGTTTCAATAACAAAAACATCACCAGGTTTCATTTTGCGCAGATCGGTTGCCGTCAAAACCTCTATCGACCCATCGGTTCGTTCAACCCAGTTCGCACCGGTTGCCGCCGCCTCGCCACCTGCCATCCCATATGGTGGGACAATTCTATGATTTGCTAGGATTACAGCTTCCATATCTTCCAGAAAGCGGGTGCGCCGCCTGACGCCATTGCCGCCATTATGCTTGCCTCTCCCGCCAGAATCTTCGCGTATCTCAAAGCTTTCCAAAATAACCGGATACCGCCATTCCAGAACTTCCGGATCGGTCAGACGGCTATTTGTCATATGTGTATGCACAGCATCCGTACCATCAAAATCAGGCCCCGCGCCTGATCCACCGCACAGGGTTTCGTAATATTGATGCGTGTCATTACCATAGATGAAATTATTCATCGTACCTTGTGCGGCAGCCATGACACCAAGCGCACCATACAGCGTATCGGTAACAATCTGGGACGTTTCAACATTGCCAGCAATCACGGCAGCTGGATAGCGTGCCCTAAGCATACAATCATCTGGCAAAATAATCTTGACTGGCTTCAAACATCCTTCATTCATTGGTATATCATCGTCAACTAAAGTTCTGAAAACATACAGAACTGCGGCACGGCAAACAGCCGCAGGCGCATTGAAATTATTTAACCCTTGTGGGCTGGTGCCTGTAAAATCCACCACCGCGGAACGGTTAGCTTTATCGATAGAAATTTGTACTTTGACCTGCTGGCCATTATCCATCGGATAGGTAAATTCCCCATCACTAAGCACGTCAATCACACGGCGCACGGATTCCTCGGCATTGTCCTGCACATGTCCCATATAGGCAATGACGGTATCAAGCCCGAATTGCGCCACCATTTTATGTAATTCCTGCAATCCTTTTTCATTGGCGGCAAGCTGCGCGCGTAAATCGGCAATATTCTGCTCGGGATTGCGCGCTGGATATTTTGCTCCTTTCAAAATCTCCATCATTTCGGCTTCACGGTATGTGCCCGCATCGACCATCTTGAAATTATCTATCAGCACCCCTTCTTCATCAATATGTGCCGAATCTGGCGGCGCAGACCCTGGCGTACGCCCGCCCACATCAGGATGATGACCTCGGCATGCCACAAAGAACAATATGTCGCTTTCATCTGCCGTGAATACAGGCGTGACAACGGTAATGTCAGGCAGATGCGTGCCCCCGTTATAGGGGTTGTTCAGAACAAAAGAATCACCCGGATTGATATTGCCTTCATTGCCAAGGATGATGGCACGAACGCTTTCCCCCATAGAGCCAAGATGCACTGGCATATGTGGGGCATTGGCAATCAATGAACCGATAGCATCAAAAATCGCACATGAAAAATCCAGTCGTTCTTTCACATTCACCGACAGCGCCGTATTTTGCAGCGTATAGCCCATCTGTTCGGCGATTGACATAAACAGATTATTGAACACTTCAAGCATAACCGGATCACAATTTGTGCCAATGGCATGGCGTTCAGCAATCGCTTCAATGCGGCGCAACACCAGATTACCAATATCGGTCATTTCGGCTTCCCAGCCAGGTTCGACAACATTGGTGCCGGTGGCTTCAATTATCAAAGCTGGTCCCTTGATTCGGTTGCCTGCGCCTATATTGTCGCGTTGAAAGACAGGCGCTTTGATAAATGCACCGCCCATATAGGCATCAACAACATCAACAGGTTGGGGGTCATCAGAACGCACTGGCTGACTTATCGATGGCAGGTCAAATGTATGGCCAATCGCCTCAACCGAAATGGTGGCCGCGATCAATAGTTTGCCCGACATCAAAAACCCGAAACGTGACCGGTAAGCAGCCTCATAAGCGGCTGTCATTGACTCTATATCACCATAGGGCACTTCCAGCGCCGTATCCGAACCATCATAGCGCAGATGCACAAACCAGTTGGTTTCCATACGCTCGGCGGCAATATTCTGCGCTTTAACCTCGGCTTCGGCATCCTTGGCCAACGCACTCAGTTCACCTTCAAGACGACCAAGTAACGCCGTATTCAAATGTGCTTCTACCGAACGTTCGCGCATCGCGGTCACATCGGCCAGCCCCATACCATAGGCCGATAACACACCCGCAAACGGATGGATCAGAACCGATGTCATGCCCAGATTATCGGCAATCTGACAGGCATGTTGTCCGCCAGCCCCGCCAAAACATTGCAACGTATATTCGGTAACGTCATAGCCGCGCTGTACCGAAATCTTTTTGATCGCATTGGCCATATTATCAACAGCGATACGCAGAAATCCATCAGCGATCGCTTCGGGAGAGCGCTCAACACCGGTGCTGGCCTTTACCGTCTCAGCCAGCGCTTCAAATCCGGCACGCACGGGCGCAATGTCCAGCGGTTCATTCTGTTTGGGGCCAAAGACCAACGGAAAGAATTGCGGCTGTAATTTACCCAGCATCACATTACAGTCGGTAACCGCCAAAGGGCCACCGCGACGATAGCAGGCTGGCCCCGGATTAGCCCCAGCACTTTCTGGTCCCACACGAAAGCGTGCGCCGTCAAACTGGCATAAAGACCCGCCACCGGCCGCGACAGTATGGATCAACAGCATCGGTGCATGTATCCGCACCCCAGCCACAACGGTTTCGAACACGCGCTCAAACGCATTTTCAAAATGCGCCACATCAGTTGATGTTCCGCCCATATCAAAGGTAATCACCCGGTCAAAGCCAGCTTGCTGTGCTGTTTTGACGGCCCCAACAATCCCGCCCGCAGGGCCTGACAGAATCGCATCCTTACCCTGAAACAGGCTTGAGTCAGTCAATCCGCCATTCGATTGCATAAGTTGCAAATTGGTGCTGTTCCCATCATGCGACAGCGCGGCGGCAATCCGGTCGATGTAACGGCGCAGAATAGGCGACAAATAGGCATCGGCGATCGTCGTATCGCCGCGCCCGACAAATTTAATCATTGAACTGGTTTGGTGACTTGTCGAAATCTGGGAAAACCCGATCTGTTCGGCTAATGCGGCGATTTTCTTTTCATGTGCAGGCACGCGGTAAGCATGCATTAACACAATTGCTATTGACCGGATACCATCATCATAGGCCGCTTGCAGACGTGGCCGCAGATCATCCAGATCAAGCGGCACCAGCACATTATCCTGTGCATCAATGCGCTCACTCACCTCTTCGATCCGTTCATATAGCATTTCTGGCAATGTTATCTTGCGGTCAAACAAACGTGGGCGTGCCTGATAGGCAATGCGTATCTGGTCACGGAACCCCTTTGTTACAACCAGCAAGGTACGATCACCTTTACGCTCCAGTAACGCATTGGTAGCCACCGTCGTTCCCATTTTCACCGCATCAATCAATGTGGCCGGAATAGGCGCATCGCTTTCAATATTCAGAAAATCACGGATACCCTGCAACGCGGCATCGTCATAGGCTTCTGGGTTTTCCGACAGCAATTTATGCGTCGCCAGCTCACCTTCGGGGCTACGCGCGACCACATCGGTAAATGTACCACCACGATCAACCCAGAACTGCCAGCCGGATTTATCCGCGCCAGCACCTGAAGAGTGCGTTTTGTCAAAAGAATCGGGTGTCATGAAAATATCCATTCACAAGAAATAATCGAAACAGGCAGAAAACAACAAAACCAACAATAACAGCAATGCTGGAAATAACCGCAATAAATGTCGCGGATAACCGCCCACCTTGTCAATTTGCTTGTCAATTTTAATCTATGAAAATCAGCTTATTTTCTATCGCAGGGATGATTTACGCCATCGGTGATTTTTGCATCCTTGAAGGCGTGAATATCGACATTATCAAAACAGGCAATATTGACCCCATAAGTAGTCGGGTCAGCGCGGCGTTTGTGAAACGTGTAAATACCGCATGTTTTACAGAAATAATGTTTTGCTTCACCAGTATTCCACTGATACAGCGTCAGCAACTCTTCACCTCTTATAATCTTCAGATCCGCCAGCTTAACCGAGGCCATAACCGCCCAGCGCCGCCGACATAGTGAACAGTCACATCTTTTGGCATTAACAAAGTCTCCGTCAAACGGAATTGTGAATGTCACCCCGCCACAATGACAGCTTCCGGTAATAGTCATGTTTTAATCTCCTTTTCGAAATATACGCGGTCATAGCCGTCAACCACCCCGCGAAAGGTCTCGGTAAAGCCAAGCTTGTGATACCAGCCAATATTCCGTTCCATCTTTACATTTGTATAAAGCTGGTAACGGTCACAAAGCGGGCGCAGATAATCCTCGACAGATTCCATAAGCGTCCTGCCCAGCCCACAGCCCATAGCCAAAGGCGCAACAGCAATATTTTCCAGCCAGTAACCTTCGCCTTTTTCAATAATAATGGCAAAGCCGACAATGTCGGTGGTGCCATCTATGTCACGCTCGGCAACAAAGACAATATCACGCGCTATATGCACCGCATAATCAGCCAGCATGGGGGCGGGTTTCTGCCCCATCAATGGCACATAATCCGCATAGGCCGCTGTGGCGATCGCCGCGCATTTATCGGCATCATCCATAATGGCTTTACGTATCTTCATTGCTTGTCTTCATTCGGGTATAATCCGCGCCATAGCATCAGCCAGCACGGGTCTGCTGTCACGCAATTTTCCACGCACGCTGTTAATATCCTCTGATGATTTGTTCTGGCTCATTTTTGACTTGGCCTCACATCTTGAAACCGTGATTTTGATTCCGATGATTGATGCGATCTGCGCATCCATGAAATCACGCGGCGCATCGCGCATTTTCCAGGCCTTGTCCCCATTGACCCTTTGTTCAAACAGGCTGGTCAATTTACCAACCACCGACCGCAAAAATTTCACATCATCGGTAAAGGTGATGTTACCGTGAAAATGGACTATCTGATAATTCCATGTTGGCACCACTTTATGATGCTCTGCCTTTGATGGATACCAGTTCGGGCTGATATAGGCATCTTCGGCACGAAAGATCGCCAGAACATCACTCGACTGTGAAATGACCCTATGCATGTCATTGGCTTTGGCGATATGCCCAATCAATGATTTATGCCCATCGGCATCCGTCTCCAGCAATAACGGAATATGATTGGCAAGCAAGCCTTGGGCATTATGCGCAACCAACGTGGCAAGCGGAAAAGACGCCACGATATTTTCGATTTCGCTATCGCGCTGTTCGTCAAAATGAATGGGGATATACATTTCGGATCACCTATGCCTGTTTGAAAATTTCATATCGATTGACTTCCTGTTTCAAATTAATTGGGCCAGGCGTCGTCCAGTAACGTTTAACCGAACGAAACCCCAGACCTTGCAATATTCTGTTAGGCGCCGGATTATGTGCATAGGGTTCACAGATAATCATCTCCAGATTCAAAATCTTAAAAAACATGCTGATTGATTGTGCAAGACAGCTTTTTGCAATGCCCTGTCCGCGATTGCCATCATCCCAGATTTGCATATGTATCATACCGGTTTTTGCCATATGCGAAAGGCGACAAATTCGTATGCCCAACCAAGCCGCCATCATATTCCCAGCCAAGATAGAACATATGACGTTGTGTCAATGATGTATGGAACTGATCTGTCAGCGTCTCAGCCCACGCCTCTCGTGAGGGCATTTTTGCTTTATCGACACCAAGTGCCAATAAATAGCTATCACTGGTATTGCCCCAATAATCGGCGACCAACATATGTTCCGCCAAAGTCATTTCGCGCACTGTAATTCTGTTCATCACGCACGTGCTTTTTATAATTGTTTACATGTAACAATTCGCTGAATTAACCAATTCACCCCATAAAAAAGGCACAAAAACAAAAAGGCAGGGAAAATCCCTGCCTTTTCGAAATTTGATATGGATAAAACCTAACGTTTCGAGAACTGGAAGCTCTTACGCGCTTTTGCTTTACCGTATTTCTTACGCTCGACAACACGTGAGTCACGTGTCAGAAAACCACCAGCTTTCAAAGCTGGGCGCAAACCTGGCTCGAAATAGGTCAAAGCCCGGCTGATACCATGACGTACCGCGCCAGCTTGACCAGACAGGCCACCACCTTTAACTGTTGCGAACACGTCAAATTCACCAACGCGCTCAACCGTTTCAAATGGCTGGGCAAGGATCATTTGCAAAACCGGACGCGCAAAATAAACGCTAATATCACGACCATTGATTTTCACCTGACCGGTGCCACGCTTTACCCATACGCGGGCAGAAGCGTCTTTACGGCGACCTGTTGCATATGATCGACCAAGACTATCAATCTTTGGCTCGGCAGGTGCGGCGGCAACTTCAGCCGGCGCGGCATCAGCCGTGCCACCTTCGGTAAGTGCGCCAAGTGCGGCCATACCTGTAGCCTCCGGCGCTGGTGTCGCTTCAACAGCTGTATCAGCTACTGGCTTTTCATCTTCGTTTTGAGTTTCCTGAGCCATAACTACCTCTTATTCTTTTCGTTCATGCTGGCGATATCGAGTACCGCAGGCTGCTGTGCTTCATGCGGATGCGACGGGCCAGCATAGATATGCAGGTTGCGCATAGCCTGACGACCAAGCGGACCACGTGGGATCATACGCTCAACAGCTTTTTCAACAACACGTGTTGGAAAACGACCTTCAAGAATTTTGTCAGCTGTACGTTCTTTGATACCGCCCGGATAACCCGTATGCCAGTAATAGGTCTTTTGTGAACGCTTATTACCGGTCAGCTTCACCTTTTCAGCATTCACGACGATGATATGATCGCCGCAATCCATGTTTGGTGTATAGGTAGGCTTGTGCTTTCCCCGCACACGCATGGCGATCAGAGACGCGAGACGTCCCAGAACCAGATCCTGCGCATCGACAACGAACCAGTTCTTTTCGATGTCTTTGGGTGTTGCAACATATGTCCTTGGCAAAGGCATAAAACAATCTCCAATTTGAAATGATACAGATACGCCAGTTCATCTTTACTGGCCAATCTGCGAAACTGTGCAGGTTATAGGGGGATTTGGTCACGGCGTCAAACATAAAATATCAATGAATATTTATATATTTGTTTAAATACAATGGTTTGTATATGTGGTTTTATTTTACCACATATATTTTATTCCTGCTTACATAAATTTGGCTCCAGATTGCTTTTATCGCGATCATCTCTATACTGCCAATCTGGTAATGACGGCTTAAAGCAAAACAACCATGTTTATCCTCATCGATAATTACGACAGTTTCACTTGGAACCTCTGGCATTTCCTGTCTGACCTTGGCGCCGAGGTTGAGATCATCCGCAATGACGCGGCCACAGTTGATGATATTATCGCGCGCACGCCGCAGGGACTTATCGTGTCGCCTGGCCCTGGCACACCTGATGATGCTGGCATTACCATTGATCTGATCCGCGCGGCTCAGGGAAAAATCCCCCTACTTGGTGTCTGCTTGGGGCATCAATCACTTGGCGTTGCTTTTGGCGCGTCAATCATGCGCGTTGATCCGCCTGTCCATGGCAAATTATCAATGGTCAAGCGCACCTACAGCAATGCCGTAATCAGTGATATTTTTGCCAATTGCCCCGAAGAATTTCCTGTCACACGCTATCATTCATTGGTTATTGACGAAGCAACCTTGCCTGACGAACTGACTGTGACCGCGCGTACCGCGGCGGGGGCGATCATGGGGCTATCGCATTGTCAGGCCGAATTGCACGGCGTCCAGTTCCATCCCGAATCAATCGCGTCGGTGGCGGGATACCGTATTCTGGGCAATTTTCTCAAAATCTGCGGGCATGATCTACCTGATGACGCAACAATCGCTGCCTTGGAAACCCAGATTTTACGTCTGGATCAGCGTTTCCCCGACCAGATGCACGCTTAAGGCGCTTGACTAAAAAGGGGCGCGGATCATCTCCACGCCCCTTTGTCTATAATATGTGTCAGGTTTTATTCAGCCGCTTTCGCAACACCATTGATCGCTTTATCAAGTGCCTGCTCCAGATCGGCGATAATATCGTCAATATGCTCAATCCCTACTGACAGACGGATATAGCCTTGGTTCACACCAGCCGCTTCCTGTTCCTCGGCTGTTAATTGCGAATGCGTAGTTGACGCTGGATGAATGGCCAGCGAACGCGCATCACCTATATTGGCAACATGATGGAACAGCTCCAGAGAATCGACAAAGGCTTTGCCAGCTTCCAAGCCGCCTTCAAGTTCGAACCCGACCAGACCGCCATAACCACCTTTCAGATATTGATAGGCACGGCGCGCTGGTTCGGCATCCTGCAAGCGTGGATAATTGACCTTGGCAATCCCCGGATAGCTATCAAGGAAATCCGCCACAGCACTTGCATTCTTGCTATGTTCACGGATCCGCAATGGCAAGGTTTCAAGCCCTTGGATAAGCTGAAAGGCATTGAATGGGCTTAGCGGCGCGCCAAGATCACGAAGCAATGTCACCCGCGCTTTCAAAACATAGGCAATTGGCCCCAACGGTTTTGCCGCTTCAGACCAGATCGCGCCATGATAGGACGGATCAGGCTGGTTCAAGGCTGGCTGTCGTTCTGGAAATGCGCCCCAGTCAAAATTACCACCGTCAATGATAATACCGCCTATCGATGTGCCATGCCCGCCAATATATTTGGTCAGTGAATGGACAATAATCGCCGCCCCATGATCGAATGGCCGCGCCAGCAAAGGTGCCGCCGTATTATCAATAATCAACGGAATACCCAATGGCCGGCCAATATCGGCCACTTCCTGAATTGGAAATACTTCCAGCTTTGGATTAGGCAGGGTTTCGGCATAATAAGCGCGTGTACGCTCATCTGTGGCCGCGGCAAAATTTGCCGGGTCGGACGGATCGACAAACCGCACTTCGATACCTTGCTGGGCAAGGGTATTTTTGAACAGGTTCCAAGTGCCGCCATAAATGTCGGTCGAGCTGACGATATTATCACCAGCAACTGCCAGATTCTGCACTGCATAGGCCGTCGCCACCTGCCCTGATGCAACTGCCAGTGCCGCGACACCCCCTTCGATGGCGGCAACGCGCTTTTCCAGCACATCCGTTGTCGGGTTCATGATCCGCGTATAGATATTACCCAGCTCGGCAAGACCGAACAGATTGGCCGCATGATCGGTTGAGCCGAATTCATATGACGTTGTCTGATAAATAGGCACCGCCACCGCATTGGTTGTTGGATCCTGTCTGAAACCGGCATGTAGCGCGGCTGTTTCAGGATGCAGGACAGGCGTAGATATAGGCTGTTTTTCAGAAATAGACATATTTATCTCCTCTTTAGTGCTTTGGACGGAATGTCAGGGCGCACAAGCTAGAATCAAATACCCAACCCGTTTCAAGAGAGGTCAGCTCCACAAGGTTGTGCCTAAACAAATTAAAGACACGCTATGCTAGATACCTTGGAAATATATCCTGTGGAGGATATACCCTGTGGCACAAGCAATAAAAAACGCCTCAGCTAAAAGCGGGCGTTTGGTTAAGACATCATGTCATCCAGATCGCGCTTTAGCCGTATTTATGAATCGCCCGCAAGTTGTCATTTAAATCGGCGATGTAGAGATAAAAACATACTAAAAGGCACCCTGTCAACGCGCCTTTAGGGAATATAATTCCAAATATTGACGTTTTATTGGTAAAACTTACCTATAAACTTAAAACATGCACCTTGACGGTTTGGCATTCACACAAGCAAAATATTCAGGCCAACAAACATTCAGGCCAACAAATATTCAGGCCAACAAATATTCAGGCCAGTAACAAAACATTAACCACGCCATGGTACTATTAGGCATGACATTACAAACCCACATTTTCAGTTACATATCGCACCCGCGCGTCCTGATGATGCGAAGCTTGTTGCTGTCATGCCTGTTGCTGTCATGCCTTTTGTTCTCACCACCTGTGCTGGCGGCTGATTTGGATAAGGGGATACGCGCCTATGATGCTGGTAATTATGCCGCCGCACTTGCCGAATTTCGTCCTCTAGCTAAACGAGGGGATGCCGCAGCGCAAAATAATCTTGGGGTGATGTTTCATCTTGGAAAAGGTGTAGCACAAGATCACAGTTTGGCCTTTAAATGGTATAACCTCGCCGCTAATCAGGGGTATGACATGGCACATCATAATCTTGGCATGCTGTATGTATATGGCCTAGGCGTGCCACAGGATTATGTTGAAGCTTTACGCTGGTATCGCCGTGCCGCCATGCAAGGACATGCGGCGGGGCAATATGATCTTGGCGTAATGTATGCCAATGGTGAAGGCGTGCCACAGGACGATGTGCGGGCGCATATGTGGGGTAATCTAGCACGGGCGAAAGGGGTAGAAAACGCCGATGCTCTAATTAAAGAGCTTGAAACCCACATGTCGCACCAGCAGGTCGCAACCGCCCAAGCCATGGCGCGCCAGTGTCTTAGACAGGATTACAAGAATTGCGACAAACTTTAACTAAGTTAGCCAAGATACAAACTGTTCAATGCATGTTTGTTCACGAAATGTTTCACGTGAAACATTTTGAAACTGTCGCCATGTTATATATATAGGGCGTTTCTTGCAAAAGCAGGACGAGCCACATATAGTTCAGCAGCATAGCAAGACCCAGACAGGTGAATCATGCCCGATACGATAAAATCCGACATAATGAAAACTACGCTAAATGGCCTGATTAGCGGTGATATGCCGGCGCCCGCAACGATCCGCGAATGCTTTAACCAGATTATGGAAGGTGAAGTATCGCCTGTCCGAATTTCGGCATTTCTAATTGCGCTTAGAATGCGGGGAGAACGGGTTGAAGATATTGCGGTGGCGGCATCGGTCATGCGTGAGAAAGCGCTGATTATCGACGCGCCGGACGGGACCATGGATATTGTCGGCACAGGTGGGGATGGAATCGGCACCTATAATATATCTACTGCCACGGCCTTTGTTGTTGCTGGATGCGGCATCCCCGTCGCCAAGCATGGCAATAAAGCTGTCTCATCAAAAAGCGGGGCTGCGGATGTATTGTCATGTCTGAATATCAAGCTTGATTGTGATATGGCTCTTGTCAGCAAAGCATTAATGACAACCAATATTTGTTTTTTGATGGCACCACGCCACCATGCCGCGATGCGCCATGTCGGCCCTGTTCGCGCTGAATTAGGCATAAGAACGATTTTTAACCTGCTAGGCCCCCTCGCCAACCCCGCTTTGGTCAAGCGCATCATGATCGGCGTATTTGACAAGGCATGGTGTACCCCTTTTGCAGAAGCACTGGCACAGCTAGGCACCACCCATGCCTGGGTCGTGCATGGCGCAGATGGTCTTGACGAGGTCACAACAACAGGCGTGACGCATGTTGCGGCGCTGGAAAACGGGACGGTGCGCGAATTTTCCATTTCG
>Ga0233444_10004281_pt1 | contig 13701 bp, 12 predicted proteins | sample SI_124_October20_6_FD_182792 | JGI IMG/M metagenome (GOLD analysis project Ga0233444, IMG submission 182792) | Seawater microbial communities from Saanich Inlet, British Columbia, Canada - SI_124_October2016_10_MG | ecosystem: Environmental > Aquatic > Marine > Inlet | place: Canada: British...
CGCATTCATTCGTTTTCTATCAATGATAGAGCTTATTTTAGCTTCAATTTCATCAGAATTAGTGTTTTTTGAATTGACAAAATATATTTTAAGAACAGCTTTTTTCCATTTTTTTGAAGATCTTAAAAACTTAACTAATTGAAGAGATAATTCATTTTCTTTATTAAACCCGTTCCACCATAAATCAATAGAACTAAAATTTCCAAATCCTCTTTTCTCATCGTAATCTAAATAAAGTATGTTGTAATCTAAATCTTTGAGTTTCTGAGTCATTTCACTAAACCAAATTGGATCCTTGGTATTCTTAGCCCAGCCCATTAACACAGTATTTGGATCTATCCCTGAAAAACCATAAGTTGTAGCTATAGATTCGATTCCTTTAAATACATTTTGACAATATAACTTCCTATGAAAAATAGAATCGTCTATTATCAAATCATCTTTAGTGTTTTGATGAGACTTTGGAAATAAAACTTTTGCAGATTTTGTTTCAATCAAATCAAAATTAGACACCATTCCAGCTCTTCCAATAATTGATTTTCCGAAATCTATTAAATGAGGCCTATTTGCAGTTCCTCCACTAAAAAGCAAAATATTAGGTTGCCAATTTCTTTTGTGAACCGTCTTTTTCTGAAGATTTTTTAAGCCTGTTTTCACTACAGTATTCCAAACACTTAACCAAACATCACCAGTTCCAAGCACTAAGTCTTTTTTTGATAACCAAAACCAAAAAATCATCATAAATAAAACTGCAATTAGTGTAGCTCCAAGATTCAATTGAATCATTAAAAGCAAGGTAGAAATTGCTCCTAATAGTGAAATCCATATGGGAATTTTAAACTTTGGTCTGAAATCAGGGCTAGACCATTGTTCTAAAAAACAAGATAGATTTATAAATAAATAAGCTGCCATATAAAACATAGCAACTAGTTCAGCAATTACATTCAGCTCCCCAATAAGAATACCAATTTCAGCTATTATAAAAGTAAGAAATAAGGCATTTCTAGGTTCTTTATTTAGGCCCGATTCTTTGGCAAATATATTAGGGGTAATATTATCTAATGACATAGCTTGTAGTATTCTTGGCCCTCCTAAAATACCACCTAATGCAGAAGATAAAGTAGCGCCCCAAACACCTCCAAGAACTAAAAGTGGAATAGCACCAAATTCAATTAATACATTGTTATTAGACCTTAGGAATTGTCCATCAATATTATAATAAATAAATAAAGAGAGTAATATGTAAATAATTAAACCTATAGATATTGACAACATGGTTCCCCATGGAATAGAAATCTTAGGATTTTTTAAGTCTCCACTCATAGCAACACCTGCTGTAAATCCAGTTACTGCAGGAAAAAAAATTCCAAATAATGTAGCGAAACTTGGGGATTCAATTATATCTGATCCAATTTTTAAACCTTCTGAAGAACCTAGAAAAACAGATCCCAATGAGAGCACAATTAGCCCCAAAATAACATACTGAATCTTTAGAGCAAAACTTGTACTTATATAAGCAATTACAAGAACAACAAATAAAGCAAAAGAACCAAACAAACGAAGTTTATTGGTTGATATTCCATTTATAGCCCAATCTTCGTTTATGACCGGAATTAGACTCTCTGAAAAACCAATTAAATAAAGAGAAATGCTAAAAGAAGTAGCAATAAAAATAGTTAGTCCAATGGCCCCTCCAATTGGAAGACCAAGACTTCTAGTAAGCATGTAATAAATACCACCCTTATCAATTTTTTTATCAGTTGCAATTGAGGAAACGCTTAAGCCTGTAGTTATAGAGATTAAATGAGCAAAAAATATGATACTAATAAACTGTAGAATGCTGGAAGAATTACCCACAACACTTCCAAGTCTCATGTACATAATGACCCCTAATATTGTTAGTAAAGAGGGGGTCAAGACACCACTAAAAGTTCCAAATTTTTTCTGACTTGCCATTAAAAGAATGAAATTTATTAATAAATATGCTAAAAGGAAATTATATTACAGTCATTAATTAAAACAAATATGTTTAAGAACTTAAAAGTATTAGAATTATCAAGTGTGTTAGCTGGTCCTGCAGTCGGAATGTTTTTTTCTGAACTTGGGGCACAAGTTGTTAAAGTAGAGAATAAAACAACTAATGGAGATGTGACTAGAAAATGGAAACTTCCAAATGAAAAAAAAAGTGACTTATCTGCTTATTTCTGCTCTGTTAATTACAATAAAAACTATATTTTTTTAGATTTCAACAATCAAAAAGATAGAACAGAACTAGAAATTTTAATAAAAAATTGTGACATAGTGATTACTAATTTTAAGGGGGAAGATGCAGCTAAGTTCAGTTTGAATTTTGAAGACTGTAAAAAAATAAATTCTAAAATTATATATGCACACATAGGAGGATTTAAAACCAATCCAAATAGAGTAGCTTTTGACATAGTGCTTCAGGCGGAAACAGGCTACATAAACATGACTGGAAATGAAAAAGAATTTGCAAAAATGCCAGTTGCTTTAATTGATGTTCTTGCTGCACACCAAATAAAAGAAGGAATATTAACTGCGATGCTATTACAGACAAAGGAAAAAAAAGCTTATAAAGTCTCTACAACATTGGAAGAAACTGCAATTGCATCGCTTATGAACCAATCTTCTAATTTCTTAATGGCTAGGCACCAAGCAAAACCTATTGGCACCTTGCATCCAAATATTTCACCTTATGGAGAAGTGGTAACAACTTTAGACGAGAAGAAATTAGTTTTAGCAATTGGAACAGATCATCAATTTGAAATATTTTCTAAAATTATTTCTATTGAAAAAAAATGGATGGATAAATTTAAGACCAATCAACAACGTGTAGAGGATCGAAAACTTCTCTTTGAAATTATAAATACCAAAACCAAGGAAATATTATCAGATGATTTAATTGCTAATTGTTTTGAAAAAAATATTCCAATAGGTGAAATTAATACTGTAGAAAAAGTAATGAAAAGCGAAACAGCAAAAGAAATGGTATTAGAAGAAATTATTGATAATCAACAAACCAAAAGAATCAAAACGGTAGCTTTTGAATTAACTAGCTGATTTTAGTTTATTGATTTTTGAATTCAATACCTTAACTATTTTCTTGCCATCCTCTTTGGAAATTTGAGATCCAAAATTGTATTCTTTGTCAAGCGCATTAATGATAATTGTTCCTTGACCTACTACCCAAAAAGAATCATTAAAAACTTTAGAAAAAGATTTTTCCTCCAATGGAGCCAGTTTTATTTTTTTAATATTACTAGTAATAAATTCTTTTGCTCTTCCATAGCCCCAAAGTGATTTTTTGACAGAAAATTTATCTTCATCAATTCTAATAAATTCAATTCCAAATCGTCTCCAAATCAATACTCTTACAACTTTATATAGAAAATAGGTCCAAAAAACTAAAAAAGTATAGAAATAAATCTTTTGGTCTTGAAGTTCTTGAGTGAAAAATAAAAAATATAATATTACTAGTCCACAAGACAACCAAATAAAGAGCCAAATAAGCATAACCAATATCTTCCATTGGTCAGTCTTTGAGGAGATTATCATAGTAAAAAAATCTGTGTGGTCCTCATAAGACACTCTATTTCCAATCCATTTCATAATACAAAATTATCAACTTTAAATTATTTGTAGTAGATATACGAAACTTTTAATGCGAAAAACTGTATAAAGAACTCTGAAATTTAGGCATGGAAATTGATAAGTCTTTTAATATGATAAATAAATCAAAACTTATACTAGTAACTATTTTATATGTAATGGTAAACCTGTTGAGCAGTAATGTAATTTCTCAGACAGAGAATACCTATGAAAATTTATTGGTATTATATGTAAACGAAGACTATAAAAACTGTTTCAATAAATCTTTAAAATACACCGTTAAAGATAAAACTAAAAAAGATCCTCTTCCCTATTTATTTGCTTCAAAAGCTAGTTATGAAATGAGTCAAGATCATAAATACACAGATGAATTTCCTAAAGCTAGAAAAACAGCTTTATCGTATGCTGCGAAATATCGAAAAAAAGACAAAGAATACCTATTTAAAGAAGATGCTGAAGAATTTATAAACGACTTTAAAATAAATATAATTGAAGAACTAGAAAATTACTTACAGGAAGGAACAGACAAGACCTACTCAAAAGCTGTAGGGCTAACTAAAAAAACTTGTGACATTGACCCTGAGGATGTTGGTGCAAAATTACTCTATTCGATACTTTGTACAATTACAAAAAATAAAACCAACGCTAAAGAATATTTAAAACTATGTATTCCAAAATTAGAAGAATATGAAAAAAATAAATTCAGTCTTAAATATATGACCGAATCTCAACAATTATTTTTGAGATATGCGATAATGGAATACGCTAAATATTACAAAGAAAAAGATGCTGCAAAATCAAAGAAAATGATGGAGTATGGAAAGCCACTTTTTTATGATGAAAATGATTTTTCTAAAATTGAATACAATATGGATTATAAATTCTTATTTGATGATTTTAAATAAGAAATTATATTAGGTCCTATGAGATTTATTCTTTTTTTATTTCTTGTTACATATACTTTTATTGGCTCTGGGCAATCTTATACATATAAAATTGGATTATTAAAATACAATGGTGGGGGAGATTGGTATGCCAATCCAACAGCATTGACTAATCTAATTGAATTTTCAAATAAAGAAATTGGAACTAATATTAATCCAAAATACGATGAAGTAGAAATTGGAAGTAATTTGCTGTTCAATTATCCATTTGTGCATTTGACAGGTCATGGAAATATTGTATTAAATCAACAAGAGATCAACAACTTAAGAAATTATTTAATTGCAGGTGGTTTTTTGCATATTTCGGACAACTATGGGTTAGATCCTTTTATAAGAAAAGAAATTAAAAAAATATTCCCAGAATTAGATTTTGTTGAACTCCCCTATTCGCATGCCATATACCATCAAAAATTTGATTTTAATGAAGGATTGCCTAAAATTCACCAACATGACGAAAAGCCTTCTGTAGGATTTGGAATTATTTACAAAGGGAGGTTGGTATGTTTTTACGACTATGAATGTGATTTAAGCGATGGTTGGGAAGATTCAGATGTTCATAACGACTCTGAGGAAACTAGAACTAAAGCACTACAAATGGGGTCCAATATTCTTTCTTACACTTTTCTAGGGGGCAAAAACTAGTTTCTAAAATGCTTTAAATTCAATCCATATAAAACGATGAAAATTATTGGAAATATGGAAGAAATCAATAGTTGATTTAAATCAAATGGATTTATACTATAGGGAACCATTAAAATAAGTACTTGAATTAAGCAGTAGCCATAAAACCCCATTTTTTTAAAATTCCACATCATATAAACAAAAGCAACATTGCCTAAGTATAGAATTAGATACCAAATGGAAGTTTTGTCCATTAAATTGAAAATATCCTTGTACATATCTACCATTTCTTGATTTGGGAGTAGACTAAACATTTCTTGCTTTACATTTTCGTTAATAAACAGAGAATAAAGAGTAGAAACAATAATTTGTATTCCAGAGCCTATCCAGCTTAAAATACATAAAACCTTTAGTAAAACAGGTCTTTCATTCAAATTGGATGAAGTATTTTGAGGGTTTTCAAACGTTGGTACAGATTCACTCATATTATAGTTTTATTGATAAATATAAATTCAAATTTTTAGGTTAAAAGTATAAAGTTAAAAAAAAAAAGCTCCCCATAAATATGGAGAGCTAATGCGGACCGGACGGGACTCGAACCCGCGACCCCCTGCGTGACAGGCAGGTATTCTAACCAACTGAACTACCGGTCCAAATGGTTGGTAAATTTAATTTTTTTGTCTGGAGTAACAAGCAATTAAATAGATTTTTAATATATTTTTTTTCTCTTCAACAAATATTCTAATAAAATTTGGTCAAAACCTATTTCAATATCGGCGCTAATTAAGTCTACTTTTTGTTGTTTTAGTAAGTTGTGAATCCTACTTTTTATAGAATTTCTCTCTGTTATATATTTTTCTTTAATTTGCTTTGGATGCATTTTAATAGATTCACCAGTTTCAACATCAACAACATTATAATATTTATTTTTTAAATTTAATTGATTTTCAAGATTGTGATGAGAAACATCAAAAACTACAATTTCGTGTAAATGATGTCTTAAATGTTTAATGGAATTGGCAAAATCTTCAGGATTATCAATGGCCATAAAATCCGAAAAAATAAAAACCAACGAACGCTTATGAATTTTTGATGCCAAATTATTTAGCATTTTAGCAATATTTGTTTTTTTATTTTTAAAACTTTTTTTCTGGTCCTCTAAAACTCTTTCAAGCTTAGAGAGTAAAAAGCGTTGATGTGTTAAAGATGATTTTGCGGAAGAATAAAAGTCTAATGCATCACTAAAAATAGATAATCCGAATGCATCTCTTTGTTTTCTCATTAAAAAAATAAGGGCTGCTGCAGCATCTACAGAAAAAGTAAATTTATTGTATGGCTGATCTACTGGAAACATCATTGAAGAAGAAGAATCTATAAGAATTTGACATCTTAAATTCGTTTCCTCTTCATATCTTTTAATAAATAGCTTGTCTGTTCTTGCTAATAATTTCCAGTCTAAATGTTTAACCGATTCTCCACTATTATATAATCTGTGCTCTGCAAATTCTACCGAGAATCCATGAAATGGACTTTGATGTAAACCAGTAATAAAGCCCTCAACAACTTGTTTTGCCAACAACTCTAGAGATCCAAATTTTCGTGCAGTTTTATAATTAATCACCTATAATAAATCATTTGCTAGATTAGCTAATTCAGACCTTTCTCCTTTTTCTAAAGTGATATGGGCAAAAAGATCATCTCCTTTAAGCCTGTCTATAAGATAAGAAAGACCATTACTCTGTTCGTCTAAATAAGGAGTATCAATTTGAAAAACATCTCCAGTGAAAATAATTTTGGTGTTTTCACCTGCTCTAGTAATAATGGTTTTTACCTCATGAGGAGTTAGATTTTGAGCTTCATCAATAATAAAAATTACGTTTGAGAAGCTTCTTCCTCTTATAAATGCTAGTGCAGAAATCGTTAATTTTCCCTGCTCTTGCATTTCTTCAATTTTTTTAAACTTTTTTTCTTTACTTCCAAATTGATTTTTAATGAATTTTAAATTGTCAAAAAGTGGCTGCATATAAGGGTTAATTTTCTCATCTGCATTTCCTGGAAGGTAACCTATATCTTTGTTACTCAATGGAACAATTGGTCTAGCCAAAACAATTTGATGGTATAAATTATGTTGCTCTAAAGCGCTTGCCAAAGCCAAAAGAGTTTTTCCAGTTCCGGCAACTCCTTGTAGAGAAACAAGTTTGATGTCTGGATTTAATAGAGCATGAAGTGCAAAGGTTTGTTCTGCATTCTTGGGTTTTATTCCATAAGCATATTGTTTCTCTACTCTTTCTAGATGCTTTTCATGTGGATTGTAATAACCCAAAACAGAACTTTTACCGTTCTTCATTATGTAAAAGCCATTAGAAATAATTCTATTTTTTAATACACTCAAATCTTGTGTAACACCATTTTTATAGAGTTTGTTAATAAAATTAGAATCAATTTTATCAAAGAGTTGTTTGCCGTTATAAAGGGTACTATCTCTATCTATTTTCCCAGTTTCAAAATCCTCTGCAGTGATATTCAAAGCTTTTGCTTTCAGACGTAAATTAATATCTTTTGAAACTAGAACTATCTTAGATTTTTTATTTGAAATTTTAAGACTTAAAGCAGCATTTAAAATCTTATGGTCATTTTTATTTCCAAAAATATTAACAGCATTATTGGTAAGACTTTCATCTTCCATGATAATTTTAAACTTCCCACTTTCAATTCCATTGATAGGAACCCATTCTTGAAGGGTGAAATCTTTGCTTAATCTGTCTAAAACTCTTATAAATGCTCTTGCCTCAAAGTTTTTGGTATCATTACCTCTTTTAAAGTTATCTAACTCTTCTAAAACAGTAATTGGAATAGCTATATCATTTTCCTCAAAACAATGCAAAGAATTATGATCATGTAAGATTACAGACGTATCTAGAACAAATATTTTATTTTGTTTCTTTTTAGACATTTACAATAAAGAAAAACATTTTATATGTTAATAAGTTAAAATTTAATAACAATTTAATGAATGTTAATATTTAATTTAATTTAAAATCAAATTCTAAAACAGTTTTATTTTTTCTTTCATCTGAAACTTCTACTTTACAGCTATGATTTCCAGGTAAGACATTAGCATATTTATCCAAACTAACTTTTAGTCTATTATTCTTAGAACTGAAGTTGGAAAGTACCCACTTATTGTCAATAAAAACATTGTACTTATCAACACCACTCTTTAATTCTATGATTTTAAATTCAAGTTCTTGATTTTTATTTTTTTGGAAGTTATTTCCTATGTGATTAATCTTAGGAGGAATTGAATCAGTAAAGATTTTATACTTTCCAAACTTATTGACTTCTGCCGATATCCAATCCTTTGAAATATCTGAATTTTTGTTAATAATATTTCCGTTTTTTGTCAATTCTCCAATAAATAATTTGTCTCCATTTAGTGATTCATTTTTAGATAATTTGATAGATAAGATAAATTTTCTTTTTAATGGAATATTAGAATTGTTAAAAGTATAAATACTTTGTTTTTTAATTGGATGAATTGGAGTGTTATCATAAAGTGTATTGGTATCCATTACCACCAACATCGAACTATCCGGTGAGTAAATATTAATTGGTTGTATTTGCTGAATTGAAAAATCATTTTCACAACTACCAATAGATGTATTTTTAACAAAGAACTTTAATTTAGAAATATTGTTTTTAATATCTCCAACAACAATTTGAATTTCATGAATCAATGTATCTTGAAAGCAAATCAACCCATTACCAATATTTTTATCATATATCTGTAAATCATTATTTGGGTGAATATACATTTTATGGATTTTTTCTCTAAATTTTTGATAGGCACCATAATCTTTGTGAATATTTGTTTGTCTATTAGTTTCAAAATCAATTTCATCAAATTTTAGTTGGTATTTAAGTTGTTGGTCTATGTACATATTAATAGAATAAACACCACAACTATTAGAACTATTATCATAATAATCTGTTGATTTTAAACCAAAGCCACTTAACCTGTTTAGGTAAATAATACTATCGTATTTTAAATGGTAGTTCTGGTTCTTTTTAATTGTTAGAACATCTTTTGAAGAATAACTATCTAAACTATTAGAGTTTAAAAAAGAATAAAGCCTCAATTTATTAATTATTGGAGGCTTGTTATCTGCAATATCAAAGTTAAATAGCTCCGGATTAATAGGATGTTCAGACTTAGTTTCTCTAATTTCGAAATGTAGGTGTGGTCCAGAAGATCCGCCTGTATTGCCAGAATATGCAATTACTTCTCCTTTGGAAACTGTTAAGTCTAAAGAATCTAAATAATAGGTTAAAGTTTCTGTTTGAAGCTCGTATTGGCGTTTTCTTAAAATCTTTTCTATTTTTTCTGGGAAATGGTCTAAATGGGCGTAAACACTTGTAAAACCATTTGGATGGGCTACATATATAGCTTTGCCATATCCTCTTTTAGAAACATTAATTCTAGAAACAAAACCAGTATCAATAGAGTAAATTCTATAATTAATTCTTCCATTGGTTTTTATGTCTAAACCTGTGTGAAAATGGTTGGATCTCAATTCTCCAAAGTTTCCAGAAAGTAGAATTGGAATTCCTATTGGAGGTCTAAAATTATACTTATTTTTTTCTTGTGAAAGAATAGACAATATTGAAAAAAAAACAGTAAAGAAAGATAAAAATCTAATAAAGAAATTCATTAGACAAATCTTGTAATAATTAAATAAATATGGTGCTATAAAATTAGTTTTTTATTCACAATTAATTTTAAATTTGAATAATTCAGTTTAGCAACTAACTTTGTAAAAATGGTTTAATCCAATGGAAAAAGAAATATCTGCATTAAATGAAATCCGAAGTTTCATAAAGGGTTTAAAAGAAAAATTAAATACGAAAATTCAAGAGAATAATAAATTGAATGAAGATATCCTTTCTGCAGAAGAAGAGATAACACAGCTTAAAACTAAAATTTCAGAATTAAATGAAAATATTAAGATGCTGAAATTAGCTAGTCAAATTGATGGAAACGAGGTTGGATCTACTAAAGATGTAAAGCTAATGATCAATGAAATGGTAAGAGAAATTGACAAATGTATTGCATTACTAAATAAATAAAATATGAGCGAACTTTCTATTAAGGTAGTAATTGGAGGTAGAACCTATCCATTGACAATTAACAGAGAAGATGAGGAGAAAATAAGAAAATCTGTTTCCGAAATTGAAAATAATATCAAAAATTTAAAAGAGAATTATGCAGTAAATGATATGCAAGATTTATTGGCCATGACAGCCTTAGAATATGCCAATGATTCTGTTACTAAAAATAATTCTGTAGAATTTGAGAAATTAAGTAAAGAAATTATCAATCTTAGAAATGAATTAGAAGATTAATCGAAATAATTTATGTCGTTAGAAAATAAAAAAGTACTTGTAACAGGTGGAGCAGGATTTATTGGAAGTAATATTATAGAATACTTATTGAATAAAAATAATAAGGTTACTTGTTTAGATAATTTCATTACTGGAAAAAAAGAAAATGTAGAAGGTTTTCTTAGTAACACAAACTTTAAATTGATAGAAGGGGATATTACCAATTTAGAAGATTGTTTTAAAGCATGTAAAGATATTGATGTTATTCTTCACCAAGCGGCTTTGGGTTCCGTCCCAAGGTCTATTGAGAATCCATTAAAAACCAACGATATTAATATTAACGGTTTTATAAATATTTTATGGGCAGCAAAAAAAGAAAATATTTCAAGAATTGTTTATGCCGCAAGTTCATCGACCTATGGAGATTCAAAAAAACTTCCAAAGATCGAAAATGAAATTGGTTCGCCTTTATCACCTTATGCAGTAACAAAATATGTAAATGAACTGTATGCAGGAGTATTCTCTAATCTTTACGGATTAGAACTTATTGGATTAAGGTACTTTAACGTATTTGGAAGAAAACAAGATCCAGATGGTGCATATGCAGCTGCTATACCAAAATTTATCAAAGCATTTATAAATCATCAAGAGCCTGTAATTCATGGAGATGGATCTCAAAGTAGAGATTTTACTTATATAGATAATGTTATTCAAGCCAATGAATTGGCAGCAACTACAAAAAACCCAGATGCATTAAATCAAGTTTACAATATAGCTTGTGGAGACCAATCATTTTTAAAAGAATTGGTTGAAAATTTAAGAGACTTACTTTCTAATTTCGATTCTGAAATTAAAAATATTGAAATTAAAAATGGTCCAGAAAGAATTGGAGATGTAAAACATTCTTTAGCCTCCATTGAAAAAGCTCAAAAATTACTGAACTATCTTCCTACGCATAATTTAAAACAAGGATTGAATTCTGCTATAGAATGGTACTGGAATTACTTTAAAACCAATTCTTAAGTTCAAAATTTCAGAAAACCTATTATGTAAATTTCATTAATGAGATGTTTGTAACATCTTATTTTGTTAAAATTATGTGTCTTAAGAATACTTAAATTAGTTAAAGAATTAAATCTTTCACTAAATAAGTGGTTAATTTTTTAAGAAAAATAGATATTGAACTGTTTCTAGTTTTGTTTCTTTTATCAGGAATGTTTAAAAGTTTATTTTTCTCATTTTACGGAAATAATTCTACTTCCATTCCATTTACTTTAATTTTTGGAGGGTTATTGGTTACCATGGTTTTGGTGAAAAAAGAATTTTCTATACAAAGACTTAAAAATGAAATCACAAAGCATGTCTTTTTAATTCTATTTTTCATTTGGTGCTTTATATCTACCTTTTACACCTCTTCAGAAAACTATGTTTGGTATAAGCTTATAGCTTTAGGAACTAACTTATTAGCCTTTTATTCAGTACTTATTATCAATAAAATAAATGTTAAAAAATTTACTTTATATTTTTCCTTTTTTCTTTTCTTTTTTAGTTTGTTTTTTTTTATCATAAACCCCAACTCACTTTCAAAAAACTTTCCTTTCCATGCTTACTTTAACGAAGTATATATCCAAGGGTGGTATCTTACTTTAGGTCAGTTTTTGGCGGCAAATATTTTTTTAGTTTTTTACCTTAAAGATCATAAAAGAATAATCTATATGTTACTTGTGTCTTTTAATCTAATTCTTTTATTTGCTGGAAGATTTCCTATTATAATAGGATTGTTTTCCATTGCTATTTTAAGTACTTATCTTTTAATAACTAAAAAAATTAATAGAGAAATACTACTACAATTAATAAAATCGGTTGTAGTAATTCTATTTATAAACGGAGCATTTTATTTAGTCTCTAGTAATTACAAAGAGATAATAAAAAGAACAGTTTATCGATTTGAAGTTTTATCTTCTAATACAGAAATTGATTTTGAAGAAAATGACTACCAATATTCTAATAAAGACAGCAATTATTCCTACAATAAACGATTAGAATATTTTATTTTTTCAAAAGAAAAGATTTTTAAAAATTCAAAGTCTATACTACTAGGTTATGGATTAGGAAGTTTTTCTAAGGAATTTAATAATAAAGACAAAAGACTTTATCCACATAATATCATTTTAGAAATTGTCTTTGAGCTTGGCTTTATTGGTTTAATAATAATGCTGGGGTTGGTACTTGCAAATATTAATATATTTAAAAGCTATTTGAAAAACTTTGCACTTTTAGCTGTGATAGTTCTATTTTTGAATGCAATGAAATCCTCTTCAATTGTGGATTTAAGAATACTTTTTGCTTTATATGCAATTTCTATTTTTCACTTTAAAGAACTAAATCCGAAGACATGATTAAAGTTTGTCATTTAAGTTCTGCTCACCATAGATTTGACACAAGAATCTTTTATAAGCAATGTCAGTCATTGGCAAGTGATAATAGACGGGTAAGCTTGGTAATAGCAGATGGTCTTGGAAATGAAAACAAAGATAATATTTCAATTTTTGATGTAGGAAAACAAAAAAATAGATTTAAAAGAATATTTAAAACTACTAATGATGTTTATAAAAAAGCATTAGAACTTAATTCCGACATTTATCATTTCCATGATCCCGAACTTATAAGAATTGGGTTAAAACTTAAAAAAGAAGGTAAGAAAGTAATATTTGACATCCATGAAAATATTGCATTACAAATCTTAAGTAAAGAATATATTCCAAAACTTCTAAGAAAAATAATATCTAAAATTTACAGACTTTATGAAATTAAAAAACTAAAAAAATTTGATGCTTTGATAATTGCTGAGCATTCCTACAAAGAATATTATTCGTCTTTAAATAAAAATTTAGTTACTGTTCTTAACATGCCTAAAATAGATCATTTAAAAGAGTTTTACTCTGATAAAAGATTAAAAAATGAAATTTTCTATATCGGAGGAATATCTAATAATAGAGGGTTTGATGTCTTAATACAATCATTGAAAATTTTAAAGCAAAATATACCAGATATTTTCGCTCATTTTATAGGACCATTTGCAGAAAATTTTATTAATAACGAGGACCTTAATGAGGTTAAAGAA
>Ga0233444_10004282_pt1 | contig 13701 bp, 8 predicted proteins | sample SI_124_October20_6_FD_182792 | JGI IMG/M metagenome (GOLD analysis project Ga0233444, IMG submission 182792) | Seawater microbial communities from Saanich Inlet, British Columbia, Canada - SI_124_October2016_10_MG | ecosystem: Environmental > Aquatic > Marine > Inlet | place: Canada: British...
TCCCATACCAGTAATGATAGTGGACAAACCACTAATATCATTCTTGGCCATTAAATCAACGTGGGCAGCACCATCAATTTGCCAGTTCTTGACCATCTCGTGCAAGTCGTCCACTAATAGGTTGGTGACTGCAAGAAGATAGTCTCGACGGCGATCGCAATTATCGTTAGTGCAGCTCTCCAGATCAAAGTCAGTAACTGGTCGATTACCAGAGCCTGAATTGTTTCCATTGAGATCTTGGCCCCACAACAGAAATTCAATAGCATGATAACCAATAGCCACATTGGATTCAATAGCATCAATTTCATGCAAGGTTTCTGATAACAATTGCTTGTTAATTGTACTGGCATCAACCATGACACCACCAATATTCAAATATGGATTAGCTATTATGTTAGCGTTGTAATATGGATTTTCTTCAGATGAAGTAATATGGCCAAGTGATACATAGTCAATCAGCCCCTCATCCAGAGGCCAAGCATTAACTCGACCTTCCCAATCATCAACAATGACATTGCCAAAGCGAAAGACTTCGGTTTGTTGATAGGAGGCCCGAGCTGTTTTCCACGTAGCTTTGGCAGCAGTAAGATTGGCTTTTATAGGCATATGTAAAAGCTGGTTGATTGCATCCTGCAATGCAACAGCTGTAGTAAGTGAATCTTCATAGTTTGCCAATGCAATATCGGCATAATTATCAATGATTTTACCAACCTGACTACCTACTACAGGACCCGGAAGTAAAGCAGTTGCAAACAGCATACAAGATAAATACTTAAGTAATTTCATAGCTTATAACTTCTCCTAGGATTAAATTAGAAATGAAAAAAATTATTGTAATAAGAATGATAATCAATAAACTAATTGTATAAAACTATCTCTTCCCAAGATACCATTCTTTGTATGCCTGACGCACAGGCACACTTAAGCTAATCTTATTAAAAATAATTGTCAACCTTCTACTTTGCTTCACTAATAATTTAGTCAGTACAGTCCTTATCTTTTAATCTGAGAGCATTAGAATGACAGCATGTCTACCTTGAGCTAGCTGAAACTAATATACTTTACATGTAATTTCCCTGAAAAATCGGATCAGTTATAAGTAGAAAATATTCGTAAACTAGCCAGAGGCTTTTTTATGAAAAAATCACGTTATACCGACTTAAAGCAAGCAGAGTCAGGCCCTGCCATCACAGACCTGTGCCGAAAACACGGCATGAGGAGTGCGACTTTCTACAATTGCCTACAATTGCCACTTCAAGAAAATATATGCCGAAGAAAAGCTTAAGGCTGAAATTACTCACGAAGCTATTGAAAAAAAGTGGTCACGCCATCTCGACGTAGAGAGATGTCACTGCGTGACTATAATGATTACTTGGTAAGTATTCGTGTGGCTTGTCTGGAGTTCTCTATTTTGCTGGGCTGTTATCACTATCAGCATAAACTGTCAGACGAAAATGCAGAAATTGTGGACTAGTTATTACCCTTAACCAGAACTAATAAATGCTGGGGCTTTGGGTATTGAAGTTGATCTGTCGCTGCCAAGCCTTCGTGTAAAAGCGCACTAAAACAAATCATCAGATAGTGAGGGAAGTAAAGCCTCATGCGACCTGCTGTAATAATGGGCCTGTATCAAACGATTTAACCGAACGGCTCGACATGAATGTCTGGAGTTACATCCATTTAACAATATCGAGCATGCGCAATTATTAGCGACACAGTGGCTTTGGGCATACAATAACGAACGGCCACATACTGCAATTGGAAACATACCGCTTCGTCGATTACTGGATGTGGCTTCATCCTCTACTTATGGCTGATATTATTAATAGGGGGATTACAGATCATCGCATGACCACAGATTTGATTAGCAAAGCCATGATGACAGCCTATAACCTACACCAGCCATTTGTTTGTTTTTATTTCGGGTTTATGTACCATCTATCAAAATCAGTAAAACTCTCTTTTTCAAGAATATTTATCAGATTTAGTCTAAACTTCAGCAAAAATGGATGCGTTTAATTATATTGAGCGATTTCATAATCTTTGTATGTTTAGAATATAGGCTACTGAGGATTTAGCGTTTGAGTTTTGCCAAATCAAAGTCGTTCGTGGAAACGGGGAGCCTCTGCGATAAAGAAGGAAGTTTTGTAGAAAATGGATGAAGCTCAGGCCAAATTAGCTTTAGACCAGCTGAAGTTGGTGTCAAAATCAAGTCAGTTTGGATACCTTCTTCACCTATCCAGAGGATATACATCAAGCTGTTTTCCAATGATGATGTGGTTAGAAAAGCAGTTTATCTGATCACTATTAGAGGCATTAAAAAAATGGATACTATAGATCCGCAACTGGTGCTTGGCTTTCAATCATTTATTTATATATTGTTATAATACAGCCATTATGACTAAGTCATTCCATCAACCTGTCTTATACCATCTAATATATAAGCATCAAAACAACCTCCCTACAGAATAATTTATTAAACTGTAGTACAAAACCATTTCTCTGTATTTTTATGGTTCAATAGCCGGCTATCTTTGGAAGATTTGTATTAACTCATTGACAATTGACTTTAAGCAGCTTGAGTTGCTGTTTTGGTAGAAATTCCTTTATTCCAAGAATGTTATTTAACCCCATAGTTAGAAAAACTGGGTACAGGTCTTTTTAGTTAAAACATAGGTTTTTATTTAGGTATGTTAATAGCTTTTTCAAAGCGAAAGCTGAACGTTCTCTCTAGCAATTGATCTAATTTCAATGTTGATTACAGGTAGTGGGTGCTTACTCTGATCATTGATTTACATTTCTGTTGAGCCTTGTTCTTTGAATACAAGAAAGGATGATGTATCAGAGGGTTTTGATCCAGTCATTATAATGGACTATAAATTCATTGAGTATTTGATACATAAACAACGGTCATATTTACTTATGGCTGGTCCAGAAAATAATAAGATATATTTTTATGAATCGTCTGGAAACAAACTCAAATGGTGATTTACTTTCCAATACAGAATGTACTGAAAATACGCCCTAGTAGATCATCACTGGTAAAGGTACCAGTGATTTCGCCCAAACTGTTTTGAGCTTGCCGTAAGTCTTCCGCTAATAGTTCAATATGCCGTTTAGCTAATTGCTTGGCACCTCGGGTAAGGTGATGCTGAGCTCGACATAGTGCATCCATATGACGACGGCGGGCACTAAAACTACCTTCGTTGGTTATTTGGTAACCAGCACAATTCTGTAAATGCTGTCGTATCAAATCAATACCTTGTTGATGTTTGGCACTTACCGTAATGCAGGTTACCTGAGGTGTTATTTTAATGGTTGGATTTTGCTCACATAAATCTATCTTATTGCTCACTAAAGTTAAGTGTTGCGGTAAAGGATGATTTCCCATTAATTGTTTCCAAAGCTCAGCTAATGGCGTTGTATCTTTGATATCTTGAACTAATATTAACCGGTCAGCTTGTTCAATAGCAGCCTTAGCCCGTTCAATACCAAGTTGCTCAATTTGATCTTTAGCTTTTCGTAAGCCGGCAGTATCAGTGATATGGATGGGTAACCCATCAATCTGGATTGTTTCCCGCAATAAGTCACGGGTGGTTCCAGCAATATTGCTGACTATAGCTCGTTCCTGCCCTGCCAATGCATTTAACAAGCTAGATTTTCCGGCATTGGGTTTCCCCGCAATAACAACTTGCATACCTTCTTGCAGTAAACTACCTTGCTTTGCTTGCTGTAGAACCATATTTAACTGGTCTTTAATGCTTGTGAGCTGGTTAACAATATAGCTGTCAGTTAGTAAATCAATTTCCTCCTCAGGAAAATCGATTGTAGCTTCAAGATATAAGCGTAATTTAGTTAGCGCTTCAACTAATTGATTAATATACTTGGAAAAGTCACCTTTTAGGGAGCGTATTGCGTTACGGGCTGCCTGAGCGGAACTGGCCTGAATCAGGTCAGAAATTGCTTCAGCTTGAGCTAAATCCAACTTGTTATTTATAAAAGCTCGTTCAGAAAACTCTCCTGGCCGTGCCAGTCGGGCACCCATTTGATTTAACTGTTTTAATAAAATATCTTGAATTACTTGACCGCCATGGCCTTGTAGCTCAAATACATCTTCACCGGTAAAGGAATTGGGCTCTGGGAAGTACAAACTAATACCGATATCCAGCTGCTCACCTTTAGTGTCATAGAAAGGACCATAATGTGCTTGTCTGGCAAATCCTGGGTTGTGAGTTAGGCTCTGACCGATTGGAAGAGCCTGCGGGCCAGATAAACGAATGATACCAACGCTGCCACATCCCGATGGAGTAATTTGGGCACAAATAGTATCTAGTTCAGCTTGCATGGGTACTAAAACCTAGTATTTAGATTTGTTCATAGCCGCTTCAATTCTGCGAGTGATAACATATTGCTGGGCAATCGATAATATGTTGTTACATACCCAATAAAGCACTAGACCAGATGGAAACCAGAGAAAAAATATCGTAAATACCACCGGTAGCATTTTCATTATCTTGGCTTGCATAGGATCAGGTGGTGTTGGGTTCAGCAGTTGTTGCACAAACATTGAACCACCCATAATTAGTGGGAGCACAAAGTATGGGTCCATTACTGATAGATCATTAATCCAAAGAAAGAAAGGCGCATGGCGCAATTCAACGCTTTCCATAAGCATCCAGTAGAGCCCCAGAAAAACTGGCATTTGGATTAAGATAGGAAAGCAGCCGCTAATGGGATTGGCTTTCTCACGTTTGTATAATTCCATTACAGCTTGAGACATTTTTTGTCGGTCATCGCCAAAGCGTTCCTTTAATTTGGTTATTTCTGGGGCTAGTGCTCGCATTTTAGCCATAGAGCGGTAACTGATCGCGGACGGATAAAAGAATATGGCTTTAACACACAGGGTTACCAATAAGATAGCAACCCCCCAATTATTAACCAAATCATGCATTGCTTTCATTAATACAAACAGAGGTTGGGCAATCCACCATAGCCATCCGTAATCAACGACCAGGTTTAGATTTGGTGCAATAGCTTTCAGAGTGTCCTGTATTTTAGGCCCAGCGTAGAATTTGGCACTAACGCTACCACTTTCTCCGGGTGCTAAATTTAGACTTGGACTAACGAAGCCAGCAATGTAGTTACCCTGACTTATTCGAGTTGAATAAGTGTGTGTAGCATTAGGGCTAGGAATCCAAGCACTGACAAAATAATGTTGTAGCATTGCTACCCAACCGGCAGGCGCTTGGCGTTTAAAATTCGTATTGTCCATATCACCAAAATCATAGCGAAGATACTTGTCTTCAGCTAGAGAGAAGGCTGGTCCCAGATAAGCACTCATTCCCATATCGGTGGTTTTATTGGGATCATCGGATCTATCACGCTTAATTTGGCCGAATAAATTAGCAGACCAAGGTGATTTACCTTGATTATCTACCATATAGGTTAGATTAATTAGGTAACTATTGCGGTCAAAAGTATAAACTTTTCTTATCTTCGAGCCGGTCACATCACTCAGCGACATAACTACTTGCAGTTGATCTTGGCCATCTTCAAGTTCAAATTTGCTTTGCGTGGCTTGGTACATGGGTCGAGCTTTGATATCTGTACCGTTTTTTCCAGTCAGTCCGCTTTGGGCAACGTAGGTGCGTTCACTATTTTGTTCCAGCAGGGTAAAGGGAATATCTGGATTATCAATATTGGCTAGATACTTCGGTAAGTCGACATGAATTATATCGCCACCACGAGGATCAATGACTACTTTTAGGGTATCGGTGGTAACTTCAATTAAATCACCAGTTATTGTGGTCTCTACTTGTGCTATATCAATGGGGTTATCAGGCATAACACTGACAAATTCAGTAATAGAGTCTGCTTTGATTGGCTCAGCTTGATAAGCTGAAACACTCTTATTAGGCTTGGGAATGGAGATGGTTGAACTATAATCTTGTTGCCATTGTAGAACGAGTAGATAAGAAATGATGGTGATACCAGCGATTAGAATGATACGTTGAATATCCATAAATTAAATCATCTTTAAGGGACTGTTGGAGGAGCATTTAATACCCCTAAAATGGTGCTGAATAACAGCTGGATTATAGGACATTTGTTTCTTTGATAGTCATATTGCTAAGTTTGATATGATATTTTCAGTAGCCTTTTTCTCAGCCTCTGCCATTGGCATTCCAATAATTGACGTAATTCAGTGTTGCTGAGATCATTAATTCCACTACGTGCCATTACAACTAAATCGACTGATATAGGAAACTGCGTCTGATGACGAAATGATTCACGCAACAGACGCTTGATTCTATTTCGATTTACGGCTAAACGTATATTTTTTTTGGCAATGACCACACCCAAACGAGACTGGCCGAACTGGTTAGCGGTTGCTAGAATTAGCATGTGCCGGTCAGAAATTTTATAGGAGGCTTGGTCAAATACTTGTCGATACTCTTGGGCTTTAAGCAATCGCTTTTGCTGAGTAAAAGAATATGAACCCATGCAAACACCAATGGTGAAGCAATACTTTGTCAAACGCTAAGGCGCTTACGGCCTTTAGCGCGTCGAGCATTTATAATAGCCCGTCCTCCAGCAGTTGCCATACGGGCGCGAAAGCCATGACTACGTTTTCGTTTTAGGACGCTTGGTTGAAAGGTTCTTTTCATAATTGGTCTCGTTTTAGTTTAGGCTAAACTAGGAAAAATTTTAGCGGCTAATTATATGCAATAGCTGATTTGCAAGCAATAACCTAAGGGGTTTTTAGGTCTTTAGCTTGCTATTGTTTTCTTTTATTGGGTGCTATTGCTTCTGTCAATTCAGGATAGCTGATGGTGTTAATTACCCCATGGACCGATTTAACTACAATACGCAAAAAAACATTGCAAGCCTGTGGATAACTTGCTTAGCTTAATGCTAGTATGTTGTTGTGATATTGCATTAAAAAAATAAGTTTAGTTACTCTTTTATCTATTGTGCCCTTTATCGGGCGATAACTTTTTTAGTTTACTACAGTTCTGCAGATAATTGGTTTTAAATGACAAAAGTAAAGGAATTAGACCCTTCTATGTCTACAGTAATATGGCAGCAATGTTTGGCATGTTTACAAGACGAATTATCCAGCCAACAATATAATACTTGGATTCGCCCGCTGCAATTTATTGATAAGCAGAATATTATTCAGCTGGTTGCTCCAAACCGATTTGTTCAAGATTGGGTCAATGACAAATACTTTTCCCGAATTCGCCAATTGGTAGCAGAGTTTTCTGACCAAGGTGCCTTGGATGTAGAGCTAGTGACTGCAACTCGAAAGACGCATTCAAATTCGATTTCCAGATCGCAGTTGAATTCTACTTCCAAATCAGTTACCAGTGAGTTGCTTCGCGTTCCTTCAGACGATCACTCTGGAATGAACTTACAGCGTACACTTACAAAGCAGCGACAGCAAGTACAAGTAGAAGGCTCTGTCAAGCATCAAAGCCATCTAAACAAGGCTTTTACTTTTGCCAGCTTTGTTCAGGGCAAATCGAATCAATTAGCTTTGGCTGCTGCCCAACAGGTCGCCGATAATCCGGGAGGATCCTATAATCCGCTTTTTTTGTATGGTGGTGTAGGGTTAGGCAAAACTCACCTTATGCAAGCAGTAGGCGCAGCAATGTTGTCTCAAAATCCTAGCGCTCAAGTTGTCTATTTACACTCAGAGCGCTTTGTGGCTGATATGGTCAAAGGGCTACAACTGAATGCCATTAATGACTTCAAGCGATTTTACCGCTCTGTCGATGCGTTATTGATTGATGATATCCAATTTTTTGCTGGCAAGGAACGTTCACAGGAGGAGTTTTTTCATACCTTTAATGCATTGTTAGAGAGTGGCCAGCAGATGATTCTAACTTGTGACCGTTATCCAAAAGAAATTGTTGGCCTTGAAGAACGCTTAAAATCTCGTTTTGGTTGGGGTTTGACGGTAGCTGTGGAACCACCAGAGTTAGAAACTAGAGTCGCTATTTTGATGAAAAAGGCTGCTGAAGCAGATATCAACGTGCCGGAAGCGGCAGCTTTTTTTATTGCACAAAAAATTCGCTCCAATGTTCGTGAGCTTGAAGGAGCATTAAAGCGTGTTATTGCCAATGCACACTTTACGGGTCAACCAATTACTACGCCTTTTATTCAAGAATGTTTGAAAGATCTGCTAGCATTACAGGATAAGCAGGTTAGCATTGATAACATACAGAAGATAGTTGCTGATTATTATAAAATTAAAGTGGCAGACATGCTATCTAAGCGGCGCAGTCGTTCACTCGCAAGACCTCGTCAGTTGGCTATGGCCTTGGCCAAAGAACTAACTCACCATAGCTTACCAGAAATAGGTGATGCTTTTGGTGGGCGAGACCATACCACTGTGCTACATGCTTGTCGTAAAATAAAAGAACTACAAAAAACTGATGGGGAAATTCGTACAGGCTATAGTAACTTATTACATGCGTTGACAAGCTAATCAGCCTGAGTTCTTTTTAAGATAATTAATTGTTTAAGCCGTTTTTCAGTTGCCTATATTAGAAAGTTTTGATCACAACGTTTTTATATGTGTTATTTACCTTTAAATTGCAACCAAAGTTGATATGGTTGTTTATGTAAAATTCCGGCGCAATATTCTATAAATAGACACCAGACACCATATTTTTTAGATGGCATAAATTTAATTGCTGATCATAAATATGTATGCTATTTAGCTTTTTAATAGGTGAATTTTTTTAAATGTGATGAAGACCTTTTCAAGGAAAAACTTGATTGATACAGACAGGATAAATTATGAAATTCTCCATTAATAGGGAAGCATTGCTGAAGCCTTTAACTCTCGTTGCTGGAGTGGTTGAGCGACGTCATACACTTCCAGTACTGTCTAATGTACTTCTTCGCATTGAGAATCAACAATTGACACTTACAGGTACTGATCTGGAAGTTGAAATGATCGGTAAGGTAGCGCCTGAGCTTATTAAGTCCGACGGTATCATTACGGTATCTGCTCGTAAATTGTTAGATATCTGCAAATCACTTCCCGATCATGCTAGGGTTGACATCGAACAGGTTAATGAACATTTGGTTCTTCGTTCTGCCTGTAGTAAATTTAAGCTTTCTACTCTACCATCTGGTGACTTTCCTAATATTGATGACAGTCCTGAATCGTTTGAGTTGGAATTATCTCAATCTAGCCTACTTAAATTAATTGAACAGAATGGTTTTGCCATGGCACATCAGGATGTGCGCTATTACCTTAATGGCATGTTGTTGGAAATCAAGGGCAGTCAACTGCGTGCTGTAGCCACTGATGGACACCGATTGGCAACTAGCACCATGATAGTCGATTTGCCTGAGCAAGTCAGTAAGCAGTTGATTGTGCCGCGCAAAGGAATTCTTGAATTGGCAAGATTGCTTGCTGAAGAGAATACACTTGTTAAACTGGTTATTGGCAGTAACCATATTCGAGTTTTTACAGAAGAATTTACTTTTACCTCTAAATTAGTCGATGGCAAGTTTCCTGATTATGAACGAGTAATACCGCGTAATGGCAATAAAATTGTTTTGATTGACCGCATTAAATTACGTGCTGTATTGAGTCGTGCTGCTATTCTTTCTAACGAAAAGTATCGAGGTGTGCGTATGCTTTTCAGTGAGAGTAGTCTGAAAGTGGTCGCTAGCAATTTAGAGCAAGAAGAAGCAGAAGAATCCTTGCTAATTGATTACCAGGGAAGTCAGATTGAAATTGGGTTTAATGTTGGTTATGTATTGGATGTTCTGTCTGCCTTGGGTAGTAACGAGGTAAAAATCACTCTTAGTGATGCCAATAGCAGTGTCTTAATACAAGACGCTGGTGGTGATACTAGTCAGTACGTTATCATGCCAATGCGACTTTAGTGAACATGACTCAAAAATTCTTTTAAGACCGTCTATAATATATTGATTTTATTTATGGATGACTTTTAAACCTTTTACTGAAGTAACATCACCCTTGTGGCAATAAAAGAGCTTAGGATAGATCAGTTGCGCAACCTAGTTGATGTTTCTATAAAACCTGGGCCAGGCATTAATGTGCTTCATGGAGCTAATGCAAGCGGCAAAACCAGCTTGCTGGAAGCTATCTATCTACTTATCATTGCACGTTCATTTCGTAGCCAGAAGATGCATCGTATTATCCAGCAGGATAAGACTCATGCGACTGTCTGTGCCAAGTTAAATATCACTGATCGTTGTGTTTTTGTCGGTATGCAACGTAACCTCAATGGTGATCATCAGTTGCGTATAGATGGTGTTTCCGTGAATACAGCTGCACAACTGGCTGGCGCAGTTGCATTACAACTCATTGAGCCAGCCAGCTTTCAATTGTTTGTTGGTGGTCCGAGTAAGCGTCGGCGATTCATTGATTGGGGCGCTTTTCATCATTACCCTTCTTTTCTTAGTTATTGGCGTCAACTACAAAGGTTATTGAAACAGCGAAATGGAGTTTTAAAATTTGGTAAAATGGATGATTGCGTAAGGCTTAGTTTTGAGCAGGGTTTTGTGTCTGCGGCCAATGCTGTAGACCAATTACGTCAGAATTATATTCAACAACTGGAACCAGTTTTCACTCAGGTTTTAAATGAGTTGTTAGCTTTGCCTGATTTCGGACTGTCATATTATCGAGGCTGGTCCCGGGAACGAGATTTGGCTGCAGTGTTAGAGTCTAGCTTGCAACGAGATATGGCTGTCAAACATACTCACTACGGGCCTCATCGAGCGGACCTGCGTTTGCAAGTAAACGGGCAGGATGCAGTAGATATTTTATCTAGAGGCCAGCAAAAGCTGGTGATTATTGCTATGAAATTAGCACAAGGTATATTACTAACTCAAGCGTTGGGAAAACCTTGTGTATACTTGGTCGATGATTTATCGGCTGAACTAGATCAACATTACAGACGCAAGGTGTGCCAACAGCTTTCTGCTTTAAAGAACCAAGTCTTTGTAACTTGTGTTAGTAATGATGATTTAGCCGACTGTTGGCCTGAAGCAGTTTCTGTGAAAATGTTTCACGTGAAACATGGCCAATTGATCCCAAATTAATTATTAACGTATTTGTCTTGATGTATATTTTTTGTCCTAAATAAATTAATGGAGTATTAAATGAGCGACATCGATTATGACTCTTCAAGTATCAAGGTACTTAAAGGTCTTGATGCTGTTCGAAAGCGTCCTGGTATGTATATTGGCGATACTGATGATGGCTCGGGCTTGCATCATATGGTATTTGAGTTGGTGGACAATAGTATTGATGAAGCTTTAGCAGGCTATTGTAGTCAAATAGATGTTGTCATTCATATGGATGAATCTGTTACTGTAGTTGATGATGGGCGTGGCATTCCCGTAGATATCCATCTTGAGGAGGGTGTCTCTGCAGCCGAAGTTATTATGACTATACTGCATGCTGGCGGCAAGTTTGATGATAATACTTATAAAGTGTCTGGCGGTCTTCATGGAGTTGGTGTCAGTGTAGTAAATGCATTATCTAGCGAGCTAAAACTTAAAATCTGGCGTGATGGAAAAGCTCATGAACAAGTTTATGAACATGGAGTCCCAAAGGGACCCCTATCAGTAGTTGGCAGCACTAATAAAACAGGTACTAGCTGTACTTTTAAACCATCTTCAATAACTTTCTCTAATATTCATTTTCAGTTTGATATTTTAGCTAGGCGTCTGCGCGAACTTTCATTTCTTAACTCTGGAGTAGTAATTAATCTCATTGACGAACGTAGTAACCGTCAGGAATTATTTAAATATGATGGTGGGCTGGCTGCTTTTGTCAAGTATTTAAATCGCAATAAAAATACACTTAATAACTGCTTGCATTTTAACGTGATGCATATGGGTGGAATAGGAGTCGAAGTGGCATTGCAATGGAATGATTCTTTTCAGGAAAGCATACACTGCTTTACTAATAATATTCCACAGCGTGACGGAGGTACTCATTTATCTGGTTTTCGCTCGGCTTTAACTCGTACTCTAAATAACTATATTGATGCTGAATTCACCCAAAAACAGTCTAAGGTATCTACTTCTGGTGATGATGCTCGTGAAGGATTAACGGCTATTCTTTCTGTCAAGGTTCCAGACCCAAAATTTTCATCTCAAACTAAAGAAAAATTAGTTTCTTCAGAGGTAAAATTAGCGGTGGAACAAGAACTAGGGCGTCATCTAACAGACTACTTGCAGGAAAACCCTCAAAATGCCAAAGGCATTGTTGCAAAGATGCTTGATGCCGCTCGGGCTCGCGAAGCAGCCCGTAAAGCACGAGAAATGACTCGTCGTAAAGGCGCTCTGGATATCGCTGGATTACCGGGAAAACTAGCTGACTGTCAGGAGAAGGATCCTGCTTTATCTGAGCTCTATTTAGTCGAAGGTGATTCTGCTGGCGGTTCTGCAAAGCAAGGGCGTAACCGTCGTACTCAGGCAATTTTACCCCTTAAAGGCAAAATATTAAATGTAGAAAAGGCTCGCTTTGACAAGATGCTCTCTTCTGTAGAAGTGGGCACCTTAATTACTGCGCTAGGTTGTGGCATCGGGCTTGATGAGTTTAACCTTAATAAATTGCGTTATCATAGCATTGTTATCATGACTGATGCAGACGTAGATGGCGCTCACATTCGCACTTTGTTGTTGACCTTTTTCTTTCGCCATCTGCCAAAAGTTATTGAACAAGGCCATGTTTTTATTGCTCAGCCTCCTTTATATAAAGTAAAAAAGGGCAAACAAGAACAGTATCTTAAAGATGATATTGCTAAAGAAGACTACTTATTACAAGAAGCACTTGAAAATGCTGCTTTATATACTCATAAAGCAGCACCGCCAATTACTGGTTTTGCTTTAGAATCCCTAGCACGTCAATATCAGCAGGTAATGTCTATCATCAATCGATTAGAACGGATGATCCCCGCTGAAGTGCTGCGAAAGATAGTTGATTTAGATCATCCTCCTATACAATTACAGCAATTATCCGACCAACATATGATTTCGCAATGGCTAGATAATCTATTGGTCTTATTGGAGGAGTCAGATAGTGTAGGATGTTCCTATGATGGTCAAGTGGAGGTTAATCCCGACCGTGATGGATATTTGCCCAAAATATCGATTACTACACACGGCATTGCTGTTGATCACCTGCTGAGTTATGAGTTTTTTAACTCAAATGAATATCAATCAATCATTGCCTTGAACCAATCATTGAAAGGATTAATGGAGCACGATGCCTATGTGAAGCGTGGTGAACGAAAACTAGTAACCGGAAACTTTTCAGAAGCCTTGCAATGGTTGTTGAAGGAAGCTAACAGAGGCATGGGATTACAGCGTTATAAAGGGCTTGGTGAAATGAATCCAGGTCAGCTTTGGGAGACGACTATGGATCCTAATGCTAGACGTATGTTGCAGGTCACTATTGACGATGCTATTGCTGCTGATCAAATGTTTACTACTTTAATGGGTGATGATGTCGAACCTCGTCGTTACTTTATTGAAAACCATGCGTTGCAGGTGGCTAATTTAGATATTTAGATCTATATTCTCTTTATCTGTCTTAGTAGAAAAAATTTGGTTAGCTCTATTCTAAATATATTTGAGAACTTAGCTTGTTGTTTCACGTGAAACACTGGCTTTTACCACAATATCTCCTAGCTTGAA
>Ga0233444_10004293_pt1 | contig 13685 bp, 10 predicted proteins | sample SI_124_October20_6_FD_182792 | JGI IMG/M metagenome (GOLD analysis project Ga0233444, IMG submission 182792) | Seawater microbial communities from Saanich Inlet, British Columbia, Canada - SI_124_October2016_10_MG | ecosystem: Environmental > Aquatic > Marine > Inlet | place: Canada: British...
TGACAGAATCCTCAGCAGCTGGTGCATCGACAGTTCCATCTCTTTTTTCTGCTCCTGGCTCATGTTGGCCAGTGTTTGGAGCGGAAAAGAAATCAGCGATTTCGCCGACTGCAGCATCTGTTTCAGCCATTTCGACAGGTTCTTTCTCTTCTTCTTTGACTTCAGGTTCAGGATCTGAGATGAGGAATCGGTCTAAATCAACACCCATGCCACGGTCGAAATTCTTCTTCCGCAGGACTTCATCTTCCACGAGTTCGTGGTCAGAAGTTTCCCCCTCCATGATATCATCTCCTCCAAAGTCCTGTTTCAAACCTCCCCCTTGCAGGTCAATTCTTCTCTAATTTTCGTATGGCCGAATAGAAAGGGACAAAGACAGACCGCGGTAGGAACTGGCATGGCGGAGACCTCCACCCCGACATCGACCCCCCTGACAACGCACGGACTAAGCCCTAAAGGCGAGGTTCATTGGAACCTCGATACCGAGGTACTGCTCGACATTTCTATCGCTCGTAACGAAGGGATTCTAAGTGCTCATGGTGCTCTTGTAACCGAGACTGGCGAGCGAACTGGCCGTTCCCCGAATGACAAATTCATTGTTGATGAAGAATCGACTTCAAACGACGTAAATTGGGGCGATGTCAACATCTCCACAGACCTTGCTACATTTGAGAGATTGCGTGCTCAAGTCATTGACTATCTTTCAGAGCAAGAACACCTTTTCGTACAAGATCTCGCTTGTGGTGCAGAACCTTCTGAAGCACTTCCAATCCGTGTTATTACGCACAATGCTTGGCACAGTACATTCGCTCGAAACATGTTTGTTCGACCGTCTGTTGAAGAATTGACTTCCCACACGCCTGATTTCACCGTCTTCCACGCACCTCATTTCGAAGCGAATGATGCTTCTCTGAACTCACAATGCTTCGTTATTGTCAACTATGCAGCTGGTGAAGTCATTATTGGCGGAACTCGATATGCTGGAGAAATCAAGAAATCGATTTTCTCAGTCATGAATCTCATTCTTCCAAAGAAGGGAATTCTTCCAATGCACTGCTCTGCCAACACAACAGGGGAGAACACAGCGATCTTTTTCGGTCTTTCCGGTACTGGAAAGACAACACTTTCCGCAGACCCAAAGCGTGCCCTTATCGGTGATGATGAGCATGGTTGGGGTGCAAATGGTGTGTTTAACTTCGAAGGAGGATGCTATGCGAAACTCATTGATCTCTCGGAGGAAGATGAGCCAGCAATCTTTGCTACAACCCGTCGTCGAGGAACCGTTCTTGAGAACATCGTTCTCGATGCAGATGGTGTTCCTGACTTTACAGATGTCAGTAAAACACAGAACACACGCGGTTCATATCCAATCGAATTCATTGATAACAGAACTCTTGATTCACGCGGAGGACATCCACAGAACGTTATCTTCCTTACCTGTGATGCGTTTGGTGTTCTTCCACCGATCTCTCGTCTTACTCCAGAACAAGCGGCTTACCACTTTATTTCAGGATACACAGCAAAGGTTGCTGGAACTGAAATCGGCGTCAAGGAACCGCAAGCAACCTTCTCGGCTTGCTTCGGTGAACCATTCATGCCAATGCACCCTGGCGTCTATGCTGATCTTCTTTCAGAGAAAATGGAACAAAACGGTTCAACGGCTTGGCTCATCAATACTGGATGGAATGGCGGCCCATACGGTGTTGGAAATCGAATGAAGATCAAGTACACTCGTGCCATGCTCAACGCTGCACTTGATGGTGATCTTGACAATGTTGAGTACATTACCGATGCTCGATTCGGATTCGAAGTACCAACAACATGTCCAGACGTTCCTTCTGATGTCTTGCAACCAAGAACCACATGGGAAGACAAGGATGCTTACGATGCAACAGCTGACAAGTTGGCTGAAATGTTCAACACAAATTTTGAGCGATACGCAGCAGGAGTCTCTGCTTCTGTGAATGAAGCCGCTCCTCGAACAGTTTGAATGCGGAATGTTCAAAGTGAACATGGTTGAAGCAATAGCATGCAACCAGATGGTTCAATGCCTTCAAATCAGCCTCCAACCTCAGTTCCAATTCAAGTGAATCCAGTACAGCAACCGATGCAGGTTCAGCCTGTACAACCAATGTTGTTTGGAGCAACTCAGCAACCAATGATGGCACAACAGGTCATGATTCAACAAAATGGCAACGGTATGGCTGTCACTGGATTAGTGATGGGTCTGCTCGGGATTGTCTGTTACTTGCTTGGTTGGCTCATCTGCGTTACATGGGCAGTTGGTTGGTTGTTCGGAATTCTAGCAATCATTTTCGGCCATCTTGGCCAAGCAGAAGGAAGCCGATCCGGTGTCGGAGCAGGTCAAGGAATAGCAGGTTTCATTCTTGGATATTTGACAATTCTTGGCTACATTGTTCCAATGCTTTTGCTTGGTGGAAGCCTCGCAACCCTCTGAGGGGCAATTCGTTCGCACCAACCCCTTCAAAAAGGGAAGCCATCTGGATTGAATTGGGCGATTGGGGTAGTCTGGATATCCTTCCGGCCTTCGGAGCCGGGGACGTGGGTTCGAATCCTGCATCGCCCGCTCTCAACAGCATCACTGTAGGGGCGTACGCATCCATAAGGAAACGGTCTCGTCCCCCCATTGTTCTTGACGAACAAAGGTAAGTCCTGAACTGGATAAGAGATCATCATCAATGTTGGAGGCGATTGGTTGTTGGTGGATCACATCGCTTTGAACGAGATAGAATTCATCAACTAATCCTTCAGCAAGGAAGGCATGAACTGTCTTAGGGCCTCCTTCAATGAGAACTCGTTGACGTTCTAAGTCGCCTAATCGATTGAGAAGTGGAATCAATCCAGTAAAGTCAGAACCGATGCGTAGTGTTTCGTGTTCATCGTTGTAGACGATTGCATCAGAATTGGTACGTTCATTGGGATCAAGAACGACTCGTAGCGGTTGTCGTTCTGTTTCAACACGACGAACTGTCAGGGTTGGATTGTCTCGTTGAATGGTTTCAGCACCGACTAAGATCGCATCGCAATCCATTCGCAAACGATGGACTTCATCCAAGCATGCTTCACTGGTAAAGCGCTGAGCTTGCTCCGATCGATCATCGACAGAACCGTTTGCATCAACAGCCATTTTCACAGTCACCATTGGTCTGCGGTGCTCACACCAATGGAGGAAAGGTTGCATTTGTTGACTTGCTTCATCTTCAAGCAGCCCAGTCTTGACGCTTATTCCTGCTTTTTCGAGAACACCAATGCCTTTTCCACGAACGGTTGGATTTGGATCATGGTGTGCAACGATGACGCTCTTGACACCAGACCAAAGCAAGGCTTCGGTGCATGGAGGCGTTCTTCCGTAGTGATTACAAGGTTCGAGTGTGACGTAAGCAGTTGCTCCATTCGGAGAGTTTCCTTTGGCTTCAGCATCGTGGATTGCCATTTGTTCGGCATGCAATCCGCCGAGATGATCGTGCCAACCTTCTGCTATGATTTTACCATCCTTTACGAGGACACAGCCGACAAGCGGGTTTGGACTGACTTTGCCTCTTCCACGTTCAGCCACAGCAAGTGCCCTGTGCATGAATTCGACTTCAGATTCTGACCAATCCATCAAGACCCTCCATCCTAGCCCAGAAGCCATCTCTTCATGAGTGCTTGGTTTAATCCTAAACACGGGGAAGAGTTCATGCGGAGGAGTTCTTGTCCCAAAACATGGCCTCTACAGATGGCGAGACTTCTAACGGTTCAACTACACCCTCAATCGTGAACTTCCAACCAGATGAGAACAGCAAAAAACGCAAGGGATTCCATCGACCTATGCCTACAGAAGCATTCGTTAAGGCCTACAATGCTGGAACGAAACCATCCAAAGTCTTCATGCTGGTCAATCCGTATTCAGGGAAAAAGAAAGGACTGAAGGTTGCTGAAACAGCAAAACAATTGCTTGAAGCATCAAGTATTGAAGTTGAAATGCACATTTCTGGACACTCCGGTCATCTTGTGGATATCGCTTCTGGTTTGGAGGTTCAATCTGATCAAGCCATTGCCGTTGTCGGTGGAGATGGAAGTCTCTCAGAGAGCATTACGGGTTGGATGATGCAATCAAAAGACAACTCATCCATTCGATTTGCAATGATTCCAGCAGGAACAGGGAATTCTCAAGCCCATGATTTTGGAATCAAAAGCACAGAAGATGCAGTTTCAAGAATTGTTAACGGTTCGACGCAATGCATTGATCTTGCACGTGTCGAATTAACAGAAGGATTGCCTGGAAAAACCAAGGGGCAGATGACTCGATACAGCCACAATCTGGTCACATGGGGTCTTGGTGTGGATTCAACAATCAAGGCTGAGAAAATGCGTTGGATGGGAAGTATTCGATACGATGTTGGAATTCTCATGGCAATTATGGCCAATAATCGAAGGCATGCAAGCCTTTTCTTAGATGGTCATAAGATGGAAGACGATTTCACATTGTTCCTCATTCAGAACAGTCAAACCGGAGGTTCGCTCCTACCGCTCGCACCAGGCGCATCTCTTGATGATGGATTAATGGATATTGGAATCTTGAAAAAGATGACGAGAAGAGACATTCTGAAGGCGTTTGGACTCCTTAAGAAAGAAGGACGTCACGTCTTTCATCCAAGAGTCGATTACCATCAATTTAAAGAATTACGAATCGAAACTCCTGAACCGACTGCAATTAACATCGATGGAGAAAACATTGGTTCGACCCCACTCTCAATGGTTGTCCTTCCTTCTGAAGTACAAATCTTTCATTGAAGCGATCAGAAGCTGAAGTCTGAGAATTCTTCTTCCTCTTCAGCCCAGAAGGTTTTGTTGTTCTCTGGTTCCGACTCTGGTTCTGTTTCAGGCTCAGGTTCAGGCTCAGCCTTTTTCACCGCTCTTCGTCGACGAACCTTTGGCTTAGCCTCAGGTTCAGGCTTAGCGCGTGCTGGAGGAGAACGTGATGATGGAACACTTGTTGGTGCAGAGGAAGTTGGGACTGAGGATGATGTTGGAACCGAACTGCTGCCAAAGGTGGATGTAGGTGGAACAAACGATTCAGTACTCTTGATTTGCTTTTCAACACGCTTTGCATCCTCTGATGCTACAACTGATGCGCCCGACCCGAATTCCGATTTGGTTGATGAATCTGAACTTCCACTCAGTGCACTATCGATACTGAATGATCCAAAGCCATCGTCTTCATCCTTCTTCTTGCTCGTCTTTGCAGGTGGTGGAGATTTACTCTTCTTGCGTTGTTCATTTCGACGCTGGTCCGGTGTAGTCATGCCAGCATCTTTCGCACCCTTGACATCTCTTTGGACTTGAGCAGCTTTCTCAACCCCTTCCTTCCCAAGAAGTGTCAATGCGATGCTTCGAGCACTCATGCTCACACGCATGGATGAATACATGTAGGCTCCAATGCCACCGCCAATACCGACAATGAGTAAGAACAGAATGAATCCAGTACGGCCAAGGAACGGAACATCTCCGAAGACGTATTCGTCATCTGCATCGCCATCCATACTGACGGTTGAATCTTCAAATTCGATTTCGGTAACCAAGAAGAATAACTGATTCACGTTGAAACTTCCAGTCGTAGCGACACAGTCGTTGGTCACACCAACGTCACGGTTGTTTCCACCTTCTGGGTTTTGAGCAGGATTAACTCCATCGACGAGGTATCCTGAGATTCGAATTGCTTGGTGGAACTTACCGAGTGACGCAATACCCTCGTTGATGTTTTCACTGGCTGGAATAAGCCCGAGAACAAACCATTTCGAATCGGATTCGCTATCAACACTGTCCAAATCGACTGTGCCTTGGCCAGTCTTTGGTTGAACAGGAACATCCCATGTCTTGACTTCAATTCGTTCACCAGCGCCAGAAAGAACATTCTTTGCATCAGTGAAGGACATCTCTTCGATTGCAACAGCTGCAGTTGTTGCAAATGTCAGATTGTTGTTGTTGAGATCAGAATTGTGAGAGTCATAGATAATGCTCGCACTCATGTAGCCTTCAATCTTGATTTTTCCACCCTTGTCTGCTCCAACTTCTCCGTCGAGGCAACCTCGTTCAGTGTAGGTGTTGGTGATGGTTTCATCTCCAAGTTTGGATGTGAATTCGAACGTACCATCGCCGTTTCGTTCAACAACAATCGATTCGTCCCATTCGGGTGCTACAGGTGCTAAACACCCTGCGAGAACGAACAGAGAAGCGAGAAGTAAGCCCAGCAACCCTTGGCGCATGAAAGGTACAGAGAGGGTATAGTTTGTGAATGCTTCTCCTAAATTGGATGGAGGCGCGGCGAGAGGGATTCGAACCCCCGAGTCATCGGACACCGGATTTCAAATCCGGCGCAATACCAGGCTATGCGATCGCCGCAATGATTTGGCCACAACTCCCCCTATCAAACTCTTTTCCCTTGAAATCATTCAGATTTCGCACGAACCGAGATTGCAGCCATGGAGATCATGACAACTGAAAGGATGAGACCAACTGAAGGAATCCCTTCGGATTCGATTTCAATTAATCCTTCTTTTTCAGCGAGTGTAACAATGTCCTCAACGAAGTCTTCAGGTAGCCACTTGTCACTAAGCCAAGAGACTCGAGGCTTCTTATCCTCATCGAGAATGTAGGTGATGGTCGAATGACCAACAGTATATTCTGGCTCTTCTGAGATGATTTGAACACAACGCAGGTTGTCGTCTTCTGCCCATTCATAGCCAGCATCACACATACAGTGTGCATTTTGTCCTGAACCCATAATCCAGCCATTTCCACTGCATTCTGTGACTTCAATGGTGGCGAAACCAGGAGCGGGAATCGCACTGTTGTCTGTGCTGTTCGGTGCCCATGCGATTGTCATTGGATCATCCAGAAGATCCATGCCGACTTGTGAATCGTCCCATGTCATGTTTGTTTGATTCCAAGTGTGCAATTGCCACCACCAACTCCAATCTGCAGGAGCAGAGACGCCATCGATGCTGTTGAGGAAATGTCCGAAACTACTGTCGGAAATATCCACATCGATTCCAGCACCATCGAAGGCGCCTTGAGTGAGATGGTATCCTGTAAAGTTCGGGATGCTTGTTGAGGCAGTCGTATTGTCAGGGAAGATGATTTGGACCGATGGGTCATCTCCCGTAGGGGCTTCCATGAGCGATGCATTGGCTTGAGATGAGAACCAAGCGATATGCTGTTCTTCAAGGGCATTCACTGTATCAATACCGACTGGGGAATCTTCCCAATCTTCACTTGTCTCATTGAAGAGTTTCAAGCTCCACCACCAACTCCAATCTTCAGGAGCATCGTATCCATTAATTCCGTTGACCATTGTTCCAAATTGGGAATCTGATGTGTTGAGCGACCATCCAGCCTCATCTGCTGCGAGTGTTGTTAACGTCATTCCAGTTGGTAGAAACATCAACTCGAGACTGGTTCCGTTTTCGTTGGTGTACATGACGCTGGAGTTGTGTATTTGGCCATCCATATCGCTCATGTTGTCGTCATGAGGGTCGGTAACGACCTCTTGAACTGCCATTCCAAATCGAGACCAAACATCAGCAAGTTCCGTACTGTTGCCTGTAAGATGTGGCCATTCAACACCATGGAGGCCCATGTAATCAGTCAGGACGTCGGGGGTATCATGACGTGGGTCGAGGGTAATTGAAACAAAACCGACTTCATCAGCGATTTCAGCAGGTACTTGTTGTTGTACCATCTTCAAATTCTGGGTAATGATTGGACATACATCAGTACAACGAGTAAAGAAGAAAGAAACGACAACGATGTCCTCTGTCATATCGGAGAACTTCATCTCGGAATTATTCTGATCTGTTAAGGTAAAATTGCCTACGCTTGGAGTTGTTAATTGGAATCCATTGTACGCAGAGGCAGGTACGCTTACGAGTGTAACAGATAACAGCAGGGCTACGAGTGAGAAAGCAATTCGTCGCATGTGATCGTCTCAACGTTCTGTTGCGTATTGTTCGCCCCAATCTGGAGTGCACCAGCCAGGAAGGCCATTTACGCCTTCAGGATTGGATAGACCAATTCCCCAAAGCATCAACAGAACGAATAGGGTTGGGAACAATGCGACTCGAAGGTAGATTTTCGGGTCATCCCAAAGGTGCATGAAGAAAGCGCCGATACCGAATCCTTTGATGATTCCAACGACGATGAGAATTCCCCAAACAACGTACACTGAGACTCGAGTGTTGGTTCCAGGATACTTTTCGAAGAAAACTGCGCCTACTTCAAACAGCGTAAAGAACATCAAAATGATGAAGTTCCAAAAGTAAATGTCTTTGCCCATAATTAATTTGTGTTCGCCCATATTTTCACCTCAGTATAGATAGAATGCTGGGAAGATAACAACCCAAGCCAGATCGACAAAGTGCCAGTAGAGACCGAAGTACTCGATTCCCTGTGCATTGTCCTCGTCCCATTCGACGGTATCGGCCTTGAAGATCATGTAGAGCATGATCAATAGCCCCGCAAAGACGTGGACTCCGTGTGCACCAGTGGATATGTAGAAGATTGAACCTTCTTGACTTCCGACAGTGAATCCTTCAGCAATAAGATGGCTCCACTCAACCAATTTCAGTACAATGAACATTGTACCAAGGGCGAGTGTGACGATCAGATAATTGCGGATTGCACTCTTCTTGTCAGGCATGAGTTTGCCCATGAAACCGGTCGGTACCTTGTAATCGTGAGATTTAGCAACCTTAAGCGCTAACACGATGGTGTAAGAGGAGATAATTAACGCAAAGGTGTTGATAGCTCCCGGAAGCAATGTCCAGAAGTCACCAGTTCCTGCTGCACCGCCAGGACGGAGGTAATCAGAGGCAGTCATTGCTAATGTCTCGCCGTCTTCAAGAGTACAGGTTCCTTCATCGAAGGCCCACTTTGTACACCACTCGGTTCTCATACGTAGGTATGAGGAGAAGAATGTAGCGAAAACCATGACTTCAGACATCAAGAAGACCCAGATACCAGCCTTGCGGATGTGTTGTCCAGCGAATGGGTCAGAGGTTGCAATTTGCTCACCATATCCCTTGAACGGGAGGTCTTCTCTCCACCAGTTTGCAATACCGATGGTAATGATTGTCAATCCAATCATTCCAACAGAGAGGTCTGAAATGGCATCAGAACCACTTCCGAGCATAAGGGAATGAAGTCCATCTGCAAAGTCAGGGAATCCAATTAGGAACAACATACAACCGAATGCAAAGATGATTGGAGATGCTGAACCGTGGTGTTCTTCGTGACCATGATGATCATCGTGGTGTTCATCATCAGGTTGTGCTGAATTGAGCACACCACTGATGACAAGGAATGCAGTGAAGATAATCGAAACAAAGAGCATTGTCAATCCTGCGACACGGTACGTGAGATAGGAAAGATGGGCATCGATTTCATGATGATGCGCTGCTTCTTTAGCGATGTAAAGTTCAGCAGATGTATCATCGCTTTCAATGGTTCCAGCAGCAACAGCATCTTTCCAGTCCTTTTCAGCGTCATGGAAATGATCTGCTTCTTCGTCCCAAGTTGTCTCTTTCATACCTGCTACAACAACGCCGAGTCCGACGTATGATGCAACACCAAGACCGAGAATAATACCTGCCATAAGCAGTGCTCTCATCCAAATAGCGTTCTTCACATCACTGTGTCCACCGCCACTCATGAGCTCACCTCTGTTGTGTCGGTTTTACCTTTCTTCTTACCTTTCCACAATTTATCCTTGATCGAATCTTCAGCATCGTTGTGATGGCCATAGATTTCGTTCATGTCACGTTGTGTTGGAATAACGTGGAAGGAAGGAGTTGGTGGTGGTGAAGTGGTCGACCATTCGAGAGACCATCCGCCCCACGGATCTTTTCCAACCTTCTCGCCATTACGGCCAGAGTAGATGATGTTCCATACAAGGAGGAGTTGGCTCAATCCAAAGATGAACGCAAAGATGGAGATTGCCATGTTGTACTCAGCAAAGCCACTTTCTACGGTGTAGGAGTGTGTTCGTCGAGGCATTCCTTGGATACCCAAAGCGTGCATTGGCCAGAACGCAGCGTTGTACGATGCGAATCCAATCAAGAAGTGCCAAAGGCCGAGAGTCTCGTTGAGTTTACGTCCTGTTGCCTTAGGGTACCAGTAGTAGATACCAGAGAACAGAGCGAAGACAGTACCGCCGATGAACACATAGTGGAAGTGAGCAACGACGAAGTACGAATCGTGGAAGTGTGTGTCAAGACCTGCAACAGGGAAGAACATTCCAGAAATACCGCCGAGTGTGAAGGTAATAAGGAATCCAAGAGACCAGAGTGTATGCGTCTTCATGACGAGAGAACCGCCCCAGAGCGTCATCAACCAGTTGAAGATTTTCGCTCCAGTTGGAATCGCTACAGCCATGGTTGTAATCATAAATGCAGCTCTCCAGAACGGGTCCATACCCGATGTGAGCATGTGGTGTCCCCAAACAATGAATCCAACAACACCGATTCCCGCCATAGCGAAAACCATTGATTTGTATCCGAAGATGGAACGTCGAGCACTTGTTGCGAGAACTTCCGAAACGATACCGAACGCTGGAATAATCACCACGTAAACCTCAGGATGCCCGAAGAACCAGAACAGGTGCTGGAACAACAGCGGATCTCCTCCGCTTGTGAAGAACGTCGAACCTATCGTATGGTCGAAGACGAGGAAAGCAACACCGATAATCAATGCAGGTAGGGACATAAAGAGCATGAATACGCTCACGAATGCAGACCATGTGAACAAAGGCATCTTCATCCAAGTGATTCCTGGGGCTCGCATAGTAAACACGGTCGTGATGAAATTGACACCACCAAGCGTCGATGATGCACCAAGCATCATCATTCCAGCAAGGAAGGCAGTTGCACCGGCATTAGCCCCGTAATCACCAGCATCGCTCAAAGAGGAATATGGAGGGTACATGACCCATGTAATGTCTGCACCTTCTCCAGACCAGATGCCTGAGAAGATCAGTGGTGTTGAGAAGACCAAGAGCCACAATCCCATTGCGTTAATTCGAGGGAACGCCAAGTCCTTTGCACCAATTTGCAGAGGGAGGACGTAGTTTAGGAAACCAGCAATCATTGGCATAGCGCCAAGGAAAATCATGGTTGTTCCGTGGAGTGTAAAGAACGAGTTGTACTCCTGTTGTGTCAAGAAATCATTCTCAGGTAGGGCTAGTTGGATACGGAAGAGAAGTGCCAAGACACCACCGACAAGGAAGAAGAAGAATCCAAACAGGAAGTAGAGAATACCGACTTCTTTGTGGTCAGTTGTGGTCAACCAAGGCTTGAGATAGCCCCAGAAGTTACCAATGGTGAATGTTTGAGGGTTGCGTTGATAGAAGACCCACATTGTACCGAGGAGAATAACTGAGATTGCCAGTCCAATAGCGGTCAAGAGAATGACCAATGGTGGTGCTGTAGGAGCTTTCGCTTCTGCATTCAAACCAGGGACTGTAACGCTCTTGATGCTCCAGTAATCATTTCCAGCGCCATCTCCAGCGCCAGTTGCACCGCCGCTTACCGCACCGCCGCTTACTGCGTTACCAATGATTGTGATTTCAGTGGTATCTGTATCGCTACCTGGGGCTGTGTATTCAAATTCCCATGAGCGGAATTTGTTTCCGTCATCGGTGTGTGTTAGTCCGCCATCCATGGTCTGGCTGTAGGATTCATCAACAGTTGTGACGCTTCCGCCACCTTCGACAAGGATACGGAATCCGGCTTGAACGCCGCTCCATCCTTGTGCAGGATCGCCGTTTCCATACAGCGTCATCTCATCGTTGACAAGAGTGATTGTGAAGAGGTAGGTTTCGCTTGCGTTGAAGACCTCAGGAAGCCCTTCAACGAGGATTACTGTTGAACCATCATTGCCGCCAGCGTGACATGTACATCCAGCGTTTGCTCCAGACCCAATACCTCCAGGCATGGCACTAAATTGTGGGATGAGCATCAGTGATGCAATGACGAGTCCGAGAAGTGCAATGGTGCGTCGCTGCATCACATTTCACCTCCATTGTAGTTGTCTGCGGAACTTGAGTCGCTCTTTTTAACTCCAGAATCGAATGAACAATCCTGGCCTGCACGAGCTACCACCATTACTTCTCCAGTCATGACGGAGTGCTGTAGCCCACAGTATTCTGCACAGCGGATAGGGAATGTTCCAGCATCATCTGGCATGAAACCAAGCGTAGTTCCACTCTCCAAACCTGGTACGAAATCTTCCTTCATGCCCCATTCTGGGACCCAGAATGCGTGTTGTACACCAACGTTTCTGGTGTCAGATGGGTCGACAGGTAACGAATGCATGTTTGCAATAATGACTTCATCACACGGGATGATCATTGGATTTGAAGGTGTAATCAATTTGTGATTGACAGGGATGTGTTCCCATGTGTGGAGGAGAAGTCCATCAACGTCGTAGACTTTGACGTGATTGTGTTGGAATGTGTTGTACATGGCTGTTGGCATACCGGCTAAAGTCGAACCGTTGAAGAAAAGCTCACTCTCAATTGAACCCATTTTAACTTCAACCGAAGCGGCAGCCGTATTCCCATCAGCAGAGACTTGCATTGAACCAGCGCTCCATTCGACGTTGATTCCAGTGTCTGTGTCTTCCCATGTCAGGCTTTCTTCATAAACGAATTCGAAATACCACTGGTAAGCATTGACTGTGATAGGGAAGGTCTCTTCATCGGTGTCGTCATAATTCCAGACTGCAGAGTTTGAGCCAAGTGCCATGACCGTGAGCCAGACGACTAGGATGGTAGGGAGGATGTAAAACGCCAACTCAAGTTTTGTATTGTGACGGTCCACGGGGAACGCGCCAACTTCGATATGATCGAGTTTAGTTGTATCAGGTTCAACACCGTCGCGATACCTCAATATTGCTGTAAACAGCCAACCGAATGTGAATATGGCGACGAGAATCGACCAAAACATGAATTTGTCATAAAGTACGTAGAAAACGGTATCTTCCGCTGGCATGGCTACACCCTGTTTAATGGGGCGAGAGGGCCTACTTTAAGCGTTGGCGTAAAGCAAGCACCAGAATGAAATTCTTCTCTCCTGTTTTCTTTCATATTAACGTATGTTCTTCACCTCTGAGTCAATGCGTTTGTTGAAAAACCCAAACCAATTACATCACTTCAGACCAGTATGCATTTGGTGAGGGGATGGCGATGAATAATTCACCAAATACCACTGAACGTTTCGAGAAGGCAGGAAAGGCTCTCGGGGCGGCCCGTCAACGAAACCGGGACGAAGGTTTCGCCATCATTATCGAAGGACCTCGCGACAAAATTGCATTGAAACGTCTTGGGTTTACCGGGCCACTTGAAGTCGTAAATCGTGGCTGGGGTATGGACCGTTTTGTTGCGTATCTGTACGAAACATACGGAACGCGAACAGATGATCGCCAAGCTACGATGACGTTGCTTATGGATTGGGACAGAACTGGTGGAAGATTGCAAGCAAATTTACGCCGTCGCTTGGAATCTTTTGATGTTCAAATCGATGAAGAATTACGGCGTGTTCTCATGAAGACACTGAAGCCAGAAACCCGTGTAGTTGAGAGTCTTGGCGGCCTTGCCGGAGCACTCATGCCGCACATGGGCGTTGACAACC
>Ga0233444_10004296_pt1 | contig 13674 bp, 10 predicted proteins | sample SI_124_October20_6_FD_182792 | JGI IMG/M metagenome (GOLD analysis project Ga0233444, IMG submission 182792) | Seawater microbial communities from Saanich Inlet, British Columbia, Canada - SI_124_October2016_10_MG | ecosystem: Environmental > Aquatic > Marine > Inlet | place: Canada: British...
CGTATTGTGCCGCAAGCAGCTCTACAACAGGGGCATCGTCAATGACGAGAAGAACCCGCGCCGTGTTATGGTTTAACGCTTGCAAAACGAAGCCTACGTCTTTGTAACTCTTTGTGGCATCGGGCCACCCGACCCAATTTGGGTGGTGTATTGCATTGCGCATATACTCAATGTGAACTTCTCTCTGCACGAGTTCAATCTGCTCTTCATTTAGTTCTGGTAGCGTTATGGTTTTCCCATTCGCGACATTAAAGGTTACTTCTTGGCCGATCGTGTAGTGTTTCATCATAGTATTAATGCTTTCAAGGCTACTTGAACTCTTAGTCACGCCTTTCATAGGGCGCTTCATCGTCTTCATATCATCTCTTTTTTGGTCGTCTTTTTGTTGCGGCATCACTTAACTTAAGTCACTCCAAAATAGCCACTCAGTGACCCTCCCACAGGAATAATAAAGTGTCCCCCTAAAGCCAAGTCATGACGGAACTTATTAGGCCTACACTTGAAACGGTTCAACGGCACAAAATTGGAAAATTTTATGAGCGTAGAGAGAGGAAGGGCGAATTTATCGTAATCAAAAGCGTAGTTCACCCTCAATGGTTTGAGCATAAAGACACTACAAATCAGTACACGCTCTATGTCCCCCCACATCTCTACGAGGCGCTAAAACAGGACGGTAAGGCTTCAACACGCTGGACATCAAAACCTCCGAAGTGGGTGCACAAGGCCAACGACCCCGAAGGTGTTGGCTATTGGACATACCATGTGAGGACGGGTAAATCCGGACCAGGGAGGTACGTAAAAGGGGAAAACCTTCACAGGTTCCGAAAGCCCAAAGATAAGGTTGGCAGACCGCCAAGTGGTGATGCATACAAATTTAGAAGAGAGATTTGGAGAGTTTTTGCAAGCGACGCTAGCATAAATTCTCTTTTTCCAATACAAAAAGATTCAAAAGTTGGAAAACGAATAAAAGTTCCAATTCGCCTCCCCAATCTAGAACGAGCACTCTATGAACTCCTCGTTAAGTTCTTTACCTTTGAGAAAAAAAATCTACCCCTATTACAACTCTGGGCAGATTACAAAGACTTGGCACACTACAATAGCAAAGACATATCTAATTTATTCTATGCCGATAAAACTGACCAACAAGCCTTCCTTTGGAAACTCTGTCACAAATATTGGAAGGCCGTTCTGGTTGATCTTGTTGAACGCAATTTGAGACACTTCCATAATATTTTTCACGATTCTGATGAAAAAAAATCAAGAAATTTGAACTCCTTGGAGTCAGTTAGTCTGTCCACAAGTATCCGAAATTTATGTTATGATTTTGAAACGTCCAAACCGTGTAATGGTTGTGGACAATTCGATTGGTCCCATTCAAACACGCGGGATGGGCAAGATGCGTTTTGCAGAGTATGCGGGCTAACCCTTGAAATTGTAAAAAAGAATTCTTTTTAGCATAAAAAGAAAGAAATTATGCGAAAAATTTCTTCAAAAATGATGGGACCCCCGGGCGAACCCAACGACCGTTGATGTACTCCCCCAACCAAGTATAACATGAGAATACAATGCGAGGAAAAGGCTCACAAAAAAAGGCTCGACTGGAACGACTAAAGAACGAGATCATCGATTACGTTAGTGCAACACCCGGCGCATCTGCAGCGGATATTGTCAGCTTCCTGTCAAACGATCGAAAAATGCGAAATCATGGCTTGACAACCAGAAAGGTTGGATTGTTTATTCCTCGCCATCTCTCCGAACTGATTGAATTTCATCTGGATTCCTCAACAGGAAAGCGAATCTATAACCTCGCCGCCTGATGAAGCACCACATTCATGCCGAGGGGCTTCCTGCCCCAACACATGAACTGGCCATCCTCAACACAACCGGATGCATTGTTTCCATCCTTCAAGGGTACTGAGGACGGAGCAGTCCCTCAGTTTCCAATTGACGAACCCGCTTGGCGGATTCTTGACCCGGCTCATTCAATGGGAATTAAATTCCAAATGAACCAACTTTCTGGAACCATCGCTTGTGACAATCCGGGATTCTTTACCGCAGGTGAAGGAATCATCATCGATGCTACCGCAACGGTTGAGGCCGGTGCTTACATCATTGGCCCGTGCTATATTGGACCTCATGCAGTGGTTCGTAGTGGGGCTTACGTTCGTGAGTATTCATGGATATGCACTGGAGCAGTTGTCGGCCACTCAACCGAAACAAAGCATTCCATCTTGCTACCGGGTGCGAAAGCACCGCACTTCAACTATGTTGGAGATTCAATTCTTGGGGCAAATGTCAATCTTGGCGCTGGGACAAAACTGAGCAATCTACGAAACGATGGAAAGGAAGTCCATGTTCGTATTGACGGAAAGAGAATTGGTAGCGGTTTGAGGAAATTTGGCGCAGTGTTGGGAGAGGGATGTGCTCTTGGATGCAACAGTGTCACCAACCCAGGTGTCGTCTTGGGCTGTAACAATGTGGTATGGCCTAACGTAACCGTTACCGGAATCCACGGCTCTGACGTTGAACATCGCTGAGGTGGTTCGCATGACATTTTCTTATTTTGGAACCGATGGAATTCGGGGAGAAACCTCGCTTGAACATCTGGATGAAGAAGATGCAATTTTGGCTCTTACCGAGCATAGAACGCTCCATCCTTCTCTGATGCGAGTTTTGGGCGAAGCATTGAGTCACGTTCAGTCTCTATTCCCCGGGAACGGGCAGACTGTAGTCGTTGGATGGGACGATAGACCTCACAACGAGGCTATCGTTGAGGCGCTTACGCTTGGCCTCCAACTCAGCGGAAGTGAAGTGATTCACATTGGATTATGTGCTACTCCAACACTTCACGCTGCAGTTCTGCACAACAACGCGAGAATGGGTTGCATGATCACCGCAAGTCACAATCCTGTTTCAGATTCTGGAATCAAGGTCTTCGACGCTCATGGTTTCAAGACCACTCCGCTGCAGGAACAGGAGATCAGTCGGACCTTGTTTGCACTTGCAAGTGAGGAGCGGGAGGTCAACTTGGATGAACAAAAGCGACTCAGTGAACCCGCACTTAGGATGGCTCACAATTGGGCTGAAACCTTCCACCAAACGTGGCTTGAACGACGCTGGGCTGATTTTGAAGGTGTCTTTGGGGGGTGTAGCGCTTCGGTTCAAAACGGAAGAATCGCTTCACCCTTCTATCTTGATTGCGCTCATGGCGCCGGAGCCTCATGGCTCGCAAACTTTCTCACAATGCGTGGTATTGAAACTCGGGAAGTAAGTGAGAATGCAATTGCCCTCAATGCAAATTGTGGTGCCGGTGATTTCTCTCCAACTCAAACATGGACGGTTGAAGAAGCGGCTTCATCTCCACATGCGCTCCTTTCAAGTCTGAACTCAGCCGAGGCTGGAACCCTTGTTGGAGCTGCCTTGGATGGCGATGGTGACCGGTGTTTACTGATTGAGGCAACCGATGGAGGTTACAAAGTGATTGACGGAGACGCCATGGCTGCAATGCTCATCGAAGCGGGGCAGGAACAAGGAGCATGGCGTTTTGCAGCGAGTATTGAGTCTGACGTTGCATTAACCGGGTTCGTTTCACAATTCCATCCTGACACAATATGCCTTGAAACGGCTGTTGGAGACCGTTGGCTTTCGGTTGGATTACGCCACACCGACGGATTGATTCACAGCGATTCAATGCCACTACGGCTCGGAGTTGAAGACTCAGGACATCTGGTTATGCCAGCATCTCATTCGGGTCATGGTGGCAAATGGAGCCTTGTGGGCGATGGCGCTGCTTCACTCTGTGCTTTTTTACTGGCTCAAGATAGGTCAAATCCTCGTTCATTTAATCGCGGATGGAAGCGAAGAACATCGGTCAAAGAGAGCCACAGAGAGCGTTGGCAACGAGGAAATGAATTGCAAGCAACCGTTTCCGAGAAGATCCTAACGGCACTCAAGCACAATGGAATCGAGGCCGTTACCCGAACCATTGAGGGAGAAGAAAATCTCCTTCTTGTTCATGGTGAAGGTTTGAAAGGAACGCTTTCATTTGGAATACGCAACAGCGGGACTCAAGCGAAGACCAGCCTTTCGTTACGCCTCTCACCAGAATTGAGTTCTGAGAAGTTTCTTCCCTTGCTTGAAGACATTGAAGGTCTTCTGTCTAAGGCTCTCCAATAACGCTCAGTCGTTTGCAAGTTGTTCTTGACGCCCTTGAGTTAATGCTGTTACTGCGAAGAGCAGTATTGCCGAAGAAGCCAACATTGCGAGGAGGTATTCAACTTGGGCACCTGCAACAAACGAGACCGCAGCAAAGAGCCATGCAATGCCCAAATCAACCGCGCCGATTACGCGCCATGACTTACGAAGCGTGAAAATCCCAGAAATCCACGCTGTTACAGATGCTGCTAGGCCTGCAAAAACCATCAGTGGAAGTGATTGTCCGAGCAAGGCTGCGGGATAAAGCATGATGTGAACGCCCCATAATGCACTCGATAGCCAAGAGCCATGTTCGTTGACGACAATGTAAGCGGCCCAAATCATGCATCCAATCCCGACAATAGAGGCTGAAAGGGCTGGAGCGAGCGTGATTCCAGAAGGCGTAAGGGCCCACGGGTTGAACGATTGGAGCGCAAACGGAAGAACTGCGATTACACCAAGCATGACTGCAGGCTGTGCCCAGGCGATACTTCGTCGGGCGGCAAAGAGAACCACAACAATACTCGCGGGACCGAAAGAAAGGAGAACGCAGCAAACAAGCCATGCAGTTCGACCCAAGGCGCCCCGATGGTCGTCAAGGTCTCTTCGGAGACGCTCACCTTCTACCCAATCAAACAGCAGAACGAGAGCAAGAACAACAAGTTCAATTCCAATCAATGGCAAAACCCACTGAATAGTGTCTCCATCTAAGGGATTGAAGGAGAAGGGAACGGGAACTTGCCCTCCAACTACGAGCGCAAGAATGCGGTCAACAGCAAAGAGAGCAACAACTGCTTCAAGCGCACTTGGTAATCGGAGACCCAGGTCGTTGCGTCCAATCAACCCCATGCCGCCAAGAACGCCAAGTGCGCCTATGAGAACAAAGAGGTGGAGCGCATCATCTCCATCTAGGACACCGGTCGTCATACGTCCAGCAAGATGAACCACTACCAAACCAGTCATGCAAAACGCAATTGGAGATTCCACGCCAGCAATGTCTGGGAGACGTAAGCCGATGGAATTCGCACGCAGGCGAGAGAGGCCGACCATGAGAACCGAAAGAACAGCGCTGAACATGAGGGCTTGCAGCCCCCCGCCTGTAGCGAAAGAAACCCAAGCAGCACCCAAGAATGCGACGCCAAGGAACATGAGAATGATGACTGGGCGGTAATGAATATCTCCCACGATGAGATCGTCTGCTGCGCCGGTATCGGTTCGTTTGGAACGCTTTCGTTGTGCCTCTGCAAGACGCAACATCTCTGCATCAAGATGCTTGAGTTGGACTGAGGTTGTCGTATCTGCAGTTTCCTCATGAGCAACCAAATGTCGGAGACGTTCCCGTTTTGCATCAAACTCTTCACGCCGTTGCTCTTGGGCTGCGAGTGCTTTCAATCCCGACCGTACTTCTCCTTGAAGAGCCAAGTAAGCACCGGTGAGGACGAAGAGAATCAATGCTGCAAGTTGGATTTCTACTTGGTCCATTCCTTGACCTGCTAATGCCATCCCAATCAACAACCCAAGCGCCCCTACTGTCGGTGTCAAAAGCGATTCAATTTTCAAAATTCGATTCATGTAGATGACCAAAGATATCCCTCCAAGAACTGTTAGCATGCGAAGATTATCAACTTCATTCAACCATCCGTCTTGGCCGGTCAAAACAGCTTGCCGCTGAGGTTCAAGTCCAATGATGAGGAACAAGGCGGTAATGATGCCAAGGTGAAGGGTGAGCAATCGCCCGGGGAGGGCTTCCAGTTGTTCCAACTCTTCCTTTGTCCTGCCTTCCCTTTGGCGTCGTTCTGCTGCGAGGAGAAGAAGGCTGCTTGCAAGAACAAGAATCAGAGACCAAATCGCTTCTTGCCCGAAGTTCCAAGAAAGGGCTATGACCGCAACACACCAAACGGTAAACAAGGTTCGTGGTTTTCCTCTGTGAACGTCTTGGAGCACGAGGAATGCATGGGATAGAATCAGCAGGGACATTCCCCCAAAGAGGCCGACTCCGGTAAGGCTCTGTGGACGGGCCATTGAAACGAATGTCAACACGGCGAGGACGAAACTGAGGTTCCAGAGATTCAGCGCTTTGGAATCCCGAAGCCGGGCACTGATTTCCGAGAAGCCACCAAGACGCCCCGCAAGGTTGAGGTTTGAGGTGCCAAGAGACATGTTCACACCTACTTGTTGAACCACCAACAGAGCCATCCAAACCGCCACATCTTGTTCTGCAAGAACGATCGGGAGCAGATCTGAACTCACAAGGCGTGATTCAAAATCTGTAGCAAAGACAAGCAACCAGAGGTAGGGTGTCAAAACAGCAACTCCTGCAATGCTTGGTGAGCGGCGAAGCAGTGCAAGCCCTGCAAGTCCCAACCATACAATTCCTTGTGTAGCGAGTAGGATTCTCGAATTCTTTCCGCCGTCTTCCGCAGGAATCAGTAAGGTGAGCAGAATCACAACCGCAATGCCTCCAACCCAGAGCACGTGGTCGGAGACACTTGTCTGATGTTGCAGAAGAACCATGACGGTTAATGCAGCCATCAACGAAGCAAATATGGAATATGCTTCAAGCCCAAACGGCCAATCTATGGTTACGGTTCCCGTAACCATCAAGGCCAATCCGGCCAGTAAAAACGGCGTAGGGCCGAGAACATACGGCATCAATCTCGTCCAAGAAACACCACGAACCACAAGGTAAGAGGTACTGAACGCTGTGGCAAGGAGCATCAATTGGGCGAGTGCATATCCCGTTTCTGACCGATGGGCTGCAATGGCCATGAGAGCCCCGACCATCCCAATGGATACCGATACCGCCCAAAGACCTGGTTTGCCAAGTCCGAGGGCGTTCGCTGCAGAACTGAGCCAATTTTCATGGTGAACAAACACTGCCGCCATGGCCGCATTCGCTGCACTAACGACCGCAAGCAGAAGGAAGAGCGTGAGGTCATTCTCGATGGGAATCAGTGTCAACGACAGGATGGTCCAATCGTTTGAAAGAGCGTGAACCCCCACCCAAAGGTAGGAGATGGATATGCCCAGGCTGGCCAAATTTCCAGAGGACCGTAACAGTGCCAGGACATGCATGAGCGCCATGGCGAGAAGAATGAAGATTGCAACTCCTGCCCCTCCATAGACGGCCCCTGCGGAACTCCCCACTGCAAAGAGGACCAAGGCTGACTGAGCTGCGATAGCATCCTCATCGTGACGGAAGGCAACGGCAACGTTGAGAGCGACCAAGCCTAACATCACAATGCCGAGAGTTTCGCTGCTTCCTATCGGACTGGAATCAAACCATCCCCAACTCCATGCGTCGAGGGCTAATCCGTAAAGCAACTTCATTGAGATGATGACCCAAGTTATTCCAAGAAGATGCATGGATGGGCGCGGAATCCAGCGCTCACCCAAACCGAAGCCAAATATGGCCATTGAAAGAAGACCTACTGCACTGAGAAGAGGGGGGAAGACCGTCCCGACCAAGGCCCCAATAGCGGTCCAAATGAGGACCATCATCACCATCATAGCTCGGCTGACCTGTTGCTCAGCGTGTACCGCTAATTGAGTAACAGAGTCTACCGTTTCGTCATCGCCAACCGGTTCTGAATCAGCGGTGAACATTTCGTTCAACGTGCCGACTGCTGCATCAACTTCTTTTTCTTCAGACGCCTCATCAACAGTCGGAAATTGTTCGGGATGTTCTGAATCATCGGAATCCACCATGAACGCCCCGAGGTTCATGCCCCGTGCGCGTCCAAACTCCTTCTTGCGCAAGACTTCATCCTCACCTGCAGGACCCGTTCGGGTTCCGCTTTGGTCGTCCATGAGACTTGGTGAGGCCTCGCCGCCTTGAATATGCCCGTTGTTTGCTGGGCAAATAGTCCAAATCGTCGTACATCGCCGTTATGGCGTCATGGTTTTTGTGATATCCGAGAACCAGAAGTTAAGAAAAAATGGTTGAAGAAGAGGAATGAACAGCCAAAAGGGACAAAGAGGGGCGGCAGAAACGGTCGGCATGGGCGGCGTCCACGGCACCCCTTCAGGGGACCTCGGAAAATACGGCATTACTCCATCAGGAGAGGTTTATTGGAACCTCGCTGCTGGCGATTTAATCAACCTCGCAGTATCTCGCGGCGAAGGAAAATTGAGCGCTCATGGTGCTTTAGTGACCGAAACTGGGGAGCGAACAGGCCGGTCTCCAAACGACAAATTCATTGTTGACGAAGCAACCGTCACCGAGGACATTAACTGGGGCGACGTTAACGTCTCTACCAATCTCGAAACATTCGAGCGCATGCGAGCAAAGGTAGTGGACTACCTGTCATCACAGGACGCTCTTTTTGTTCAAGACTTGTATTGTGGTGCAGACTTCTCCGAAGCTCTACCAATCCGCGTCATCAACCATAACGCATGGCACAACACCTTCGCACGCAACATGTTCATTCGACCTGATGAAGCCCAAATGGCCAATCACGCCCCTGAATTCACTGTCCTCCACGCACCTCATTTCGAAGCAGATGCTGAGCAAGATGGCCTAAATTCGCAGTGTTTCGTTATCGTGAACTACGCTGCTAAGGAAGTCATCATCGGCGGAACACGCTATGCTGGAGAAATCAAGAAGTCCATCTTCTCGGTCATGAACCTCATTCTTCCGAAGAAAGGCATTCTCCCAATGCACTGCTCTGCAAACACAACTGGAGAGAACACGGCGATTTTCTTTGGACTCTCTGGGACTGGAAAAACAACCCTTTCAGCAGACCCTAAGCGAGCCCTCATTGGAGACGATGAGCACGGCTGGGGCTCCAATGGTGTGTTCAACTTTGAAGGAGGATGTTATGCAAAACTCATTGATCTTTCCGAAGAGGACGAGCCTGCCATCTTTGGAACAACGCGACGATTTGGAACGGTTTTGGAGAATGTGGTGTTGGATGGAGAAGGCGTTCCCGACTTCCATGACACCTCAAAGACCCAAAATACCCGCGGGTCTTATCCGATTGAATTTATTGAAAACCGAACCGGCGACTCAAAGGGCGGTCACCCTCAAAACGTGATTTTCCTCACGTGCGATGCCTTCGGAGTGCTGCCCCCGATCTCTCGGCTAACACCTTCTCAGGCCGCATACCATTTCATCTCGGGCTACACGGCTAAAGTTGCTGGAACTGAAATCGGAGTAAAAGAACCGCAAGCTACCTTCTCCGCCTGCTTTGGAGAACCTTTCATGCCCATGCACCCTGGTGTTTATGCTGACCTTTTGTCCGACAAAATGGCAGAACATGGCTCCACGGCTTGGCTCATCAATACCGGCTGGTCCGGTGGCGCTTACGGCGAAGGGAACAGGATGAAAATCAAGTACACTCGAGCCATGCTTAACGCAGCACTTGACGGCGATTTGGACGCTGTTGACTACATCACAGACGGTCGGTTTGGATTTGAAGTTCCAACCAGTTGCCCAGGCGTACCTTCCGAAGTTCTCCAGCCACGAACTACGTGGACTGATGGTGATGCGTACGATGCTACTGCAAACAAATTGGCTGAAATGTTCAATGACAACTTCAAGCGTTACGAGGCTGGAGTTTCACCTGCAGTTAATGCTGCAGCACCCGCCCCTCTTGAGTGAACCACGAACTCAATCATCGCTTGTTGAGGCTTGACTTATCGCTTTGCTCTTGCTTTCGCCTTGGTCAACTGGAGTGAGCCCGTCAAGCAACATTCGCAGTGAAGGCGCATCATCATGGTCACTCTCGCTCAGCGCTGTTTCGGCCTGAAGTAAACGATGGGCGATGGCTTCAAGTTTCGTATCGTCGCTTCCAATAAGTGCGAGTTCCATTGCTTCATCAAACAATTCAACGGCTAAATCAGGACGGTCGATGGCGAGTAAAATACTGCCTAACCTATCCAATGAATCCGCTCCTTCAAGTGGAGAATCGGATAGGATAGAGGCTGCGTGTTCAACACGCTTTTGGGCATCTTCCCTTTGTTCAAGTAGCATAGCAACGATGGCTGAAAGAACAAGTGAAGGTATGGTGTCAACGGGATTTGATGTGGGCTGATTGGTCGCTGCTGCAAGCAGGTCAAACGAACGCTGAAGGTTACCGGCGTAGAGTGCTAAAACCCCCAATCTACGCATTGCCTTGCGCTCTGAGCCCACATCGTCGACGAGGGTTGCGAGATGGAGTGCGCGAACAAGATGGGTACGCGCCCGTTCCATTTCTCCTTCCATGCCTTCCAGAACGCCTAGGGCGGATTCTGTACGAAGTAAACTCCCAGCCATGGCTCTATGTGCGATTTCTGCTTTAGCCTCACCGAGCGGAGCCAGCCCCAAACCGACCTGTTCCATGACATCGGTAAGAAGATTCTTTGTCGCTCTTAGAGTAGTGGGTATGTCATCTTCAGCAGATGTACGTAGGGAAGAAAGATGTTGGTCTAAACGTTGAACAGGTTGACAAATTTCTGGCAGGTTCCCAAGGGCTTCGAGTCGCTTGGATTTGATGTCATAACCGCGAATGGCACGAGTCAAATCAGCAATCAATCGGCCTTCGTCAACCTCATCTTCATTCGATTCATGTTCTTCGGCCATCGCGTGGGCAGATGCAAGAAGTGAATCTACCATCCATGTCAGTTTTTTCTGCACGTCGTATTGGTCCCGTCGGCTGATAGCATACTTCATTTCGGACGCTCTTACCTGCCGAGATAAACTGCGTAATCGTTCGTCTCGTCCCTCCTCAACACCCCCATCGATAAGTCGTTCAATGAATGTTGAGGGGGGGCATGTGGTGAAGGCAAGGTCTGCAGTTTCAGCGGTGGTTGTCATTTTGAAATCGTCCGAAACGAGAATCACTTCCGCTCCGTCGCTACCCAACTGATCTGCAAGGACCATCAATGACAAGTCTACGTCCTGGGGAGCCGCTCGTTCACCAATTTTGGTTGCTAGTTTGCGTACATCTTCTTCCTCCACAGAAGTGGAATGCAACAGAGTGTCAAACAACACCAGGAGGTTGGGGTGGCCCGATATCTTACGCATGCTAACCGTTGCAACCTCGTCTTTTACGCCGGGCGTAATGAGTAATTTTGCACCGTTTAAGGCAGATTTGAGATCTTCAACGACCTTCTCCTTTCCTTTTTGACCCAAGTGGATAAAACAGTTTGAATCAACGACCCATGCTTGGCTCATGGTTACTGCTTTAGCAGTAAGGGCATGGTTCTTACTGCTTCAGAGAGAAATGCTCTCGGGTGTGACACGAGTCGAAAATCGTTGGATGGTTCCATCGGCTTCGATGAGGAATTTCTCAAAATTCCAGCGGATGTCCCCCGAATAACCGTCTGCATCAGCGACTTCACTTAGAATGGAATAGAGACCTGTTTTACCTTCTCCTTTGACATCAACCTTCGCCATGAGCGGGAAGGATACGTCGTACTTTTCAGCCGTAAATTCACAAATTTCAGCGTTGGTTCCGGGTTCTTGTGCCCCGAATTGATTGCAAGGGAAACCAACTACGGTTATGTCTTCATTTCCTGCGTGGATCTCTTGGAGTCCTTTGTATTGCGGAGTTGCCCCGCATGCGCTCGCAACGTTGACGACAAGCCAGCGGGTTCCGCCAAGTTCTCGCAGAGTAGTATGGGTTCCTTCCATTGTGGTAATGTTGATATCAAGTGCTTCGGGCATAATTTACCCTCCAGCGAGGACATTATGAAGATGTGGTTCATTCCTAGCCCATCCAAAGCCTCTTGAATCGCCGGCTTGTGGTCCAACCATGCAAGTTCTCATGGAAACCAGTGCAGGAAACATTACAATTGACCTATTTCACGGCAGTGCCCCCGATACGGTCGCTAATTTTGTCAAACTCGTCAACATGGGACATTACGATGGCCTCCACTTCCACCGCGTCATTGAAGACTTCATGATTCAAGGTGGCTGCCCACATTCCAAAGATCCAAATTCCCGAAAAGCTGGAACTGGCGGCCCTGGCTGGAAAATTCCTTGCGAATCCTCTGCCCTCGCCCTCAAGCATGACAAACCAGGAGTGCTCTCAATGGCAAATGCTGGCCGTAACACCGGTGGGTCCCAGTTTTTCCTAACAACTGTAGCAACACCTTGGCTAAATGGAAATCACGCCGTATTTGGTGAAGTTTCTGAAGGCATGGACATTGTAAAAGCAATCGAGGGATGCGCCAAGCTACCAGGTGACCGTCCAGCACAACCCCAGCAAATCATCCGTTGCTCCGTCATTGAATGAACAACCTGCTCTAGAAAAGAACACGCCGCTGATTGAATACAGCCCGTAGGTTCTTGAGTCATAAGGAAAGGCCGACCCATGGCTGTTGACGCAAGTGAAGCCCTTCGCCGTGCTACATTGGTAAGGAGCGACCCCTCCTTGCGAGGAGTAACCCGTCAAAATGGCTCTGAAATTGAAGGAGAATACGATTGGAAGTACTTCTCGTCCAATGGCGACCCGATAACAGAAGAAGACATCGTAGTACGTTGGAATTCTATGGCTCTCCCGCCCGGTTGGGTTGATGTTTGGATTTGCCCAAACCCAAGAGGCCACATTCAAGCCACTGGGAAGGATACAAAAGGCCGACTTCAGTATCGCTACCATCCTGATTGGGTCGAGATAACCGCTGAAATGAAGTACGACGATGTCGTCTACTTTGCTTCCCAATTGCCCCGTCTCCGAAGGCAAATTGAACGTGATTTAGAAGGAAAAGCGATGTCCCTTGAGACCGTTTCTGCGCTCGTGGTCCGACTTATGGACCTCTACAATATTCGCGTTGGCAGTGATGAATATGCCCGATTGAATGAATCCTATGGGCTCACAACGCTGAAATCGATGCACGTTAAGCACATCCGAGGGGATGAGGCTGAAGGTAAACACGATGTTATTTTCACATTCACTGGGAAGTCTAACAAAGACTGGGAGATAAAAATTGAAGATGATTATTTGGTTGACCTCATTTTGAGAACGAATCGTCTCGGAGCAAAGGACGCTGATTTGTTCATGTACATTTCAGAAGCCGGAAATGAGGTAGACCTCAAAGCAGAACACATCAACCAATACATTCGGGAAAGTAGTGGCGAAGGATTTACAGCGAAAAATTTCCGCACCTGGGCTGCAACGTCTCGTTGCGCTGAACGTCTCGCATTCCTATCGAAGGTGCAAACTCCACAAGCCATGAAGAAATGGCTGAAGGCTATGCCAGATGTTGAATCAATCGGAAAAATCTGGAGCGAGGGTGATTGGGAAGCCCCAACGTCAGAAGCACAACGCAGCAAAGTGATGCTTGCAGTTATTGACACCGTAGCAAGCGATTTGGGGAACACCCGTGCAGTATGTCGCTCGTCCTACATTCATCCATGGTTCATGGACGCTTGGATGAAAGGTACCCTTGGAACGGCATGGGAGAGCGTTGAGCTAGAACGGAAAATGCAGGGCCTATCTCCCGGAGAAAGTGCAACGCTTCGGATCTTGAAAACGATTTGATGCGTCACTTATCTTC
>Ga0233444_10004300_pt1 | contig 13659 bp, 16 predicted proteins | sample SI_124_October20_6_FD_182792 | JGI IMG/M metagenome (GOLD analysis project Ga0233444, IMG submission 182792) | Seawater microbial communities from Saanich Inlet, British Columbia, Canada - SI_124_October2016_10_MG | ecosystem: Environmental > Aquatic > Marine > Inlet | place: Canada: British...
TAACCCTAGGTACATTTTTACTTTGGTTTGGTTGGTTTGGTTTTAACGGTTTTAGTCAACTTGCTATGGGTACATTTGATGATGTAAATGCAATATCAAAAATTGCAGTTAACACACACTTAGCTGGCGCTGCTGGTACAGTTACAGGCGCGGCAGTAACAAGACTTATCGGAGGTAAAACGGATATCATTATGATGTTGAACGGAGCCTTAGCAGGTCTTGTAGCAATTACAGCAGAACCACTAACTCCAACACCTGGATTAGCAATAGCAATTGGTTCAATAGGTTCATTGATCATGTATTTTGGAACTAAAATGTTAGAAAATTTTGGTATAGATGATGTAGTAGGAGCAATTCCAGTACACATGTTTGCTGGAATATTTGGAACATTAGTAGTGCCACTAACTAACAGCGATACATCTTTTGGAACTCAGCTAGTAGGAACCTTATCAGTATGTGTATTTAGTTTTGTGCTTTCATACTTAGTTTTCAAAGCCTTAAAAGCAACAGTAGGTTTAAGAATAAGTAAAGCAGCAGAAAAACAAGGTACGGATAAGTCTGAAATAGGTGTTACCGCTTATTCAATTAGAGATTAAAACTTATTTTCCCTCAATAGGTTTAATAAAAAAAAGGCCCGAGTAATCGGGCCTTTTTTATTTATATTTCATTTTCATCCCAAATTTTTTTCCAATCAACGTTTGGTGACAAACCAAAAATAGAATTAATATTTGTTAAATGAATAGCAAGAGATGGAATTGGTGAAATACATAGTTCTTTATCATAGATATCATGCATGGGTTTTTCAAAAGGAGCATGTTCTTTTTCACACATATCGACATATTTATTCCAGTGTTTCTCAATCATTACTCTACTTGTTAAAAATGTACACAAAGTTTCATTAATTTTCCTCCAATGATATTTATGACCTAAAAAATTTTGAGTTATTTCAGCTTTAGCATAAAGGTAAGGGTAATCAGCTGGACATAGAATAATTTCTTTATTAATTTGTGATGAAATTCTTTCGTAGGTAAAAATCATTTCACTTATAGAGTTTTTCATGTGTACATAATCATCTTCTACAAAATAAATTAGATCCTCAGATTTTCTGGCTTCCAACAGTGACTGATAAATGTTAGCCATATTAGATATTTGATTAATAGTAACTTTTTCTCCTTTTTGATTGATTTGATTAATTTTATTTTCAAATTTTTTTACATCAAGATTAATTAAATTGTACTTTGTATCAAATTTTTTAAAAACATTTTTAATTTTTTCTAAACATTGTTCAGTTGAATTATGATCTATAACTTTAAAGTTTATTTTTAAATTATTAAACTCCTGATTTGATTTAGCGGCTCTCAATAAAGAATTAATTGTTCGTAAAGTATATTCAATTTTGTCTTTTTCAAATAGTCTAGTTTTATTTTGAGTTAACATTGTAACACTCGCACATGTTCTTATTATTATATCTAAAGCTTTTACTTTTCTTGTAATCTTAATTTCACCCAAAGGAAGGTTGATCGAATTATATCCAAGTGAACTTAAATTATCACCGATCTGTTTGTTTTGTGTTGGGATTTCAAATCTATTTTGATCAATAATTTCATAACCAAGTTTGCGACAAAGTTTTATAAAAACTTTTTTAATAAAACCTGTTTTTTTTATATTCCCAATATTTTTCACTATAGTAAAATATATATATTAGTTTATTAATTACATCTATGAGTATTAAATCGTCGCAAAAATTAGTAGAAGAAGCTCAAAAAAATATTGAAACTCTTAAGGCAAGTGAAGTTAAAAACCTAGCTGAAAAAAAAGAAATCACTTTAATAGACGTCAGAGATATAAGAGAGCTTTGGAAAGAAGGGACTGTAGAAAGTTCAAAGCACATACCAAGGGGTATGCTTGAATTTTGGTTAGACCCAGAAAGCTCATATTATAAATCTAATAAAATTAAAGATATTAAAAAAATGGTTTTATTCTGTGCTTTAGGTTGGCGTTCTGCTTTAGCAACAAAATCATTAGTTGATATGGGATTTAAAAATGTTGCTCATGTAGACGGTGGCTTTGATGCATTAAAAAAAAGTGGGTTTACTATAGTTGAAAAAAAAAAAAAATAATTTATTTACTAGCTTCTTTTAAAGCAAACTCAATTCTATCTTGGCCCCAAAAAATTTTATTATTTGATAAAAAAGTAGGAGCTCCAAAAATACCTTTCTCATATGCTTCATTAGTTTTTTTTCTTAAAGAGTCCTTAATTAAAGATGATGTCGATCTTAGTACAAAAGTTTTGTGATTTATGTTTAAGTTTTTAAGAATTTTTTGTATGATTATTTCATCATTCATATTGAGCCCATCCTGCCAAATAGTGTTAAAAATATTATCGATGTAATAATCTTTTATATTATCTTCTTCAGCCACTAACACACCACGCATTAAATTTAAGCTTTTGATCGGGAAATAAGAATTGAATTTAAATTTAACATTATTTCTCTCAGCGATTAATTTACAGTCTCTTACCATGTGTTTTGCTTTTGCGGGAATAAATGCAGGAGCTTTAATTCCATGCAAATTATGAAGACCACCAAGTAGTATTGGGTTGTACTTTATTTTAATCTTTGCTTTATTTTCTATTTTTCTTATTTCTTTATGAGCAAGAAAAGAGTAAGGGCTAATAAAATCAAAATAGAAATCAAATGGTTTAATCATTAAAGCTAATTTTTTTAGCAAAGAAAATTCTGATAAACCAATAAAAAACTAATCCAATTGGGCCAGTGAAGTAAGTTAACGTTAAAGAAGGTATTGTTACTATTTTTGGTATCAAGTACTTTCTAGAGTCTCTTACAATCCATGCTCCAGTAAACAAACTAATAGCTAAAAAATGTAACCAAAAAACTAATAAAAAAGCTTCACTGGCAAACATTGAATATAATCCGTCTAATCCGCTGTACAGCTCAAAGCCACTTAAAATATTTTCATTTAAATAAATACTATATGCCAAATATGTATAACTAGCCGCTAACAGTAGAGGAATAATAACAGATTGTACAAAAAAATTTGTTATCTGATGATTAGGCAAAATAATCAGTAAAAGCCAAAAAGGAATAATACCCCAATTAGCTATCAGATATATATTTTCAAAAGTTAGTAAAGCCAATAAATCATTTATCATTAAAAATAATATAGTATATTAGCTTAATGAATCCCACAGCTAATAAAAGTGATTTTGAAGATCTAACTACTAATCTTAGAGATTTAGCTTATTCATATTTAGAAAAATATAGCCCATCAAAACAACAATTAAAGGTACACTTATTAAAAAAATATTTAACTAAAATAAAAGGAACAAAATCTAAAAAAGAGGTTACAGCAATAATAGATGAAATAATTTTAAATCTTGAAAATAATAAAATTTTGAATGATGAATTATACTCAGACTCAAAAGCTCGAATGTTTTTGCGAAGAGGATATTCTTTAAATAAAATTAACCAGTCCTTGAGAAATAAAGGTATTGACAATAAGTACATAAAACAAAGCATTGATAAAATTAAAGAAGATGAAATCGAGCCTGATTTTGTCTCCGCGTTAAAGCTTTGCAAAAGAAGAAGAATAGGCCCTCTGAGACCAGAGGCTAATCGAGAATTATTTTATAAAAAAGATATGGGTATTCTTGCAAGAGGTGGTTTTAGTTATGCGTTATCAAAAAGAGTTTTAGATTTAGAAACAATTGAATTTCATAAATTAATCAAGATTATCTGATTTTCTTTTTTCTTCTTCTTCAACTAAAATATCTAATTTCCTTCTAAGAGCGTTCCTAACTAAGATAAAAAATAAAACACCAACAAATGTTACTGATAAAACGATGATTAGAATTGTTTTAATCATTTAAATTTTCTGATCTTTTCATTAAAAGGCTTGGGTTTTTATAATCTTCTTTTCCATACAAAAAAGGTTTTTCATCAAGTGTCTTAATAATTGCACCTGCATTTTGAGCAACCGCATGACCCGCGGCGTAATCCCATTCGTTTGCTCTTTCGCGAGCAGCGTAAATATCATATTCACCTGTTGCAATTACACAAAATTTATATGAACTGGCCATCTTTACAATTTTAGTTACATTGTATTCTTTTAATTTATTTAAGATTGCATCAGGCGGTTTTAAAGCGCTAGAGACAGCAACTATTTTTCCTTTGGGTTGTTTCTTCTCACATTTAATTATTTTTGTTTCACCATTTTCTATTAAGTAGCTTTTCCCTGGAGCATAAGAATAAAATAATCTATTTTTTTTTGGAGCTCCAACTAATCCTAATACAGGCGCAGTATCAATAACTAAAGCTGCATTAAGAGTGTATTCATCTTTTCCAGCAATATACTCTTTCGTACCATCTATTGGATCAATTAACCAAAATACTTTAGCTGTATTTTTTATCTTTATATCAACAGTCTCTTCAGAAATTATTGGAATATTAGGTGTAAGTTTTTTAATTTTTTTAGTGATTATTTCATTTACTTTAAGATCTCCATTACTTACAGGAGAGTTGTCTTCTTTAATTTCTATTTTTAAACCTTGATTGTATAAATCTATAGATTCTTTGCCTGCAGCATTGAAAGGTTCTATTAAATTTATAGCTATTTTTTTTAACTCCTCTTTATTCATTATTTATTTTTTCTAAAGTTACATTTTCTAAATTAATTACTCTTTTTCCATGGTTTTCAAAATTAACTGTTACTTTATTGCCTATAATAGATTGAACTTGTCCTACACCCCAATCTTTGTTTGCAGGATTAAGAACGTAATCACCTGGATCAAAATCAATAAGCATCATGGAAAATCACTGATAATTATATTATACACTTTAATAATGAATACTCTAGGAATTAATAAACCAAAAAAAGAGACCAAAGTTGTAGTCGCCATGTCGGGAGGAGTTGACTCATCTGTTGTGGCGGCGCTGATGAAAGAAGAGGGATATGACGTAACTGGTATTACTTTAAAGCTATATGATGATGCTAAACAATCAAAAGAAGGAAGGCAGTGTTGTGCAGGACAAGATATTTTAGATGCTAAAAGAGTTTCAGATAAAATTGGTATAAATCATAAGATTTTATTTTATCAGAAGAAATTTAAGTCAGAGGTAATTGACTCATTTATAGATAGCTATTCAGCTGGTGAAACCCCGATACCTTGTGTGCAATGTAATCAAACTGTTAAATTTAGAGATCTTTTTAAATACGCTAAAGATTTAAACGCAGATACTTTAGTAACTGGTCACTATATTTCTAGAGTTCAAAAGAATGGACATGCAAATATGTATAGAGCAAAAGATCAAAATAGAGATCAAAGTTATTTTTTATTTAGCACTACTCAAGAGCAATTAGATTTTTTAAGATTTCCATTGGGAGAAATTGATAAATCTGAAACAAGATCTATAGCCGAAAAATTAAAATTAAATGTAGCTCAAAAACCAGACAGTCAAGATATATGTTTTGTGCCTAATGGAGATTATGCATCGGTTATAAAAAAATTTAGACCAGAGTCTTTTAAACCGGGAAAAATTCTTGACATGTCAGGAAAACAAATAGGGGAGCACGAAGGCATTATTAATTATACGGTTGGTCAAAGAAAAGGAATAAAGATAGCCAGCAATAATCCACTTTATGTGACTAATATTGATGCAAATAATAACACTATCATTGTTGGAGATAAAGAATGTTTAGAAATTAAAGAAATAAAATTAAGAGAATTAAATATTCTAGGATCAAAAAAAGAATTTGATAAAATCATTAATATAAAAGTAAGATCTACAGGCAGACTTCTTAAAGCTAAAATAAATTTATCAGATAATTTTGCTAATGTAAAAATCCTGGATAAAGAAACGGGAATTTCCCCAGGACAAGCTTGTGTTTTTTATTCTAAAGATGAGCTTGGGGATAAAGTTCTTGGAGGGGGCTGGATACATAAGACTTACAATAAAAATTTATCCACGTAACTCACAGTAAAATTTAACTTGCCTTATTGTAACGTAAAAAGTGATACATTTTTTTTTTAGATATGATTAAATGAACCTAATTAAGAGGCAACTCTTAACTGGCCATTTAAGGAAAGACCGAGAGGTTCAAGCTTAAAGGGCAGAAAGGTGGACCTAGTAGCGCTAGAATAGTTCACCGGAATGGCTTGGCGGTAGCGCCTACAACGACGAGCCAAAACTACTAAATTTCTGGGCGAAAGCCTAGAAGTTTATGTGGTTCTCTTCCAGAAAAATCTTGAAAATAAGTAAAATAAAATAACACCAACAAAATAATTCCATTCCAAAGCGTGTTTAAAGTGAATGTTATCTTTATTTAATAAGATAGGTAAACTTAAAATAGCTACTGTTATTAGAATTGAAACAAGTAAAATTTTTAAGACAAGAACTTTTTTGTTAATAAATTGATCTAATTGATTTTTAATTTTATAAAAATGATAAACCAAAATTCCTTGAGCGATAATTTCGAAAATAATGAACAAAAGTAGCACCACCCTTCTTAAAAGTTTATAAATTTGAATATCAAATTTAATGCCTAAAAAGATAGAATGTATTGTCAGAAATATAGCTGATAAAATGCCAAAAAATTTAAAATTATAATTAATATTAGTCGATTTATATTTGTTAATTAAAGCGTTATTATTTTTCCAATAATAGTAAAGTAAAATAGCCGTCAAAATCATTGATGGTTTAAATATTAAATATTGAGGAAATGTTCTTGAAGCTCGACTAATTGATAAACTTCCATCTAAGTATGGAATAGAAAATCCTGATCTACCAATTTGATCAACTATAAAAATTGTTTTATTTAAAAATTCATAATTTTGAGAAATGATTAAGCAAAGATTTATTGCTATAAATGGAATAAAAAATATCCATAAACTCAATTTTCTTATTTGAGCTATTTCATGCATAAAATATGTTTTGATTATTTTTTCTTATTTCTTTTTCTAGCTCTTCTTTTTTTTGAGCCAATTTTTCTTCTTCCTCGGTGCTTTTTGGGGTAACCCATATTTTTGCCTCCTTTTTATATATCTTAATAAGCCAATTAATAATAAAGTTCAAATATACTTATTTTATGAAAAAGTCTATAAGCACCTTTTTAAAACACACAGCACAAGACAAAGTGAATAGGTCTGCCAATCCAGCAGTAGTTAGAGCATCTACAATATTTTTTAAAAGTATGGAGGAACTTTTAAAGCATAAAGATCCATCTAAAAATAAAAGAGTTGATTATTATGATTACGGAAGAGCTGGAACGCAAACTACAACTCAACTACAGAACATAATTGTAGAACTAGAACAAGCACATCATGTTTTTTTAACACCTTCTGGATTTGCATCAGTAGCACTATCTATTATGAGCATTTGTAGACCTGGTGATGAAATAATAGTAACCGATAGCGTTTATTTTCCTACAAGAATGATAACTTCAAAGCTTCTTAAAGAATTTGGTGTAAAAGCCCAATTTTATAACCCAGATGATTTTCAAGATTTAAAAAATAAAGTTACAAAAAAAACGAAAATGATTTTCGTTGAAAATCCGGGTAGTAATACTTTTGAATTTCAAGATCTATCTGCAATAGTTAAACTAGCTAAAAAAAATAATATTATCACAGCTTTAGACAACACTTGGGGAACTCCGTTATTCTTAAAACCCTTAGAAATTGGATTTGATATGTCAATTTCGTCAGCAACAAAATATTTTTCAGGTCATTCAGATGTAATGGTTGGCACACTAGCTGTTAACAAAAAAATTTTTCAAAAAGTAAATTTTTATAATAGAGTGTCAGGTTATAGAGCTTCCCCAGATGACGCTTATTTAGTTATAAGAGGTTTAAGAACTTTAGATGTAAGACTTGAACGACACGAAAAAAATGTCAAAGAAATAATAAAATTCTTAACTAAACAAAAAAAAATTATAGAAATTTTATACCCTTATAAGAAAGGTACTAAAAATTATAAAAACTGGAAAAAATATTACAGAGGTGCGACCGGTTTATTAGGTTTAGTAATAAAATCTAAAAGTAAAAATTCTGTTTTTAAATTTATAAATTCATTAAAATTATTTGGAATTGGTTATAGTTGGGGGGGTTTTGAAAGTTTAGCTGTCTATCAAGATATTCAAAGGGAATTTAAAAAGTATGACAGTAAAGATCTTCATATTGTAAGACTTCATATAGGATTGGAAGATCCTAAAGACTTAATTAATGATTTAAGATCTGCTTTAAGATACGTTAAGTAGTGCAAAAATTTATTCCAAATAGAATAGCTTTGATTACAATGCTCGCTGCATGCGCAGCAATTTTAGTATCCATGGGATTAAGACAAACATTTGGGTTATTTTTTAGTGCTTTTGAAGAAGGGTTAAATTGTACAAGAACTGAATTTGGTCTAGCGATAGGAATTCAAATGTTATTTTGGGGTTTGTTTGCACCTATTTTCGGTTTACTTGCAGATAAGTTTGGTGGGAGTAAATCTGTTTTTATTGGTTTTGTTATTTTTGGTATTGGAATTTATATGCTTTACTCCGGGCCCAATACTGGGATTTATTTTCAAATAAGTCTTGGGGTTTTAGTTGGAACAGCTTTAGGTGCAACTGCTATGAGCGTACCAGTTTCTGAAGTAGGAAAACATTTTTCTAATGAACAAAGAACTATTGCAACAGGTATTGTAACTGCTGCTGCATCAATCGGGTACTTTCTTGCACCATTATTTACAAAATATACTTTAGGAACAGTAGGGTGGGAGCAAACATTAAAATACTTCCTGTATTTTATTTTATTCGGAGCAATCGCATCACTATTTATTATTCCTAAAAAAAAAGAAATTTATTCTACATCAAATATTAAAGATCAGAATTTTATAGAAGCTTTAACTGAAGCATTTTCACACAAAGGTTATGTTTTATTAGTATTAGGTTTTTTTGTATGCGGATTTCAAATTACTCTGGTTGGAACTCATGTCCCAGGTTATATGCAAGATAGAGGTTTAGGCGGTTGGTCAGCAACAATCATACTTTCTTTAATAGGATTATTTAATATTGTTGGTACCCTTGGCATGGGATATTTGGGAACAAAATATAGCAAGAAGAAATTATTAAGTGTTTTATACGCATTGAGAGCTATAATAATATGTATCTTTATTTTTTCACCTCCATCAATTTATATGGCTATATTTTTTGGATGTACGTTTGGGGTATTATGGTTATCAACTGTACCTCCAACTAATGGAATAGTTGCTCAAATATTTGGAACAAAATATTTAAGCTTACTTTTTGGGATAGTTTTTTTAAGTCATCAACTAGGTGCTTTTGCCGGAGCATATCTAGGAGGTTACTATTTTGATCTTTATGGGAGCTATGACTATGCTTGGTATATTGCTATTGGTCTTTCAGTTTTTGCAACCCTTGTTCATTTACCAATAGATGAAAAACCTATAGTTAGATCTGAACAAACTATCTAAGGTTGCATAATGAGTCTTAAAGTGAATCAAAAGTGAATCAAAAGGTGAACATTTAGCACTACTTAACCTGTAGTTGTGGATAATTTTTTTATTTAAACTTATTAATTTTTTTAATACGTTAAAGTCAACCAAGGAGCAAATATGTTTTCACAAAAATTAAATAAAAAATTAGATCAATATCATTTATTAAACCACCCTTTTTACAAATCATGGAACGAAGGAAAATTAACGAGAGAAATTATTAAAGACTACGCTGAACAGTATTACCAGCATGTTAAAGCTTTCCCAAGATATATAAGTGCAACTCACTCATTATGTGAAGATATTGAAAAAAGAAAAATTCTTTTAGAGAACTTACAAGATGAAGAAAATAAAGATGCAGATCATCCAAAACTTTGGAAAGATTTTGCGCTTGAAATGGGAGCTAATTCTGAGGAAATTGAAAATGTAAAACAAGAGAGTTTTACAAAAGAACTAATTAGTAATTTTTTTAAACAAGGAAGATCTTCTTACGCGGAAGGTTTAGCATCTTTATACACTTATGAAAGGCAAATACCTGAAATTGCAGAGACAAAAATTCAAGGATTGAAAAATCACTACGGCTGCTCTTCAAAAAAAGGATTGGAATTTTTTGAAGCGCATAAATCTGCTGACGTTCACCATAGAGCAGAATGTGAAAAACTATTAGATGGTTTATCTAAAGATGAGCAAAAGAAAGCAGAAACAGCTGCATTATCTACTGCAAAATATCTTTGGAATTTTTTAAGCGGAATGTCTGCAAAACATAATTTGCAAGCAGCAGCTTAATTTTTCATGAAAAACGATAGTCACAAGTGGGATAATAGGCATCCTACAGCTCAAATGTTAGGTCGATGGCAGCCATGGCACGCTGGTCATCAAAAGTTATTTGAAGAAATTTTAAAAAAAACTGGGCAAGTAAATATAATGGTTAGAGACGTCAAAGGAGTTGATGATAATCCATTTGAATTTGAAACAGTTAAAAAAAATATTTTGGAAGCGCTAAAAGGTTATGAAAATAGAATCCAAATCTCTTTAGTCCCAAACATTACTAACATATGTTATGGTAGAGGAGTGGGTTATAAAATTGAAGAAATCGTTCTAGATGAAAAAACTCAACAAATTTCTGCAACCAAGATTAGAGAACAAATGAGAAAGGACGGTAAATTGTAGGAATGAGAATCGTTCTCACTTGACCAATTAGTAAGTGAATAATATAAAGTGTCACTTTCGAGGGAAATAATTACATTATGTTCAATAATAATCCATTTTCAAATCTAGCTGAAATCGTTTCACCGCTTGCAATGCAGGGGTTTGTAATTGCAATGATACTATTAGTATTACTTGGTACTTTGATTGATATTATTCACAAGAAGAACGTCAAATATTTTTTTGATAACGCAAAAAAAGCAAAAAAAAATGCTCAAGTTGAATTAAGTACAGCAAAGAGAACTTCAGTTATTTTAAAAACAGTTGCGCATGATATTGCAACTACAGCAGAATTAGGTCGAGGCAAAAGAAGAGTTGCTCATGTAATGGGCATGTATGGAACAATTATTTTTTGGGCTTGTTCAGCGATCTTAATTTTTTCTTACTCATCCGTAGGCATAGAAACTCCTTCAAGTATTACTACATTATGGCACGCTGGTGCTATCTTGACTTGTTTAGGTGGATACTGGTTTTGGTTTTTTTTAAGAGTAGATGTATTAGCTGAAGCTCATCCCTGGTACAGAATTATAAAAGCAGATTTATTTGTATTAGCATTGTTAGCTTGTGCAACATTTGGTTTAGCATGGTCGTACACTCAATCATCAGGAATGGTTACACTAAATTATTTATTTTTAGTATTATTTATAGTTGCGAATTTAATTTTATTTGGAGGTGTTTATTGGTCTAAGTTTGCTCATATGTTTTATAAACCAGGAGCAGCAATTCAAAAGAATTTAGCCGAAGCAGATGGTTCTAGAGACAATTTGCCACCACCAGCTGAAGCAAAAAAACAATTCGGATTAGGTATTAAGAGAGAACAACCAAAGCATTATTAGGAAATTTATGTTAAACAATTTAAAGGGAGAAAAATAATTTATGTCAACTTTTGTATACATGACAAGATGTGATGGTTGTGGTCACTGCGTAGATATATGTCCATCAGATATCATGCACATCGATGAAACTATTAGACGTGCAAAAAATATTGAACCAAACTTTTGCTGGGAGTGTTACTCATGTGTAAAAGCATGTCCTAACCATGCAATAGATGTAAGAGGTTACGCTGATTTTGCTCCAATGGGTCATAGTGTTAGAGTTAGAAGAGAAGAAGAAAAAGGAACAATTTCTTGGAGAATTAAATTTAGAAATGGAACTGAAAAAAACTTTGTATCTCCTATAACTACAAAACCATGGGGAAAATTTATACCAAAGCTAGCGGATGAAGATAAACCCAATCAAGGTGAAATAACAACTCAAAGACTTTACACAGAACCTAACGGATTAAATATCGATGGTGACCTTCCAACTATTAGCAAAGAAACATTTAAGAAAGGTGTTTACTATTAATGGCTAATGTAAAAACACATTACGAAGAAAGTGACGTTCTAATTGTCGGTGGAGGAATGGCTGGTACAGGAGCAACTTTTGAAGCTAGACATTGGGGTAGAGATTTAAAAATAGTTTGTGTTGAAAAAGCAAATATTGATCGTAGTGGTGCAGTAGCTCAAGGACTTTACGCAATTAATTGTTACATGGGAATGCAGTGGGATGAAAATCAACCTGAAGACCATGTTAGATACGCTAGAAATGATTTAATGGGAATGGTTAGAGAGGACTTAGGTTATGACATGGCTCGTCACGTAGACTCAACAGTTCACATGTTCGATGAATGGGGTCTTCCAATGATGAAAAATGAAAAAACTGGTAGATACCTTAGAGAAGGTAAATGGCAAATCATGATTCATGGTGAGAGTTACAAACCTATTGTTGCTGAGGCTGCAAAAAAATCTGCAAACAAAATTTATAACAGAATAATGATTACTCATCTTTTAATGGATGATGAAAAAGAAAATAGAATAGGTGGTGCAGTTGGTTTTAATATGAGAACTGGTGACTACCATGTGTTTAAATCTAAAACTGTAATTGTTGCGGCTGGTGGAGCTTCACACATTTTTAAACCTAGAGCAGTTGGTGAAGGAATGGGAAGAACTTGGTATGCGCCTTGGAGTAATGGATCTGCTTATGCTCTTCCAATAGCTGTTGGAGCAAAGATGACACAAATGGAAAACAGAATTGTTTTATGTAGATTTAAAGATGGTTATGGACCCGTAGGTGCTTATTTTTTACACTTAAAAACTTATACTCAAAATGCAAACGGGGAAAATTATGAAAAGAAATGGTACGACCATACTAAAAATCTAGTTGGAGAATATATTGATCACCATCCAACACCGACTTGTTTAAGAAACCATGCATTCATTCAAGAAGTACAAGCAGGCGGTGGACCAATTCATATGGTAACAAAAGAAGCGTTTCAAGACCCCCATTTAGAAACTGTTGGTTGGGAAAATTTTTTAGGAATGACTGTAGGTCAAGCTGTAGTTTGGGCGTCACAAAATATTGACCCTAAATATACAAATCCTGAATTAACAACATCGGAACCGTATGTAATGGGATCTCACGCTACATGTTCAGGAGCTTGGGTAAGTGGACCTGAAGATTTATCTCCAAAAGAATATTTCTGGGGCTATAACAGGATGTTAACCGTAGACGGTTTATTTGGAGCAGGTGACACGGTTGGTGGAAGTGCACATAAATTTTCATCAGGCTCATTCACAGAAGGAAGATTAGCCGCAAAAGCTGCAGTAAAATATATCGAAGATAAAAAAGCAGAAGGAATAAAAGTTAGCGATAAACAACATAAAGATCTTAAAGAAGTTATTTACAAACCATTAGAAAATTACACGGTAGGCAGAAACGAAATAACAGGTGGAACAGTATCTCCAAGTTATATTTCACCAATTCAAGGCTTACAAAGACTTCAAAGAATTATGGATGAATACGTTGGCGGTATAGCTACAAACTATATGACAAATGAAAATATGTTAAATAGAGGTTTAGAGTTATTAAAATGGTTAGAAGAAGATCTAGAAAACGTCGG
>Ga0233444_10004303_pt1 | contig 13652 bp, 9 predicted proteins | sample SI_124_October20_6_FD_182792 | JGI IMG/M metagenome (GOLD analysis project Ga0233444, IMG submission 182792) | Seawater microbial communities from Saanich Inlet, British Columbia, Canada - SI_124_October2016_10_MG | ecosystem: Environmental > Aquatic > Marine > Inlet | place: Canada: British...
TACATCACGCTTAGTGACGCTGATGGTAAATTCTCGTCAAATTTCATCGTTCTTTCAAACCGGCTTGGCGATGCGGTGCGCGATAAGGTGATTATCGCAGGCAATCAGCGTGTTTTGCGGGCGCGATTGGCCGATGCCGAATTTTTCTGGCAGCAGGATCAGGCGCGCCAGTTGGAAACCTATCTTCCCGCGCTTGGCGATGTCACATTTTATGAGGGGCTTGGCTCGATTCACGATAAGGCAATCCGGATGAAAAAGCTGGCAAGCGCAATTGCGCCGCAAATGCCATCTGCCAACCTAAAAGCCGCATCCCGCGCAGCCCGTCTTGCCAAGGCCGATCTTGTCACGGGAATGGTTGGTGAATTTCCCGAATTGCAGGGTATCATGGGTGGCTATTACGCGGCGGCCAGCGGCGAGGATAAAGCCGTTTGTGATGCCATCACTGCGCATTACCGGCCTCAAGGCCCCGCCGATGATTTGCCAGCAACGCCTGAGGCCATGGTTGTTGCGCTGGCTGACAAGATTGATACGCTTGTCGGGTTTTTTGGCATTGATGCCAAACCAACCGGATCAAAAGATCCGTTTGCGCTTCGCCGCGCAGCCTTGGGCGTTATCCGTATCATTGTTGATGGACAGCTAGCCATCCCGCTTGGCAAGATTTTGCAGGTGGCCGCCAGCGGCTATGGCTTTGTCGAAGTTGATGCCGATCTTTTGCCCTTTATTCGTGATCGGCTTCGCGGCTATCTTCGTGATCAGAAAATGCGTCACGATGTGGTTGCTGCGGCATTGGCCGATGATGATGGTGATGATATCTGCTTGATGGCGGCACGCGCTTCTGCGCTTGCTGGCTTTTTGGCAGCGGCAGATGGTGCTGGATTGATGGCCGGTTGGCGGCGGGTCAGCAGCATTCTTGCTGCCGAAGAAAAAAAGGCCAAAACCGCCTTTGCCGCAACATCTGATCCGGCGCTATTTACCGAAACTGAAAAGGCGCTTTTTGCACCATTATCGACAATGGCTGAAAATCAAGACAATATTGAGTCGCAGCTTGCCGCGCTTGGTGCGTTGCGTTCCCCCATTGATTTGTTTTTTGAAAAAATCGTCGTGAATGATGATGATCCGGCGATCCGCTCGAATCGACTTGGGCTACTGGCAATGATCCGCGAAAAAATGCTGGCTGTGGCAGATTTCACGAAAATAGAAGGCTAGATAGAGACATGACACAATGGGTTTATAATTTTGGCAAAACGGGAACAGATGGCGATGCGTCGCGTCGCAATCTTCTTGGTGGCAAGGGCGCCAATCTTGCCGAAATGAGTGGCATTGGTCTTCCGGTTCCGCCCGGATTTACCCTGAGTACCGACGTTTGCACGCATTTTTATGACCATGACAAAACCTATCCTGACACATTAGATCAGCAGGTGCGTGACGCCATTACGAAAATCGAAAGCGAAACCGGCACCCGCTTTGCCGATTCTGCCAACCCGCTTCTTGTCTCGGTTCGTTCAGGTGCGCGTGCCTCGATGCCGGGTATGATGGACACGGTTCTCAATCTTGGCCTGAATGACGTTACTGTCGAGGGTCTTGCCAGCCGCGCCAATGATACCCGCTTTGCCTATGACAGCTATCGCCGGTTTATTCAGATGTATAGCGATGTTGTGATGGAGGTCGATCACGGCCTGTTTGAAGATGCGCTTGAGGATATGAAGCTTCAACGCGGTGTTTATGAAGACACCGAATTGACCGGTGATGATTTAAAAGCACTTGTCGCCAGCTATAAGGACATTGTCCAAGATGAGGCCGGTATCGGCTTTCCGCAAGATCCGTGGGAACAGCTTTGGGGTGCGGTTGGGGCGGTATTTGCCAGCTGGATGAATACCCGCGCCATCACCTATCGGCGACTGAATAACATTCCTGCGGCATGGGGAACAGCGGTCAATATTCAGGCCATGGTTTTTGGCAATATGGGTGATGATTGCGCAACTGGCGTTGCCTTTACGCGTGACCCATCAACCGGTGAAAACAGCTTTTATGGCGAGTTTTTGATCAATGCACAGGGTGAAGATGTCGTTGCCGGTATTCGCACGCCATTGCCATTGACGCTGGCTGCCCGCGAAAAGGGCGGGGGTGATGCTTTGTCGATGCAAGAAGCAATGCCGGCGGCTTTTGACCAGCTTGATGCGGTTCGCAAAAAGCTTGAGGCGCATTATTGCGACATGCAGGATCTTGAATTTACCGTACAGCAGGGCGTGCTGTATATGCTGCAAACCCGTAGCGGAAAACGCACTGCCGAAGCCGCGCTTCGCATGGCTGTTGAAATGGCTGATGAAGGCCTGATCACCCGTGATGAAGCCTTGTGTCGTGTTGATCCGAACGCGCTTGACCAGCTGCTTCATCCAACACTTGATCCCAATGCTGAAAAGGTCATTTTGGCACGCGGTCTGCCGGCATCGCCAGGCGCGGCATGCGGTAAAATTGTGCTGAATGCTGATCGCGCAGAGGAATTGGCGGCCAGCGGTGAGGCGGTGATTCTGGTGCGTCTTGAAACTAGTCCTGAAGATATTCATGGCATGCATGCTGCCGCCGGCATCTTGACAGCGCGTGGCGGCATGACAAGCCATGCGGCGGTGGTTGCTCGTGGCATGGGGCGGGCTTGTGTTTCGGGTGCAAGCGATGTGCGCTTTGACGAGGTAAGCGGCAAGGTCTTTATCGCTGATCAAGTTCTTGTCGAAGGTGATGTCATCACCATTGATGGCACAAGCGGCGAGGTTTATGCCGGTAAAGTCGATACGATTCAGCCAAAAATGTCAGGTGCCTTTGCCAGCGTTATGGGCTGGGCTGACGAGGTGCGCCGTATGGAAGTGCGCACTAATGCCGAAACCCCAACCGAGGCGCGTGTTGCCCTTGATTTCGGCGCGCAGGGCATTGGTCTATGCCGAACCGAACATATGTTTTTTGATGCAGATCGCATCATTGCCATGCGCCAGATGATCATGGCTGCTGATACGCAAGGCCGTGAATTGGCACTTGCCAAATTATTGCCGATGCAGCGCCGTGATTTCGAAGAATTATTCACGATCATGGCTGGCCTTCCAGTCACCATCCGGCTTCTTGATCCTCCATTGCATGAGTTTTTACCACATTCGGCCGATGAATTGGCCGAAGTTGCCGCCGCCGCCGGGGTAACAATCGAGACGGCACGCCAACGCTCGATCAAACTTGCCGAGACCAATCCGATGCTTGGCCATCGTGGCTGCCGATTGGCGGTGACTTATCCGGAAATCTGCCGGATGCAAGCACGCGCCATTTTCGAGGCGGCTTGCGCTGTTGCCAAAAGCACTGGCGAGTCACCAATCCCCGAAGTGATGGTTCCACTTGCGGCAACGGCGCGGGAAATCGCGCTTTGCAAGGCTGAGATTGACGCTACCGCCGCTGCGGTTATGGCTGAAACCGGCATCACTATTTCATATCTTGTTGGCACAATGGTTGAATTGCCCCGTGCGTCAATCTGTGCGGCAGATTTGGCGGTTGAGGCCGAATTCTTTTCCTTTGGTACGAATGATCTGACGCAAACCTCACTTGGCATCAGCCGTGACGATGCTGGATCCTTCCTTCATGACTATGCCGATAAAGAAATTTATCCGGTTGATCCGTTTGTGTCGATTGACCTTGAAGGCGTTGGTACATTGGTCGAAATGGGGGTTGAACGTGGCCGCAAAACCCGCCCCGATATCAAGCTTGGTATCTGCGGTGAACATGGTGGCGATGGCGATTCAATTCTATTCTTTGAAAAAGTCGGTCTTGATTATGTGTCTTGTTCGCCTTATCGCGTTCCTGCGGCGCGCCTTGCCGCAGCGCAAGCCACAATCAAAACACGTCAAAGCGATTAATCCCCGCCTGCTATGGGCCAAACCGCTGCTGGAAACGGTGCGTCTGTCCGGTTGCGGCGCGGCATGGCAGCAGCAATAAATGGACAAGAAAAAAGCCAGCAAATGCTGGCTTTTGTCTAGCAGATTTGGTTTTCAAATCGGGCTGGGACAGCCTTATTTGATGCCAAGACCGCCAAAGCGCTTGTTAAAGCGGGCAACCTGACCACCTGAATCGAGGATACGATGCTGGCCAGTCCATGCTGGATGGGTCTTTGGGTCAATGTCGAGTTTCAACACATCGCCAGGCTTTCCCCAAGTCGAGCGCGTTGTATGTTCGCTGCCATCGGTCATTACAACGGTGATTTCGTGGTAATCTGGGTGAATATCTTTTTTCATGCCGGTCTCCGGTTTTACGCTTAACTGCCCGTTCGTGATGCTAGATTTGCCATGCGGCAGAATGTTCCTCGCCAACAAACAGCGCTGGTGGTATATCCCCTATAGCGATGATAAGCAAGCCCCCCCGACTTAGAAAATAAATGGTTTGCGGGCTGGGTGAACGAAAATTGGGGTTGATGAATGAATAACGGGCAGAAAACTGATCAACAGACAACAACTCCGGCGGATCAGACCTCAGAAACAGCGCGCCGTTACAACAGCCGCCAGCTATTGGCCGTCTTTTGGCCCTATCTTCAGCCGCATCGTCTCCGAATCGCGCTTGCCATTTTGGCGCTTGTGCTTGTTGCTGGTGCGCTTCTTGGAATGGGGCGCGGGCTTGCCTATCTTGTTGATGAAGGGCTTGGCAAACGCGACCCTGCCTTGCTTGATCGTGCGGTGATGGCAACAGCGATGATTGCTGTGGTTCTGGCCTTTGGCAGTTATCTTCGCACCAGCATGGTGAATAAAATTGGTGAAATGGTGCTGGCTGATATTCGCCGTGCTATTTTTGGCCATGCCATTACCTTATCGGCTGGATGGTTTGAAAATGCCCGAACCGGTGATGTGTTATCCAGAATCACAACCGATACGAGCATTGTTCAAACGGTCATGACCTCGACCCTGTCAATGGCAGCGCGTAATTTCCTGCTTTTGATTGGCGGGCTTGTGATGGTGGTCCTATCCAGTCCAAAAATGTCGCTTGTGGTGTTGATCGTTGTGCCGCTGGTTGTGTTGCCGCTGATTTTCATGGGACGGCGGTTACGCGCTGCTTCAAGATTAGCACAAGATCGCCTTGCCGATGTAGGGGTTGAAGCCGAAGAAACGGTTAGCGCTATCCGCACGGTGCAGGCCTTTGGCCGCGAAGATTACGTCAAAGGGCATTTTGAACAGGCAGTTGATCTGTCGCTTGACGCTGGTCTTGCACGAGTTCGACTTCGCGGTCTGTTAAGCGGCATTGTGATTTTTCTGGTCTTTAGCGGAATTGGCGTCATTCTGTGGATTGGCGGGCAGGATTTGATGGCGGGACGGATTAGCGCTGGCGACCTGTCATCTTTCATTTTTTATGCTTTTCTGGTGGCAAGCTCGACCGGTTTTCTATCCGAACTTGCTGGTGATTTACAGCGGGCGGCGGGTGCGGCTGAACGCATTGCGCAATTGCTGGACACCAAGGCAAGCCTGCCCGCAGCAGCATCGCCGCAACCGGTCAATCGGGCGGCTGCAACAGCATGCGAATTTGCCGCTGTTCAATTTGCCTATCCGGCCGCGGTGAACCGGCCGGCAATCAGCGATGTAAGCTTTGCCATCAAGGCTGGCGAGCGTGTGGCGATTGTCGGGCCAAGCGGGGCGGGGAAATCAACCATTTTTCATCTTCTTCTCAGATTTTATGATCCGGTGAATGGCGCGGTTCGGGTTGGTGGGATTAATCTTCGTGATCTGTCGCTTGCTGAATTGCGCGGCCATATCGGTTTGGTGCCGCAGGATTCGGCACTGTTTTCGGCAACGCTTCGCGAAAATATCGCCTTTGGCCAGCCAGATGCCGATGATGCGGCCATTGTCGCCGTGGCAAAACAGGCACAAGCGCATGATTTCATCATGGCAATTGATGGTGGCTATGATGCTTTTGTCGGCGAAAAGGGCGTTCGGCTTTCGGGGGGGCAACGCCAGCGGATTGCCATTGCCCGCGCGATTCTTCGCAATCCTCGTTTGCTGCTTCTCGATGAGGCGACAAGCTCGCTTGATGCACAATCTGAAGCTGCGGTTCAGCATGCTTTGGAGAATCTGATGGCTGATCGCACAAGCCTTGTGATTGCGCACCGTCTGGCAACAGTTGTTCGCGCTGATCGTATTTTGCTGATGGATCGGGGTAGATTGCTGGCGGTTGGAACTCATGAGTCGCTTATGGTTGAATCGGCACTATATCGCACGCTTGCTGAATTGCAGTTTTCAATTCCAAAAGTCGGGTAATGTCCAAAATAACCCGTTTACTGGCTGGTAAAATGCCCGATCATCATCGCTTCATCTGTGTTTGATGTGGCGATAAATTGGCCGTTGATCACGGGCGTTTCGGGTGTTTGGACGGCGCCAATCACACGGGTGTCCCAGCTATTTTCACCGTGTTGATACAGCCGCAGCATCATAATGGCGCTTTCATCTGAAAAGTTGTTGGTTCGATTGCTGATCTGAAATGTCATGCTGCCGCGAAGGTTATGCATATTGTTATCGTTAAGATCAATCTCGCGGACATTGGCGGTTTGATTCGTGAAATCCATATTAATCATGCCAGTGCCGGAAAAACGTGATGGGTTTTCAGATCCAAAACAATAGCACAGCGTCTGTATCGACAATGGCCGGTAGAGGCTGATTGTCAACGGCTCTGGAAATTGCAAAATTGGCATAATGGTTTGCTGGGAATAAAAGTCAATGGACGGCAGGGATTGTGCTTCAAGCGTGATTTTGTTGATTGAGTGAAGATGGGTTTGATCGGGGTAGATAAAATGCAATCGGTTGATGTCCGGTAACAGAAGTTTGGCTTTGAAACCGACAAGCTGATTAAAATCGTGACGCGCCAAAACCGCCGTCTCGACCGCTGGCAAATCCAGCGCCATAAAATCAGGGGTTCCAGCGATTGCGCATCCAATATTCGGAAAAGTAAGCATCTGCGGCTCGAGAGCGGTGTTTGGCAGGGGCGAAACCGCCACTGCCGCCATGGTGTGTTGAAAGGTTGTTTTCCGTGCAGGGCTACTTGGCGTTTCCGGTTTTGGTCCAGTGGACATACAACTGCTTGTTGTGATGATCAAAGCGGTCAAAAGGCCGCAAACACGCCCCTTTTGACGTCGCTGGGTCACATGCAGTGGCAGTGACCATCTGTTGGGGGGCGCACATATCCCAAAAATAGCCCAAAAGTATCATTTGGCGCAATTATGCGGCGGCGGTGTGACTTGATGATGTCTATCGGCAATGCCGATGGGTGATGCGGGTGCGACTTAAGGGTGCTAAGGGGCAATGCGACGGGTCAGTATAAGTGCTGTGTTGGTGTTTTTGACGTTTGGGCTGGGTTATTTCACGGCAACGCGCTGGGTAATTTTCAGCTCGATACGGCGGTTTTTGCGGCGGGCATCATCATTATCAGCGGCATCGAGTGGCTGAAACTCACCATACCCAGCAGCGGCTAGCCGGTTGGCTGGCAAGCCTTGCTGATTGAGAAAGCGAACCACCGATAACGCTCGCTCGGTTGAAAGATCCCAGTTATCAGCATAGCGGCCAGCGCGGATCGGTACGTCATCAGTATGACCGTCAACCTGCAAAACCCAATTGATGTCTTCGGGAATTTTGGTGGCGATATCGGCAAGGGCAACCGCAAGCTTGGCAAGCTGGTCCTGACCTTCAACGGCAATTTCGGCCTGACCTTGGGCAAATAGAACTTCAGATTGAAAGACAAAACGATCGCCAACAATCTGAACATCGTCGCGTCCTTTCAAGACGTCACGCAATCGCCCAAAAAATTCTGACCGGAAACGCTGTAATTCTTGAACACGGCTTGCCAAGGCATTGTTCAATGACCGCCCGAGACTAGCAATGGCAACCTTGTCTTGCGTTGCCTGCCGGTCTTTTTCGGCAAGAAGGCTTGTTAATTCTTCAATACGAAGCCGCAAGGCGGCCAAGGCACCGGTCATTTGTGCGATTTCGGCTTTTGACGCGGTGGTTTCGGCGCGCAACGCGTCAATCCGATTGGCGGCGCTTTGGTTCTGGGCTTGAGCCATTGCCAATTGCCCTTCGGCAAGCTGCAGCGCGCCGAGCCGTTCTTCAAGGCTGTTCCGCGCGGCGGCAAGGGCGGCCTCGGTATCGGCCTGTGTTGCTGTCAGGGCAGCAATTTGGCTATTTCGCGCCACAATGGCGGCTTGCACGTTTGCCAATTGGGCTTGCAACTCGTCCTTATTGGCATTGCTGGCATTTAACTGGTTGGTGATTTGTGCCAGATTGGCGGCAAGATCGGCGCTTGCACGGCGTTCAATATTCAACAGCTCGCCAAGCGAGGCTAATTGCTGGCGCATCTCGCCAAGGGTGGCATCTTGGCCCGAGACACGATAGGCCAAATTCACCTGAATCAACACAAAGACCATCAGCACGAAAATGATCACCATCAGCAAGGTTGCTAAGGCGTCAACAAAGCCGGGCCAGGTGAAGTTTTCGACCCGCCGCGCATTGCCAATTCGTGCCAGCGCCATTGTGGCTATTCCCCTTTGCCGCGACGCGTTTTGACATCAATCATCGCGGCGATTGATGAGGACAGGCCGCGCAATTCACTGGCCACAATATCGGTTTGCTGGTTTCGATCAGCGCGCAAATCTTCGGATAACTGCATGATATTGGCGTTTAACTGTGCCAGATGCTCTCGAATGCGGCGGTCATCGGCCAAGGCTTCGTTCAGATTCGCCATCGTGCCAGTCAATTGTGAGATCTGAACGAGCAGGCGTTCACGGTTATCCTCGCCATTTGAAATTGATTGCGACAAAGCTATAACCGCGCGGGCGGCTTCTTCGCTCATGCCGCTGGCAAGCGCATTTTGTTCGGCGTTTGATGATGGGCTGCTATCATTAAACCGGGCAAAGGCCGACAGCCAATCTTCTAGCTCGTTAAAAAACCGCCCCATGGCTTGGCCTAGCTGAAGGTCAAGAAACCCAAGGATCAAAGAACCGGCAAGGCCAAATAAAGATGATGAAAATGCGGTTGCCATGCCGGAAAGCGGCGCATCAAGTCCAATGCGCAATTGCCCCATCATCGCCTCGAAATTATTGCTGTTAGTGTCGATTGAACTCACAACATTCCCAACCGCGCCAATCGTCTGAAGCAACCCCCAAAAAGTGCCAAGCAATCCCAAAAAGACCAATAGGCCAATCATATAGCGGGAAATTTCGCGGCCTTCATCAAGGCGAGCGGCCACCCCATCAAGAACCGAACGCAGCGACAAAGCCGATAGCTGCGCATCATGGCGCGAATCTGCCAGCATTGCATAAACAGTTGCCAACAGAACCGGCCGGCGTTCGGGTGGATCAAGCTTGCCAGTGGATTTCACCGCAAGAAGCCAGTTGCGTTCGGGCATCAGCCGCAGGGTTTGCCGGATGATATAGAGAATGCCAATGCCAAATGCGCCAAGAATAACGCCATTTAGTGCTGGATTTCCCATAAAAGCGGTCTGTAACGGCACGGCCAAAAGCGCGGCAATAATGGCAACCCCAAGCAAAAAGATGAACATTCTGACAAGATAACGTCTTGGGTTGGTTTCCATGATCTTATCTCCTAGGCATGGTCGGTCACGGCAGTTTTAGGCGGATGATCGCAACTGCGAGACAGGCACGAAAATCCACATAGCGTAAATTCTTGCCATCAAACAATGGCAGGATTGTGAATATTCGCAAGTCTTGCCGGATGAAATTACAATCACGGCGCGAAAATCATCCTGATTCTGGACAGCAACAACCAAGCAGCTTTTGGCCGCGTTCCAAAATATGGCAGGAAAAGAAAAGGGGCTATGCCCTGGCCTTGGCAAGATGCTTTAGCAATTCGGCATGGACGGCCGGATTGCCAGCGACCACATCGCCGCTTTGCAATACGCGGTCGCGCGACGCAAAGTCAGACACAAAGCCACCAGCTTCGCGAACCAACAGGATACCTGCGGCGATATCCCAGCTTTTCAACCCATGTTCCCAATAGCCGTCAAACCGCCCTGCAGCGACATAGGCAAGGTCAAGCGCAGCCGAACCAAACCGGCGCACGCCAGCGCTGACCCCCATGATATTGAATAATTCGCGGGCAAAAAGCGCATGGTCTTCATCACTGCCGCGCCCGATAAATGGAATGCCGGTGGCGAAAATAGATTCGCCCATCTGACGACGCCCAGAAACGCGCAATCTGCGGTCATTGACATAGGCACCTGATCCAGCCTCGGCAAAGAAATATTCATGGCGAAGCGGGTCAAAGACTAAGGCTGCGGTGATTTTGCCCTTGTCGCGAACGGCAATCGAAATGGCAAAATGCGGAATGCCATGAAGATAGTTTGTGGTGCCGTCAAGCGGATCAACAATCCAGCAAGGCGCATCAGGATCGGCACCAGCGGTGATGCCGCTTTCTTCCATCTCAAATCCCCAATCGGGGCGAGCCTTTGATAATTCAGCCTTGATGATGCGTTCGGCATTGGTGTCAACGCGTGAAACAAAATCGGCTGGCCCTTTGCGGCTAACCTGTAAATTTTCGACTTCGCCAAAATCGCGAAGCATATTGCGGCTAGCGGCAGTGGCCGCCTTGTGCATGACATTGATGAGGGCGGAGCGGGTTGCCATAAAAAGTCCTGTAACGCTAAAAATTAATTCTTTGCACGCTCTACATAGCTTGCATCTTCCGGCCGCACAACAATGCGTGTGCCAGATTCGATATGCGGTGGCACCATAACACGCTCGCCATTTTCCAAAATAGCGGGCTTGTATGATGATGATGCGGTTTGGCCTTTGACAACAGCATCGGCCTCGACAACTTCCATAACAACCGTATCGGGAAGCTCAACTGAAATTGGATCACCTTCATGGCTGGACATGGTCACAACCATGCCATCTTGTAAATAGGCAGCGCGCTCGCCAACCATATCTTTAACAATGCTGATTTGTTCAAAGGTTTCGGAATGCATGAACACCAGATGGTCGCCTTCGTCATAAAGAAAGGCACAGGCCGCTTCATCAAGGATTACGCGCTCAACCGTTTCTGATGACCGAAAGCGTTCATTCAATTTGGTGCCATCGCGGATATCACGCAGTTCGATCTGGGCAAAAGCACCGCCTTTTCCGGGTTTGACATGCGCCACTTTCACCGCTGTCCAAAGACGACCATTATGTTCGATCACATTGCCGGGTTTGACGGCATTTCCGTTGAGTTTCATCGCTAAATCCTTGTTCGCATCGCTGCGGTTTGCAGCAAAGGTCTATCCGTGTTTACAAAAATTTGCCGATGGCGACGGCATTATCCAGCATCCGGCAGGAAAAGCCCCATTCATTGTCATACCATGCCAGCACCCTTACCAAACGCTTGTTCAATACGCTTGTTTGGGTCAGATCGGCAACCGAAGAATGCGGATCATGGTTAAAATCAATCGAAACAAGCGGGCGCTCATTGATGCCAAGAACACCCTTCATTGGGCCATTTGCAGCGGCGGTGAGTAGCTGGTTTATTTCTTCAAGTGATGTATCGCGGCTTGTTGTGACCACCAGATCGACAACCGAAACATTGGCAGTTGGAACCCGAATGGCCGATCCCGACATCTTGCCCTGTAACTGCGGCAGAACCTCGCCAACAGCTTTTGTGGCACCGGTTGAGGTTGGAATCATTGACATGGCGGCGGCGCGGGCGCGGCGCAAATCCTTATGGCTTGAGTCGAGTGTTGGCTGGTCGCCAGTATAGGCGTGGATTGTTGTCATATAGCCAGCTTCAATACCAACGCTGTCGGCCAGAACCTTGGCAACAGGGGCAAGACAATTGGTCGTGCAGGACGCGTTTGACACCACATCGGTATCAGCTGTTAACAGGCTGTCATTGACGCCAAAAACAATGGTCTGGTCGGCGTTCTTGCAGGGTGCGGACACAAGCACTTTTTTCGCGCCAGCGGCAAGATGCGCGGCCGATGCTTCGCGGCTGTTGAATTTTCCCGAACATTCCAGAACGATATCAACGCCATGTGCGGCATGCGGAATATTGGCCGGATCGCGTTCGCGGCTCATATGGATTTTGCCACTGCCAACATCCATCCAATCTTCGCCATGTGTCACTGTGCCGGCAGCGCGTCCATGAACCGAGTCAAATTCATAAAGATGTGCCGAGGTCTCAACTGGCCCGGGGCTGTTGATCAGTACAATTTCCATGTCCTGATGCCCCATTTCCTGAAAAGCACGAAGTGCCATCCGGCCAATACGGCCAAATCCGCTGATCGCCAATCTTAATGTCACGCGACTATCTCCTTGATTTGTTCGGCTGACCAATCACACCTTGGCCAGATATCATCTCAAAATTATGCTGTTTATGGTTCGTCCATTTATCCAATTTGGCGTTTGGCCGCTGCAACAACAGCGTCAGCGGTAATGCCAAAATGATTATACAGATCATCAATCGGCGCTGACGCACCAAAGCCAGTCATGCCGATAAAGCTGTCAGTCTCGTCAAGCAGCCAATCCCAGCTTTGCCGCAGCCCAGCCTCAATAGCAATGCGCGGCGCTTTGCCAAGCACCTGCGTGCGATAGGCCGCATCCTGCATGGCAAAAAGATCGAGACAAGGCACCGAAACAACAGCAGCGTTGATACCGCTGTCGGCAAGTTGTTTTTGCGCGTCAATGGCAATGCCGACTTCGGATCCCGAGGCCAACAGAGTGATCTGGCGTGTGCCGTCACAATCAACAGCGACATAAGCGCCATTTGCGGTTTTGTTTTCAGCCATATCACCATGCCGGAATTGCGCCAGCCCTTGACGGCTCAATGCCAGAATTGATGGCGTGGTTTTGGCCTCGAGTGCGGTTTGCCATGCTTCGGCGGTTTCCACAGCATCGCCCGGGCGGAATACAAATAAATTCGGCATGACGCGAAGCGCGGCAAGATGTTCAACCGGCTGATGCGTTGGGCCATCTTCGCCAAGGCCAATGGAGTCATGCGTCATGACATAGATAACGCGCTGTTCCATCAGTGCCGACAAACGAATGGAGGGGCGGCAATAATCGGTAAACACCATAAAGGTGCCGCCATAAGGGATGGCACCGCCATGAAGGGCAATGCCGTTCATCGCTGCCGCCATACCATGTTCGCGAACACCATAATGAATATAGGTGCCGCCATAATTGCCATGGTCGAAAATCGTGTGATCGGCAACCCGGGTATTGTTGGATCCGGTCAGGTCGGCCGATCCACCGAATAGGGTTGGGCAGGCCGGTAAAATGGCTTCGATGGCTTTCTGGCTGGCAACGCGCGTTGCCAGTTTTTGCGGTGCGCTTGCCAATTGGTTTTTCCATGCAAGAACCGCAGCGGCAACATTCTTGTCAAAATCATTGGCAATGGCAGCGTCAAAGGCGGTTTTGTTCTGGCTCGCTGCATGCCGATCTTGCCATGATTGATGCGCCGCCGCGCCGCGGGCACCAACAGCGCGCCATTCGGCCAGAATATCGGCGGGGATTTCAAATGCTGCATGTGGCCAGCCAATTGTTTCGCGTGCCAGCGCAATTTCGGCATCGCCAAGCGGGGCGCCGTGAACGCCGGATGTGCCCTGTTTATTCGGCGCGCCAAGGCCGATTATGGTTTTACAGCAGATCAGGCTTGGCCGGTCAT
>Ga0233444_10004304_pt1 | contig 13651 bp, 13 predicted proteins | sample SI_124_October20_6_FD_182792 | JGI IMG/M metagenome (GOLD analysis project Ga0233444, IMG submission 182792) | Seawater microbial communities from Saanich Inlet, British Columbia, Canada - SI_124_October2016_10_MG | ecosystem: Environmental > Aquatic > Marine > Inlet | place: Canada: British...
AAAATAGTTATCTCATTTGAAGATTTCATAAAACTATTAAAGGTTTTGGTAAAACCATTTTTATACAATTGTAAGTCATGAACATAATGCTTACTTAATATACTTCCAGTTGTTCCGCTACTTGAAAAAACAACTTTATGTTTCTTATTGTCTGCTATGATTTTATGGCTTTTAAAAAACTGAATGGGCAAAAATGGAATTTTATTTAAAGAGTTAACATTGGTTGGATTTACCTTTAATAAATCACAGAATTGTTGATAAACTTTGACCTCTTTATATTGGTAGTGAAATACTGCTAGAGCTAGATTTTCAAATTCTTTCTCAGTTAAAATATTAAAAATTTTGTTTGCTAGATTCACTTGGTAAAAATATATAAAATAAAAAAGCTTCTATATACATAGAAGCTTTAAATTATAGTTTTGAGGTTTCTTACTTTATTACTAACTTTTTAGTAGATGAAATCCCATTTTCAGATATATTAAGCATATAAATACCCGAATTTAATTGTGATACATTTAATCTATCAGAAGTAATCGTTGTATTCATTACTTGCTTACCAAGAATATCATATACCGCAATATTTTTTTCTCCATTGGAAGGAGAAGAAATATTCACATATCCACTGGTAACAGGGTTAGGATATACAGAAAAAATATCTTCAACATTATTATCTGTATTTAAGAGACCATTAACAGAAATATTATCTAAATACAATGTTTCACTTCCAGAATTAGTTCTAACCTCAACAACCAACTGAACAGAAGCGTTATTTGGTAGGTCTACCGATGCAGAAATCCAAGATCCTTCTATTCCCAAATCGTTGATGTCTGAACCTTCAGTGTTTAATATGTCTGTTTCAGTACCGTTTGTTAAATCTTTTACATAGATTCTCATTCTGTCAGATCCGGAAGCATTTTCTGTCCCGTCTCCTTCATAACCGGTCTCATTCACATAATAGTCTATAGACATATTTAAATCAACGTAGTTCGTAAGATCTAATACGTCAAATTCCAAAATAAAATTTCCATCAGGATCCCCGACACCATATCCCTGAACTCCATCAGAAAATTCTCCAACATCTCCAGCGAAAGCAGTAACTCCTACCCAATCACCATCTGTTAAACCATCAGAAGGGTTGTCATAAGGCTCATAACGAGCATTGAAGCCCATCTCTCCACCTGTTGAGGTGTAATTAACGAAAGGTTCATCTGCGTTACTTGCCAAATCGTGCGCAGTTGTAGCATCTCCAGTATCTAAATATTGAATAGTGAAAATTCCAGGCTCTTCAAAGCTGGTTCCAGCTATTTGCCCGTAAGAAAGGGCACTCAAGAAGATTGCCGCAATAAAAGTAATTTTTTTCATAAAACTTGTTTTGAATTAATTAATAACCAAATTTACTAAAATTAGTAGGTTTTTTAAAACTAAAATGTTACCTAATTGTTAACAATTGAAGTAACTTTAAAATCGATTCCTTTATTGAGTATATTTATAACGTCAAAAATACATAAATGAATAAAAAAAACACTAAAATATTATTAGTGGATGATGAACCAGATATCATTGAAATAGTGGGTTATAATTTAAAAAACGCAGGATATCAAGTATTTACTGCAAACAATGGTAAAGAAGCTATTCTTCAAGCTCAAAAACACCTCCCACATTTAATTATTTTAGATGTAATGATGCCAATTATGGACGGTATAGAAACCTGTGAAACTCTAAGAGGTGATCCTAAATTTACGGAAACCATTATCACTTTTTTAACTGCCCGGGGAGAGGATTATTCTCAATTTGCCGGATTTAGTGCTGGCGCAGATGATTATATTACTAAACCAATAAAACCTAAACTTTTAGTCAGTAAAGTCAAAGCTTTATTAAGAAGGTATAGAGAAATTAAAAATGATGGTGTTGTAATTACACTTGGTAATTTAATTATTAATCGAGAGGAATATAAGGTCAAAAATGATGGTGTTGTCATTAATTTACCAAAAAAGGAGTTTGAATTATTGGCATTATTAGCATCTAAACCCAACAAAGTTTTTAAAAGAGAAGATATTTTAAATCAAGTTTGGGGTAATGATGTAATCGTTGGTGGAAGAACTATTGATGTTCATATTAGAAAATTGAGAGAGAAAATAGGTGAAAACTGTCTAAAAACTGTAAAAGGAGTGGGATATAAGTTTGAATTTTTATGAGTAAAGTTTTTAGAAAGACATATAAATTTGCATCAATAACTTCCGTCTCTATAGCTGTTATTTTATCCTTCTTCAATGGAATTTATTTTTTAATCAATGAATCATTTCATTTATGGTTTTGGATTCTAGAATTCACTGTTATTTTTATTATTTCGTTTTTTATTATTCAATATAGGGTTGAGAATTTTATCTATAAGAGAATTAAAAAAATATACGATGATGTTAGTCTACTAGAAGAATCCGCCCTTGGACCACAAAAAATAACTACGGATATGGAAACTCTTACTAAAGAAGTTGAACTTTTTGCTAGAAATAAAAAGTTAGAAATTGAAGCTTTAAAAATAAGAGAGGGGTACCGAAGAGAATTTACAGGAAATGTTTCTCATGAGCTAAAAACACCTCTTTTTACAGTGCAGGGTTATATTGAAACTTTAATTAATGGGGCTGCAAATGATGAAAACTTAAGAAAAAAATATTTAGAAAGAGCCAGTAAAGGTGTGGAGCGTTTAATTTTTATTGTTAAAGATTTAGACATGATCACCAAACTAGAAGTAGGAGAATTGAGTCTCAAGAAAGAAAAGTTCAATATTATTGAATTAATAAAAAATGTCTTTGAATTGCTTGAAATGAAAGCTTCAAAAAATGATATTTTATTCACATTTGACAAACAGTATACAAAGCCTATTCTTGTGAAAGCTGATAAGGACAGGATTCAACAAGTACTATCTAACTTAATTGTGAATTCTATCAAGTATGGTAGAACTAACGGGACTACTGAAATTAGTATAGAAAATCTAATCATGAATAAAATATTGATTAGAGTAACTGATAATGGAGAAGGGATTCATAATGAAAAAATACCAAGATTATTTGAACGATTTTACAGAATAGATAAAAGTGGCTCAAGAGCAGAGGGAGGAAGTGGTTTAGGTTTGTCAATCGTTAAGCATATTTTGGATGCTCACAACGAAAAAATATATGTAGAGAGTCAAATAGGGATTGGATCTGAATTTTCCTTTACACTTGAGAAGGTAAAATAATTTTAATAGACGGTGCTAATAACTCATATATAATTAGGCTTAATTCTATATTTTAAAAATTCCTAAACTATTTTTAAAATAAAATAATTCTTCTTTCCTCTTTGTAAAAGTACAAATTGTTCATTAATTAAATTTGAGGAATTTATAGAGAACCCCTCAGAAACTTTTATTTTGTTGACAGCAACAGAATTTTCTTTCAAAGCCCTTCTAGCCTCACTATTCGATTTTAAAAAACCTGTTTTTTCAGATAATGCTCCAATGATATCAATTCCTGTTTCTATTTCTGATCTAGATATTTCTGCTTGAGGAACACCCTCAAAAACATCCAAAAAAGTAGTTGTATCTAAATCTATAAGGTCTTGAGAGGTAGATTTCCCAAATAACATATTGGATGCTTTAATTGCATTATTTAAAGCAAATTCATTATGAACGGTTACAGTTACCTCCTCTGCCAATCTTTTTTGCAATAACCGCACATGAGGTTCTTTTTTATGATCTTTGATTAAAGTATTGATGGTTTCTTGATCTAAAAAGGTGAATATTTTAATATATTTTTCAGCATCTTCATCTGCTGTATTTAACCAATATTGATAAAATTTATAAGGAGATGTTCTTTTGGGATCTAACCAAATATTTCCTCCTTCGCTTTTACCAAATTTACTTCCATCATTTTTAGTAATTAGAGGGCAGGTAAGGGCATACCCTTTTCCTCCCCCAATTCTACGTATTAACTCAGTTCCAGTAGTAATATTTCCCCACTGATCACTCCCCCCCATTTGTAGAGTGCAATCGTGGTTTTTAAATAAGTGAAGAAAATCATATCCTTGAACCATTTGATATGTAAATTCAGTAAATGACATTCCATCGGCTCCCTCCCCAGTTAAACGACTTTTTACTGAATCTTTAGCCATCATATAATTTACCGTAATATGTTTACCTACGTCACGGATAAAATCTAGGAAAAAGAACTCCTTCATCCAATCGTAGTTATTTAATATTATTGCCTTATTTTCTACTGCAGATGAAAAATCAAGGAATTGAGCTAATTGCTTGTGGACACACTCTTGATTGTGATGAAGTGTTTTCTCATCCAATAAATTCCGTTCATTGGATTTCCCCGAGGGGTCTCCAATCATTCCTGTTGCACCACCAACTAAAGCTATTGGTTTATGGCCGCTTCGCTGATAAAATGCCAATAACATAATAGGAACTAAATTACCTATATGAAGTGAATCCGCTGTAGGGTCAAATCCAATATATGCTGAACGCATCTGATCCATAAGGTGCATCTCAGTATCTGGCATTACATCGTGAATCATTCCTCTCCATCTTAACTCCTCAACAAAATTTTTCAACTTCATAATAATAAATTTTAACAAAGATATATTTCTATATTTTAAGATAAAACATTAATTTAAAAAACCTTAAATTAGACTTATGATTTTAGTAACTGGCGGTACTGGTTTAGTTGGAGCACATTTATTGTTTACACTTACAGATAATAATGAAGAAGTAAGAGCTATTTATAGGAAAACAAGCGACTTAAATGCTGTTAAAAAAGTATTTTCTTATTACACGAGTGAAGTAGATAGACTATTTAACAAAATTGATTGGCAATTAGCTGACATTACCGATATTTTATCCTTAGAAGTAGTTTTTAAAAATATAGATTATGTATACCACTGTGCTGCATATATTAGTTTTAACCCTAGACATTTTAAAATACTAAAAAAAGTAAACGTAGAGGGAACCGCTAATGTGGTTAATTTCTGTATTTCTGAAAAAGTAACTAAACTGTGTTATATAAGTTCGGTAGCATCGCTTGGTAAAACCGAAAAGGAATCTCTGATAACAGAGGAATGTGAATTTAATCCCAATGATCGTAATAGCGTCTATAGTATTACAAAACATCAAGCTGAAATGGAAGTGTGGCGAGGCTCTCAAGAAGGTTTAGACGTTGTAATTGTTCAGCCTGGAGTTATTATCGGAGAAGGCATCTGGAGCTCTGCGAGTGGTGGAATATTTCGAACCATTGCAAAAGGTTTAAAATTTTATACCCCAGGCGGAATCGGAATAGTTGATGTGAAGGATGTTGTTAAGGCAATGGTATATTTAACTAAAAGTGAACTAAAAAATCAAGCTTATATTTTAGTGGGAGAAAATATTCTATACGAGAAACTACTCACTAAAATTTCAAATAAATTACACAGAAAAGCTCCTAAATTATTAATCAGCAAAACACTTATGTTAAGTTTTGCAAATTTTGATTGGGTTTTAAATAAATTATTTAAAACTAGAAGAAAATTATTGAAATCTACGGTTAGAAATTTATTTAAAAGATCTTTTTATGATTCTTCAAAAATTACAACTACTACGAACTTTAACTTTAGGGATTTGGATAAAACAATAGAAAGGGTAGCGGGAAATTATCGAGCGGACTTCCATCTTTGATTATTTTGAGCTCTTTTCTCTTGCATTTTTAACTGCTTCTCTCTTAAGACTATTTATAATTGAATCTTGCTTTGTTACTGCCCTATAAATACTATCTTTTTCTATTTGAAGAACCATTAGCTTTTCTTGTGCTTTTATTAATAAATCTCGATAGATATCTAAATTTGAACTGTAATAATTATTACTCAATACAAACTGAAGACTATCCACTCTATATTTATTGAAAATGACAGAGTCTAATTTTATATTTCTATTTCTTAATAACTTATTATTTACATTTCTGGCTGCATTGCTTATATAAACATCTGTAAGAATATCAATCATAATTTCTTGAGAGATTAAATTAGCAGGCTTTTCAGGTTTTTGTACATCTTGGCAAGAAATCAAATAGCTGATAAAAAAAATCAAGCAAAATATTCTCAAATAAAATTTAGAATTGGAAACAGTGCATGTTTTTTTTTCGGATAAATTCATTATGTGCGATTAAATGTTAGTCTTTGGGGAATACTTTTATTTGGAAATTTAAAATTTTCGTAGGTTAAAATTCCGTTCACAAAAGTGTGAGTAACTTTAGATTTGAAAGTTGTACCTTCAAATGGAGACCACTGACATTTATATAAAATATTTTCTTTGTGGACCGTCCAAGGATTTTTTAAATCAACTAATACTAAATCGGCTTTATACCCCTCACGTATGTATCCTCTTTCTTTAATTTGGAATAATATAGCTGGGTTATGACAGGCTTTTTCTACTATTTTTTCTAACGAGATTTTTCCGTTATGGTACATTTCTAGTAATGCAACCAAAGCATGTTGAACTAGGGGGCCTCCAGATGGCGCCTGTGTATACTTGTTTCTTTTTTCTTCAATTGTATGAGGCGCATGATCCGTAGCAATTACATCTATGCGATCGTCCAACAATGCTTCCCATAAACCATCTCTATCCTTTTTACTTTTTACTGCAGGATTCCATTTAATACGTGTCCCTTTTGTTTTATAATCCTCCTCTGAAAACCACAAGTGGTGCACACATACTTCAGCAGTAATTTTCTTTTCTAAAAGCGGTTTATCATTTGAAAATAAATTTGTTTCTTTTTTGGTAGAAAGATGAAATACATGAAGCCTTGCACCTGTTTTTTTTGCAAGTTCAATGGCCTTTGAAGATGAAATATAGCAAGCTTCTTCATTTCTAATTTTCGGATGCATTTCTATAGGAATATCATCTCCATACTTATCAAGATAGATCTCCAAGTTGTCTTTAATGGTTTTTTCATCTTCACAATGAACGGAAATTAATAAGTCTGTTTTCTTAAATATTTCCTCTAACACTTCCGGATTGTCAACGAGCATATTTCCTGTTGATGAACCTAAAAATAATTTTAATCCTGCTACATTTTTAGGATCTACCTTTAATATTTCATTTAAATTGTCATTTGTACCGCCAAACATAAAGCTATAATTTGCCCAAGAAGTATTTTTCGCGATTAAAAATTTCTCCTCAAGCTTTGCTATTGTAGTGCTTTGTGGAACAGTGTTGGGCATTTCTATAAAGGAAGTAATACCTCCTGCTACTGCTGCTTTTGATTCGGTTTCTATAGTTGCTTTATGAGTTAGACCTGGTTCTCTAAAATGAACTTGGTCGTCAATTAATCCAGGAATTAAGTAGTTATTATCAGCTTCAATTATATTAACATCAGTTGCATTAACGTTTATAGACTTCGAAATTTTTAAAATGATATCACCATCGATCAAAACATCTCTTTTTTTTATTTCACCCTCATTAACAACCCTAGCATTTTTAATTAATGTCTTCTTCATTAAATCTCGTATTTTGTGAATAAACTTTTAAATTTCATTGAAACAACTCCAAATATTGCCTCTGAAATGATGCCTCCACTCATTTTTGATTCTCCCTTTGTTCTATCTGTAAATATAACAGGGACCTCTGTAATTTTAAATTTATGAAGGTAAGCTTTAAACTTCATTTCTATCTGAAAAGCATAACCTACAAATTGAATTTTTTCTAAATTAATTTTTTCTAAAACCTCTCGCTTATAGCAAACAAACCCGGCTGTTGTGTCAGATATACTCATACCAGTTATAAATCTAACATATTTAGATGCTAACCAAGAAAGTAAGACCCTGCTCATTGGCCAGTTAACAACATTTACTCCTGTTTTGTACCGAGATCCTATGGATAAGCTTGCCCCATCTCTATCACAAGCTTCATAAAGTCTCCATAAATCAGTGGGGTTGTGTGAAAAATCGGCATCCATTTCAAAAATATAGTTGTAGTTTTTTGTTAGAGCCCACTTAAAACCATGAATATAGGCAGTCCCTAGACCTAACTTATTCATTCTTTTTTCAAGAAATAACTTAGCTGGAAACTCGTCCATTAAATGTTGTACAGTTACTGAAGTTCCATCAGGAGAATTATCGTCAACAATGAGAATATCAAACTCTTTTGGCAATGAAAATACATCACGAATTAATCGCTCTATATTTTCAATTTCATTGTAAGTTGGTATAATTACCAAAGAGTTAGACATATGTTATATTTTAAACAAATGTAACTTTTTTAGGTTAATTTATCGTAAATGAAATTATAAATGAGTCTTCATAATAGATATAAAAATTCTACCTTTATATTCTTTAATACAATATGCAAAACATTCATAGAGCCATAGAATCACTTGACTGGATTACATTCATTTTAGTTGGATGTGTGATCCTAGTTACTGTTTTAAGAGTTGTTTATCCAAAACGATTTGATGATTTTATAAAATTACCAATATCAAATAATTATTTTTTAACAAAAGGCAAATTTGAGGAATTAAAACATCCATTTAGTGTACTGTTTTTTTTAATTCAAGTACTTACCTTATCATTATTTATCTTTTTATTTTTTTTGGTAAAAGGAGGGTTAAGCGCTACGATTTTTATCAAAATCACATTAGCTTCTTTTACTTTCATTTTGATGAAAACTTGTATTGAAAAATTAATTGGCTCCATTTTCGACATAGAAACAATCATAAATAAGTATATATTCACTAAACTCAGCTATAGAAACTTTATTTCTTTATTTCTAATAGTTTTAAATTTCATTTTTTATTTTTCTGTTGAACCCACTATGTTATTACTATTTATATTCAGTGGGCTTATTGTTGTGCTAAATCTGTTCATTTTATTTATCAATTATAAAAATTACAGAAGTCTAATTTTTAGTAATTTCTTCTATTTTTTATTGTATATTTGCGCTCTTGAAATTTCACCTTATTTGATACTCTACAAAGTAATAGTTTAAAATAGGTTAATAAATAAAGTCGTCTGTATGAAAGTGAAAACTATCTTAGTTTCTCAACCCGAGCCAAAGGTCGAAAATTCTCCTTATTTTGATTTAATTGACAGACAAAAAGTAAAAATTGACTTCAGGAGTTTTATACATGTTGAGGGGGTTACAAGTAAAAGTGTTCGTGCACAAAAAGTAGACCTAAGTAAATTTACTGCAATCATATTAACAAGTAGAAATGCCGTTGATCATTACTTTAGAATAGCTGAGGAATTGCGATTTAAAGTTCCAGATGCAATGAAATATTTTTGTCAAAGTGAAGCGGTAGCATATTATTTACAAAAATATGTTGTGTATAGAAAGCGTAAAATTTATGTTGGTAAAAGAACTTTTTCAGAATTAACACCGATTATAAAAAAATATAAAACAGAAAAGTTTCTACTTCCGTCTTCAGATAAATTAAAAGCTGATATTCCAGAGAAAATGAATGCTCTTGGGGTAAACTGGAAAAAAGCAACCTTTTATAATACCGTAGTAAGTGATCTTTCTGATTTAAGAAATGTATACTATGATATTTTAGTGTTTTTTAGTCCTAGTGGAATAAAATCTCTTTTTGAAAATTTCCCTGATTTTGAACAAAATGATACGAGAATTGCTGTGTTTGGAAATACCACTGTTAAAGCTGCTACCGAAAAAGGATTGCGTGTAGATATTCAAGCGCCAACTCCAGAAACGCCCTCCATGACGATGGCTTTAGAAAAATACATCAAAGCTGTAAACAAAAAATAACTAATCCAGTTATTTCTAACCGAGTGGTGGAGCTCCAGCCATAATTTCTTCATTGGCATAAGATTCAAACTTTTTAAAGTTTTCTTTAAATGATGCCGCTAATTTGTGTGCCGTTTCATAATATCCTTTATCGTTCCCCCATGTTGCCCTTGGGCTCAATACGTCAGTAGGTACATTTGGACAGATTCTTGGTTGTTGCAAACCAAAAACTGAGTGAATATGGTAATTATCTACATTTACTTTTTCCAATGAACCGTCAATAGCTGCAGTTATCATAGCTCGTGTATATTTTAACTTCATTCTAGTTCCAACACCGTAAGGACCTCCAGTCCAACCAGTATTGACTAGCCAAACGGTAACCCCTGCTTCTTTCATTTTTTTACTGAGCATTTCAGCATATTTAGTTGGATGTAAAGGCATAAATGGAGCTCCAAAACAAGCTGAAAAACTTGGTAAAGGTTCTTCTACCCCAGCCTCTGTTCCAGCAACTTTCGCTGTATAGCCGCTAATAAAATGATAAGCTGCTTGACCAGGGGTCAATTTGGAGATTGGAGGTAAAACCCCAAAAGCATCCGCAGTTAAAAAGAATATATTTTTTGGATTTTTACCAATAGAGGGGACCTGTATATTTTCTATGTGGTCAATAGGATAACTAACTCGAGTATTTTGAGTTATAGAAATATCATCAAAATCAACAGTGCCATCTTTGTCCATTACTATATTTTCGAGGATAGCTCCAGCTTTAATCGCTTTGAAAATGTCAGGTTCATTTTGTTCAGATAAATTAATAACCTTTGCGTAGCATCCGCCTTCAAAATTAAAAACACTATTCTCAGAGGTCCATCCGTGTTCATCATCCCCAATTAATTTTCTATCTGGATCTGCTGAAAGTGTTGTTTTTCCGGTTCCGGATAAACCGAAAAAAATTGCAGTCTCACCGTCTTTACCAACATTTGCAGAGCAATGCATTGGCATTGTATTTTTAAAAACTGGGAGAATAAAGTTTAATGCAGAAAAAATTCCCTTTTTAATCTCTCCTGTGTAACCTGTTCCACCTATTAAAGCAATTTTTTTTGTAAAATTTAGAATCGCAAAGTTATGTTGACGGGTACCATCTATTTCTGGATCGGCTTTAAATCCCGGAGCATTTACAACAAGCCATTCTTTTTTAAAATTTTCTAATTCACTATTTGATGGACGTAAAAACATGTTATAAGAAAACATATTAGACCATGAATATTCATTGATGACCCGAATATTCAACTTATAGTTATCATCAGCACAAGCATAACAATCTCTTACATAAATTTCTTTATCAGAGAGGTAAGCAGTTACTTTTGAATATAATTTATCAAACTTTTCAGGTGAAAAAGGGATGTTGATATCCCCCCACCATATTTTATCATTGGTGATGTCATCTTTTACTATAAAACGATCCATTGGAGATCTACCGGTGAATTCTCCTGTATTGATAGCTAAAGCACCACTGCTTGCAAGTTTTCCTTGCCCGTTTGATATGGTATCATTTTGTAATTGTTGTGCAGTAAGTTGATAATTAACTTTTGCATTATGAATTCCGTAATTATCTAACGAAATATCTTTTTTAGTTTGGTTTTTATTTACCATAACTTTTTTTTGTTGTTGTTGTGCGCAAAATTAATAATTCTATTAAAAACAGCCGACCAATATTAGAAGTTTTGTATTTATTTATTCACAATTATTCCATAGGCCAATCGCAACCATCCTGCTATCAATAATAAACCACCAATAGGCGTTGCTATAATAAATATTTTAGTGTTGATTAAAAAAATATCTTTCAGTGCTATAAAATAAATAGATCCTGAAAACAATAAGATTCCAAAAACAAAAAAACGAGATACCCATTTTTGAGTTTTTTGGTCAATAAAGGCTGAAAATCCAATAATAAGCAACAAAATAACGTGAAACATTTGATAACGCACTCCTGTTTCAAAAGAAGTAATTGTTTTTTCAGAAACTATTTCTTTCAAACCGTGAGCACCGAATGCTCCTATTATAACTGTTAAGGCTCCCATAACAGAAGCCAATACAGTAATTTTTTTATTAAAATTCATCTCTAAAATATTTATTATTTAGTAAATTCGTAGGGTTATAATTTAGTATCAAATTTACGAAAACACATCCAATGAGAAACATATTAATTATAGGAGCAGGAAGATCAACAACGTCTTTAATACGTTATCTTATTGAAAAGTCAAGTTCTGAAAATTTACATATCACCATTGGAGATATCTCTTTAGAATCTGCACAAAAACTGACTAAGAACCATCTTAACGCTAAAGGAATTTTGCTAGATGTTTTCAATGAAAAACAACGAGAAGAAGCAGTTAAAGCAGCTGATATTGTTATATCTATGTTACCTGCTCGATTTCACATAGAAGTAGCAAAAGATTGTATCACTTTTGGAAAAAACTTAGTTACAGCCTCCTACATAAGCGATGAAATGCAAGCCTTAAACAAAGAGGTTGTAGAAAAAGGATTGGTATTTATGAATGAAATAGGTGTAGATCCAGGAATCGATCATATGAGTGCCATGCAGGTAATTGACACTATTAGAGATAAAGGGGGGAAACTGATGTTATTTGAATCTTTTACCGGTGGATTAATAGCTCCAGAAAGCGATGATAATTTATGGAATTATAAATTTACCTGGAATCCTAGAAATGTTGTACTAGCCGGACAAGGAGGAGCTGCCGAATTCTTACAAGAAGGGCTTCATAAATATATTCCATACAACAGATTATTCCGCCGTACTGAGTTAATAAAAATTAAAGGTTATGGAGAGTTTGAGGTTTATGCTAACCGAAATTCTTTAAAATACCAAAAAGTCTATGGATTTAAAGATATTTTAACTTTGTACAGAGGCACCATCAGACGCGTTGGCTTTAGCCGCGCTTGGAATATTTTTGTGCAACTAGGGATGACTGATGATAGCTACACAATTCCTAATTCTGAAAACTTATCTTATCGAGAATATGTAAATTTATTTTTACCCTATTCGCCAACAGATTCAATAGAATTAAAGCTTCGTCATAATTTAAAAATAGATCAAGATGATCTGATATGGAAAAAACTTAGAGAAATAGATATTTTTAACAGTAAAAAACACTTAGAGATTAAAAATGCTACCCCCGCTCAAGCGCTTCAGAAAATTTTAATGGAAAAGTGGGCATTAGCTAAAGAAGATAAAGATATGATCGTAATGTATCATAAATTTGGCTATGAGTTAAAAGGCAAAAATTATCAAATAGATAGTAGTATGGTTACTGTAGGGGAAGATCAAACCTATACTGCCATGTCAAAAACAGTTGGTTTACCAGTAGCTATAGCAGCTCTAAAAATTTTGAATAAAACAATTACTACTCCAGGAGTATTAAGACCCATTGATAAAGAAGTTTATAAACCAATTTTGAAGGAATTAGAAACCTATGGGGTTCAGTTTAATGAAGAAAAAAAAGAATATTTAGGATATAACCCTGACAACTTAGACTAAGTAACATTTATCTTCTGCCTAAAAACATACTTATAAAATAAAGAAGTGTTGCTAGAGATCCCAATGCTGCTACTACATAGGTTCTTGCTGCCCATTTTAATGCATCTTTTGCTCCTGCATGCTCCTCTTGTGTCACCATATTTTTATTCTCTAACCAAGCCAATGCGCGATTACTAGCATCAAATTCTACTGGTAGAGTTATAAACGTAAATAAGGTAGTCATTGCAAAAAGTACAATCCCAGCTAAAAACAACATCGAACCTAAGGCACTTCCTGAGTACATTAAAATCAAACCTGCCATAATTACAAAATTCGAAATTTTACTTGAAAATCCTACTGCTGGCACAATTTGCGAA
>Ga0233444_10004305_pt1 | contig 13651 bp, 14 predicted proteins | sample SI_124_October20_6_FD_182792 | JGI IMG/M metagenome (GOLD analysis project Ga0233444, IMG submission 182792) | Seawater microbial communities from Saanich Inlet, British Columbia, Canada - SI_124_October2016_10_MG | ecosystem: Environmental > Aquatic > Marine > Inlet | place: Canada: British...
TAGTATTTAATCCAAAGAGCGAGTTATCATATTTATACTTGTCTAAAATATTTAAAAATTTAGAAAAAAAAAAACTACAAGAACAAAATTTAAATACAGTTATTTTATTAAACCCTAAAAATGAAGAAGCAACATTCGATTTAGCAGAACTTAAATTAGAAACATCTGACTATAGTAAAAGCAAAGAACTTAATGAAAGACTAAATTCTTTTTGTAAAAATTTTTGCAGTGAAAGTCAAAAACTAAAAATTAAAATTGAAAATTTATCTAAAAAGTAAATGCAGCTCCAAAATAATAAAGATAAAATAATAATTATCGATTTTGGTTCTCAAGTAACTAAATTAATTGCTAGAAGAATAAGAGAATTAGGTGTTTATTCTGAAATAATACCTTCAAAAAATTTTAAACAAATATATAAATATACAAATATAAAAGGCATAATTCTTTCTGGCGGACCGTCAACAGTAACAAAAAAAAAATTTCAAAGTGTCTCAAAAGAAATATTTCAAAAAAATATACCAATTTTAGGAATTTGCTATGGCTTACAATTAATCGCTAAGATGTTTGGTGGAAAGATTAAATCTTTTAAAAAAAAGCGAGAGTTTGGAAGAGCTTTTTTGTTTGAAAAAAAAAAATCGCTATTAACAAAAAATTTTTTGAATAGTAAAAAGTCCGTGTGGATGAGTCATGAGGATATTGTAGTAAAAATACCAAAAAATTTTAAAATTATCGCTTCAACAAAAGACTCAAAATTAACTATAATAGAAAACTCTAAAGACAAAATTTATGGAGTTCAATTTCATCCAGAGGTTACTCATACTGATAATGGAAAACAAATTTTCAAAAATTTTTTATTTAAAATTTGTAAAATTAAAAAAAAATGGAATATTTCTAATCAAAAACAAATGTTAATTAAAGACATTAAGAAAATAGTTAAAAAAGATAAAGTTATTTGTGCTTTATCTGGCGGAGTAGACAGTAGTGTAGTGGCGCTTCTAATTAATAAAGCTATAAAAAAAAATCTTATTTGCGTAATGGTTGACACAGGCTTAATGAGAAAAAATGAGTTTAAATATACATATAAAGTTTTTAAGAATAAATATAAACTTAATGTGAAATTAGTTGATGCATCAAAAATTTTTATATCTAAATTAAAAAATATTTCAGATCCTGAAAAAAAAAGAAAGATAATTGGAAATCTCTTTATTGAGACTTTTGAAAAAGAGTCAAAAAAATACAAAGGGATAAAATTTTTAGCTCAAGGAACCCTATATCCTGATATTATTGAAAGCAGATCCTCATCTGGAAGCAAAACATCTAAAATTAAATCTCATCATAACGTCGGCGGTTTGCCAAAAAAAATGAACTTAAAATTAGTCGAGCCTCTAAAAGAATTATTTAAAGATGAGGTGAGAATTTTAGGAAAGTCGTTAGGTTTAATTAAAGAAATAAATTACAAACATCCATTTCCAGGACCTGGTCTTGGTATAAGAATTATTGGTAATATTACTTATGAAAAAATAAAAATTCTTCAAGAGGCTGACTATATATATATAAACGAGTTAATTAAAAATAATTTATACGATAAAATATGGCAAGCTTATGCTGCTCTCTTACCAATTAAGACAGTAGGCGTGATGGGTGACTCAAGGACTTATGAAAACATATGTTTATTAAGAGCTGTAACGTCCGAAGATGGCATGACTGCTGATTATTTTAGTTTCCCAAAGGAATTTTTAGATAAAATTTCAAATAAAATTGTGAATAATGTAAAAGGTATTAATAGGGTAGTTTATGATATTACATCAAAACCCCCAAGTACTATAGAATTGGAATGATGAATATAAAAATTAAAAAAATTTTAGCAAAAAAAAACAAATCAAAGATTGTGAGTTTAACCGCTTACTCGAAAAGTATAGCAAAAATTTTAGATGCATATTGTGATATTATTTTGGTAGGTGACTCAATGGCTAATGTTTTGTATGGATTAAAAGATACTCACAAAATAACTTTAAATAATATTATAGAACATACTAAAAGTGTAAAAATGGGAATAAAAAAATCTTTATTAGTAGTAGATATGCCTAAAAATACTTATAGCAATTTTAGAAAAGCTGAAAAAAATGCAAATTATATTATTAAAAAAACCGGATGTCATGCCATTAAGCTAGAAAGCAATAATAAGAATTTTAAAATCATTGAAAAATTAGTGAAGAAAAAAATACCTGTAATGGGACATATAGGCTATACACCGCAGTTTAAAAAAAAATTTAAAGTAGAAGGTAGTTCAAATGCAGAAGCGAACAAATTACTTAAAGAAGCATTATCGATACAAAAAGCAGGAGCATTTTCTATAGTACTTGAATGTATATCAGCAAAGACTTCTAAATTAATAACAGCTAAATTAAAAATACCTACTATCGGTATTGGCTCTTCTTCTTATTGCGATGGTCAAATTCTTGTAACAGACGATATGCTAGGTATTAGCGGTTTTTACCCTAGATTTGTAAAAAAATACGCAGATTTAAACAGAGTAATTGAAAAAGCTGTAAAAAAATATACTAGAGAAGTTAAACTAGCAAAATTTCCAACGAAAAAAAATTTTTTTAATGCAACCTGATAATAAAACTGAACTAAAAGATAACCTGAATAAAATGTTTGCTGAAAATAAATTAAAGGTTTATGTGTTTATTTCAGTCGTTATAATAATTGCAATTTCAATAACTTTTCTTAATATAAAACATGAAAATGAAAATAAATTAATTGCAGAAAAATTCATAAAAGCAGGTATTTATTTAGACTCAAAAAAAAAAATTAAGTCACTAAATCTTTACGAAGAGATTATTCTCAGTAAAAATAAATTTTATTCAAATCTGGCACTGAGCACTATCATAGAAAATAATCTGGTCTCAGATAAAAATAAAATTATAAATTATTTTGATATAATAGAACAAATTAATCTTTCCGATGAACAATTAGATCTTATAATTTTTAAAAAAGCTCTTTATCTAAATAAAAAGTCAAATATTGAGGAAAGTAAGAACTTATTAAAAAAGTTAATAGAAAAAAAAAGTAAACTTAAGCCTTTGGCAGAAGAAATATTAGCTAATTAAAAAATTAAAAATATGAAATTATTTTATGCTTTAATAATTTTAATTTTTTTTCAAAATTGTTCTTTTGATAATAAATCTGGTATTTGGAAAAATACTCAGACTAAGTCAGTAGAAGAAAACAACTTATTTAAAGAATTTGAAACTTTAAAGTCATCTGAACAAGAATTTAATAAAAAAGTAAACTTAAAAAAAAATTTTAAATTTAAAATAAAAAAACCTTCTGATAATTATAATTGGAAAGATATTTTTTATAGTGAAAATAATAATTATAAAAACTTTAAGTATAATGAATTAAATCAAATAATTTTTACAAGCAAAAAAATAACAAAATATAAAGTTAATAATTTACTATTTGAAGATACCAACTTAATTATATCAGACGTTAAAGGTAATATTATTATATTTTCAGTAAGTGATAATAAAATAATTTCAAAATTAAATTTTTATAAAAAAAAGTATAAAAAAATCAACAAAATTTTAAATTTAATAGTTGAAAACAACATTATTTATATTTCAGACAATCTGGGTTATCTATATGCATACAATTATAAAAAAAATAAAATTATTTGGGCAAAAAATTATAAAATACCATTTCGCTCAAATTTAAAAATTTATAACAATTTTTTAATTGCATCAGACCAAAATAATAATCTAATATTTTACAACAAAAATGATGGAACAATTAAAAAATCTATACCCACAGAAGAAACAATAATAAAAAATAATTTTGTAAATAATTTATCATTATTTGAAGAAACTTTATATTTTTTAAATACATACGGCTCTCTTTATTCAATTGATTTAAGCACATCAAGAATTAGTTGGTTTATAAATTTAAATAGATCTCTAGATTTAAATCCAAGTAATTTATTCAATGGAAATGAAATTATAGGTCTTAAAAATAAATTAATTGTGTCATCTGATCAATTTACCTATGTCATTAACAGAAATAATGGATCCATAACTCATAAAAAAAATTATGTTTCTATTATAAAGCCAATACTCATAGACGATTATATTTTTTCAATTTCTAAAAATAATTTGTTAATTGCAATGAATTTAAGTACAGGCGAGATAATTTATTCTTATGATATAAATCAAAAAATTGCTAACTTTTTAAACACAAAAAAACATAAAGTTGAATTTAAAAAGATAATGTTACTAAACAATAAAATATTTATATTTCTAAAAAATTCATATGTTATTAAGCTTAACCTTAGAGGTGAAATTGAGTCTTTGCTAAAATTATCGTCTAAATTAAATACAGACCCAATAGTTATTAATAGCTCATTGCTTTATTTAAACCAAAAAAATAAACTTACAATATTTAATTAAATATTAGATTTTCCACTTAGTAGGGAAAGTTGTTTAATTTTTAAACCATTTAAATTATCATGTGGTTTGATTGGGTAATCACCAGTAAAGTAATGATCACTAAATTGCGGATAGTTAGAATTTCTACTATCTTCAGCTAGCGCTTTATATAATCCTTTTAAACTTAAAAATTTTAAACTTTTAGCTTTAATGTGAGCACACATTTCTTGATTATTTTTCTCATGAGCTAAAAGTTCTTTTTTTGTGGGCATATCAACCCCATAAAAATCAGGGTATTTAATCTCTGGACAAGCTATTCTAACATGCACTTCTTTTGCACCACCTTCATAAAGCATTTTTACAATTTTATGACAAGTTGTGCCTCTTACCAAGGAGTCATCAATTAAGATAACACTTTTATTTTTTACTATAGTTTTTGTTGAACTTAATTTTAATTTAACACCTAAACTTCTAATGTTTTGAGTTGGTTCAATAAAAGTCCTACCCACGTAGTGATTTCTGATAAGTCCTAATTCAAATTTTTTATTTGATTGTTCTGCAAAACCTAAAGCAGCAGGGACTCCAGAGTCTGGAACTGGAACAACTATATCCGCTTCTAAGTCAGCCTCTTTTGCTAACTCAGATCCTAAATTTTTTCTATATTCATAAGCACATTTACCATTGATTAAACTATCTGGTCTTGCAAAATAAATATATTCAAATACACATGGTCTAGGTTTTTGTTTTGGAAAAGGTTTAATAGAAATTAGTTTATCATTTTCAACGATGACTATTTCTCCATTTTCGACTTCTCTTAAAAAAGATGCACCAACTATATCTAGTGCACATGTTTCAGATGCAAAAATATAGGAGTTTTTTAATTTACCAATTACTAAAGGTCTAATTCCAAAAGGATCTCTAACACCTACTAGTTTTTTATTTGTCATCAAAACAAGAGAATAACCACCTTGTATTTGAAAAAGAGTATCTATTAATTTATCTATAAATTTATCTCTTTTTGATTTTGCTATTAGTTGAACAATAGTTTCTGTATCACTCGTAGTTCTAAAAATAGCTCCTTCTTTTACTAGAGCCTCTCTTAAAATTAATGCATTTGTTAAATTGCCATTATGAGCAACACTTAAACCACCCATGTGTAGATCGGCAAAAAATGGTTGAATATTTCTTAAAGAAGTTTCACCAGTTGTTGAATATCGATTGTGACCAATTGCAAAGTTCCCTGGTAATTTTTTTAAGGTTTCAGGATTTGTAAAATGATCTCCAACTAAACCTTGTCTTTTTTCTGAATGATAGTTTTTTCCATCAAACGACACTATTCCACATCCTTCTTGACCTCTATGTTGTAAGGCATGTAAACCTAAAGCTACTAAGGCCGAAGAATCATCGTGATTTGATATTCCAAAAACACCACATTCTTCTCTTAATTTATCTAATTTATATTTTTTCAATTTTTTCTTTTGTGTCCATGAAATCTTCACTAGAAGGAAATTCTTCTAAAAGTATCTCACTACCTTTCTTAACTAAGTTAAATGACAACGCATCCTCAGCTGATATACCCCAATTATCATATGGATAAAACCAATTAAAAATTGAAAATAAGCAAATAGAAACGATATAACCTTTAAAAAAACCAAATAAAAACCCAAAACCCTTATCTATTGATCCTACTCCGGTCCAGGTTACTGTACGACTTAATGTTTTTCCAATAAGTATTATTATAAACAAAGTAAAAATAAAAATTGAAACACCTAAACCTATGCTATTTATAAATTCAGATTCGATATATTCACTTACTATAGGTTGAAATTTTGGGACCAGTATAATTGTAATAATCGCAGATAATATCCATTTCATAAAACTAAATAAACTTAACGAAAAACCTTTTAAAAAACATTGGGCAACATTGTAAAATAATACAATAGAAAAAATTAAATCAAATAAATTTAAACTAGTTAATACGCTCTCAAAAAAATTCCCTATCATAAAAGGCTGTTATGTTCTTTTCCAAAAGGCTTAAGAGTTAGTATTAATTTTGGAAGTAAGGTTAATACTGAAATCATAGCCAGCAACATTGCTATACCAGTAAATACACCAAAGTAGATTGTGGGAATAAAATTCGATAAAACTAAAATAGAAAAACCAAAAACAATAGTTATAGAAGTATTTAGAATTGCTATACCAACAGTGCTATGACACCTATCCATAGTTTTATTGTAGTCATTTATTTTTTTAAATTCTTCCTTAAACCTATAAATATAATGAATACTATTATCTACCGCTATACCAATAGTAATAGCTGCTATAGTGATAGTCATCATATCTAAAGGAATTCCTAATAAACCAATTATTCCAAGAATAAAAAATGCAGCAATGAAATTTGGAACAACACCTATGAAGGAAAGTATAACATTTCTAAATAAAATAAAAAACATTAAATAAATTCCTAGCATTACAATACCCAGTGTAAGTATTTGCGACTTAAATAAACTTTGTAACAAATTATTAAATAAAATAAGAACACCTGCTAATTTATATTCATCTTTTTCTAAACCTAAATTTGTATGTAACTCAGAATTAATTTTTTTGATTAAGTCATTTCTTCTTAGATCCTTCAATGAGTCCTTAATTCTTACACTAATTCTTGCTTCATCTTTATTAACGGAGATATAAGGCGTAACTATTTCTTTTTTTATTGTCTCTGGTATTTTGCTATATAAAACTGCAATTTCCAGACTTTGCAATTTTTTATTATTTAAATCTTCCGCAACTCTTAAAATAGAACCAAATGAAAGCACTTTTCCAATTTCAGGAAGAGAGTCTAAGTAATCGTGAACTTTAATAATTTTATCCATCTTGTCCCTTGTAAACCAATATTTTGCTTTATCTTCACCAGCTTCATTCTCTTCCTCCCATTCATCAAACTCATCTTCTTCTTCGTTAATTTTTTTTTGTTTTACTGGAAATTTTAAAATAATATTTAATGGAGTAGTGCCACCCAAATCATCATCTATCTTTTTCATACCTTTATAGATTTCTGTTTTTTTATCAAAATAATTTATAAAACTATTCTCAACTTCTAGTTTTAATATACCAACAATACTAAATAAAATTATTATTAAAGTAGATCCAAAAATTATAACTTTATTATTTTTAGTAAAAGTACTTAATGCAGAAGTAATAAAAGATTTTTCAGTGTCTTTAATACTCATATCATTTTCTGATGAAAATAAATTTAATAAAGAAGGCAAAAGCAAGAATGTTACTAATAAAGACAATATCAAACCAAGTGTCATCATCCACCCAAAATCTATTATTGGTTTTATTCCACTAAAGACTAAAGATAAAAAAGCACAAATTGTGGTCAAAACGGTGTAAAGAATTGGAAGCATCATTTTTTTACTAGCTTCAAGAACAAGATCATTTTTTGGCAATTGTGGAAATTCTTTTTTTAATTGTAAAAATCTTACAGTAACGTGAATATTCATTGCCATATTTAATATAAGCATCAAAGCAATAAAATTTGATGAAATTACCGTCACTTTCCATCCAAGCAATCCTAGTAAGCCAATCATTAAAATAACTGAGGTTGCACATCCTAATAAAGGCATAATCACCCATTTAAAATTTCTAAAAATGAACCAAAGAGTTAAAATAATAAAAATAAAAACACCGATACCAAATACCACAATATCATTTTTAATATAACTCATCATGTCATCAGCTATCATTGGAATGCCTCCTAGGTGGATTTTGGCATTTTCTCCATATTTAGTAATTACGTCCCTTATTTCAGTTATATTTTGATGATTTCTAATATTATATAAATTTTTATATTCTTCATACTCTCTGCTAAATTTTTTAAAATTAATTTTTTCCTGTTTTGATAGGCCTGTTTCAACTGATTGATTGAAATACTTATCTTTAATCTTTATATATTCGGCTAGTCTTTCGTCTTTTTTTAAATAAACAACGATTCCTGAAGTTTTTCCATCTTCACTAATAACGTAATTTTTATAGATAGGACTATTAAGAATTTCTTTAAATCCTCTTTTTCTATCAATTTCTGGATAAGCTAATGTTTTATAATTTTTAAGTCTTTCCATCAAGCCTTCATCTGTGCTCTTTAAAAGAGGCACATCTATAATTGTAATAACACTGTCAACCCAAGTTAACTTTTCAATTTTAGATTTAAGTAATTGTAAATTAAGAATAGTTTCCTTTTCAGTAAAACTAGAGACTGGCGTGTAAGTTAATACTAAGAAATCTTTTGAACCATAAGTTTGATTTACCTCTCTTAAATATTTTAGATCAGGATCTCCTTCTAGTAAAAGAGCGTCTGATGACGCATCTAAATTAAAGTTTTTAGCGTGATAAAGCGAAAAACCAATCAATAATGCTAATAAAAGAAGAGTTACATTAGCAAAATCTATAACTATTTTTTTATAAATATTAGCAAACATTAGGATATTTCAGATATATCTTAATTTTTTTATAACTAAAGAGAAAATTAAGGTTAATTTTTGGTTAAATCTTTGAATTTTGTATAAATTCCCTCAAACTCAACTTTAACAGTGCCTGTGGGACCATGTCTTTGCTTACCTAAAATGATGTCAGCTAGTCCATTAACATCATTCATTTTTGATTGCCATTCCGCATGTTCAATTGAACCTAATTTTGGTTGTTTATTTTCCAAGTAATAAGCCTCTCTATAGACAAACATAACAACATCAGCGTCTTGTTCAATAGATCCTGACTCTCTAAGATCTGATAATTGAGGTTTTTTATCATCCCTTGACTCTACTGCCCTAGACAACTGTGATAAAGCTAGCACTGGTACTTTTAGTTCTTTAGCTAAAGCTTTTAATCCTTGAGTAATTTCAGAAACTTCCTGAACTCTATTATCACTTCTGTTATTTAAACTTGGTGCCCTCATCAATTGTATATAATCAACAACAACTAAGCTTAGTCCATGTAATCTTTTTATTCTTCTAGCTCTATTAGATAATGTTGAAATTGTAATAGCAGGAGTTTCATCAATATATAAAGGTAAATCATAAATATTTCTTGAAGTCTCAATGTATCTGTTGATTTCACTTTCAGTAACTTTACCTCTTCTTATATCATCTGATTTAATTCTTGCTTGTTCTGATAAAATTCTAGTTGAAAGTTGTTCTGAAGACATTTCTAACGAAAAAAAAGCTATAGATGATTTTTCTTGTCTGCTCGATAGATTTTGAGCAGCATGGTAAGCAATATTTGTTGCTAAGGCAGTTTTACCCATACCCGGTCTTCCAGCCAAAATTACTAAATCAGATTTATGTAAGCCACCTAATTTTTCATCTAAGTCAGTTAATCCCGTTGGAACACCAACAATTCCTTGATCACTTTTCATTGCTAATGTCGCCATTTCAATTGTCTGATCTAAGGCTTCATTAAATTTTAAAATAGATTTAGTAAAACTTCCTTTTTCAGCTAAATCAAAAAGAGATTTTTCAGTTCCCTCAATTATCTTTTCTGCATTTTGCTCTTGAGTATTTGCATTTAAAGTTTCTGTAGATAAATTATCTGAAATTTGAATTAATTGTCTTCTTAAAAACATTTCATGAATTATTTTTCCATAGTCCACCGCTTGTTTTGCAGATCCAGAAAATCTTGTAAGTTTAACTAAATATTCCGTGCCGCCCACCTCATTAAGCATATTGTCCTTTTCAAAAAAATTTTTTAAAGTTATAGGATTTGCGATCATGCCTCTTTTATTTAAACTTTCTATAACTTCGTAAATCTTTATATGAGCAGGGTCATAAAATACTTGAGACTCTATAAAAGATGAAATTTCGTCAATAATATCATTATTAACCAAAATTGACCCAAGTAAAGCTTGTTCAGCCTCTAAATTAGATGGTTGTTTATTTGCGGTTTTATGTTGAAGGGATTTAATTTCTTTCACACTTACATATTAAATAAAAGCTTAACCAGTTAAAGAAAAAAGTTACGCACTTTTTATTAAACTCTGTGGAAAAGTTACTTAGATTGTATTTTATCTATTTTGATTGTAATACTAGCTTTTACTTCTGTATGGAAATTAATATCTACTTTAAATACGCCAATTTTATCTAAATCTTCTTTTAAGATAACTTGCGACGGACTAACTTCAGCGTTAATTTTTTCTTTGATTAAATTAGTTATTTCTTTAGGTTTTATAGAACCATACAATTCTCCATTCTCTTTACTTTCTTTTATGAATGTAAAAGTTTTATTATTAATCAATTTAGAGATTTCTTTAAATTTATTCTTTATTTCTGAATTTTTTTTATTAAGTTCATCTTTTTTTTTATTAACGAAGTTCTCATTTTCTTTATTAAATCTTAAAGCCTTACCTTGTTTTAAAAGAAAGTTTCTTCCATACCCATTTTTTACTTTGACTTTATCTCCAATGTTGCCAAGGTTAAGTATATTTTCTAACAAAATTATTTCCATATTTTTTATAGCAGACCTAAAATTTTAGCTCTTTTAATTTCTTTTGTAAGTTTTTTTTGTTTACTAAATGAAACAGATGTTATTTTAGAAGACATAATTTTCCCATTATCAGAAATATATTTTTTTAATAAATTAATATTTTTATAATCAACTATTGGAGCATTCTTTATAGACAAAGGACATTTTTTTGAAAATTTTCCATCATTTTTTTGAAAAAGACTTAGTTTATTTAAAGAGTTTCCACCTTTTTTCTGAAATTTTTTATTTCTTTTTTTCATAATTATTTATTTGTATTTTTAAAATATTCGTTTTCCAAATCCAATTTTTTATACTTTACTGTTAAATGACGAATTATTGATCCATCAACTTTAATTTTTTTGTCAATTTCATTTATAGTGGAATTATTTCCTTCAAATTTAAAGTGAATATAAAAACCTTTATTGTAATTCCTAATTTTGTTAGCCAATTTAATAAGACCCCATTCTTCTACTTTTATTACTTTTCCAGAGGTTTTATTAATAATATCGTTATATTTATCTTTGATATTTTTTATCTCTTTTTCAGCCAAATCCTGTTTAGCAACTATTGTATTTTCGTAAAAAGTCATAAATTGTTATATAAATTTAGTTAATTCTTTATTTATAAAAATTGGTTTATACTATAATGAAATATTATATCAATACTAATAATTATTAATTAAACTTGAATAAAATGAACGCCCTATTATTTCCAGGCCAAGGCTCACAAGTTGTTGGTATGGGATCAGAAATCTATAAAAATTTTGATTTAGTAAAAAACATATTTAGAGAGGCCGATGAAAAGTTAGATTTTCCTATCTCACAGATAATTCTTAAAGGCCCAGAAGATCAACTCCAATTAACCAAAAATACTCAACCAGCAATACTAATAATCAGTTATTCAATTTATAAAGTTTTAAAAAATGAATTTGATTTAAATTTTGATCAAATTAAATATTTTGCTGGCCATTCATTGGGTGAGTACAGTGCTCTTGTGTGTTCTGAGTCTTTAAATTTTAATGACGCATTACATTTGCTTCATGAAAGAGGTAAAGCTATGCAATCTGCGGTTCCTGTAGGAAAAGGAGGCATGTTAGCTGTCCTTGGTCTAAGCATATTAGAAATTAATGATTACTTACAAAACCTTAAATCAAAAATCGGCATCTGTGAAATTGCAAATGATAATGCTAATGGACAGGTAATATTAAGTGGAGATAAAGAAAGCATACAATTTTTACAAAATTTTTTTAAAGAAAAAAAAATAAAATCTATATCACTAAAAGTCAGTGCGCCTTTTCATTGTTCAATGATGAAACCCGCTGCAGTAAAAATGGAAGAAAAAATTCTTAATACATCTTTTAATGCTCCAAAATTTACAATTTTAAATAATGTGACTGCTAAACCAGAAGTAGATCCTGGCAAAATTAAATCTTTATTGATCGATCAAATTTGTTCAACAGTAAAGTGGCGTGAAAGTTTGATCAATATGTCAGAATTAGGAGTAGAAAATTTTATAGAAATAGGTCCCGGAAAAGCTTTAACGGGGATGGTTAAAAGAACAATAAAAAATTCAAATAGCTTTTCAATTAACACAATAGCTGATATTAAAAAATTTGCAGATGAATTTAAAAAATAAAAAAATTTTAATTACTGGAGCCACTGGGGGTATTGGTAATTGTCTTGTAAAAAAATTTGATGACTTAGGCGCTGTTATTGTTGCAAGTGGAACCAACGAAGAAAAACTTAATAAATTAAAGAAAAATTTTTCAAACATTCATACAGAAAAATTTAAATTAGATGAGCATAACAAAATTGAAGAATTTATTGAAAAAATTTATAAAAAGTTAGATGGTATAGACATACTTGTAAATAATGCAGGGATAACACTTGATAACATATCCATAAGACTTACAGAAGAAAATTGGAAAAAAGTTTTAGATATAAATTTAACCTCAAGTTTTTTAATGTGCAAGTATGCTATTAAAAAAATGTTGAAAAATAAATATGGAAAAATTATAAACATAACTTCTATTGTTGGTCACACCGGAAATCAAGGGCAAGCTAATTATGCTGCATCAAAAGCAGGAATAGTTGCCTTCTCAAAAAGTCTAGCTATTGAGTATGCGAAAAAAAATATTAATATTAATTGTGTTTCACCTGGTTTTATAAAAACTGAAATGACAGACAACATTAATGAAGAATTCAAAAAACTATTAATTAGCAAAATTCCATCCGGTTATTTGGGAACCGGTGAAGATGTTTCAAATAGCGTCGCTTTTCTAGCCTCAGATATGGCAAAATATATAACAGGAGAAACTATTCATGTTAATGGAGGAATGTATATGGCTTGACAATTCTAATGAATAATTTATTAAGAAATCATAAAAGTTTAAGAAAACATATACATACGAAAGGATTTCATGTCAGAGGATATAAAGAATAAAGTTAAAAAAATAGTTGCTGATCATCTTGGTATTGAGGAAGAGAAGGTTACTGAAGAGGCAAGTTTCATAGATGATTTAGGAGCCGACAGCTTAGATACAGTTGAATTAGTAATGGCTTTTGAAGAGGAATTTGGTTCTGAAATTTCAGATAGTGAAGCAGAAAAAATACTTACAGTAGGGGATGCAATCAAATTTATTGAAGGTAGCAAAGCAAGTTAAAATACTAAGATTTATTTATGGTTCATGATAATGAAAATATCATGGT
>Ga0233444_10004309_pt1 | contig 13640 bp, 8 predicted proteins | sample SI_124_October20_6_FD_182792 | JGI IMG/M metagenome (GOLD analysis project Ga0233444, IMG submission 182792) | Seawater microbial communities from Saanich Inlet, British Columbia, Canada - SI_124_October2016_10_MG | ecosystem: Environmental > Aquatic > Marine > Inlet | place: Canada: British...
TCCTTTTCGTGCAATCGGCGGAGGTGTTGGTTTTTAACCTCCGCTTACAGGAGGAATGACAGCAAGCACGTCTTGGTTTTTGAGCAGTACATCATCCAATGCGTATGCTTCATTGACAGCGATGGCATAGTTTGTGTATTCTTTTAAAATCGGGTATTTTTCGTGAAATTTTATTTTGAAAACCCCTACGGAAGCTCCTTCTGTAAGGTCCATTTCTAACCTGCTTTCACCCGTCAAATCCCCGACAATCCCAAAAAGTAAAACAGTGATTTTCATTCGATTTTTTTTGTAAAAATACAGCTATTTTCAAAAATCAGCTTGATTTTTTTTTTAGGAAAAAATAAAAAGCCTCTCAAAACAAAAAGCCATTTGAAGTCACTAGCTTTTCGATTTTATATTTTTTTTCACAGACAAGTAGGCTTCCAAATATTTGGGTATTTTTGCAATACCTTGATTGACAAAAGCAGACATACCGCAGCCATCAAAAACAAAGCCCTGTCTTTGGGGTTTACAAGTGTGGGCATTGCAAAAGCGACTTTTCTTGAAGAAGAAGCGCCAAAATTAGAGCAGTGGTTGCAAAAAGGCTACCAAGGTGAGATGCGGTATTTGGAAAACAACTTCGACAAACGCTTAGATCCAAGGTTGTTGGTGGCGGATGCAAAATCGGTCATTTCATTGAGTTACAACTATTTTCCAAAGACCGAGCAAGCCGATACCAGTTACAAGTTGGCAAAATACGCCTACGGACAAGATTACCACCAGGTACTCAAAGCCAAGTTGAAAGAACTCATGGACTTTGTTCAAAAGGAGGTCGGTGCGGTTTCGGGAAGGGCTTTTACAGATTCTGCACCCATCTTAGAAAGAGCTTGGGCAGAAAAGGCAGGATTGGGGTGGAATGGGAAAAATTCTTTGTTGATTCAAAAGCAACACGGTTCTTTTTTCTTTCTGGCCGAGTTGATTCTCGATTTGGAATTAGAAACCGATCCTCCTTTTAAAACAGATCATTGTGGTTCATGTACCCAGTGCATCGACGCCTGTCCCACCCAAGCGATTCTTCCAAACAATACAGTCGATGGGAGCAAATGTATTTCCTACTTTACCATCGAACTGAAAAATGAGCTGCCCGCGACCGAAAAAGGCAAGTTTGAAGATTGGATGTTTGGTTGTGATATCTGTCAAGACGTCTGCCCTTGGAACCGTTTTTCGTCACCTCACAACGAACCCTTGTTGGACCCCCACCCAGATCTGTTAGAAATGACCAAAAAAGACTGGGAAGAAATCACAACAGAGGTCTTCCAAAAAGTCTTTCGAAAATCTGCGGTAAAACGAACCAAATATTCAGGATTGACGAGGAATATCAAGTTTTTAAAAGATTGAAATTTGAAAGATTAGTTGCCTTAAAATCGGTATATTTGTCAATCACAACAGGAAGCAAAGCCAATATGTCTGAATCCACAAAGAGGAAGGAAGCGTTGTTGTACCACGCAAAACCTACCCCCGGAAAAATAAAAGTAGTTCCTACAAAAAAATACGCGACTCAAAGAGACTTGTCCTTGGCATATTCTCCTGGAGTTGCAGCGCCTTGTTTGGAGATTGCTAAAGACAACGAAAATGTGTACAAATACACCTCCAAAGGAAATTTGGTGGCGGTGATTTCAAACGGAACGGCCGTTTTGGGTTTGGGAGATATAGGGCCTGAGGCGAGCAAGCCGGTCATGGAAGGAAAAGGCCTGTTGTTTAAAATATTTGCTGACATTGACGTATTCGACATTGAAGTTGATGTAACAGACGTTGACAAGTTTGTTGAGACGGTCAAAGCCATCGCTCCAACTTTTGGTGGGATCAATTTGGAAGACATCAAAGCTCCCGAAGCTTTTGAAATTGAAAGAAGACTCAAAGAAGAGTTGGACATTCCGGTAATGCATGACGACCAACACGGAACTGCGATTATTTCTGCTGCCGCCTTGAAAAACGCACTGGAAATTGTTGGAAAAAACATTGAAGAGGTTCAAATAGTAGTCAACGGAGCGGGCGCCGCAGCCATTTCTTGTACTCGTTTGTACTTGGCGTTGGGAGCGCGAAGAGAAAATGTGGTCATGTGTGACAGCAAAGGGGTGATTCGGAAAGACATAGAAAACCTCACTTCTCAAAAAGCAGAATTTGCAACTTCCAAAGACCTCCGGTCCTTGGGAGATGCGATGAAGTATGCAGATGTTTTTATCGGTTTGTCCAAAGGGGATATTGTCTCTCCTGAAATGCTGTTGAGCATGGCAAACGATCCCATCGTATTCGCGATGGCCAATCCCACTCCAGAAATCAATTACGACCTCGCCATACAAACACGAAAAGACATCCTGATGGCTACGGGGCGTTCTGACCATCCCAATCAAGTAAACAATGTCTTGGGTTTTCCTTTTATTTTTCGAGGAGCTTTGGACGTGCGGGCCACGGGAATCAATGAAGAAATGAAAATGGCGGCGGTACATGCCTTGGCAGATTTGGCCAAAAAGACCGTTCCAGAACAGGTCAACTTGGCTTATGAAGAGTCCAACTTGTCCTTTGGAAAAGACTACATCATTCCAAAACCTTTTGACCCGCGGTTGATCTACGAAATTCCTCCAGCAATCGCCAAAGCAGCAATGGATTCAGGAATTGCCAAACAGCCGATTCAAAATTGGGACAGCTACAAAGACGAGCTCATGGAGCGCTTGGGGACGAGCAACAAAGTAGTTCGGATGTTGCATGACCGTGCAAAAGCAAATCCAAAGCGTTTGGTCTTCAACGAAGCAGATCAGTTGAACGTCACCAAAGCCGCACAAATTGTTTTTGACGAAGGAATTGCGATTCCAATCCTTTTGGGAAACAAAGAAATGATTTTGGCACACAAAAAGGAAATTGGTTTTGACCAAGATGTAACAATCATCAACCCCAAAACAGATAAAGAGCGCTCCCGTAGATTTCGCTATGCCGATTTGTATTGGAAAGAAAACCAACGCAAAGGAGTTACCTTGTTGGAAGCGAGAAAATTGATGCGTGAGCGCAATTATTTCGCTGCCATGATGGTCAATCAAGGAGATGCTGATGCCATGATTACAGGGTATTCAAGAAACTACGCCAGTTCGATAAAACCTCTTTTTGAAGCCATCGGCATGCAAGACGGTGTGAGTAGAATCGCGGCGACCAACTTGATGTTGACCAAAAGAGGCCCCATGTTTCTTGCAGATACAACGGTCAATATCGATCCGACACCTCAGCAATTGGAGAAAATCACCCAGCTCACCTGTAATGTTGCCAAGCTCTTTGGTATCAAGCCAGTCGTAGCCATGTTGTCGTTTGCAAATTTTGGCGCTTCCAAATCAGAAAGAGCACAAAAGATGGAGGTCGCAGTTCGCAGGGTTCATGAGTCTTGTCCCGATTTGCTTGTAGACGGTCCAATACAGGTCGATTTTGCGCTGAATGCCGAAATGTTAGAAGACAAGTTTCCCTTTTCTAATTTGGCAGGGAAAAAACCAAATGTTTTGATTTTTCCAAACTTAGATGCCGCAAATATTACCTATAAAATGATCAAGGAATTGAATGCGGTCGAGTCTGTCGGTCCAATTTTAATGGGCTTGAAAAAACCTGCTCATATTTTGCAATTGGGAGCAAGTGTAGACGAAATGGTCAATATGGCAGCTGTTGCAGTTGTAGATGCTCAAAATAAATCGCGTAGAAAAACAACATAAAATCCTTGGAAACACACATTTTGGCCTGACAATTCATTCAAATTAAACTGCAGAAATAAGATGATCACACAATTAAAAGGAAGATTGGTAGAGAAAAACCCGACACACATCATTGTGGATTGCAATGGCGTGGGGTATCTTTTACACATTTCACTTCATACTTTTGGTTTGTTGCCAAATGATGAATTGTTGACTGTGTACACCCATTTATCTGTGAAAGAAGACTCCCATACCTTGTTTGGATTTAGCAGCAAGGTAGAAAGAGAAATTTTCCGTTTGCTGATTTCCGTTTCTGGAGTAGGAGCCAGTATCGCTAGAACCATGTTGTCCTCCATGAACCCTCAAGAAGTTCAGCAAGCCATCGCTTCGGGCAATGTGGCTGTAATTCAATCTGTCAAAGGAATTGGAGCAAAAACAGCACAACGTTTGATCTTGGACTTGAAAGACAAAGTATTGAAAACTTTCGATTTGGATGAAAATACCCTTTTGTCGGACAATACCTTTAAAGAAGAAGCGTTATCAGCTTTGGAAGTCTTGGGCTTTGCTCGAAAAATCTCAGAAAAGGTCTTGGACCGAATTCTGCAACAAGCCCCTTCGTTGTCCGTGGAAGAATTGATTAAGAAAGCATTGAAAAGTTTTTAAAATTGTTAAAGAAGAGAAACTACATATCCAAGAAGCATTTGCTGTTGTTGAGCGCGCTGTTTTTTCAGATGAGTCTGTTGGCACAAACAAAGCCCGATGAAAAAAACGACACGCTTCCGAGCCTGCCTTATCAATTCAAAAGCCACCAGAAAGGCAGTTTGTTTTTGAATTTGCCCCTGTCCAAAGAGGTGGTTTTCGAAAAAGAAGTCAACCGCTATGTGATTCGCGAAAAATTCGGAAACACCGTCGTCAAAACACCGCTTTTTATGTCTGCGGAAGAATACAAAGACTACCGTCTCAAACAAGACATCAGCGACTACTACAAACAAAAAATAAGTGCGCTCAACTCCGACAAACAAGGCAGTAAGGAAGCTCAAAAAAATCTCCTGCCCACATACTACGTAAACTCTTCGCTGTTCAAATCCATTTTTGGAGGAAACACCATAGAAGTCAATACGCAAGGAACCATCGGTTTGCGCTTGGGAGTCTTGTACCAAAAGATAGAGAATCCTCAGCTTTCTCAAGAAAACCGCAAGAATTTCACCTTTGATTTCGACCAGCAAGTGACGGCGAGTGTCGCTGCAAAAATAGGAGAGCGCCTCAAAGTAGCTGCCAACTACGACACCAAGTCTACTTTTGATTTTCAAAACATGGTCAAGTTGGAGTTTATTCCTTCCATGCCATCAGAAGCCTCTGGCTTGAAAGACAAATACAACAAGGTTAAGTCCAAAATTGACAATGTGAAGTCTGCCTACGACGATGCAAAATCTACCTACGACGATGTCAAAAGTCTTTCAGACGGTTATGATTCGAAAGACGAGGACGACATTGTCAAAAAAATAGAATTGGGAAACACCAACATGAACGTGAGCAATAACCTGATTTCTGGTGCGCAAAGTTTGTTTGGCTTGAAGTCCATTTTGCAATTTGGGAAGACGACAGTAACTTCCGTTTTTTCCCAACAGAAATCGGAAACGAAGACTGTTGCTGCTGAAGGAGGCGCTACTTTGAATGAATTTGAGTTGCAAACTTCCCAATACGAAGCCAACAAACATTTCTTTTTGGCCCATTATTTTAGAAATCAGTACAACAACTCTTTGAAGCAATTCCCCCTCATCAACAGTCCTATCAATATCATCAATGTCGAGGTGTGGGTGACCAACAGGTCGACCAATACCACCGATGTGCGAAACATCGTAGCCCTTACCGATTTGGGAGAGTCTGGTGTTGACGTGTATGACCCGAGTATTTCTAACATTACCAGTTCAGCTGTTACCGCAACGGCATCCGCTCCAAATCCAGACAACTCCTCCAATAGCTTGTCTTCCGTTTTTGCAGATGGTATTCGTTCTATTGGAACGGTCAAAAGTGTTTTGCCTTCTAGCATGCAGCAGGGAACGGACTATACCATCTTGGAGAATGCAAAAAAATTGAGCCCCAATGACTATACGTTCCATCCACAACTGGGATTCCTTTCTTTGAAACGCCCTTTGGTTGACGGCGATGTTTTGGCGGTTGCCTTCCAGTACAGCACCATCGGAAGTGAGGAGGTATATAAAGTAGGGGAGTTGTCCACCGACGGCTTGTCTTCCCAGGAAAACATCGTTTTGAAACTCTTGCGAAGCGAAGTCAAACAACCGACCATGCGCATTTGGGATCTGATGCTAAAAAATGTCTATTCTTTGGGGGCTTATCAGATGGAGTCTGAGGGCTTTCGTTTGGAAGTCTTGTACAAAGACGATCAGACAGGGGTTCCGGTCAATACGCTTCAAAATGCGAAAACAGAAAACATCACAACCCAAACGCTTTTGAATTTGATGCGTTTGGATGTTTTGGATCAAAACAATTTTGTCAAACCAAAGGGAGATGGGTATTTTGATTATGTAGAAGGGGTCACTGTAAGGTCTGAAACAGGAACGGTTATCTTTCCAACATTAGAACCTTTTGGACGGGATTTACAAACGAAATTGTCAGCTTCTGAGGATGCTATTTTTGTATTCAACGAATTGTATACAACCACACCAACCCAGGCGAGAACCAATTTTCAAAACAAAGACAAATACCTGTTAAAGGGGTATTACAAATCAGATGCCAGTGAGGGCATTTCTTTAGGAGCGTTCAACGTTCCCAAAGGATCTGTAAAAGTTACTTCCAATGGGATTCTGCTAAGCGAAGGTTCAGATTATGTGGTGGATTACATGAGTGGACGGGTTCAAATCATCAACCCCGCCATTGAAGCATCTGCTGCGCCAGTTCAAGTTTCACTAGAAAACAACACCTTGTTCAATCAACAAACAAAACGATACATTGGAATTGATGTAGCACATAAGTTTTCGGATAAATTTTTAATGACAGCAACTTATTTGAATGTCAACGAGCGTCCCTTGACACAAAAAGTAGCCTTTGGATCGGATCCGATCAACAATACGATGTTGGGAATGAGCATGACCTATGATTCGGAAATGCCTTTTTTGACGAAGTTGGTCAATAAATTGCCCTTTCAAGATACGGATGTTCCTTCTAGACTCTCTCTGCGAGGAGATGTTGCCTATCTGAAACCGGGAACGCCAAGTGGCATTGACCTCGGAGGAGAAGCGACTACGTATATCGATGATTTTGAAGGCTCTCAAATCCCCATCAGCCTGATGGATACCAATGCATGGAAGTTGTCAAGTACCCCAGTAAACGACGCTGGTAGTGGCGTTTCTTTTGATTTTGGTAGCGATTTGGCAGGTGTGGAAAGTGGAAAACAACGGGCCAAACTCGCTTGGTACAGCATCGACCGTCTTTTTTACGGGGGCTCTTCCTTGCAACCTTCGAATATTGACAATGCAGAATTGTCCAGAGCAGAAGTCAGTAGGGTGGAAGTCGACGAGCTCTTCCCACAAACGGATTTGGACATCACCCAAACCAATATCTTAAGAACCTTTGACCTTTCGTACTTTCCAAGTGAGCGAGGGAGCTATAATTACGATACCAATACAAATCCTGACGGTTCTTTGTCCAATCCACAAGACCGTTGGGGAGGGATTACCAGAGGTCTGACGACCAACGATTTCGAAAGAGCCAATGTGGAATACATACAGTTTTGGATGCAGGACCCTTATGAAAACTATTCCATCACTCCTGAAGAAGGCGGGCCCCTCAACGGGTTGCCTATCAAAGAGGGAGACTTGTATTTCAACCTAGGAAATATTTCAGAAGATGTTTTGAAAGACGGTCGCAAGATGTATGAAAACGGCATGCCAGAAAGCGGTGCACCGGACAACACAGAACCTACCGATTGGGGTGTGGTTCCGACCAACAAATCTTTCTTGTACACCTTTAATGAAATCGATGCAGATCGATTGGTACAAGATGTGGGATTGGATGGATTGGGAGATGCGGGCGAGCAATTAAAATTCCCAAACTTTTCTAGCTCGGATGATCCTTCTTCAGACAACTATCGTTTTTTTAGGGGCAGCCAATACGATCAAGAAAGCGCCTCGATACTCAAGAGGTACAAAGACTACAACAACACCGAAGGGAATTCTCCAACTGCCGGTTTGAGTTCGGAGTCTTTTCCCACATCTGCAACTACGGTTCCCGATGTAGAAGACGTGAACAAAGACCAAACAATGAACGCCATCGATGCGTATTACCAATACCGCGTTTCTTTGAATGCTTCCGACTTGGTGGTCGGTCAAAATCACATTGTGGATACAAAAAAGGTGACAAGAAAGTCCAGTACTGGCAATGGTGATTCCAAATCCATTACGTGGTATCAGTTTCGAATTCCAATCAATACGGGGACGCCCGTGGGAGGAATTGCAGATTTCAATTCCATTCGGTTTGCACGCATGTTTTTGACTAATTTCAAAACACCAGTTGTACTTCGTTTTGGACAACTGCAATTGGTCCGAGGCGATTGGAGGCGCTATGCCAAAAATTTACACGGAGGCCTTCCTGTTGCTTCTGACGATTTGGACACCCAGGAACTAAACAACTTTTCGGTAGGGGTTGTCAATATTCAAGAGAATGATACCCGAGACCCAATTCCTTATGTGTTGCCTCCGGGTATTGTAAGAGAACAATTGCAAGGGAGTACTTCCATTCAATACCAAAACGAACAATCCCTCTCAATGGTGGTAAAAGCATTGGAACCAGGGGAAGCAAGGGCTATTTTTAAAAATACAATTACAGATCTGCGCATGTTTAAAAAGTTAAAGATGTTTGTGCATGCAGAGGGACTCAATGGCTTGGAACTCAATGACAACGAACTCATGGCTGTTTTGAGAATTGGATCGGATTTGAACGACAATTTTTACCAGTTAGAGGTTCCTTTAAAAGCAACTTCATTTGGCAGTTTTTCTCCGGACGCTATTTGGCCCGCATCCAACAGTTTTGAAGTAGATTTGGAAGCTTTGGCCAAACTCAAAGTCGAACGTTATGGGGCGCTTGGTGCTTCCAATTTCAATCAGTTGTATCCTTTGCCTGTCGAAGACGAAGAAGCTGTCAAGCGGATGCGCGTCAAAGGAAGTCCAAACCTCTCCAACATCAAAACCATCGTTTTGGGCGTAAAAAACATTTCCAAATCCAATCAAAGTGCTGAAGTCTGGTTCAACGAATTGCGGGTAGCTGGCTTCGACAACCAAGGTGGTTGGGCTTCTGTTTTGACTGCCAATGCCAATTTTGCAGAGCTGGCAGATGTCGCATTGACAGGAGGCATACAAACCATGGGCTTTGGAAATGTAGAACAACGTGTCAATGAAAGAAGTCAGGAAAACATCAAACAGTACGGAGTGTCTACCAACATAAATGTCGGACAATTGATGCCGAAGAATTGGGGCATTAAGATTCCGATGAGTTATGCCGTTTCTGAAGAGTTTAGAGACCCCAAATACGACCCTCAGTTCCAAGATGTGTTGTTTGAGGATGCCAAAGAGATCAATGAAAACAGTAAAAATGCTACGGATTACACCAAAAGGAAGAGCATTAGTTTTATCAATGTGAGAAAGGAAAGGACAGGGGAAATAAAAAAAGCACCCATGCCTTATGATGTTGAAAATTTTTCCGTTTCCTACAGTTACAACGAAGAGTTCCACAAAGATTACAACATCCAAAAACACTTGGTGCAGGACGTTCGGACAGCCGCCAATTATGCCTTTAGTTTTCCATCGAAAACCATAGAGCCCTTTAAAAAGGCCTCGTTTTTTAAAGGCAAGAACTACCTGGCTTTGTTGCGCGATTTCAATTTCAACTTGTTGCCCTCCTCTATTGGAGTCAACTCGAGTATCGTTCGAAATTACAACGAACAGCTCTCGCGAAACTTGGTTCCCGGATTGCCACAATTGCCGACTTTGAAACAACGCAATTTCTTGTTCGATTGGGATTATACGATCGGGTACAATCTGACCAAAGCTTTGAAATTGAATTTCAGAGCCGCCAACAAACACATTTACGATGCTTTCGAGTTGGACGAAGAAACTTCTGATGAGGTTACCTTGTTTAGCAATTTCTTTGATTTGGGAAGGGCCAATAACTACAGTCAAAAATTGGATGCTACCTATAAAATTCCGATTGACAAATTGCCCTTACTGAGTTTTGTATCAGCAGACTATACCTATGCAGCCGATTTTGAATGGCAGGCAGGGTCTCAGTCTTTTTTAGAGAGTGTAGGAAATACGATTCAAAATGCCAACACCCACAATTTGTCTACCAATTTCAACATGAAAACCTTTTACAAAGAGGTGGGATTGGACAAGTTGTTTGCACCAAAAAAGAAAAAAGCCAAAAAGGCGGTCAAAAAAAGCGGGAAACCAAAATTTGCAACTCGCGCTCGCAATAGAGGCATCGGCAAGTCTAAAAAGAAGAAATCCACCAAGCAGAAAATAGTTGACGCAACTTACGGCCTATTAACCTCCGTAAAAACCATCCGGATGAGTTATACGGAAAACAACGGAACTCAATTGCCCGGCTATGTGCCTACGGTTGGATTTCTTGGAAGAGATCGTTATACTGGAGGGTTGGCTCCCACACTCGGTTTTGTATTTGGAAGTCAGGTGGACATCCGTCAAAGAGCATTGGAAAACAATTGGTTGACCACGCGGAATGTAAATTTCGCAAACGGGGTGGAGGACGATCCTTATTACAGCAGAAGTTATGCGCAAACGCACTATGAGAAATTGGACCTCACGGTTGCTGTCAAACCCATCAAAGATTTGGACATTACCCTTTTGGCCAACAGGATACAAACGAGCAATCTTTCTCAACAGATAGACGCCGTCACAAATAGAAACGGTACTGAGGAGGTGTCTGATGATTTTTTAGCGCTTGAAAACACCCAGCTGGCTCAGACTGGAAATTTCAGCATGAGTTACAATATGGTCAAAACCGCTTTTGACGGCAATGGAGATAGTACCTTTCAAAAATTCATTGAAAATAGAAACACCATTCAATCGCGTTTGGCTTTTGCAAATGGGTTGGAAACGAATGGCTATGGCTTGAACAGTCAAGAGGTTTTGTTGCCAGCATTTACAGCAGCCTATGGTGGGACTTCAGCGAGTTCCGAAGGATTAAGTCCCTTTAAAAATATCCCGTTGCCCAATTGGAGAATGACTTACAAGGGACTGATGAAGATGAAATGGTTTAAAAAGAAGTTTTCCAACTTTGTGGTTACCCATTCCTACAAGTCTTCTTACACCATAGGGAACTACAGCAACAATATTCAATACAAGGAAGATTCAAACGGCATTCCATCGACAGATGTAAATGGAAATTATTTTTCTAAAAACACCATCTCCAACATCAGTTTGATAGACGCTTTTTCTCCTTTGGTCAAAATAGATTTGAAACTTAAAAATTCCCTTTCTTTTCGAGGCGAGGTCAACAAAGACAGGGCCATGAGTTTGAACCTTAACAACAATACCCTTTCGGACATTCGTGGAACGGAATACGTGTTTGGCTTGGGTTATCGCATCAAAAACTTACAACTCAGGTCTTCGAGAGGAAGCAATAGAGGTCAACTAAAGGGGGACCTCAATATGAAAGCCGATGTCTCATTGCGACAAAATTTAACATCGATACGAACAATTGACACCCAAAGTACTCAGATTACGGGAGGGCAAGATATCTTTACGTTGAAATTTTCAGCAGATTACAACATGAGTAAAGATTTGATAGCGACATTTTATTACGACCAAACGGCTTCCAAATATGCGATTTCAACGTCTTTCCCAAGAACCTCTATCAGTGCAGGCTTGAGCATCACATACAACATTGGAAACTAATTGAAGATTAAACGACACATCCATACAAACAGCAATTAAACACACATCAAACACATCCAAATGAAGATACCAGCAGATTTAAAATACACAAAAGACCACGAATGGATCCGCGTGGAAGGAGCCCTTCTCGTGATCGGAATTACAGATTTTGCCCAAAGTGAATTGGGTGATATTGTCTATGTAGATGTGGATACTTTGGACGATACTGTGGCGGCGGATGCGGTTTTCGGTTCTGTAGAAGCAGTAAAGACTGTTTCGGACCTGTTTATGCCCATCGCCGGAGAAGTTGTGGAATTCAACGAAGCCTTGGAAGACGCTCCTGAAATGGTCAATACAGACCCTTATGGCAAAGGTTGGATGATCAAAGTAAAACCCGAAGATTTGTCACAATTTGAAACCCTATTAGATGCTGAAGGATACAAAGCACTCATCGGAAATTAATTACTTCGCCATTGCATTGGCTTTTACCGCTCTGATCACTTATTTGAGTTTGGCAGATCTTCGGTTTGTCAAAGTGTCATTTCTGTCTTTTTCATGGATGGACAAGTTGAAACACGTGGCGGCTTATTTTGTGTTGACGTATACTTGGTTGTTGGTATTCGAAAATAACGACAGTCCATTCAAATCGAGATATTGGGTTGTGTTGTTTGTGTTTTTATTTGGTTTGTTGCTTGAAATCTTTCAAGCTTTTTTTACGGGCTATCGAACTGGAGAGGTGTTCGACTTGCTCGCAAATTCAATTGGCAGTGTTTTTGCATTTTTGTTTTTTGACAAATTGAAACCGTTTTTTAGAAAATGGTATAAAAAAACAAGGAAGTAAAAGGCCTTCTTGTTTTTTAAGGAAGGAGTGTGGACCAAAAATTCCGTCGGAAATACCTGTAAAAGATTGGTTTTAAATTGGAAGCCTCACGAATTCGCTAAATCCCGTTTTTTATAAGATCAGACTTGTGTAAGTCATCCTAAAATTAGTAAATTAGCAAACTGATTAATTTTTCAAAAATGGAAATAAAAAAACATCCAAAGTCCAATTTAGAAAACTACACCAAGTTGTTTGTTCAACTAGGCTTGGTATTGGCGCTTTTTTTTGTATACGTAGGGATAGAGCACAAAACATATGACAGAGTCGTAGACGATTTGGGCCTTGCTTCCTTGTCTGGTGAAGAGGATGAAGAGATGGTCATTACCCAGCGTTTGGAGCCAGTAAAACCGCCACCGCCACCGCCACCACCTGCTCCAGAAATCATCGAGATTGTTGAAGATGAAAAGGAAGTGGAAGAAACTGTCATCGAGTCTACAGAAACGAGTGAAGAAGAAGCTGTTGAGGTAGAAGAAATTATTGAAGAGGACGAAGGAGAAGATATGATTGAAGACGTTCCTTTTGCAATCATTGAAGATGTTCCCGTATTCCCAGGATGTGAAAGAGGAAACAAAGCAGAAAAGAAAGCTTGTTTTTCTAAAAAAATCAGCAGGCACGTCATTCGTAAATTTGATTCTAGTTTGGCAGCCGACTTGGGCTTGTCCTCCGGAAAAAAGCGAATTTATGTGATGTTTAAAATTGACAAGACGGGCGCTATTACAGAAGTACGTGCAAGAGCACCCCATCCAAGATTGCAGAAAGAAGCTGAAAGAGCTGTTAAAACACTGCCAAGAATGATTCCAGGAAAACAACGAGGAAGACCTGTAGGGGTTCGTTATTCGTTGCCCATTGCATTTATGGTTGAGTAACAATCGCTTATAATTGACACAAAAAAGGATGCCTACTAGGCATTCTTTTTTTTTGTGCTTATTCCAAGTACTTTGTTCCTTACTCAATCGGAGAAGGCTAGGAATTTTGGAATTTTTAAGGATTATGTCGTATTTTCGCTATTCAACAATACGTATTTTGAAAAAATGAAATTGGAAGACACCTATTTTGCACATGAAACAGCAGTCCTCGATGCAGGTTGTTCCATTGGTGCGCAAACTAAAATTTGGCATTTTAGTCACATCATGAGCGATGCCGTTA
>Ga0233444_10004310_pt1 | contig 13636 bp, 6 predicted proteins | sample SI_124_October20_6_FD_182792 | JGI IMG/M metagenome (GOLD analysis project Ga0233444, IMG submission 182792) | Seawater microbial communities from Saanich Inlet, British Columbia, Canada - SI_124_October2016_10_MG | ecosystem: Environmental > Aquatic > Marine > Inlet | place: Canada: British...
AGCCCGCCGCCTCCGTCGCCGCCGCCTAGCCCGCCGCCGCCCTCGCCGCCGTCGAAACCTCCGTCCAAATCCCCGCCAAACCCCCCTCCACCGTATGCGGTTCCCGACATCGACAGCGGCCTCGGCGTCGCACGGGGAGGATCAACGTGGTTGCTGCCGTGGGCCATCGTCCTGTGCTCAATACTCATCTCCGTATGCTGCTGCGTCGCTGTGTGCACCTGCGCGCGTCGCGAGATTGTGTACAACTGCGACGTTGAGCCCGATCCCAACGTGGTGGGCAAAGAGTTTCACGCCGAGTGGCTGCGCGAGTGCAACCGCCTCAACCGGCGCCAGCGCGCCAGCCGCCGTGGCAATCTGTCCGCCATAGCCTTTGACGGCACGACGACGGAGCGCTTGTTGGGACGCGCGGAGTGAACGCGTTGGCTTAAAAGCTTAGTGAACGCGAGTGGTCGTTTTTTAAAACAAACAGGTCTTTTCAAATTAAAGCGGCTCCCCGCCGCGCGGCAAGAGCGCCCGCGACGCATTGCACTGCGCCACGCCCTCGAGAAAGCCGAGCGGCGCTGCCCGCTGCGCGCCGCGGTACTTGCGTTTGGCAAACATGGGCGCCAGCCGCTTCGTCTTGCCGGTCTTTTTGCTCTTGACCTCGATCCACACAGGCGCCACTGGTTTACGCTGCGGTAGCACGAGCCCGTTGCCGTGAAAGACATACGTGCGCTTCTTATAGGCGTCCTGCTTGGGAATGGCCGTTGGCCACGCCGGATGCAATGCCGTCGTGGAGAGATAGCCACCGTACTCGTGTGGCGAGATGGTGAGCCGCGGCGACTTCCAAAGGCGCTTCAGCATTGGCGAGGCCGGCGTTAACAGCAGATAGGGCGCGCCCGTGGCCACGAGTGCCGCCTCCGTCTCCTTGAGCGCGTCCACGACCTCGGACTGAAAGTTTGGGTTTTCGCGCCGCTTGCGTTCCCACCAGCGCGCGCCGGCGCTCGAGAGGTCGCAGCACTGCGGCAGAGCGCACGCAAACGCCACCGACCCGGGGACAACCTCGGACGCCCGACTGCGCTGGACAATGCCATACCCCCGAGCCTTCCATGCGCGTAGCGCGAGCTCGTCACCGGCCACAGAGACGACTCTGTCGGCGTCGACGACTGAGACTCGGCACCGTTGGGCGGCAGAGGACGGAGGCGGCGCTGGGGGCGCCGGCTCTCGCTTTTCAAAGTAGTGCGTGAGTGGTTGCATGCGCACGCGTCTAGCACGTGCGCAAGGCGGCGCTCATTCTAGCGCCGACCGTTTCGGGCTAATCCACCGGGAGAGCACAAGCTGCATTTGCATGACACGCGACTCAACGCTGATGCGCGACATGCATACTACTGCTACTCAGTTCACTGCGAAACGACTGTGCAGTGTCCATCGGCACTGCGCATTGCAGAATCATGCCATTGAGTCCCGCCAATTCCTGTCTCCGTTTCTCAATCATTTTTTCGAGTTCGCCAATGGTTTTTCTTCGTTCTGCTTCCAAGACAAAGTCGCGTTTCATGGCACGCGTCAGCGCAATCCACGTCAGCACGCCGTCGGCTAACAGGAGACCTACAAAAATCACCAGAAAGAAGATGGAGACGGCCATAGCACCGGTAAAGTCATGGGTGACCTCGCAAGCCGTTTGCACGTCCATGCGCGCGCGCGCAACTTTTGCACGCCCCTGCCATAGCCAGCCGTCTTGAGTGGTTATGAGAAAACGTTGCTCACCACAATTGCGCCAAAACAAATCACCGCGGCCGCCGCGAGCACGCGCACGAGCAGCGACAGCCAGAGCGCCGTGCTCGACTCATTGGCAATGTCGTTGGCACGCCTAAACTGATCGATGCTGCTTGGAACGAGAACCTGTGCCTCTCTGTGGCCGCTGATCACATTGTGCACAATACTCACGGTGGCAAGCGGCCACCGTCGTCGTAAAACATCCGCAACGTTGAAAGGGGTACCCGAGTCTGTGCTGACCTTGAGCAACGTCGAGTCGTCATGCTCCCATCGTGCAATGCTGCTTATGCGGGCAGTGGAGTCGACGGCTTGTGCCGTATTGAGCACTCCTTTGCTAAGGCGTTCCGCTAGCGTCGACTTGGACGCGGGCACGTCTGTCGCAACGGGCGGTTCCATTGGCGCGCACGTTGCGATTGCGTAGCGGCGCGCACGAGCGGATTTAGCGCGCGTGGCAGCTTGCGGTGTCCGTGCGCGCGTGTCTTCTGTGGTACTGGACGCGCAATGGCGACCCGCCCCGCAACACAGCCGCACCCGCCGCTTGATCGACGCTGGTCGTCGTCAGAGATCAGGGGCGTTGCGCACATGCGACAGCTCCAGGACACCGCCTACGATACGGTCGACGATCTGGACACGCGCGGAATGGCAACGCTCCAAGACTTTTACGAGGCCGTACTCGGCCCGGCTATGCGCCAGTCCAATGTGTGCGGCATCCTCGTCACCGGCATGCGCGACATGACCTCTGGACAAAACGCTTGCATGGCGTGGGGCATGGAGAGCCTCGCGTTTCCAGAGTACGACGAGGTCTGGCAAGTGCGCTCCACGCCCAAGGGCCGCTTGGGTAAGCCTATCGAGCCCGGAGAAATTCGCAAGGTGGCGGTGCTCGTGCGACCAAGCCGTACCAATGGCAAGGCGTCTCGCCTCACAACAATCAAGCTGTGGGTCGTCTCCCCCGTCGACCCATTGAACGTATCCAACCAGAGGCAGCATGCAACCTACGGCGCACACGGCGTAAACATGATGGGCATACACCTGTTTGAGCACCACGGTCGCAGCATGATTGCGAAAAGCGGATACACGCAGGGCCGTCACAATTATCGCGTCGTCTATGGCAGCTTTGTCTCTGCCATGGCAACGCCGCCACCAGGAGTAGTAATTCCGGACGCCTTTCTCGACAAAAAAGGCCGGATGATCGAGTCGGTGCAATCATGCCCAATGCACCACCTGGTCATCGCTTCAAGCCTCTATGGCAACACGCTGCAGACACAGCCCGGTGGCGCGGCGCTGCCAGGAACGCGCGAGCTTTGCGGCGCCCTACTTGAGAAAAAGCGCCTCGATGCCGCCGTCACCATGGGAGATTTGATGATCATCGCGGAGCACGCGCGTCGCAAAGCCGTTCGGAAAGAGACGCGCGTGTCCATGGAAGACGTGACAATGGAGCAGTTGTGCGTACCAGAGGAGACAAAAGCTGCCATGCGCGCACAGGCGTCGGCGCTGCTGGCCAGCGCAGAGGTGTTGTGTGAGCAGCTGAGTCACTGCGGATTCCTTGACATATCCGCCGATCCATTCTTTGAGCAGGCCATGCCCGATGCCATGCACAAGCCATGTGGCATGCCCATGCTCATCGCATTTGCAATTCGCATCGCCTGCTACCCGGAGCGCGTTGGCTTGCCCCCGGGCAAGGTTGACGACCAGATGGCGGCACGAGAAGCCGCCAACCTTCTCGAGTCGCTCCAGGGCGCTGTGCTTCCCCAAGGAACCTGCGACGACAATCGTCCGCAGTACGCAATGGACATTGTCATACAGCACACCGTGACAAAGCTGCTGACGGAGCTTGAGCGCATCAAGGCTGCGGCGCCCTATTCAGTGCTACCGCAGACGCTGCGCGACGAGGGCGTCACCAAGATTGCGGAGATTGAATTGCGCGTCAAGCAGGCGCTCAACATGTTTTACCGGACGGGCATTGCGATGTGTGTCGACATCCTTGGAACCACGCCGAAGCGACTAGACGGAACCTCTGGTGTGTACACGCGCATGGGGCTCGCGGAGAGCTGCTGCGACCCAGTCGAGCTCGCCAAGGCCGACGCGGCGTATTGCAACAACTTGGGACACCTTCAACCACGCATCAATCCCATGCGCTCCACCAGCCGCGGTGCGCAGCAAATGGCGTTGGCGCGCACTCTGCTCGTCGTCGAGCGGTGGCTGTGCCTTGGCACGTACTGTGGCACGCGCTTGGTCGTCAATGACGATCCGGACACAGAAATAGAGCGCGTGAATGTGCATTCCTCGGCCTCGAGCGCGCTCTCGCACTGCTTTTCGCCTGCAAGCGACGAGGAAAGCAAGCCCGAGACGAGTGGGCACAACAGGCCAATTTCCGAAGCCGTGACGAACATGACGAGCGCCTTGGAGAGCGCCGTCGCCGTACGCAACGCCGGCGGCAGCAAGAAGAAGATGCGTCGCACCATGCGCCAGGACGCGCAGCGCGAATTGGACAAGGTCACCAACAAGGTCGGGCTCATGAAGTTGCAAGAGGAAGAAGCGGTCCAAAAGCGCATGAGCTCGCGAAGTCGACAGCGAGCCAACTTTGACGCACAAATGGTCAACGAGGCATTGGGCTCGTTGGTTAAAAAGCACCAGAGCAACAGTGCGCTCGAGGAGGCCGTGCGTGGCCTAGCACCTGGGAGCGGCAAGGCCATCGACGATGCCACTTCCATCTTCAGCGAGGTACTTCAGTGTGGTGCGTGCCACGGAACGACGGAACGCATCGACTTTCAGTGCTTTCTGGTAAGCATGGGCTCGACCAATCACTGCTGCAATTGCAACAAGCCCATCCATGTGGTCGAAACGCTCGCCTTTGGCGGCCACCACGCCGCGTGTCGCAAGTGTCGGCACCCGCGCTGCCTCGATTGTGTGCAACACGACATTGACCTTTTGGGCGAGAACAAACACCTAATCGGCACGGGCCCTCTTTCGGACGCGGTGGCGCACCGCAGCATTGAAAACTGCCTGTTTTGTTCAAGCAGCAGCAGCTCGTAAAGGCGTGTGTGTGTGTTGTGTGTGTGTGTGTCGTTTGTAACACGTGTCACATAACCCCCTCAGCGGGCATCGCTTGGTAGAGCGCGCCATGTCGAGCTATCGGCGCGACGACGTGCCACCGCCGGTCGTCACGCCTGCCGCGGCGCGGCTCTCCAAGGTGTTGGCCATTGGCGTGTTCCAGCGCCAGTTGGTCGAGCGCCTAAATGCGACGTCCATCAGCAATCCGGCATCCAGCAAGCGAGTGGAAGAGGATCGCAAACCGACCACCATGGCCACCACCGGTGCGGATCAAGATTCGGCTTCAGCGGAGGTGATTGATTTGGAGGAAGACGTGTCGGTGGCAGGCCCTTCTGCCGCAGCGCCGGCCGTTGCTCCACAACCCCGGGGTGCTGTGGCCAGGAGGCAGGCAAGGAATGCGGATGCGCCCGCGTTGCGCCAAAGCCACACGAGTGATGCCGAGCGCGTAGTGGGCGGATGGTTGGAGAGCCAACCCATAACGATGCCAAGGAACGAGAGGGCGGCCTGGACGAAGCGCGCAGACGAACGTAAGATTGACGAGGAAGTCTACAAGGTCAATCGCAAGGACTACTTGCAGATGCCCTACTCGGGGGAACGCCCTGCCGTGCTCGGAAACGCTCCCGCAACGAGTGCCGTGTTGCGGCCCGGCTCCAGCCGCATGCCGGACACGGGGCCTGCCAACCCCTCTCGTGGGGCGCTGACTGTCACGCAAGAGCAGCCGTCGGAGCGCAACGACCGATGGCGCAAGGGGCTGCCCGAGAAGTCGAAGCATTACGAGTCGTACAAGGAGACCGTTGCCGAGCGAGCGCTGCGCATGAATTGGGGGGCCAACGACTTGCGAAACTTGCTGCCATTGGGTCCGTATCCGACGCTTGCATCGAAGAGGGCAGAGTTGTTGGACGATGACGCGATGAGCGACGATGTAAGCGAGCTCTTCATACAGGTGCACGCGTCTAGGGAAATGCCGTATGAGGACAGTGCCTACTCTAGCCAGACTGGCTGGAACCTGCGCATGTGTCCGTGGACGGGTCACGAGAACGACTTTGACGAGAACAATCCGGCTTTGCAAAACTGGGTCCGTGCGAACGCGATCATGGACGATATCATCGAGAGTTCCCAGCATCTCGTCGAGGAAGAGAAATACTTCAGCGAGGAGTGGGACTTTGCCAAACTCGAGGAGCTGCGCGGATGTCTTCCCGATAACGGCGTGGACAAGGATCTGTTCCTTGCCAAGTTTATGATCCAGACGCACCTTGTGTGTCTTGACATGGTGAGCGAGCAGACTCGGGTGGAAGGCAAGGGCGCACCCACTGACGGGCGCATGAAAATGGTCGAGGCGTTTGATTTGCCGTCTTTGGTGGTCAACGTGAAAAAGCTCTTGCAGTACCGCATGCAGGTGCTGCACGCGCGCCAGCAGATGTTTGACGCCAACGGCAACTTCAAGCAGGGTGCCGATCTGGATGCCTTGGAGGCCGCGGCCAAGGCGGCGTACGACGACCCGGAAAGTCTATCCCCAGACGTCGAGATGCTCAAGAGCCGGATGATGATCCACCAGGAGCTGTACAACCACAAGACGCGCAATCTCGTGCGCGATCACGGGCGGGCGCCTGGGGACCACCCCGGTGGGAACCGGCGCCGGCGCTCCAATTCTGGCGAGTACGAAGAGGATGACGAGTATGCCGACGACGACCAAGACGGACCCAACGACGATGGGGGCGATGAGGACGACGATGATGACGACGACCCGGGACCACAGACTCGGAACCGGGCGCAGCCGCGAGCGCGGCAGAAGCAGCCGCGAGCGCAGCAGCCGCAAGCGCCGCGGCGGTCTCGGCGAAACCAGCCGCCGCGATCAATGCCGGAGGGAGGCGTAAATGTGCTCGGTGGTGTCCAGGGTGGACAGGCGGAGTCCAGGAAGCGACTGATTGAAGAAAATGAGCGGCTGGTGAAGGAGGCAACGAAAAGGCAAAAAAAACTGGATGCCCTCAAGAGAGAGATGCGGGCGGCCAGAACCGCCAAGCTGGCGGAGGTGATTGGGGCTGCGAAACGGCGAAAGGCGGAGTTTGAGGCGAAAGTGGCGGCTGGCGAGGTAGAGGGGGACGATCAAGTGGCCATGGCCCTTGAGCTTGACCTGCAATTTCTCGAGGAGAGAAACTCGGCGGAGCTGGAGAATGACCACCAGGTGGCATTGGCGCTCCAACAAGAGCAGGATGCGCTGGCCGAGTTTACGAAGCAGCTGAAAGCGAACGCAGTCAGGTCCGAAGAAGAAGGCGCGGGTCCCTCAACCCTCTCGGACAACGAGTTGGACCGTGCCAAACGAAAGTGGCTTGAAGGCATAGGCGGCCTCGAAGAGGAGGTCAAGGGGTTGGCCAAAAGGGCGGAGAAACGCGACGCGGGGATCGAAGCAAAGAAGAAGGAGCAGGAGGAGGAGCGGGAGCCTCCGGATGGCAGTGGGGATGATCCGCCTGCGCGAAGCAACGCGGCCGGCAAGCGGCGGATTGGTCGTCAGATTGGCTACCTGGGCATGGAGATTGGCGCCGACTTGGACGCGGCGTCCGCTGGCGAGGTGATGGGCGAGGAGGAGGGGCAGGTCAGGGAAGAAGACGGCATGGAGGAGGATGACATGCATAACGGGGGCGAGTCTGGTGGCGAGGAGCACGAGGAGCAGCCCAGAGACGATCCTGACCTGGTCAAGATTGAGACCATCGTCCCGGCCGAGCTTCCGATGCGCTGCTGCGCGCCACCGCGCCAGGGCAAATCGGCGCTCATTTGGCTCATGTCCTCGTTTGCCATTAAGCTCGGCGGCACGGTGCTGTGTGGCGTCGCTCCCAATAAGAAGATTCCGATTGCCGAGATGGTGGACAAGCTCGAGAAAAACTTGCAGTGGACAGACTTTACGCGCAAGAGCAAGAAGAAGAAGCGGCGGGGGCGTGACGTCGAGGAAACTGAGGAGGAGGAGGAGAAAGAAGACGACGAAGATGACGAGGATTTCGCAGCGCGAGTGGCAGCGCTCAAGGCCAAACGCGATCAAGCGCGTAGGCAGGAGGGCGAGGCGCCGCCCAATCGTTATACGCACCAGGGCCTCGAGGTGGCCATGGCGTGGGCCGTCGACGAGTCAAACGTGCCAATGGCAAACACGCGCAAGCAACGGCGCGAGGCCAACCAGCTTGCGCGTCAGACTCCGTGTCCTCAGGCGGGTGACGCCGACCTGGACGATCAACCGGCTGCGCCTCCCGGCCTTCTAAAAGACGACCAGCGTGGCACGCTGCTGTGGAAACGGCTGCGCGCCAAAAACACGCTAGTGCGGCTTTCCAACAACACCACGATCAATCTGGGAAAGATGGTCAACGCGGACAAGTACAACGAAGTCAAGGAGGAGCTTGGGCGACGCGACGAATTCGACGCGCTGATAGGAGACGTCTGGAAGATGATGAAAAAGGGCGAGGGCGTCACGAAGACGCACGTGTTTCTCTACAGCCAGGATACCGAGCGCGACACGCTAGGCGCGCAGCAGGTGGCCCACGATCTTTTGCGGAGCACCCAGTGGGCACAAGCCGGGTACAAAAACACCGAGGACGACAACTACGAGTGGACACGCCAGTGGGTGTTTCACGTGCGCGACGAGGCGCAGTTCTTGTGCAAGCAATCCGCATTTGTGGAAGACTATTACACGTGCGGCGATGGCGATCGGTACTACAAGCTCGTAAAGGGCAATCCTTTGCAGGAGCACATGGTGGGGTGGAAGCATCCGCCCATCATCCTGGACCAGCTGCGCACCACCTACCCGCTCATGCGCGGCCTTTCCATGTGCGTCTCGGGGACGCTTTTGCCCAGCATTGCCGAGAAGCAGCTTTGGGGCGAAGCAATCCTCGAAAAGTTTCACGAAGACTACCCAAAGGAGGATGAATCCGCCGCGACTAGCAAGTGGGGGGACTACTACGCCATGTGGGACAAAACCCTCGTCCGAGCCGCCGAAACTGCCAACAGTGATCGGCACAAGAACCCGTTCCTCGAGTCGTCGCTTGTGCCCCCCAAGGGTCGCATGGCGGACGTGGCCAGCATGCCAGCGTGGATCCGGCACAAGGATCCTGAAAACGTCGACCGTTCGTACACCAACGGGCAAGACGCTGGCCGCGCTCCCGGACGGACCTACTATGGCACGATGCAGCACGTCGTTGAGTGGGAGGGCGTTAGCGCAAAGCTTGATCGTGCAGGGGGTAACGAAGTCAATGCTGCCGGAGTGGCCATAATCAGGTACGATCACCTGATCAAGGGCCGCCAGAGTTCAGAAGTCCAGGATCCTTGGGGATTGGGCACGCACCTGTCGCCAGGCATGAGCGTACTGGACCAGGCGCACCCCAGCGTCGGCCAAACGGCTCTGCGCAAGGAGATCACCAACTTGCACGCGGCGTACCAGCAGGCGTGGCGACTTTTGGACGTAAACGGCAACAAGATCGAGCACCCTCTCCAGAGGCTCGCGTTGCTGAAACTCGAACAGATGAACGCGGACGCGTGGCAGAGTTTTTTCAAAATCGATCCAGAATCGGTCGCGCCTCCCGGCTTGAGCCGCGAAGAGCTCACGACTCGTTACCCGCGCAGCATCCAAAGGCGCGAGTCCGACTCGAGGCTGCGGTTGCAGGCCTGCGCGGCCTCTGCCGCGCTGAAGGCAAAAGGTCTGTCCCAAAAAGGGCTGCTCTCAGTCTACACGAACGCCATTCGCGATTTTAGGCTGCGGCTCTCCGGCCCAGATCGTGCCGAGGACGTGGCCAGGCCGTTTTCGCACGACCTCGAGTATTTCCGATTCTGTGGTCTGCACTACTACACGCCGACAAAGGACCTGCCGACGAGCGCAAGCCTGGTTCCTGATGGTCCAAAATTCAACCGCGTGCAAACGCCCGGTGGCAACAAGCTCATCGCTCTCATGCCCTACCGCCGACCCATGGCGCTGCCGCTCGAGCGACCCTCGGCCGACGCGATCAAGATCCTGTGCCACGTCAAGGAGTGGCTCGACGAGCCCGTGTCGGAGGTGGCCGTTCCGGGCGCTGGCAACGAAAACGTGCTGTCGCAGGTCTTCTCCCCTATGTACATCCTGTCGCCCACGCGCCTGCAGAACAATGACGATGGTGGCATCGAGTGGGCGAGGCACGCGCTCAAGTATGCGTGGTTGCGCATGCACAAGGACTTTTTGCTTGCGGCCCCCACGATGAACGAAAAAGGGGTCGTGGACTACGCGACCGGCTCGCCCAATCATCCGTACGTCGCGTGCAAGTCGGTCGAGGAGTTTCGGCGCAAGTATGGAGCCATCGCGCTCGTCTACGCGTCAGACATCAAGCAGGAGCAAGCGCTGCGCGCGGCTGTGCTCGCCGACGTGGCTTCCACGACGCGCAGCTTTGCCGACGCCTATGCGCCATCCACTACCCAGGGCACCAGCAAGCAAAGCGGCGACGGAGAAGACGATGGGCGCCTGCTGAGCCTGCTGTTTGACCCGGCGCTTCCCGAGAACCGGCTGCCGCAATACGGACCACCGCCGGTTTCCTGGACAGTCAACGAGAAGCGCACAATGCAGTCGAGCATGCAGCCCAACCCCGACCCCCGCACCCAACGCGATGGCAGCGGCATGCCTCCCGACTCCGCCGAGTACACAACGGATGACCAAAAAACCGATATCCAAAATGTGTTCAATTGGCTGGACGCCACGCGGCAACGTCACGACTTTGCCACAAACATGGCGGAGGGCACCATGCTCAACGTGGCACACGCGTACCGGCTCGAGCCGCACTGGACAGTGGAACAGCAGGTGGGAGATGACAAGTGGAAGATCAACCTGCAAGAGGATTTCGACTATCAAGTGCAGATGATGGGCGAGTACAGGCGTCGCACTCCAGACGACGACGACTCCGATGACCACGGACAGTACGCCGAGAAAAATCCAGACTGCGCGTGGCAGGTTTCGTTTGTGCTCCACTATACCGACAAGATTCCGATCGACTTTCCGGGGATTGAGAAGTTGATGCGGGACGACAGCGCCTGTAGCGGCATGGGAGACCAACAGCTGAAAGCCCACGCGCCGGACTGGGTAGCGAAAAAGGCCAATGACGAGGCGAAGAGGGAGGTCGGCGATGACCAATGGGTCGCTTACAATGCGACCATGAAGCGGAAGAAGATCAACTTGCAGCTGCGAAAGTGGTCGCGATACGGCGCTTACAAGAATGCTTACGATGCCAAAATGAAGGCGCTTGGGAGCCACATGTCGGACGCGCACAAACAGAAGCCAGCGGATACTGCGGGCATCGCGGCCTCCCGCGGTGATGCGCTCGACGCCATCAGGAGCAAGTTTGTTGCGAAGGACGTCAAGCGGGTGCTGCAAAGGGAGTTGCTCACGGCGGCGCAGAACCAACAGGACGGCAAGCTCAAGTGGGTGTTTGAGTTCGAGCACGTCAAGCGTGGCGATTCCAACACTGTGCAGATAACGGTGACCTTGGAGTTCAACAGCCTCGGAGGGGCCCAAAGGGCAAAGACAAAGGTCGATGCACTTTTGCGCGACGTTGACGACGACACCCCCAGCCCCAAGTTTCATGCGGTTTTCAACTACCACAAGAACGGCGGCCTCAACGTTGTTGATGACGAAGATGGCGACGTTTCCTTCCTTTCGGCGGTGGAGGAGCCCTACTACGTGCAGTACGACTTTGACACGCGCGCCGGAGCCGCAACCGGCTCGAAGTACCCCTTTGGTTATGTCAAGTACGCCGCACCCAATTGGGAGCAGGTGGACAAGCTCGGAAGATGGCACGACACTGCGCCGAATCACGGCGGGCATGACAAACCCTCTGGCCCATTTACGGACAAGCCCAAGGACACGCCCCTCGAGGATCTCAACGGCATTGTGCTGCGCCTTTCGGTGACCAAGTGGAAAACGGCCGGCGAGGCTCTCATCGCCACGCAGAAAAAGTACAACATCCACAGGACGTTGGTCAGCGGTTACGGCATGCTTACGGCCGGGCTTACGATTCAGACGTCGCTCATGCGCGATCCCGAGTGGACAGCACGCATGCTGTCGGATCCAAAGGTCGGCACCGTCGACATCCACTGGATTCCAAGGTACATGTCCATGTCGGCCGCCGACCCCGGTGCGATTGACACGCAGTACCAGATCATGGGCCGCAGCTTTGTGGATACGCGGTTCAATCAGCTTCCCGACGGCTGGAAGGTCAACTTTTTGGGTGCGCGAACGACGTATCCAATGGTCAAGCTCTACTCGCGCCTCGAGCTACGCTTTGCGCAAATCGAAAACACCTCGCTCACGGCGGCTCTGGCAACGCTCATTCAAATGATGACCCACCCCGACGTTGCCGGAGACGACTATTCGCGGACCTACATGCACGACGTCGTGTCCGCCTTCTTGAATCAGCACATGCACGTCAGTGAACGCGCCAATTCTATGATGTTCAAATTTCTAAAGGCCAAGCAGTTACCCTTCCGAGGCCCGCCCATTCCCATAGGTGGCCCAAGAGTTGGCTTCGCTTGGCATCTCTCGATGCCTCAGCACTGGCCCAAGGACGATGATCATGTCGTAAAGACGCAGTAAGACTCGATTGGTTTGGGTTGAAAACAACGACTAGTGTGTGTGTGCGCGCGCGTCAACGCGTTTGTGTGTTTCTAAACGGGTTGCGGTGTGCGCTAAGGTGCGCGTTACAACTGTTTTCATTTTGTTGGCACACTGAAGCATGAACGAGCTAGCGTCCATTGTCGTAGAAAAGCTGCACCTCCGGGACGGCACCGGGCACTTTGCGCTCGTGGTCTGCGAGCACGATCGGCACTTGATTAGCAACGCCCCCGACGGCAAGATCCCGACGCTCGTCGTGCGCCCCGTGACGCGTAAGGATGGGTCGACCGTCTTCGAGGTGGCCTACTTTAACGTCACCACCAGGGAGCACAAGCAAACGCGCCAGAGCGGCGTACGACCAGCATGGACCTTTGTAACCTACCAACGCATCGACGTGGCGGCCGACTTTGTCTACGGCTTTGTGCGACGGCACCAACCGCAGCACATCTCGCACGCCGTCCACACGTTTGAGGCGCGCGACGTGGAGGAGCTCTTTGAGAGCGACGACGAGGGGCGCGTTCGGGCGCCTTACAACATCGTCAACTACAAACACTTTGACAAGCACCACAAAAAGCTCGCGACGCACCTCCTGGGCAACCGCTTCGACATGCTCGGTGCCATGTGGACGCTCACGCCCGACTCGGTGCGGTAGACCCTCTCGCGCGCGTAGCGCGTCCGTTTTTGTAGCGCGTGCGTGCACGAATCATAACTCGACAATGAATACTTTCCTATTGCGACACCCCTTGTGCGCCACACAAGCGGCGCACGCGGCGTGCGTCACCATGGCCGGCACGTTGCCGCCCCTCGTGATGCGCCCGCGGCGCACCCAGTTTGCGCCATTGGAAAGAGAAGAGCAGGCCACGGGCGGCTTGTTTGCCGACCAGCTCAGCGGTGGCGACGCGTCAATCATGGCGCGCGAGCGCGGTTCCTTGTTGCACTATGGCATCCCGGCCTGTTGCTGCTTCATGATCATTGCGGCCATCATAGGCGTCAACAACCTGGTTTCGGTAATTGAGGAGCAGGGCGCCGAGGCAAATCGGATTGCCAACATGGAGTACCCGAGTCCGCCCCCAGGACCACCGCAAACGCCACCCGGAACTGTTCAAGCCTGGAATCTCGACGTTGAAGTGGCGGTACTCTCCGCGGCACTCGACCCGGGCGAAGACGTCGCCTCGGTAACCATGCTAGGCACGCTCGAGTCGGCCGTGCAGCAAGTCGTCCCCGGCGCCT
>Ga0233444_10004311_pt1 | contig 13636 bp, 7 predicted proteins | sample SI_124_October20_6_FD_182792 | JGI IMG/M metagenome (GOLD analysis project Ga0233444, IMG submission 182792) | Seawater microbial communities from Saanich Inlet, British Columbia, Canada - SI_124_October2016_10_MG | ecosystem: Environmental > Aquatic > Marine > Inlet | place: Canada: British...
GCAGCGGAGGACTGGGCGGCGGCGGCACCGGAGGAGAGGGCGAGGGCGAGGGCACGGTTGCGGGCACGGTTGCGGGGGCTAGGCAGGGAGGAGTAAGCACGGCCGGAATTTGAAATAACCAGTGCGCGCGTGGTTGGTTATTAAGAAGAGGGCGCCATGGAGGCACCACCGGCCACCTTTCCGTTTCCCCCGGCGGCGGCGGTGGCGACGGTGCCACGGGAGGAGGCGGGCCTCGCGCCGCCGCCAGCGCTCTTGCTCGAGGAGGCGCCGCCCAAGCCCGTCGAGCAGTCCGACCTGTTTGAGATTGCCGAGGGCAACGTGATCAGCGCGGGCGCGGTCTTCGTGGCGTCCATCGTGCTGGACGCGCTCACGGCGCTGCCCACAACGATCACGGTGGACGTGCCCACGTCCATGCGCACGACCGCGCTCGTGCTCTCGGCGCTCGTGGCCGCGCCGCCCGTGGATGCCGACTTCCTGTTCGAGCAGCGCGGGCTGGCCTGCATCCTGCTGCTGCTCACGGCCTTCTACGGGCTGCACAATGGCGGCGTGAACGCGCGCATCGCCGACGCGCTCTACACGCTGCTGTGCGGCTGGGCCGTGCTGCTCATCTTTGGCATCGCGGGTCCCAAGCCGGGCGAGCGCGGGCACGACGCCAAGGGCAAGCGCGAGAACGTGATCGCGCTGTCGGCGGCCTTCCTGGGCTACGCGGGCGCGCGCATCGTGCGCTCGGCGCTCTACCACCCGGCCGAGGTCACGGGGTTCACGGCGTCGCACGATGACATCGAGGCGCACGGCTACGGCATGGCGGACGACCTGGTGGCGAGCACGCTCGTGTTTGGGGGCGCGCTGTGCGTGTGCGCCGCGGGCATCATCCTGCTCAACCACGACGCCATCTACGAGCACGGCTGCGAGCCGGTGGCGACGGTGATCGCGCAGCTCTCGGTGCTGATCTTCAGCGCCGCCTTCGTGGTGCAGGTGACATGCTACGCGCGCCTCGACGAGCTGGAAGCGCTCTTTGGCGACAGCGCGTGCGTGGGCGACATCGACGTGTGCGAAAACTCCTTCCGCGCGCGCCGGCTGTACACGGCCAACTCGAGCCCCGCGGCGCTGTGGGCGTGCGCCGTTGGCCTGACCATCTTCGCCTTCCCCTACGACCGCCGGTGCCGCACGCGGCGCGACTATTTTGTGCACCCCGAGGACCCCGACGAGCGCGAGGCGGCCACGGGCTCCGGCAACGTCGCGCTCGCGGCATCGGCCGTCGCCGTTCTGGTCGTGTACAGCTACGCCGACTCGCTCTGGCCCGCGCTCGAACTGCTGCTGCTCTTCTTCTCCATTCCGGCGGCGTGGTACTCGTCCACGTGGATCGCGTGCGCGCTCCACGCGGCGGGCATGATCGTGTACACCGTGGGGCGCCTGGGCAGCCCCTTTGGCTTCGACCTCACCTTCTTGACGCACTGGTACGTCGCGGCCACGCTGCTGCTCACGCTCGCGCTCGGGGTGACCACCTTCGTCAGTTGGCTGCTCTACGCGTCGTGCTGGTCGTCGGGGCGCTACATCCAGTGGCTCGAGAACACCACGGCGCTGCTCATCGTTGCGCTCGTGTCGATCCAGCTCTTCCTGACGATCGCGTCGCTCGCCATCATCAGCGGCTACGACGGATCGATCATGACCACGGCCAGTTGGCGCTCGGCGAGCCTGCGATGGGTCACGCAGCACAGCCTTGGCTTCTTCTTCTCGGCGGCGCGCGTGGGCGGGCGCTTCGAGTGCCACAACGGGCACATTGCCAAGTGGCTGCTGCGGCTCGTGTGGTTCGCGGTGCCCATCTTGCTCTCGGCCTGCTGGGTCTTCACGCTCTTTGCCTCGGCCAGCTTCGTGCCGTACGGCACCACCGGCGACGGCACGTCGATTGTCATCGCCACGCTCGCCGCGCTGCTGCCGTGGGGAATTGCTGGGGTGGTGATGTGCTGAGGTGCGCGTGGGCACGTAGGCCCGTGGGCACGTAGGCCCGTGGGCACGCAGGCGCCGCGCGAGTCGTGGTCGCACTACAAAAAAACGCAGTGGATCCACTTAAGAATCGATCTCGAGGCCGAGATCCGTTTGCTTCACCAACTATTCGAGCACCCCGGAGGAGCAAAACGTGCTCGTAAAAGAGTCCCTGAATAATTTATTGAGTGAATTCTATGCATGGGATCCACTGAATAATTGATCTCGAGCTCGAGATCCGTTTGCTTCACCAACTATTCGAGCACCCCGAAGGCGCAAAAGGTGCTCGTAAAAAGGTCCCTGAATAATCCCGAATAATTCCCGAATAATGTTTGGAGGCCGCCTCGAGAATTTCACGCGCGCGCCCGGGCGCGCCTTCCTACTGGGGCGCTTGCGTGCGCAGGGTTGGCGTGTAGCCCAGCTCCTCCCACGTGGGCAGCTGGTCCTCGTCGACCGCCTCGAGCTCCTCGCGCGTGACGTAGGGCTCCTCGCCAGGCTTGAATATGGTGAGGTCCTCGAGCAGCATCCACAGCCCCCCCCAGTAGTCCCGCGCGCGATCGCCCTTGGACGTCTTCTGGCCGCCGATGAAGCCCAGCTTCTCGATCATGGCCTTGCCGTACGCGCTGTAGCCTTGCCAGAGCTTGGCGCCGCCGTCGCCCTCGTCGTTGTCCGTGTCCATGGCCGTCGAGGAGGCGGCCTCGTCCAGGGGCAGGAACCACTTGGCCATGGCGACCCAACCGCCCTGGGGAGATTCGCGAAACTTCTTCGTGTTCAGGATGAGCCGCATCGCGACGCGGAAGCCCATGGTGCGCATCCTCTTCTCCTTGTTGTTTCCGCCCTTCAAAAACGGATCGTACAGCTCGAGCTTGATGCGCCTCGTCTGGTCGCTGACGCGGTCCGTGACGAAGGGCAGGCTGGTGTCCATGAGCTTCTGCAGCATGTCTTTGGTGTCCATGCGGGAGTTGCCCGCCGCCTGGCCCTGCGTCTGCTGCTGCGCCTTCGCGTTTGCGCCCCCGCGCACCTCCGTCATGAGCATGATCTTGCCGTAGCCGACGCGCGAGGACACGTGCTCTATGTAGCTGTCGTGCGCCATCTGCAGGCGCTCCCGAACCCACGCGACCTGTTCCGGGGTCCACGTGTAGGCGCGCATCGGCACCGAGTACTCGGCCGCGTTGAAGGGGCGCAGCCGCATCGGAACCTTCGGATCGATGCCGTAGTTGCCACCGCCTTGGCGGCGCGGCGGCGGAGTCGGAGCTTCGGTGGGGTCAGGGGCAGGGGCAGGGACCTGGACTGGTGCCGTAGTCGGGACCTGGAGTGGAATCCCGGGAAACATCTCCGTCCACATGCGCAGAGCGAGCCAGTCCCGCACCTGGTTGAGCGTCGTCCGCTCGTACGTTCCCGAGCCGTCGCGCCTCCACTGCTCGAGCGGAATTGGGTGCGGGTCGGGCGACAGGCTCAGGTCGACCCTGTCGACGCGCTCGGCCAGCTGCGTGCGCGCATCGCCCAGTGGCATCTTCTCCCACTTGGTCCACGCCGAGCCGGGCAGGGCGCCGACCTGCCCGGCGCACGGATCGACAAAGGCGGAAGCGGGTGCCGTCCTCGACGAGTCGGCCCCGCTTGCCCCGCTTGCCCCGCTTGCCTCGATTCGGTCGCGCGAGTTGGCCACGACGTCGTCCTCTAGGGGCTGGTTGACCAGGAACCGCGCCTGGTTGCCATCGACCTTGTAGATGAGCTCGATCAGCGGGTAGCCATTCAATCCCGCGTCTTGCGTGAACGAGTCGAGCATGGCGCGGGGTTGGTCGACGTCCCAGTCGACGGGGTTCGGCCCGACGCTGTAGTAGCACTCGGCACCCGCGATGCCACCGACTTGCTCGTCCCACTTGTAAACGTCGACGTGCATGGCGAAAAGGTCGGCGACGGCGTCCAGAATCGCCAACGGCGACTTCTGGAGCATCATTCGCGTCGTGGCCACCATCGCGTTGCGCTCCTCGTGGCGCGCGCCGCCCGGGGAGATGCGCAGCTGGCGCAGCGCGTTGAGGCACTTCCGGACGCAGTCGTGCTCCGAGCGCGCGGCGTACGCGAGCGCGGCACCGATGCCGTCCCGGACGCGCGGGTCCGTGCCGTCCATCGCGGCCATCTCCGAGAGCGCCAGCATCTGCCGCACCAAACGCAGCTCCTCGGTCGCGCTTAGCTTGCCCCTGTAGGTCCAGTGGAGGAGCGACTCGTACGCGGCGCGCAGCTCCGCCGCGTTGCGCTCACTGTCGGAGCAGTACTCGTCGAAGTCCCTGCCGAGCCGGCTGGCCACGAGCCCGCGCAGCCGTTGGACGTCTCGCTTCTCCTTGACCGATGCCTCCTCGCGCCCGAGCTTCCAATCGAACGCCAGCGGGCCGTAGTCGGCCATGGAGTCGTCGTGCCGCGCGATCCGCTCCCGGATCATCTCGAACGCGTCCTCGCTGTCGCGCCCAAAGGCCTTGAAGGCGCGCAGCACCGCGGAGAAGATCGCGTCGTCGTCGTCGTTGACCGGCTTGTAGTTCTTCGGCCTCAGAGTCGCCACCGCGCCGCCAAACTGCGTGCGCAGCTCGAAGACCGCGTCGGTCACCGATGCGGACGGATGCAGGGCCCGTTGCGCGGGTTCCATGGCCGTTGCCCGCACTAATGGTACGAGTGGCGGCGCAAGTTATGATAAGATTTCACCGGTTTGCCAATTGTGAACGCAGGCGCGCACCGCCCACTTAGCACAGCGCGCGTGCACTCAGGCACTCGTACGATTGTCAAGATGCCGGCCAAGCGCGCTCGGGCGGCGCACAACAATGCGCTCACCTATTGGGTGGCAGCCATCCCCGACATTCCCCAATCGGTGGAGGGGGCGCGCCCCAAGAGCTTTGGAAAGGAGCTCGTCCTCGACGCGCATCGTTGGGGCGAGGCCATGGTGCGCGCGCACCTGCAGAACCTCGCGGGCGACGGCGTGTCGGCGCACCGCCGGCAGAATTCGTTCGAGAGCGACCAGAGCCAGCGCTGGTACGCGCTCGGCTACCGCTACTGGCTGCTTCCAACCGCCGAGGGCGCGCCCGCAGACCTGGCCAGCTTCAAGTGCCCCGACCTGAAAGCCGACAACGCGCCCACGTACAAGCACATCCAGACCGCGTCGTTCGCGAGCCGCACGTGGTGGGAACGGTTTGCGGGCGACATCCGGGCCGAGGTGCAACGCGAGGCGCTGGAAGAGGCCAGCCGGAATGCCCCCGCAGTCGCGCCAATCGTGCGACCCGCCAAGCGGCTACTCGCGTCGCCCGCGGGCCTCTCGCCGGCCACCGCGATCGTGCCCACGACAACCGGGCCGCCACTCCCCGGCCGCCTCCGGCGACTGCTCGACCGCCCCGCGGACGCCGAGCCGAATGCGCCGCGCCCGGGCATCGACGACCTCGTGGCCGAGGCCTTCCGCGACCAGTGCCTGCTCCGCGTGTGGACCACCAAGGCGCGCACCGGCCGCGAGATCTCGCGGTACGACGCGCCCACCGCGCACGATCTCCAGGAGACCCTGGACAAGCGTGGCCTGGCCGCCGTCTACGGCAGCGGTTGCGGCAGCGAGGAGCGCGACGCCGAGATGCTCAGGCAGGCGGGGCTTGGCGAGTGCGCAAGCGGCACCTTCAACACGATCTGGGCCGTCAAGAACCGCGCGTCCGCGCAGTGGGTCAACGACGTGCTGCCACCCGAGCTGGCCGCGCACTTCCTCAGCAACAAGCTCGTGCTGCGCACCCCGGTCGGGTCCAAGTCGACGGGTTGGTCGAGCAAGCAAGCGGTCATCGGCGAGGCCACCAACATGCTCTTCACGTCCCTCCTGCACTGCGGGCCGCGCGTCGGCGCCCTCGGCATCGCGCGCCGCCTTTTCCGCGACAAGCGCTCGGCGGAGGAGGGCGCGATGGTCGTGCGGTACAAGCTCTACGCCTTCATCGAGCGGGCCACCAGCTCCGTGGACCGGCGGTACGTGCCGTCGAGGGGCATGCGCAGCCGCGCCGTCGACAGCAAGCCGTACCACGAGGCGCTGCTCATGGCCATCTACCAGATCTCCGTGCAGGGGTTTGTGCACATGGACGCGACGCTGCGCAACTTTGTCGACTTCTACGACGACGCGCTGCCCACCGCGCTCGGCCCCTTTGCGGTCAAGGTCATCGACGTCGAGGCGCACACCTTCCGCCGCCTGTGCCCCACCAAGGGCACCGAGTGGCGCCACCTCCTCCTCCTCAACCTGCTCACCGTGCTCGTCTTCCTCAAGATCCGCCTGGGCAGCGGGTGGATCCCCAGCATCCACCTGGTGCCGGTGCGTTGCATGTGCAAGCAGCTCCTCTCCGAGCTCGACGGCAAGGGTACCATCGCGTCCCTCCTCCTGTGGGAAGGCCCCTTCGTGCCCGACGCGCGCTACCCGAACCTGGCCAAGGGCGAGTACGCGGGCGACACGCACGAGGCGGCGTCGCGAGCGGCGCTGCAGCAGCTGCGGCACTACCTGCTGCAGGAACCGCTCGACACTGCCACCTCCTGGTACATCGACGTGGCCTACCCGCAGACGCTCAAGCCTCTGCGCACCGACGAGCTCAGCAAGGCCAAGCTGTGGTTCGACACCACGTACCGCGGCCAATCGGCGTGCGTGCGCAGCTTCTTTCTCGACGCGCTTCGGCCGCGCGACACGGCGTCGCGCTTCGTGGACGTCGCCTTCCGGTTCCTCGAAACGCCGCTGGGCGATCTGCAGCGGCGCTTCCCCAGCAACCTGCCTCCCACCGACCAGCACACCCACACCAGTGGGCGCGAATTCATCCTGGGACTCGTGTGAGGGTTGTTTTTTTTTAAATGCGCTTGTCGCGTTTTTTATGCGCAACCCTTTGCGACCGCAAACGCGCCCACGCGCACTAAACGCACTAAACGCGCCACACGCGCCCACACGCGCGCGCTCGACGCGTCACGCCTTGCTTGCCTGCTTCTTCGCCTTCTCCTCCGCGCGCTCGATCTTCTTCTGGCGGATCCTGTCCCGGCGCGCCTTCTGGCCGTCGGGCCCCTCCTGCACGAGGATGTGGTCGATCGGCTTGTTGCACGGCAGCAGCGAGCTGAACGCGAAGCCACCAAAGGCGCGCGAAAAGTCGGGATCGTGGCGCACGGCCTTGATCAGGTCCACCGGGTTGACGCGCCTCGACTTCTTCTGCGCCGCGTTGTCGGCGGCCTGGTGCAGCAGCGTCTGCGTCAGGCTTTCCAAAACCCCCGTGAGGTACACGGGCGCGCGGTCGTTCATGCGCTTCTCGGGAAGGCCGCGACGCACCGCCTTTTCCACGCGGGACACGCTCAGGCGGAGGCCCGCCTTGTCGTGGCGCATGTTCTTGCTCGACTTTCCCATGCTAACGGCACACGAACGCGCCACTCTCAACTCAAACGAAAAGGTGCTTAAAGTTGCAAATTAGCGTGCCAATGCCACTCACGCGATTGCCGGAAACGCGTTTGCGCTTCGGCCTCAAATCGCAACCCCCGAGAACGCGTCCGTCACGTCGACGGTGCAGACGCCGGCCTGGCATGCCATGCACCGGAGCCGATCGTGCGCCGCCGCCTCGTCGTCGCGGTTCGGCGGGGTTCGGTCTCTCCCCGAGTCCTCCGCGGTGTTGTACCACATGAAGTCCGGCAGCGAGACGCGCTCGCACCTTTGGCAACCCTGCCCATGCCCCTTGTGCGCGTGCGCCGAGCCCCAGCGCTTGGAGCAGTTGCTTGCCCCACACGCGTAGATGCCAAACGACTTGAGGCCCGGAAAATCCTTGCGCTTCACCCAATAGCCCACGAGACCGGGAAACGGTCTGCGTGGCTGGCGCTTGGATTTGGGTGGCGGGGGCAACGGCATGTCGCTGTAATTACACTGCGGGTACTCAAAAGTCGCAAATCGCCCAACCCGCCTCACGCCGCGCTGCGCGCAGGCCCGAGAATGGCATCGGCCATGATCCCATCGGCCACCACCTGCTGGTGCGTCAACAAGCCCTCGGCCTCGAGCTCGCGCTTGCGCTCCTTGCAGTAGTCGCACGCCGCGCGGTCGCCGCGCGCGCGTTGCTTGTCTGGGCGCGGCGGTGCCACGCGCAGGCAGAGCGGCTTGACGAGGTCCAGGTTGGTGCGCCACGCGGCGCGGTGCAGCTTGCACACGATCAGCTTGTCGGCGCGCGTCCCGAAGGCCGCCTCGTCGCCCTCGACGTTGACGCACGAGATGGCCTTGGACGACCGCTCCTTGTGCTTGTTGGTCAGGATGTCGGGCGCCGCCGACGGCCGGTAGACCAGGAAGGAGAAGTTTTGCGCGTAGTCGACGACGACGCTGTCGTCGGCGCTTGCGCCCTGCAGCAGCGCCAGGATCTGCTGGAAGCCCATGGGCAGCACGCCCACGATGCACGCCGTTGCCGGGCGCGCATCGTGGAAGTCGCCCACCTTGCCCACAAACGTGGGCGTCAGGTGCTCCGCGCGCACGTGCGAGGCCGCGCGCAGTCCCGCAAGCGGCGACGGCGCAGAGGGCGGCCGCATGCCGTCGGGAGAGGCGTGCAGCCACGACCCTGCGCACACGAGGGTGTGCACGGCGCGCCACACCTCGTCGAGCGTTTCCACTGGCAGGTCGAGCGACCCGTTGATCTTGGAGAGGAGCACGAGCAGCGGACACACCTTGACCCACACGTTGAGGCTCTCCTGTGGGCGCTCAAAGGGCGCCCACCACCGCTGCGCCTCGCCGAATTCCTCGGCCCCGACCAGGTCCATGAGCGGGGCGCCAACCGGCGGCGCGCCGGCGACCCGTTGCATGCGCATGCGGGACGCGCACGCGGCCGGCGCAAGCGCGTTTCCCCGCGCGATGACGCGCTCCGCCATCTCGTGGCCACTCGTGAAGATGGTGTTGAGCAGCACCGCTGCCGTGCAGGCCCAGTAGTGCGAGGCGCCTTTCGGAGGCGTGGACCCGCTGTAGAAGGCCTTGAGCAGCGTGTACAGGAAGTGCACCTCGTGCTCGGGAGGCGCGTCGGGCGCGCCGGGCGCGCCGGGCGCGTGCGTTGCGAGGTAGGCCGAGCGCGCGAGGCGCGCAAGCGCCGCCGCGGCCCCGATGACCGAGGTCAGGAAGGGCTGCGACTGGCCGAAGATGCAGTCCTGTGGCGAGGTGATGGCCGCGCACGGCACGAGCGGCTCGCGCAGGATGGCCACGTCGGGGCACGTCGCGTCCACCTGGTAGGCGCGGCCCTCGGCGCCCACGGCGTCGTCGGGGTTGCGGAAGCGCCGCGGCACGGTGGGGTCTGCGCACGCGGCACGCGAATCAGGTGGGGTCGTGGGGTCGTGGGGAGGCATGCGTGAACACTCACCGCTTCCCTCGCTCACGTGCGGCGCCTGGCGCTCGGCAAAGGGCGAGAGGGGAAGGCACTGCAGCGAGTCGACCGTGCGCCGACCCTCGACGCCGATGAGCGTCCGCGCGCGCTCCAAGGCGTCCGAGTAGTCGTCCAGATACGCGTGCAAGCCGGGAATCGTTTGGTGCGGAACGCCCCGCGCCTCGAGCGGCACGGCCGCGTACCCCGTCTCGCTCACCTGCACGTAGTGCGAGTGCGCCGCCTCGTGGCACCACTCGTCCACCTGCGCCTGCGCCATCAAGATCTTGCCGTGATTCCTGCGCTATAAACGTGGACGGGGTCGCGCGGATCAGCGACACGACAGGCAAAATGCCCAAGGGTGGCGGCGCAACGGGCATGACTGGCCAGGGCAACGGTGGTGGCTGGCCGTCGACCTCTGGCAACGCGAGCGGCGGCGGCCGGTCAAACAACTCGGGCCCCTCGGGCCCGACGGGCCCCTCGGGCCCGTCGGGCGGCGGTGGCCGCTCTTCCGGGTCGGGAGGCAAGAAGTGAGGGGCGCATCACAAGGGCGCGCCGTTTGTCCGCCGTCACCGACGAGGCGCGGATGCCGATGCCACCCGAAGTGCCAATGTCAAAGCCAGCACCTGCGTGTTGTTGGGAAGGGGCGCGTGACGGTGTGTGACGGTGCATGTGTGTGTGTGTCGAGCGTTGTAAGCGTGTGCGCGCAAGCAAATGCATTCGCAGCACCGTAAGTCCCCGACCACGGCGTCGTCTCGTAGGAGCGCGGCACGTTGCTGGTGCCGACGCGGTACACCTGGTAGAGCGTGCACAGCAGTCGCATGTTCAGGTCGCCCACGAGGATGCGCTTGGCCGAGGCGATGGACGAGTTGACGTGCCCGGCGGAGACGGAGCTGGCCACGTCGTTGAGCTCGCTCGCGCGCGCCGCGCCGCCACACAGGAGCGCGATGACCTCGAAGGTTCGCTTGGCCTCGTCGTCGCGCTCCTCGCGCGAGAAGAGGTCGAGAAGTTCGGGAAGGCGCACGGGGGAGTCGCCACACACCGTGAGCGTGATGGCGACGGTGGCCAGCCCGGCGTCGCGCCGGTGCGGCAGCGGCGCAAGCGGCACGGCCGGGTCGTCGAGGTAGTCCACCTTGCAGTCGACGATGGGCAGCAGCGTCTGCGGCCGGTCGTGCTCCTCGCACGCGCCCTCGGCCAGCTCGGCGGGCGTGGCCACGCCGCAGAGGTGGCGGCACGGGTCGCCGCGGTGGCTCTTGGCCTTGAAGAGCACGCGCAGCTGCTCGTTTGCTTCGAGCGCGAGCGCCAGGTTGTTGGACGGCGTGGCAAACGGTTCGCTCGCGACGCTGAGCGCCGCCTCGGACGTGACCGACACCGACTCGAAGTCGTTGAAGGGCATCCCACGCGCCGTTTCCCGCGCAGCCTGGTGCGCAGCGCCCATGCTCTCGGCCATGGCCTGGCCCGCGCGCACCTGCGACTCGCCCACCACGAGCTTGGCGCGCACGACGAGGAAGCCGCGCACGACCCCGGTGAGGTTGGCGTCGAGCGCCCCATCGCACGCTGCGCGCTGCGTGCGTTGCTTGATCGTCTCCATGATCCGCGTCCGGTGGTGCCGGCTGCGCGGCACGATTGCGCTCCTGGCAACCTGATCGAGGTGCGCGATCCCCTCGACGACGCCCGGCACGAGGCTGGTGGGCGCGTCGTGCGGCGTCGCGTTGCGGATGGCGAGCGACCAGCAGACCCTGGTGTGGCCGGTGGACTCCTGCACGGGCTGGGGCGGCATGCGCGCCGCGTGCACGGTGGTGTTGGAGGCGTCGGACGACGAGCGCACGAGGCCCGTGTGCGTTTGGATCCGGCCCTCGGCGTTGCGGCACCGCCACGTCACGATCTTGGGCACGCGCTCCGGTGCCGTGATGACGAGCCCGGAGAGCGCCTCGGCGCTCTTGACGGCATTGCGCGTGGAGATGTCGAGAAGCAGGGCGTTGCGCTCGCTGTTGAATCCGGGCGGCGCCTGGCCGGTGAGCGTCGCCACGGAGGCCTGGTTGGCCAGCGCGCGCGACTGCGTGATCATGAGCTTGAGGATGGAGGCGTACTCGGAGCCGAGCGCCGCGCACCAGTAGTCGAGCACGCCCCCCGAGACCTGCACGACGCCCGCGCAGGGTGGCCGCTTGCGCTTGAGGCTGAGCGTCTGCGTCTCGTGGCGCGTCTGCTCGTCCGCCTGCAACTCCATGGCGGAGCGTTGCTCCTCGCCGATCTTGGCGATCGTCTGTTCGGTGGGCGTCATCTTCTTGTCGGCCTTGGCCTTCTTCTGGTTGGCGGCCTGGTCCATGCGCGCGCGGCGCGTCACCTCGGCGCGCGCGTAGTTGGTGAACAGGTAGGCGGCCGACACCTCGTGGTCGGTGATGGGCGAGGCCTGCACGAGCTTGCGAAGGCGCGGGTCGCTCAGCATGTGGATCAGCAGCACCCACGAAGCCCAGACGCTGACGCCGTCGGCGCGGTCGCAGATCTTGATGCAGATGTTCTTGAGCGAGGCGACCTGCTGCGGCACGAGCGAGCGAATCATGCCCATCTCCAACTCGCGCGTCGCAAAGCCGCGCATCGTGGTCAGGAGGTTGTGCGCACCGATGCGGATCGGCAGCGCGTGCGGCAGCAACCGCGTCGAGCTGGTGACCACAAAGGGGTCCGCCCGGAGCGCGGCGGTGCCGTCGACAAGGGGCGCCAGGCTGGTTGCCATCGTCGCTCCAGGATCGGACGCGCGCCCGAACACGCGCCGGGCCACCCCCATGGCCACGCTCACCGCCACCGACTGCGACGCAAAGCTGGCGCACAAGTCCTGCAGCGAGTTGCGCGTCGTCTGCTGCCCACCGCCCTGCGTCTTCTTGGCCTTGTGCACGACGCTTGCGCGCACGCTGTTGCTGCGCATGCCCGCAGCCGCCAGTTGGGCGGCCTCCAAAGGCAGCACGGTCTGGTACGCGAGAAAGCTGCTCTCGCGCGCGTTGGCATCGATGGGTCGCTGCAGCGAGAAGACGTGCGAGAGCTGCGCCACCGGGCGCGCCGCCGAGCCCGTGTACTGCGGCTCGCGCGCGCCCACCCCCCTCTTGGACGTGCGCCCGACGGCTTGGCGCGCAATGCGCGCCAGGCCGTGCTCCTCGAGGGCGGCCGCAACTTCGGTGGCCCGCGCCCACGCGGCTTCCTGCGCCACCTCCGAGGGTGGCGGCGAACGCGCTGCGCGACTCGCGCGCGCCGTCTCGGCAGTGATCATGCCGTCGTCGTCGTTGAAGTCGTCGTCCGCATCGCTCATCGCGCCCCCGTGGCTTGGCAACTCCACGATTGGCAGGTTGACAAAAGTTGCAAATAAACGCGCTGCCCGGGCACGGAGCGCGACGCCCAACGTCGCTGCGCGGCGCCCAGCGCCCAGCGCCCGGCGCCGAAACGCGCGCCGGGTCGGATTATTAAGAAATTATTCAGGGACATTTTTACGAGCACTTTTTGCTCCTTCGGGGTGCTCGAATAGTTCGTGAAGCAAACGGATCTCGAGCTCGAGATCTATTCTGCATAGGACTCACTACATGGAATTCACTTAAGAAATTATTCAGGGACATTTTTACGAGCACTTTTTGCTCCTTCGGGGTGCTCGAATAGTTGGTGAAGCAAACTGATCTCGAGCTCGAGATCGATTCTTAAGTGGATCCACTACATTATTAAAAGCGCGCAAAGTGCGCACCTCGCGCAACGGGCCAGTGGCACCCGCGCGCCCACCGGCGGGCGCGCGGGCGGGCGCGTTGCGGATCGCGGTTAGGGGTGGCTCGACTAATAGTTGACAGTCGACGGGCCGGCCAGGCTCCTTGGCTCGAGGCGAACGGGCGCCCTCGACTTGCGCTTGCTGCCCGCCGGCACAGCGCCGTCGTCGGCGTGCGCACCCTCCGACGACTCGTCGGAAGCCAGCAGCGACCACTTGCCATCGGACACCCAGTCTTGATCGTCCGCGATCTTGAGCAGCTCCTCGATGGCGTCCTCCGGCTCCTTGCTCTTCTTCAGCAAGCGGCTCTCGATGATCTTCTTCACGTCCTCCGGCCCCATGGCGAACGACCGCGTGCCGCTGTTCTCGCCCATCTGGTCGGTGGTCCTGCCCGACGCCCCGAGGAGCAGCTTCACCTCGGACGCCAGCGTCACCATCGCGCCGGCCTGCGCGTCGAACATCTCGTGCAGGTGGGGGTAATTCCAGTGCACGGCCTCCACCTCCCGCTCGTTGCCCTCGTCGTCCTTGCGCATCACCGTCGTTCCGTGCACGCCGTCCCTGGCGTTGAGGA
>Ga0233444_10004317_pt1 | contig 13623 bp, 10 predicted proteins | sample SI_124_October20_6_FD_182792 | JGI IMG/M metagenome (GOLD analysis project Ga0233444, IMG submission 182792) | Seawater microbial communities from Saanich Inlet, British Columbia, Canada - SI_124_October2016_10_MG | ecosystem: Environmental > Aquatic > Marine > Inlet | place: Canada: British...
GCGCACCAAAGGATTGGTCAACCGCGACCCGGCGGTGGATTTAAAGCGCGAAGATGATTTCTGGGCCTTCGAAATGACCATGAAATTAGCGAGGCCAGAATAATGTCTTCGTCGCCGCTTAGCCCCCAAATCTCAGTCGCCAATCGGCCTTACACGGCGTCTCTTTCGCCAGAAGCGCGCGCGTTGTTGAGCGAATTATCCACGCAAGAGTTTACGCCAGCGCCCGCCCCCCGTTTCGATAGCCCAACGCAAACGGCGCCCACCCCTGAGGGGCTTTTAGCTCCCCATGAAGATGCGCGCGCCGTCGCTTTTGCAGATTTGTTGAACCATGTGGGAGACGCCGTCCCCGAAACCGCGTTTGACGAAGCCTCGGCCTTGGCCGCGGTGGAAAATTACAAAGCGGAAAAAAACACCCATCCCTCTGCTTCCCCCTCTGCAGTGCAAACCGCCCCAGCAATGGAGGCAGTAGACGAGCAGGGCCACGGCGGCGGTGATATCGGCATAGAGCTCATCGAAGATGGGCGCTATAGGGACGCGGCGAGCGATGATGATGATGATGCTTTTTTTGAACTGGAAGAAGAACCCGCCACGCGCTGGGGTCAGTTTGTCGCGCGCCTGTCGCGCAAGAGCAACAGTTTGGCGCCAAAGCTGGTTGGCGTCAAAGATGCCAGCACCGCTTATCGCTCTCAATCGGGCCGCTCGTTATTGCCCTTCACCCTTGTGCGCGCCTTCGCGCTTGTGCTGGTTGCCGCGGTTCCGCCGCTAGTCAACTTAACGGTTATTCAACCGCAGATATCGGATAATAATCGTAAGTTGACGCAAATCCGAAGCTATGAGGCCAAAAGCCAAGAAGATGAAAAAGTGGCCAATGCCGTGTCTGGCAATCTTGTGCGGGTGCAAAGATTGGCGGAATCACAGGTTCGTAAGCTGATGCCCGAGGCGGCGTTTCAAACTCTGTTCAATGGCTATCTGGCGGCGCTGCAAAAATATGACGTCGAAATATTGAGCTATAATGTGGCCTCCGACGCGCAACGCAAAGTCGTCGTTGGCGACCAAGTGCAAGAGGCCAGTGTCGTGGCGATGGAACTGGTTGGGCGCTATGATGTCTATACAGAAATCCGGCAGATATTTGTCGAGCAAAGCCAGAATATTTTGGTTCTCAGCGAAGCTTTTGAGGTGGTGCCGGGCAGTTTAGATTTGAAAATTAACGCACGTTTTATGGTGCCCACTTTGCGCGCTTATGATGCAGAATTAGACACTCCCATAGACGCCAAGTCAGCAGACACCAAGTCAGCAGACGCAAAGAAAGAGACCGGATGATGCGATTATTCCCTTTAAGGCCGCTTCTTTTGACATTGTTTATGGTGTCGTTTATGGCGTTGGTTTTTGCGCCCGCCATGGCGCAAAATAAGGCGGCGAAAGTAGACGCCAAAGCGGCGGACCCGCAAGACCCCTTTGTGCGCGGGCTGCAGCGTTTGGATGAAAAACTGCGGATGCAACGCGAAGCCGAAGCCTTGGCGCGCAGCGCGCTCGAATTAGAGCAGCGTAAAGCCCGCGAGGCCAATGGCGAGACCAATGGCGAGAGCGTGCCAGGCGATAAGCTCGAAATGCCTGCGCCGCTATCCGACCCCGATTTTTTTACCGCCTATGCGGCCAGTCAATATCGCCTCGATGGCCTTGTGTTGTCGCGGCCCGCGCAAGAGCCGGTTATTCATATTTACGAAGAAAAAGTAAAACCAAGCCTCAGTGTTCTCTATTGGTCGGGCGACGATAGGCGTTGGGTTTACGAGCGTGTGGGCGATGAAAAATTATCTGCCATCGCGAAAAAATTATGGATGAAGCCAGCCGATATATTGGCGATGAACGGCGTTGCGCGCGAGGCGCAATTGAGCGACCCGAAACGCTTCTATGTCTCGCCGCGCGACAATGGCCCGTTGACGCATATCATCCGCAGAGGCGACACATTGGCCAAATTGGCCGCCGCCTATGACACCGATGCCCCTCGGTTAAAGGTGCGCAATAATTTGGACGCCGAAGCTCGTTTGATTATCGGCAAAAGATTTTTGGTGCGCGAGAAAGCCATCGATGACCGCCTGTCCCGTCTGGCGGTGCCGCAACCGCCGAAACTGGATTTAAGCTCGCTGGAGAAAGCGCGCCGGCCCTATGCGCGGCTTGGCCAATATGCCACCAAGGCCAGTGCCTTGCGCGGCGCGCGCGAGTTCTACCTGAAATATTATGAATTCATGGACAGCGATATTTTGCTGCGTATGGAGCGCGACCCTGACCAAAAAGAGCAGGTTTTTTACAATATGGATTTAGGGCCCTTGCGCTCGATGCGCCACGGCGAGGCATTTTGCGGCTTGTTCCGTAAAGATGAATTGCCCTGTTTGGTGGTGGCTCGCGTGCCGGGCCCGGAGCGGGTGCAAAACTTCGACAGCCAAGCGATTATCTCCGTCAGCCCCTATGTGTTTTTCGATGGCGACGAGCTGATAGAAACCGGCTCCACCGATGTCGATAAAGTGACCAAGCTGGAGTATTTTCTGACCGAGGGTCAAGAATTGGGCAATGCAGAGGGCACGATTGCCAAAATTACCGCTAAGCGCATCATGCTGACCGATGCCAACGGCTATCTGCTGACGCTGCCGCTTCATAAAATTCCAGAGATTGACCCGATTGAAAAACGCAAACAAGAAGAGGCCGCGAAACAGGCGCAAAGAGATCAAGCGGCTGCGGTTGCGGCCGCTGCTGTGGGCGGTATCGAGGCCCCCGATGCGCCGTCGCTGGAGGATTCTGGCTTGGCGCAAAATTTGAAAAACAACGAAGCCACAAGGCGCGGTGGCAGTGATAGTTTCATCAAAAAATTGGCGGAAAAACCGAAGAAGATTGAGAAGTAAGAAGACATGCGTTGCCCCCAAGGGGGCCTGTGAGTGAGTGGACGGCGATGATTGAGTATACAAAAGATGTTGCGGACCGGGTTTTGCGAATATTGCAAGCCAGTGGGCAAGTCGATAAGGAGAAAATGAGAGAGGTCATGGTCGCCGCTGAATCGCGTTCGGGCCGCGCCTTGGCCATGATGATGCAAGAGCTGGTCGACGAAGAACTGGTGATGAGCGTTTTGTCGCGAGCCTATGCTTTGCGCCGCCGCAATATTTCCCCTGCCGATATTGAGCCCGAGGCTTTGGCCTCGATTCCAAAGAAAATGATTACCGACGATCATATTATCCCTTTCGCGCGCGAGGGTCGGTTTTTGCGCGTCGGCACAGTCGACCCCACGAAGGCCACTTTGGCCAATCAAATCAAAGCCATCAGCAATCAAAATGTTGAGTTCTTTTTGGTCAAGCCCAGCGAATTTGAAGCCTGTTTAGAGGCCCCTCAGATAAAGGAAAGCGTGTTTGGCAAAGCAGAAGAAACCAGTGCTGCCGCGCCCGAGCCGGCCCCGAAAAAAGCCGCGCGTCGGCGTTCGGCTTATGACATTGATGACCCGAAACAAGTGATTAAATTCGTCGATGATATTTTGCAGCAATCGATTGTTACCGATACGTCTGACATTCATGTGGAGCCCTATCGCGAAGCGGCGCGTATTCGCTTTCGCGTCAATGGGGTTTTGGTGGCGCAAGACCAATATGCCGAATATTTATTTCATAATTATCTCGCGGTTGTGACCCGGTTTAAAATTCTGGCGGATTGCGACATCTCCGAAAAACGCCTGCCACAAGATGGCGCGATTACGTTTAAAACGGCCGATGGCGAAGACGTCGACACGCGTTTTAACGTCTTGCCCGGCAAGAACGGCGAGCGGATTTGCATTCGTCTTTTGAAGGGCGACCCGTCGCTGTCGATTGATAAAATTGGTTTTAAAGATAGCGATTTGGAAAAACTCAAAGAGGCGATTACCGCGCCGCAAGGCATGGTGTTGGTAACCGGCCCCACGGGCTCGGGCAAAACCACCACGCTGTATGGCGCGCTGCAATATATCAATGACCCGGGCACCAATATTATGACGGCGGAAGACCCGGTGGAATATTACCTCGAGGGGCTGGGGCAAACCCAAGCCAATGAGAAAATCGGCCTATCGTTTTCTTCCATCCTGCGGGCTTTTTTGCGCCAAGACCCAGAGGTTATTCTGGTCGGCGAAATTCGCGATACGGAGACGGTGGAGATTGCCGTGAAAGCGGCGCTGACGGGACACCTTTTGCTGTCGACGCTGCATACCAATGACGCGATTGCCACCATCTCTCGCTTGCTCAATATGGGCGTGCCGAGCTTTATGATTTCCGCCGCTTTATCGTTGATTGTGGCGCAACGTTTGGCGCGTAAAAATTGTCAGGAATGTTTGATACCCGACGATAGCGCGACCCCTGCGGCGCTACAATATCTAGGCTTTAGCGACGAAGAAATAGCCAATTTGCAACCCAAAAAAGGCGGCGGCTGTGCGGCGTGCGAAGGCAGCGGCTATAAGGGGCGGCAAGGTATTTACGAAGTGCTGCGGGTGACGCCAGAAGTCGAGCAGGCGATTTTGAAAGAAGCCCAAGCGCCGGAAATTTTAGAAGCCGCGCGGGTAGATAATTTTTTGACCATGCAAGAAGTCGGACGAGATTTTCTGGCCGAAGGTATATTATGCGTCGAGGAGTTTTCTCGCGTGTTGGTGGTTAGTTAAATGAGCGTGTGGTTTTTCTCGAGGCGTAAAAAATGACGCATTACGCATATGCCGGGGTTCAAGGCGGCAAAAAAGTAAAAGGCAAAATTGAAGCCACGTCTCTGGCGCGCGCCCGCTCGGCTTTGCGTCAAAAACGGGTGCGCATTAAAAACATCAAAGAGCTGAAGGAAAAGAAAAAAGGCGCCCTCGATATTGAAATCACTTGGGGCCCCTTTGGCAGTATTCCGGCCAAAGATATTCTGATGTTTACCAAAAAACTATCGACGATGATCCGCGCCGGACTGCCCATTTTAGACAGTCTTATCATGGTGGCAGGGCAGACCAAAAACCCCAATATGAAGCGCGCCATTACGCAAATGATTGACTCGCTCAATGATGGTGTGCCGCTTTCCGAAGCCTTTCGAAAGCAAAGCCGACATTTCGATAACGTCTACCTCAATATGATTGAGGCGGGGGAAGTGTCGGGCATGCTCGACAAATTTATCGATAAGCTGGTGGAGATTCTCGAGAAACAGCAGAAGATTAAATCTGGCATTAAATCAGCGATGTTTTACCCGATAACGCTGATTACCGTATCGCTTGGCATTTCCATTTTCATGCTGACTAATGTGGTGCCAACCTTCCAAGAAATGTATGAGGGCATGGGCATTCAACTGCCTGGGCCGACGCAGGCGATTGTCGATGCCAGCGAGTGGATTGCCGATATTCGAAATGTGGCAGGGGTTTTCGGCACTATTTTTGGCGTCCTACTGTTTCAAAATCTCATGTTGAAATACGTCAAACCCTATCGAACGGCATGGCATGCTTTGCAGCTCAAAATGCCAATTTTTGGCGGCATTATTATGATGGCCGTGGTGGCGCGCTCGTCTTTATTGATGGCCAATTTATTCGCTGCTGGCGTCAGCGTTTTGGAAACGCTGAACGTGGCCTCGACCGTGACCACCAATACGATTTTTCTCAATGCTTTCGCGCGCGTCAAACGCGACGTGATGACGGGGGCGGAGCTTTCGAGCCTATTTGCCAATGAAAAAGCTTTCCCGCCCGAGCTGTCGCAGCTCATCGCGGTGGGCGAACGCACGGGTAATATGGAAGAAATGCTGAACTCGATTGCCAATTATTACGAAGAAGAATTCGACGCTTTAGTGGAGGGCCTATCGACGGTCATCGAGCCGGTGATGATTGTTTTCGTCGGCGGCCTCGTGGGCATGATGGTTGTGGCTCTATATTTGCCGATTTTCTCGGCTGGCGATTTGGCGGGCGGCTAATGGGCTCAAGCCGGGTCCATGGGCACGCCTTCGCCGCACCAATCGTCTTCAAAGGTGCGCGGCCAACTCGTGCCTGTGTCTATGTCATCGGGCACAATGGCGGGTTGGGGGGCTTTTCGCCGACATAGGCCCTCGGGCGTGCGCGTGGGAACGGAAATCATATGCGCATCCCAAAACCGGCAATGACGGCAATGAACAATCGGCGTAGGAGCCACAGGGGCTAAAAAATCATTATCTTGCATGGCAGTAAATTGCTGGATGGATTACAAAAAAGCAAGATTGTTTATTCATTTTGGAATGAAGACGTATATTTATAATTAAATGTTGTTTTGGAGTTTATATGCGCGCGACGACAGAAGATAAAAATTCAGAGACACCCGATTTAACCCAGCTCGGTAAAGTCGTGGAAGCGGTTTTGGTTTCGGTTCGCGACAAGCGTTCGCAAGTGCGCTTGGCTTTATCGGCCATGTTGTCGGGCGGGCATTTGTTAATCGAAGATGCCCCCGGCATGGGCAAAACTAGTTTGGCGCGCGCGCTCGGTCACCATTTGCAATTAAACTGGAGCCGCCTGCAATGCACCAATGACACCACGCCGTCGGATATCGTCGGGGTCAATGTTTTTGACCCAAAGTCAGGCGCTTTTGATTTTCGCCAAGGCCCGGTGTTTACCCAAGTTCTGCTGGCCGATGAATTAAACCGCGCGCCGTCGAAAAGCCAATCGGCGCTCCTCGAAGCCATGGCCGAGCGTCAAGTGACGGTCGATGGCTCAAGCTTTTCCTTACCCGCGCCTTTCATTGTGATTGCGACGCAAAACCCAACTGAGCAAATCGGCGTGTCACCATTACCCGAATCGCAGCTCGATCGTTTCGCTGTTTCGTTCAGCCTCGGCCTGCCGTCCAATGCGGTAGAGGCCGATATTTTGCGCGAGGCGCGTTCGGGCGAAGAAAGCTTCGAGCAGGGCCCGCCTATTTTACCGGCCGGGGCGTTTCCTGCGCTGCAAAAAAAATGTCATGACGTTGATTTCTCTGACCCGATTATCACTTACCTGCAGGCCTTGGCAGGGCAGTTGCGCAGCGCGCAATTGCCCAATTTATCGGTTCGCGCTTTGATGCAAATCAAAGGTCTGGCGCAGGCCCATGCGATGATTGAAGGGCGCGATTTTTGCGTGCCCGAAGATATTCAAGCGGTTTTCGTGCCCGCTTTGCAGCACCGTCTGGGCCCAGTTACGGGGGCGGCCTCGGCTTTGCTGGGCGATGTTTTGCTGCAAGTTAGCGCGCCGTAAGCGAGGGTTTTGTGAGCGAGCTTTCTTCCATATCTTCCAAGAAAAATCGGCAAGAGGCCAAGCCGAAGGCGACATCGTTTTTCTCGGGGTCTTTCTCGGAGCGCATCACGCGGGCGCTGGCGGCGCGGCGCAAGCGTTGGCGGAAGGGCGTGTGGCACATTCGTCAGGCGAATATTTTCATCCTGCCCAATCGCTTTGGGTTTTATGCCGGCTTTCTTGTGCTGGCCAGTTTTGCCATGGGATATAAAGTGCAGAATAATTTCATTCTGCTGGCGGTGATATTCCTATTCCTCGTTTTCATGCTGTCGCTCATCGCCAGCGTGCGAAATTTACAAGGCTTACAAGTCGAGGTGGATATCGCATCGTATTATTTTTCTGGCGAGCGGCACTACATCCGTCTGGTGCTGCGAAAACAACAGCCGGCCTATAATCTGACGCTGCATACAGACGGCGAGACAATCGCGCTGGATATGTCGAGCGGCGCGACTAGCCTCATGGTGCCGGTCGGCGATTTTACCCGGGGGATACACGCCATCCCATCGATTAAAATTCAAACGCTGTTTCCCTTTGGCATTGCGCGGGCTTGGAGTTGGCTACACCCACCCGGCGAATTAGTGGTGGCCCCAAAACCAAACGAACAGGCGGCGGCCAGATATCCACGCGGCAATCCAGCCATGGCTTCGGCGTCGGATAAAAAACGCCAGCAGAATAATTTTGCCGATGAGCTGGGCGATTTGCGCGATTACCAAGACAGCGACCCGCCCGCCCGCATCGACTGGAACCGCTATGCGGCGACGCGCGAAACCATGGTGCGTGAACATGGTCTAGACACCCAAGGCGAGGTCTTGCTGCGTCAACCAACCGGCGTGCCCTTGGAAGAAGCTTTGTCTTATTTATCGGGTGGCCTGCGCGCAGCCGAGCGCATGGGCGCGCCAGCCCGGATGATTTTACAGGCCCGCGAAGCGCAAAACTTTGATTATGGCGTCTATGATGCCCCAACCCGAGAGCAGGCCTATTATGCCCTTGCCCGCGCAGATTAACGCGGCCGTTGCGGCGATGGCGCGGTTTCTGCCCGGTTCGGCAGAGGCGAAAACCACCGCGCTTTTGCTTTATTTGGCCGCTTTGCCAATCGCGATATCGCTGAGCGCCATAATCGATTGGCGGGCGTTTTTTTTGTATACGGCCATGTGGCCAGTGGCCTTATGGCGGCGCACGCGCTGGCGGACGGTGTTTATTTTGGTTCTGGCGCCAATGGTTATGGCGCTCTTAGCCCAATGGGTGCGCCCGCCGCAAGCGGGTTTCTTTATGCTGATGGTGCTGGTTTTATCGGCCTGCGAGCAAGTGCAAGGCGACGGGCGCCCGGGCGCGTTTAATATTATGGGCGTCATATTTCCAGCCCTTTGCGTCATGGTGCTATCGGCCAATGTGTTTGTGTTTTTGCTGCTTCTGGTCAGCGTGATTTTTTACATTGGCGTTTTCACGCTGCGCATTAATGGCATGCCGCTTTCGGGGCTTCGCATCCGATGGCTGCCGATTATGCTGGCGCTCAGCGGCTCTTTGTTCTTCGCCATTGCTGCGTTTATTTTAATGCCGCGCATTAATGCCAGCGCCATTCCGGGGTTTCAGCAAGAAGAAGCCTCAAGCGGCGTCGGCGAAGAATTGGATATGGGGCGCTTTTCGAACGTCATCTTAAATGGCGAAGATGCGTTTCGCGCTTTCGTGCCCAGCCCCTTGGCGTCGCAAGACCTCTATTGGCGCGTGCATGTATTGACGCTCATGCAAGGCGCGCGCTGGGTGCGCCATCCGCGTGCCAAATTGGCGCTTGGCATGCCCGATTTCACGGCCAGCCTAGAGCCCGCCTCGCGCCCCCTAGACTATCAGGTGCGCCACGCCGAGGCGGCCCCCAAATGGCATCCGGTGTTGGGCGTGCCAACGCGCAGCACCATTGACGATGAAGCGATGCTGAACGCGCAAGGCGAATTTGTGCCGATAAAACGCACCTCGGTATTGAGCCAGCAAGTGAAAATGCAGAGCGCGTTAGACAATCCCTATAGCAGTCGCCAAGCCGGGGGCACGCGCATTGACGGACAAAAGAAACTGACGGCCTGGGCCCAAGAGGCATTGCAAAAGGCTGGCTCGCGAGAGGCTTTCGTGCGCGTGTTGCTCGAGCGCTTTCGCTCGGGCGGCTATGGCTACACTTTATCGCCACCGCGTTTAGACGGCGCAGATAGCGAGAAATTAGACGCGTTTTTCTTCACCACGAAAATGGGCTATTGCAGCCATTATGCCATGGCGATGGCCACCGCTTTGCGGGCGGCGGGCATTCCGGCCAATGTGATTATTGGCTATGCGGGCGGCGAGTGGAACGGTTTTGGCGGCTATTACCGGGTTCGCCAATCCGATGCCCATGCTTGGGTGGAAGCGGAAATGGCGCCGGGCCAATGGCAGCGTTTCGACCCGACGCAATTTGTGCCCGATGCGCGATTGCAATTTAACTCGCGCCAATTGGCGGCGTCGAATATTGCCCAACAAGAAGGCTGGCGCGGCAGTCTGGCGCGTGGCGCGCAGCGATTAGACGCCTTTGTGACCCGCTTGAATAGCGACATTGTTTTGTATGATGAAGCGGCCCGACAAGAACTTCTATCGGGTAGTTTTTTGGGCCGGTTGATCTCTTTCGTGACCTTTTGGCTGGTGGCCAGTGTGGCTTTACTTGTGCCCCTGGTTGTCTGGCGCGGCTGGGCCCGCCGCGACCCGCTGGTTCGCCTCGACCAGCGGTTTTTCAAACTGGGCGCCAAACAGGGGGTCGAGCGGGAAAATCACGAAGGGCGTATGGCCTATGCGGCGCGCTGGAAAACCACGCAAGCCGATTTACCCGCACCTCTGGCGACCCATATTGGGGCCTGTGCTTTGCTGCTTTGCGAGATGATGTTTAAAACGAGCCCAGACAGCAGATCCCCTGAAGCGCAGGCGGAAAAGCGGCGCCAGATTGGCCAACATTTAAAGGCTATTCAGCAGACAAAGTTAAATTTTAAAGGTTAAATCCAAGCGGTTTTGGCCGTCGTCGTGCCACCAATTTGCCGTTTCGGTAACTTGCATAATGAAATGCGTCCCCAATCCGCCTTCGCGAAGCTGGTCTAACTCTCTTGGTTTCACTTGGCTCAAGTCAACCAGCGGTGCGCTATCGGTGAGGCTAATGTGCAACAGGTCGTCGCTAATATAGCCGCTAATTTCAATTTGACCTGCCATGTCCTCGGGAAACGCATGGCGGATGATGTTTTGCGTGGCTTCATCAATGGCCAGATTGACATTGGGTATAATAGAGTTAGCGGGCGTGCCGCGGAGCGTGCGTTCAATCTCGCTTCGCAAACGCCGCAGCTCGGGCACTTCGTTCAAAATAGATAGGCTGAACAAAAGCGCCTCTCCGGCAACCGAGGGTTCTATGAGGTTGACTTGCAAGCGTTCGGGCTGGGTTTTCTTGGGCGCACAACCAAGGCCCAAAACCGTCAAATCATCGGGCAAACTTATGGTTTTGCGCTGCACAATCTCGACCGTGTTTTCGACTTGCAATTTTATCGGCAGGTTCATCTGCTCGGCCAAGACGGTGGCCAATTTCGTGGCGCCCAGCATTTGGCCATTAATCTCGGCCTCTGTGATGCCGTCCGAATAACAGAAAAACCGGCAATCGGTTAAGTCATGCGTCTCGACTTGAATGTCATGGGCCTGAAAATCCAAAATACCGAGCGGCTGCAAGCTGGCTTCGACATAGCTAAAGCTTTGGTCGGCGTTTAACAAAAGGCCGGGCTCATGGCCGGCGTTACAACATTGCATGATATGCGTTTCGGGATGATAGCGGCCAATAATGGCAGTGGCGAACATACCGTTGAAGGCGGTTTCGACCAATTCCATATTCATCTGTGCGGCCAGCTCGTCGACATCGGGTTGCGTGCGGCTCATGGCGCGAAACAGCGAGATGGTTTTCGCCATCACCAAAGCCGCGTCGGTTCCTTTGCCTGAGACATCGGCCATGCAAAAATATAAATAGGGCCCGCGCATGACATAATCATAAAGGTCACCCGAGACGCCTTTTTTTGGAATATTAATGCCATGGACGAACGCATATTGCGGGTCGGGAAACAGGCTTTCTTGCACCCGCGAAGCCATCACCAGATCGCGTTGAAAGCCATCGGCTTCGACCATGCGGGTGGCCATCTGCGAATTGGCCAGAGCCAGGGCCGCGCTTTTGCCGTAAACCGAAACCAAGGCGGCATCCTCATCGCTGAATAATTTGCCATCCATTCGGTTGATCAATTGCAGGGCCCCGTAGCTTCGGCCATTGCCGGACACGGGCACACAAATCATCGATTTGGTTTCAAATCCGGTTTGGGCATCCACGGCCCCGGTGAAATCTTCATCCGCCGCGGTGTCGGCGACAAAACGCACGGTGTCGCTTTGGGTCACCGCCCCGACAATGCCTGCGTTGGCTGGAATTTCAAGGCCGGTAATATCACTCGGCCCGATGCAGGCTTCGCATTTCAAAATGCCGCGCTCTTCATGCAGGTAAAAAAAGCTGGCGGCTTCGGCTCCAATTTGGGCGCGAATATAATCCAGCCCCTCATATAGGGTTTGCGGTATGTCGGCACTGGAAGCGAAGGCCGACATCATTCGATAAATAATATCGAGCGGTTGGGTAATCTCTTCCGTCAGGTCTTTCATCGCGAGCGCTTAGAAAGTGCCCGGGGTAAAGCTGCCCCCAGCGTCTGCGTCACCCTCGCTTTGATTGGTCGCCTCCGTGGGCTCTTTTGTGGGTTGGGGTGTTTTGGGGGTCGGTTCGGGGGCGGCTTGGCGAGGCGCCTCCGGTTTTTCTATCGGGGCTGGTTGGGGGGCTGGTTTTGGGGCAACTTGCGGCGCAGGAGACGGCGCTTGCGCGGCCGACAGCTCGGCGATCAAATCTTCGTCCGAGGTGGCTTGGCTCACATTATCTTCACTTATTGCGCCAGCTATTTCATCATCGGCGGCACCGGCCGGAGAAAAGACGTCCACGCCCACCAGTTGCGATGGCCCGCTTATGCTTTCAATCGGCAGAATTTTGTCTAATTTGGCAAGTTGCAAAACACGCGCCGCCTCATCACTCATTTTGACGATATTCAGCGCAATGCCCCGCTGTTTGCAGCTCTGCATGGCAATGATTAAAATAGAGACACCCGAACTGTCGAGATAACTCACATTGGCGGCATCAATGGTCAAGCCGCGCGCGCCGTCGAGCTGGCCAGCCAATTGCGTCTTAATGTCGGGGGTTACCTCGAGGTCAATATCCCCTGCAATTATAAGTGATATATTATCATTTTTATCGCGTTTAAATTGAAATGCCATATCGCCTAATCCTTAACCTGCTCATAATGCTAGATGTTTAAAGGTCATAACACATTAGGAACTTCAGTTAACTATTGCAAGGGAGAGGCTTTTCCTGCTAAATTCCCCGAGTTGGGCCGCGCAAATGCGCGATTATATAAAGAGGAGAGTTCCCATGAGTATTCGCGCAAAAAGCGAAAAAGGCTTTAGCCTTATCGAACTACTAGTTGTTGTTGCCATTATTGGTGTGCTTGCGGCGGTTGGCGTCGTTGGTTACCAAGGCTATATCGACAGCACGAAGAAATCAGTTACCGATGCAAACGCGAAAGCCGTGCACCAGTGGTTGATCAACACCAAAACGGTTCGCGCCGCTGGCATCGACACAGATCCAGTTGCTTGTAAAGCCGCGACTTTGACCAGCACGACAACAGCCGCTGACGCCGTTGCCTCTACCGGTTGCTTTGGCGCCTTGGCGACTGCTGGCAATCCATTTGAGAGCTTCAAGAACGCATACAGCACAACCCGCACCGGAGCGGATGCCATTCGCGCGGTCGCCGATAACTCGACCGCCGTTACTGACGGCACGACAGATTGCACAGATCTGGATTCCAGCGCGGAGAATGGTGACATTCTTATTCGTGTAAGTGGCGCTGGCGCCAATCACATTGACGTTTACATCTGCGCCAAAGAAGGCGACGACGATGGCAAACTGACCAAACGCGATACAACGATTAAAAACTTCTAATCGTTTCTCCGTTGAGATTTGAAAGAGCGCTGTGCATACCACAGCGCTCTTTTTTTGGGAAAACCTAGATGACCTATCCGCCATGGCTTAAAATTCTAACGGTTTTTGGGTGCCTCCTCGTCGGATTCAACTTTCATGTGCCCGATTTTGGCGGCACATATGTGTCGCGTAATATTTTGGCATGGCTCGGCATGGGCATCGCAATTCCAGCTCTATTCTGGGGTCCCCTATGGGGGACGGACGGCCAACCCGGGCAGATGCGCTGGTCCCGCGTCTGGTTGGCAGGCCTGTTTATTCCCGTGGCGGGCGCCTTTATGCTTGTCGC
>Ga0233444_10004337_pt1 | contig 13590 bp, 13 predicted proteins | sample SI_124_October20_6_FD_182792 | JGI IMG/M metagenome (GOLD analysis project Ga0233444, IMG submission 182792) | Seawater microbial communities from Saanich Inlet, British Columbia, Canada - SI_124_October2016_10_MG | ecosystem: Environmental > Aquatic > Marine > Inlet | place: Canada: British...
TTCAAGAGGTTATGATTAAAGTATGGCAAAAGGCTGGTGGTTATAACCCGCAAAAAGCCTCGGCTACTACTTGGATTTATACAGTTGCTCGTAACTGTAGAATCGATATGTTGCGGCGTAAATGTAATACCCAGCATTTACCTCTTGAAAATGAAGATTTCTGGCATGAGCCAGATGAAGAAACGCCAGTATCTCTGTTGCGTCAAAAGAGAACCGAGGAGCACGTTAAGCAAAGCCTTGGTCAACTCCCTCGTGAGCAAGATGAAATCTTAAGAAAAGTTTACTTAGAAGGTAAATCTCATGCAGAAGCATCGCAAGAACTCGATTTACCCTTGGGAACCGTTAAATCCAGAGTTAGACTAGGTTTGCAAAAATTGCAAATTTTGGTCGCTCCAGAATTCAGAGAAGAACTAGTTAATGACTAAAGCTTTAAATCATCACCCTACTCCAGAAATGTTAGTTGAATTTTCTGCCGGCACATTGGACACAGCAACGTCGATTTGCGTTGCTTCACATTTACACTTTTGTAAGTGTTGCAGAGACGAAGTTGCTCGTCTCAATCAAGTTGGTTCGCAGCTTATGGCAATTTCATCCCCAGAAACTATCGATGACGCCTTATTTGACAAAGTGATGGCTAAAATCGATGAGCCTCAGCCTAAAGCAGATGTCATTCCTGTTGAAAAAACTGGCATCAGTGGTTTTCCTGTGCACGTCAACAAATTAATTAATAGCGCTACCAAGACTCCTGTTTGGAAACGTCTTTCTAGTTCGATGCAAGAAGCGAAATTATTTACTGGTCAGAGTAAGTTTGAGGTTGCTCTGCACAAGATCTGTGCAGGAGGCGTTACACCTAAGCATGATCATCGCGGTATGGAATATACCGTAGTTCTTAAAGGTAGCTTTTCTGATGAAAGTTCTGTGTACAGCGAAGGCGATTTTATTATTAGAAAGCCTGGCGATGTCCATCAGCCTATGGGTGCAAAAAATGGTGAATGTATTTGTCTTTCAGCGCAAGAAGCACCCATTAGATTAACCAGCTTATTTGGCTTTTTCTTAAACCCTTGGTTAAGAGTTAACCCGTCCTAATTGGACTCCCCTTTTGCATCATAAGACTTTGACCGCGTTTATCGCGGTCTTTTTTTATCTAACTAATACACCCTGCTCAGCCATAAACTGTTTTGCCTCGGGAATGCTGTATTCGCCAAAATGAAAAATGCTAGCGGCTAATACTGCGTCCGCTCCGCCTTTTTGAACACCATCTACCAAATGCTGCAAGTTTCCTACGCCGCCAGAGGCTATAACCGGTACGGCTATTGCGTCACTAATTCTTGAGGTAAGCTCAAGGTCAAAGCCGTTTTTTGTTCCATCGCGATCCATGCTGGTCAGTAGGATTTCTCCTGCGCCGTAATTCGCCATTTTTATGGCCCAATCTATGGCGCAAATTCCGGTAGCGTTTCGCCCGCCATGGGTAAAGATTTCCCATCTGGGATTGTCTGAATGGTCGGTTTGTTTGGCGTCAATTGCTACTACAATGCATTGCGAGCCAAATTTATCTGCAGCCGACTTAACAAATTCTGGGTTTTTGATCGCCGCAGAGTTAATTGCCACCTTGTCTGCACCTGCGTTTAGCAGGTTGCGAATATCTGATAGCTCACGCACGCCACCGCCAACGGTTAAAGGAATAAACACTTCACCTGCCATGCGCTCTACCGTGTGTAATGTGGTATCTCTATCTTCGTGACTAGCAGTGATATCAAGAAAGGTAATTTCATCAGCACCCTGCTCATTATATCGTCGCGCCACTTCGACCGGATCGCCGGCGTCGCGTATATCAACAAATTGTACACCTTTAACCACTCGCCCTTTGTCGACATCTAGACAGGGTATTAGTCGCTTTGCTAAGCCTTTTGACATACTTGATCTCACTCGTTGTTATCGCTAAATAAATGACCTAGCTTGCCTGCTTTGGTAGCCAAATATTTTACATTGTGGGGGTTGCTATCTGCTTGATGGGGAATTCTTGCAATCACATCAAAACCTAATTCTTTTAAGGCTTTCATCTTGCGCGGGTTATTGGTCATCAACTGTATTTTTTTTGCACCTAGATGTTGCAACATTGGCGCACAGATTGAATAGTCACGCATATCTGCACCAAAACCTAAACGCTCGTTGGCCTCGACTGTGTCTGCCCCTTGATCTTGCAAATTGTAGGCACGTATTTTATTGACCAGACCTATTCCTCGACCCTCTTGCCGAAGATATAAAATTGCTCCACGACCTAACTCAGCTATGCTTCTCAAGGCTTCTTGTAATTGCTCACCACAGTCACAACGCAGACTACCCAATGCATCACCGGTGAGGCATTCTGAGTGAATTCTCACGGCTAGTGGCTCGTCGATTGAACAGTCACCTATTGTGATAGCAATATGCTCTTTGCCTTTGAATGGATCTTCAAAACCATGAATATCAAAAGTGCCCCATTGGGTGGGCAGGGTCGAAGATTCAATAAAACGTAGAACCAATTTAAGCTCCAAAATTAATATTTAGGCCAGATATTGTAACCAATGGCAGAGGTTTATTCAGTTTTTTCAGTCACTGGATAGTTTAGCTTTGATAAATGCCATACGCGCAGTCATTGAGTCCTTTATATCGTAGACAATACGATAACAACAGGGCACTAAAATTAGCGTCATTGTGGTTGCAAAGACAATGCCAAAACTAAGTGAGATTGCCATTGGAATAACAAATTGAGCCTGCATACTGGTTTCGAAAAGCATCGGTAGCAAGCCCACGAAAGTGGTTAGCGTCGTTAATACAATAGCGCGAAATCTCTGCTGACCGGCAAACATCAATGAATCGTCTATGCTCATACCATCGGAACGACGCCGATTAGCAAACTCAACCAGAATAAGGCTGTCATTAACCACAACTCCTGCCAAGGCAACAAGCCCTAGTATCGATAGCATATTGAGCGATATATCAAACAATATATGGCCCACTACCGCACCAATAAACCCGAAGGGTATCACTGACATAATCACCAATGGCTGAACATAGGATCTTAGAGGGACTGCCAGTAAACCATAGATTAAAAATAGCGCAGCGGCAAAGCCAATTAATGTGCGCATCATTAGGGTGTTTTCTTCTTTAGTTGAGCCGCCTAAATCAAACTCGACATCAGGGTACTGCTGTAATAAATTTGGAATATAATTATCGGTGATATCTGAGATTACTATGCCGGTTTGAATTTTAGTGGGATCCACATCTGCAGTAACATTAACGGTGCGCTTTCTATCGGTTCTGGAAATACTAGACAAACCTTCGCCCAACTTAATATCAGCTACCTGACCGATACGAATTGCTTGACCTGTTTTGCTTCTAATCATTAGGTTCTCAAGATTAGCCACCGAACCACGCTCCTCTGAGGGGTAGCGAACCATAACTTTAACTCGATCAACACCCCGCTGGATGCGCTGAACTTCTTCACCAAAGAATGCCTGTCTTACCTGTCTTCCCACATCAGCTAGACTTATACCTAGCTGACTCGCGTAGGGTTTAAGACTAATTTGAATTTCTTGCCCGCCCGTGCCCTGAGAGTTATAAATATCAAAAACACCATTATATTGGGCTAGTTTGTTTTGCAGCTGATTGCTCGCAAGTGCTAACTGTTCGGAGTCACTGCCACTAAGCTGCAGATTAATTTTTGCGCCACCACCGGCATTGGTACTAGCAAAGTATCGCTGTTTTCTTACATTGGGCAGCTCACCCACCTGTTGCCGCCAGAGTCGCTCAAATTCCAAAGATGAAATCTGCCTGTGTTCAGATGGTACCAGTGACACAATAAAGGTACCGCTTGTATCCGAGCCGGCATAAAACAACAGATGCTTAACCAGACCTTTATCCTTAGGGTTCTGCTTGCGGTAATTTTCATCCACTAAGTACGCAGCTTCTTCGATTGCAATCAGTATATCGGCCATATCTTGCGCCGAAGTTCCATCATAGACTATAACTTCAGCACGCACGGTATCACTGGGAACATTGGGGAAAAATTCAAATCTAGCAATACCACTATTCACCGCCCCAGCTGCAATAATTAAAAGCCCCAAAAAGAAGGATACTGTTAGATATCTTTGCTTTATGCAGTAGGCGAGAAAGGGTTGGTATTTATTGGCGACAAATGATTTTAAATTTTTATCAATATTTGCCTGCCATTGACCAATAAATTTAAGCCGCGACCTTGGTTTAGCGCCAATTTTTAGACCGACTAGGTGCGCCGGCAGTATCAGCTTGGACTCAATTAATGAAAATACTAAGCAGAGTATAACCACTACAGCGATAGCTTCTTGAAAACCTGCCACCACACCACCAATAAATAACATTGGCGCAAAGGCAGCCATAGTGGTTAATACACCAATTGTTGAGGGGATAGCCACCTTTTGCGCGCCAGCGATGACATGCTCTATTGAGGCTCTAAAAACGCTTTCGTCACCCCCTGAGCTGGCTTTTTCTGCCTGTTGTTGCGCCTCGGTATATATACTCTCACCGATAACAATAGCGTCATCCACCACGATCCCCAGTACCATAATAAAGGCAAACAGGCTTAAAACATTGACGGTTACCGGATAGGGATTAACCGGCATAAGCCAGAATGCGCCTAGGAAACTAACGGGAATACCGAGCAATACCCAAAACCCAACCTGAATATTTAGAAACAGTGTCAGTACAACTGCCACCAATATTCCACCCATAGCCAGATTGGATAACATCATATCCAGTCGGCCGCGAAGGTGGAATGACAAGGGTTCGAATTGCTCTATGGTTAGCCCCTCAACTAGGGATTCAGACTTTTCTTCAATATAAGCTTTAACCGCTTCGTCTATCGCCAGTAAATTTTGATTTTCTAGGGAAAAAATCCCGAGAGTAATAGCTGACTCTTTATCAAAATGCACAAAGGTGCTGGACTCTCTAAAAGAATCTTTTACCACGGCTACATCCGATACTAGTAATTGAGAGCCATCAGAATTACTGCGCAAAACTATATTTTCAAACTCTTCACCTGTATAAGCTTTGCCTTCAGTTCGAACCAGAATATTGCCGTTTGAGGAGCGAATCATTCCCGCAGGCATATCCAGTGATGATTCGCGCAACACATGGGCTACTTCACCCAATGTCATATTTAGCTCTCTAAGACGATCTTCTTTAACCTCAATAGCAATTTCGTAGTCATCAACGCCCCACAAGATTACTTTTTTTACTTCGGGTAGTTCTAGTAATTCATCTCTAATTTGCTGGCCCAGAGTCTTTCGTTGATATTCGTCAAGGGGGCCAGACACAGCTACCCCAGATACCCAGCCCATATTTTCAAATTTACTGACACTGGGTTTTTCTAAGCCTTCAGGGAAATTTAAGATGCCACTAATACGGTCTTCAACTCTAGCCAGCATTTCGTTGATATCTTGACTGGGCTCAATATCCAATTCTATTCTGGCATTATCACGATTCGCGGTAGAACGTATTTCTTTTACCCCACTAAGGCCCTGCAACGCTGACTCTATGGGCAAAACAACACCCTTCTCTACTTCGACAGGGGCGGCACCGGGGTAAATTGCCGTTACCTGAATAGAATTTCTATCTGTTCTTGGGAACATATCTTTACTGATGGTAACTGCTGAAATTGCCCCTGCCACTATAATAAAAAGCATCAATAGATTTGCCGCAACGGGATTTTTGGCAAACCAACCAATTAACCCATAGGATTGGGGGTTATTCATGGTAAATTCACCGCATCTTCAAACTTAAAGGCCTTGAGCTTCATCCCGTTGACCATAATTCCCATACCGCTAGTGACAACTTCAACCTGCCCTTCTAGCCCAGTATGAATATAGTAATTAGCCTGATCTTCAAAGGTATAATCAACCTTGAGTAATTGTAATCGCTGATCGCTATCGACGGTCGCAACTTGTTTGTTGGATCGCAGTGCATGACGGGGTAAAGAATAGACGTTATCAATTACTTTACCTGCCACCAGAGCCTCGACAAAATTGCCGATAAGTAGTCGCGGACGATTGGCAACGCCTTGCATATTGTAAGGATCAGCAACCTGAGCCACTAGATACTGGACTCTGCTACTTTGCTCAATGGTACCCTCAGAACGAACCAATACTGCTTCCCAGGTCATTACTTCGCCATTAACAGTGCTATTTAGCTGAACCTTATTGTTATTGAATATCGACTGTTCAGCTGAGGATGTATTCCAACCCAACTTTGACAAATCTTTGCCTGTCATAGGTAAGCGTATTTCAGCGAAGTCGATTGCAAAAGTTTCGCCTAATCTTGAACCTATGGTGACGTACTGACCCACGTCAACCATGGTGGCGGAGATCATGCCTGCATAGGGCGCACGAATAACCGTTCTTTGTAATTTGAGTTCAGCCTGCTTAACTTCAGCCTCGGCCTGCAATAGACGCGACTGTGCTTCAGCAAGAAATGGTGTGCGCAGTGCCAATACCGGCGCTTCATTCAAAGGTCGACCGGTCATTTCCCATTCTTTTTTAGCCTGCGAGGAACGAGCTTGCTCTGAAAGAAGCTGAGCTTTTGCACTCTGCAATTGAGCGTCAGCTCTCTGTTTGGCGACCTGATAGTCTGCTGGGTCCAACTTAATTAATACGTCACCCTTGGCAAAGGCTCCACCCACTTCAAATTGCGGCGCTAACGCCATTACTATGCCGGAAACCTCTGAAACCAACATAGTTCTGGTTAGCGGCTGCACAGTCCCCTGAGACTTAACCTTTAACTGAACTTGCGACTTTTCCAGTACAACGGTTTTTACCGCAATCTCACGATTGGGGGACTCCAATTCAAGAGAATCGGGTTTTGTCAGACTCATCATTGCAGCAATCACTAAGGCGGCAATAATAACAATTAAGGGAAGTAGTTTTGTTTTCAATTATTTGCCCTCTATGGCAATTGATTTTATTGTTTAGGCGCTAAATTATTACGTTGCTGTACTATAAATAGCCCAAGTAGCTAATATAACCAGCTATACAGGCAGCAAACAGTCCTGCCACTATATCGTCTAGCATTATGCCCACACCACCATGCATTTTTTTGTCTAACCAACCAATAGGCCATGGTTTTACAATATCGAAAAAGCGAAATAGGACAAAACCGCAAACAACTGAGGCTAATGTAGGCGATAAAAAAGCCATAGCAATCCATAGACCGACAAATTCGTCCCAAACAATACCGGCATGATCATGAACGCCAAGTTGATTCGCGGCTCTACCGCAGATATAGAAACCCAATAGAGTGGCTACTAAAACAACCAAACCATAGAGCGCTATAGGCAACTGACACAGAAGAAGCCATAGAGGAATTGCCGCTAAGCTCCCCATGGTGCCAGGCGCTTTTGGCGATAGCCCGCTGCCAAAGCCGAAAGCTAGCATTAGCGTTGGTGAGCGTAATAACTCAACAAACCTAGGGTTTTTATGTGAAATGTGTGTACCCTCCCGCTGTGATAGATGATACTTGATTATCTATCTCTAAATAGTTCTGATTATGGTCTAATGCGGCCATCCTGCCAATTGCTGTTACATCAAAGTTTTTTGAACGAACCCAGTGTTCAAAATTTCCCTGAACAATGGCTGGCACTGTAAAACACAGCTGATAATCGTCACCACCGGTTAGGGCCCATTGTTTACTGTGCTCCGAATAAGCTTGCTTTATATCTGAGTGGATAGGAATTAACTGGCTTTTAATCGATGCCGAAACAGCACTGGCTTTACATAGATGATTAAGGTCAGCTACTAAGCCATCAGAAATATCGATACAGGCACTGGCATAATTAACTAGCCCAAGACCCAATTCAATCTGGGGCTGAGGCTGATAGAATCGTTCTGTCAGGCGATTATTTTGTGCTAAATCTCGATGTTGTAACTGGTAAAGTGCCGCCGCACCATCACCCAGAGTGCCGCTGACATAGATAATATCATCCGGCTTAGCACCGTTGCGGCATAAACCACAACCTACGGCAGTTTCACCAAGTACGGTAATGCTGATACTGAGTGGCCCTGCTGTGGTATCACCCCCAATAAGACTAACATTATTTTGCTTTGCTACCCTTGCCAATCCCTGACTAAACCCCTGTAGCCACTCTGAACAAGCCAGTTCTTTAGGCATGGTAAGGGCTAGGGTAAACCATTTTGGAGTGGCGCCCATAGCTGCCATATCACTGAGGTTTACGCAGAGTGCACGAGTGGCTATTTGTTCAGCTGTTGCATCATTGGGGAAGTGTACCGAGGCAACGAGGGTATCTGTAGCAACAGCAATCTGTTTATCTGCCTTAATATCGATAATTGCCGCATCATCGCCAATTCCAACAGCAACATCCTGTTGGCCTGTTAACTCTTTAAAGTAATTAGAAATAAGCGAGAATTCGTCGATTGGTTGATTCATACTTGAATACTGTATTTATCCTTTATTAGCGGCAATTTCCACAGCGCGGGCCTGAACTGCTACTCGATCGAGAACACCATTAATAAACTTGTAGGCATCCGTTGGACCAAAGGTTTTAGCTAGGTTAACCCCTTCGTTAATGGCTACCTTGTAAGGCACCTCAATACTAAATAATAACTCATAGGTGGAAATTCTCAATACAGCGCGCGAGACAGGGTCTAACTGATCTTGCTCACGGTCTAAATATGGCTGGTACGCCTCATCAACCTTAGCTAGATTTTTTGGCACTTCATAGAGCAATGTTTTGAAAAGATCCTTATCTATTTTGCTCATATCATTTTCAATATTGAAATTAACTTCAATCGTTTGCAGGTCAATGCCACCTAAATCCCACGAGTAGAGTGCTTGTAGTGATAGCTTACGTGCCTTTTGTTTAGCTTTGGTTTTGGACATTTACTTAGCCACCTGCATATTTTTAAACAACTCAAGCATTTCGAGAACAGTCAATGCAGCCTCTTCGCCTTTATTTTCGTTATTATCACCCGCACGATCCATAGCCTGCTGAAGGTTATCGGTGGTTAATAAACCAAAAGCCACTGGAATATCCTGATTGAGGCTGACCTCACCAATGCCTCTAGTAGTCTCTGCACACACATAATCAAAATGCGGTGTATCACCACGAATAACACAGCCCAGCGTAATAACCGCCTCGAAACGACCTGTTTTTGCCGCACGCTGCGCCGCTAGTGGCAATTCAAAAGCACCAGGTACGTAAAAATCTTCGACCGCTTGTACATTGTGACGGGCTAATGCACGCAGTGCGCCATCACGCAGGCCATCGGTGACCTGAGAGTTCCAACGTGCAGTGATTACCGCGATCCGTGCACCCTGCACGGAAAAATTACCTTCTTGAGGTCTAAATTCACCCATTTTTAAGTCCCTTTGCTCTCTTGATAATCAACGTATTCCACAACTTCTAGATCAAAACCAGAAATACCACTAAATTTGAATGGCGCACTTAATAGGCGCATTTTACTAATCCCCAAATCCATTAGAATTTGCGATCCAGTCCCTACTTGAAAGTAAACCACTTCGCCTGCAGGTGGTGTTTTCTCTGAACTAATATTGAGCATCTGATCAATATTTCGATCCATATCCTCTGCAGTTTCTGGATAAACAAGCAATACCAATACACCACGCCCCTCTTTGGCAATCGCCTCTAGTGCGGTATGGGTAGACCATGACTGGAACCCCTCTCTTGGCTCAATCGCTAATAAATCCCGAGCCGAGCGATTAATATGTACGCGCACCAAGGGAGCATCGCCCTTACTAACATCACCCATAACCAGTGCAAAATGCTTCTCATCTCGCGCATGGTCTAGGTATGTCTTAAGGGTAAATTCCCCATAGTGGGTATTAACTGTTCGTTCACTAACGCATTGAGTGGTTTTTTCTGTTACCAATCGGTAGTGAATTAGATCAGCAATAGTGCCGATTTTAAGATCATGTTTTTTGGCAAAATGCTCTAGGTCATCACGCCGTGCCATAGTACCGTCTTCATTCATGATTTCGACAATCACCGCGGCAGATTCAAAACCCGCTAACCGTGCAAGGTCACAACCTGCTTCCGTATGCCCTGCGCGACTTAAGACACCGCCGGGCTGTGCTTTTAGCGGAAAGATATGTCCTGGCTGAACGATATCCTCTGGACGAGCATTACTGGCTACTGCCGCCTGAACTGTACGTGCTCGGTCTGCCGCGGATATACCTGTGGTCACACCCTCAGCCGCTTCAATTGACAGGGTAAATGGCGTAGCATGACTTGAACTATTACTATCACTTGCAACCATCAAACCTAGATTAAGTTGCTGACAGCGTTCTTCACTCAACGGCAAACAAATTAGTCCGCGAGCATAGGTGGCCATAAAATTAATATCTTCAGGCCTGACCATGGGTGCGGCCATCACTAAATCGCCTTCATTTTCACGGTCTTCGTCATCCATCAAAATAACCATTTTTCCCTGACGGATATCTTCGATTAACTCTTCCACTGTATTTAATTTCATTATCTAATATCTATCCTATCGTTAGCTAGCTTGATCTGTAGAGGTTAAACGCTCGAGGTATCTGGCGATCAAATCGACCTCTAGGTTAACCTTACTACCCACCTGATAATCGCTGATTACCGTGTGAATCATGGTATGTGGAACGATATTTAACTCAAATTCTGACCCATTAACAGCATTCACCGTTAAGCTGGTGCCGTCGACAGTAATCGAGCCTTTTTGCGCAATATATTTGGCTAGATTGGCCGGAGCTTTAATAGTGAAACGCCATGAACGGGCATCTTCATGTAGCGACACAACCTCACCAATACCATCCACATGGCCAGAGACTATATGCCCACCAAATCGATCGCTGGCCTGCATCGCTTTTTCCAAGTTAATTCTAGTATCTACCTGCCAGTGCTCTATGGTGGTTAAGCTGAGAGTCTCAACGGAGACATCCGCAATAAACCCCTGATCAATTAGCTCAACTGCGGTTAGGCAAACGCCATTACAGGCTATGCTGTCACCTAATTGAACATCATCAAAACCCAGCTCAGGGGCATGAATAGAAATTCGAACATCACCTTGGCGATGCTCTAACTCAGCGATTTTACCTATAGCGCTAATAATTCCTGTAAACATAATCGTTACCTAGCTTTATACTTAATAATCTTTATCGGGTTGCATTGTTATCTTTATATCTTCACCCACCATACGCATATCTTTAACCGAAAGTGCTAAATGAGCATCGATAGTTTCAATGGGTAAATCAAACATTGGCCTTGCCTGACTGCCGAATAATTTAGGTGCCCAATAGCAAACTAATTCATCGAGCAAGCCCTCGGCAACAAATGCACCAGCAAGTCCGGCACCAGCTTCAACCATAACTTGGTTGCATTCACGCTGTGCCAGAACCTTAAGCAGTGCCCGAAGGTCTATATGCTCCCCTTGGGCGGGCAGAAAAATTACTTCAGCCCCAGCTTCAACAAGTACCTTGGATTTCTCTCTCTGTTGAGGCTCATCCAAGGTCGCAATTAAACACAGGCCCGGTGCTTGCAAGAGTCTTGCCTCAGCAGACATTTTCATCTGCGCATCAACCACGACACGAATTGGCTGCTGTAGCGCATCCTCCACACCAAGCTGTTCCTTGGTTATACGTAAAGTTAGGGATGGATTATCCATCTCCTGGGTGCCTATGCCCGTGACAACGGCACAGCTGGCAGCTCTTAAGCGCTGTACATCAAGACGTGCCGCCGGCGTTGTAATCCACTGACTTTGCCCACTGGCCATAGCAGTGCGGCCATCTAAACTCGCGGCCATTTTAACCAGCACCCAGGGCGAACCCTCAGTAAAGCGCTTGAAAAAGCCCTTATTTAATTCTCTTGCCTGAGCCTCCATAAGCCCTAGCTGTACCTCAATTCCCGCATCTTTAAGCTGTTGTATACCCGAGCCGGATACTTTTGGATTTGGATCTTCGCAAGCTACAACCACACGAGATACATCGGCTTTGATTATCGCCTCAACACAGGGGCCAGTTTTACCCTGATGACTACAGGGTTCTAATGTCACATACAGCGTGCTACCAGCGGCTTCAACTGCCATCTGTAATGCTTCAACTTCTGCATGATTGCCGCCCGCAGGACGCGTAAATCCTTCACCAATAACAATATTATTAGCCACCACAACACAGCCAACCGCTGGATTGGGCGCAGTGGTATAGCGTGCCTTAGCTGCTAGCTTTAGGGCTCGCCCCATCATGCTGTGATCTTGAACTGAGAATGTCATATCTAGTCAGTCGAACCGCTATTATCGTCATTAAGCCGATTGAGTTCGGCTTGGAATTCACTGATATCTTGGAAACTGCGATATACCGAGGCAAATCTAACGTAGGCTACTGCATCGAGCTCCCTGAGTTGACGCATCACTTCCTCACCAATGATTTGTGAGGGTATTTCACGTTCGCCGGTTACCTGAAGAAAGTGTTTTATTTCTGAGATAGCTACTTCAATTTGCTCAATCGATACCGGTCGCTTTTCTAATGCCCGCTGAAGTCCAGCTCGCAATTTATCTTCGTCAAAGGATTGTCGGGTACCATCAGTTTTAACAACCCGTGGCATAACCAGTTCTGCTAATTCATAAGTGGTAAAACGTTCACCACAGGCGCCGCACTCTCTGCGCCTACGCACCTGACCACCATTGGCCACCAAACGCGAATCTATAACTTTTGTGTCGTCAGCATTACAAAATGGACAAAACATAGCGATACACCTTTAATTGATCGACCATTCTAACACAACATACACTCTGGGTTGAGTGTATTGCAGTAGGACCTTGACCTAGGGTTAAGTGTAGTAGTTTTTGATTTTAATCTCAGCGATAAAAAAGCCCCATCTAATGGGGCTTTTTGTGTCTGCTATTTCCGATTTATTTGTACACTGGGAAACGCTGACAAATATCTAATACCTTGGCCTTCACTTCAGCAATAATTTGCTCTGAATTACCCTGCTCTAGACCATCTAAAATATCGCACATCCAATGGGTTAATTGAACTGTTTCATCAATTCCAAAGCCCCGAGTAGTGATTGCTGGGGTACCCACTCTTAAGCCAGAGGTAACGAAAGGTGAACGAGGATCGTTAGGAACGGCATTTTTATTCACTGTGATAAAGGCCTCGCCCATCGCGCGGTCAGCATCTGTACCTGTATATTCCTTGCCGATTAGGTCAACCAACATTAGATGGTTTTCCGTACCATTCGAAACAACCTTGATACCGCGTTCAATAAAGGTTTTTGCCATTGCTTTAGCGTTGGCAACCACCTGCTTTTGATATGCAACGAACTCATCGCTAGCAGCTTCTTTAAAGGCGATCGCTTTGGCCGCAACCACATGACATAGGGGGCCGCCCTGACTGCCAGGGAACACAGCTGAATTGACCTTTTTGGCAATAGCTTCATCATTGGTCAGAACAAAACCACCACGGGGTCCACGCAATGTTTTGTGCGTGGTAGAGGTAACAACATGTGCATGCGGGATCGGACTTGGGTAAACGCCTGCGGCAACTAGACCTGAAACATGGGCCATATCAACC
>Ga0233444_10004348_pt1 | contig 13570 bp, 15 predicted proteins | sample SI_124_October20_6_FD_182792 | JGI IMG/M metagenome (GOLD analysis project Ga0233444, IMG submission 182792) | Seawater microbial communities from Saanich Inlet, British Columbia, Canada - SI_124_October2016_10_MG | ecosystem: Environmental > Aquatic > Marine > Inlet | place: Canada: British...
CAAACATTGGTGCCGAGAGGGACAGTATTAGCGAGGCTCTATCGTATCAAGCATAAGTTACAAGACTATGCCGAACGTAATGACATTGTGGAGACAAGTCATGAATAAGCAACCTTTATCGCAAGCAACAAGAGAGCATTATAGTAGAGAAGGTTTAAGTGATAAAAAGCTAGAACAGTATGAAAAAATGTTGCAAGCGGCTGAGAACAAAACGGTGGCCTCACAATCTAAAAAATATAGCGTGATGTCAGCAGTTGCTTCAATTTTGGTTTTGTTAGTAGTGGCGGTACAATTTTATCCAACACAGAACAACATCGCATTTGAAATCGCTCAGGAAGTGGCAAAAAACCATATAAAAATGAAGCCACTAGAAGTTGAAACTGATCAATTGTCTGATCTTAAACAATACTTCACTCAGCTTGATTTTGCATTAATAGATCCAGGAATGATGGCAGATAAAACAATGCATGGGGCACGATATTGCTCCATTAAAGGTGTCACTGCCGCACAACTCAGATACACAGAAACCGATTCAACAAACAGAATTACTATCTATGAAGTTGAATATAAGCCAGAAATATTTGGGAAAGTATCCAATTTAGATGAGGGCATGGCCCCAGAAGAAATTGAGCTAAAAGGCCTTCTAGTTAAGATATGGGTAGAAAAAGGGCTGTTATTGGTCTCAGCACAGGAAGAGATGCGGACAGAATAACCTGACATTAGTATTAACATGTAGGTGAGTTTAAATAATTACTAGGAACCGTTGATAAAAGAGTCAATTGCTTGGCTTAAGTATTATCTCTAATTTGACTACGGCGGTGCGTCGGCCAGTGGCTCTTTTCAAAACCATGCTGTTCAAATTTGTCGACTAAAATGTTATGTAAAGCTAAAACGTCGTCAGCAGTGACGCCTTGTACATGCGTGTTTTCTAGTGCAAGTTCATTTAATTTTGACATAGAAAGTACTGAACGCTCGGCCTCAGAATCTGCTTCAATCTGATGGTGCATGGCCTGACTAACATCATGGGAAACGGCATCGATACGTCCAATAATAGCGTGAATAAGCTCTAACTGTTGGCGTGAATGGTCCGTTTTTTCAACGGTTTCTTCAGTTTTCTTGATGCTCACATTCATCGCGCTAACAACACGGTTAGTACCTGACTGTAAGTCTTGTATCATTTGGCCAACTTCACTGGCTGAAGAGCGTGTTTGTTCAGCCAGTGTACGGACTTCATCGGCAACAACTGCAAACCCTCGACCATGCTCTCCAGCACGCGCGCCTCGATAGCGGCATTTAAAGCTAAGAGATTGATTTGCTCTGCAATACCTTGAATCACTTCCAAAATAGAGTGGATATTATCGCTACCTTCTTTCAATGTCGTCATTTCAGAAGAGGCATTGGCAATATCATCCGTTAGGCTATTAAGACTATCTACAGTTTCTGCCATGGCCTGTTCAGCTATGTTGGTCGCGTTATTACCATCCGTTGTGATTTGGGACATTTCCTCAACTTGTGAAGATAAAGATTGGGTCGTCTGTTTAATTTGAGAAATGGATTGTTCTAATATCTGGCCATGACTATTCTGTTGACTCGCTTTTTGAGCGATAGAGTCATAAGTAATACGTAACTCTTCGGACATGGGGGCTAAACGCGCCACTGAATCGGCTAGATCATCAAAGGCCTTTTCATTTTGATCAATCAATTTATTGATCGGTTTATCAAGAGGCTGGCTGAGAGAATCAGTATGTTTAAGCTGTTTAAAAGGGGTTTGGAGGTTCTTGTGTAAATCGCTTGCTAATTGATTAAGCGGTTTCAAAAAAAGTCGGTATACAACGAGGGCCATCAGCGCCAAAAGTAACAGATCCTCCCCGAACCGCCAGCCTGAAGAAGCGGACAACAATGAGGATAATAGTAACTCTGACACAATGCTCACGACGATGAGCGATAAAACTAATAATCCGAACCTTTTTTGAATATCCATTCAATTCCAACTTTAGAGTTAATGGGGGCATGCATTGCCCAGATAGCCATACTATACGAGGTTATCGGCATAGGAGAGAGAAAATAGAGTAGAAATGTGTCTTGTGTCAGAATTTAATTAATGGCATCACCAACCGGTAGAATTAGCCCTTTTATTAGTGTTATTTGGTAAAGTAATGGCTATCTATATTAACTAAGTCACGGAAACTCAGCATGAAAAAATATCTAGCGTCATTGGCCTTATTAGTAGCCTTGTTTTCTGGTTTAATCATGGCACAAGACAAGCAAGAACTTTCTGCGTTAGAGGCGCATGAATCGCTATATCATGCAAAATGGACATCATTGGTGTCAGAGTTAGAAGTAAGAACAGATTTATCCTTCGTACAAAAATTGGTCATGTATGAGGAAGAAGTTAATAAGCTAAAAGAACAGTATAAAGAACAGCGTGTCGCGGAATATAATGACGATGAAGTCACTGTAACTGCTGAGCATCAATGTAAAGGCAGACCAGCAGGGAGTACGAGGAACTGTGGTTATCGTTGTGTTGAACGGCCTAATGAAGATATGTACACCACTGCTGAATGGACAATGTTCACGGGTGATTACATGAAAGAAGTTGTTAATGAAGAAAAAGCCTGCTTTAAGTTAGAAGCCAGTGGCAATGTGAGTAAGCAGGGCAGTGTCACCGCTGTTTTCAAATACAGAAAAAACTATATTGTTTACAGAACGTCTGATGATGCCGATGCATTATTCGACAGCTTCTTAATAGAATAAGGCAAGTTGCCAAAATAGACCCATCGGATAATCCGATTAACCCTAGCGATTATTCCCGTTATATCGTTTAAATTTTTGTATTAAAATCGTAAGGCTAAAGATAAAGGTTATTTTTAGGTTCAAATAAGACGCTTCTATATAAGACATACATTATAAGGAATAAGAAAATGGCATTACGAATCGGCGATACAGCACCTAATTTCACCATTGCAACCACGAAGGGTGAAATCAACTTTCATGATTGGGCAAAAGGCAAATGGGTTTTCTTCTTTAGTCACCCTGCGGATTACACCCCTGTTTGTACGACAGAAATGGGAAGAACAGCCCAATTAGCACCAGAGTTCGAAGCACGTAATTGTGCACCACTTGGCCTATCGACAGACACAGTTGAAGAGCATTTGGGTTGGATAAAAGATGTAAACGCAACACAAAACACATCACTTGAATTTCCTATTGTGGCTGATGCGGATAGAAGAATTGCTGAGTTATACGGCATGATCCATCCATCAGAAAGCAGCACAGCAGCAGTACGCTCAATCTTCATTATCGATCCAGAACAAAAAATTCGTCTAACGATGACATACCCAATGGCAGTAGGCCGTAATTTCGATGAGATTTTACGTGTCATTGATGCGCTTCAAATAGGTGATGCCAATGGCATTGCAACGCCTGTTAACTGGCAGCCGGGTGATAAAGTTATTATCCCACCAACAGTGAGTAATGAAGATGCGTCAGCTAAATTCCCACAAGGTTTTGATCAAATCTTGCCATACTTACGCTACGTAGACGTATCTAAATAACAAAATAGTAGTAGAAGAAAAGGGCTAAATACCAGCGGGTATTTGGCCCTTTTTATCATGCAAAGCACAGTAAAATGATCGTAAATCAATGGGATAGATCATTAACCTCGATCAATTTATGGTCTTAAGGCTTCTGGGTTGCTTGGGTATTTTGTTGCTCTAACAAAAGGTGTAGTCTGTCCAACTTCACATTGACCTCAGAAAGTTCAGCCTTAATCGAATGCACTTCTTCAGCCTCGGTATCATCGCGTTCTTGATCATACTGATTTTGCTCACGCTGCATGGCATCGAGCACGACACCGATCATCATATTCAGAAACACAAAAGCCGTTAAGAAAATAAACGTTAAATAGAATATCCAACTTAAGGGGTAGAACTCCATCGTTTCGTACATTACATCGGTCCAATCTTCAAAGGTCGACACACGAAATAAGGTCAACATCGCAATCGAAATATTGCCCCATAACTTAGGGTTAATCGTATCAAACATAAAGCTGCCAATCGCAGCATAAATGTAAAAAATAATGAACATCAATAAGGCGATATAGCCCATACGCGGCAGTGCTTTGAGTAAGGAGTTAATCAGCACGCGTAGTTCAGGAATCATCGAGATTAAGCGTAGTACTCGGAAGATGCGTAATAGCCGAGCTAACAACACCGTGTCACTGCCATCAACAGGCAACATGCTGGCGACCACAATCACAAAATCAAAGACATTCCAGCCTTTTTTAAAGAAGTCCAAGGTTCTAGGTTCAGCAATGAGTCGAATCGATACTTCAAACAAAAAGAACAGCGTAATAAAGGTGTCCAAGCCGAGAACGAGCTGGTTCAGTGTTGAATTGATCTCATACGTTTTAACGCCAGTGACCAAAGCTGAAAAAACAATAATAAAGATAACCGACAGCTCAAAGAGCTTATTAGTATGTAAATCAAATAAACGGCTTTGAAGTTGTTTAATAGAGGTAGGCATAACAAACTCGTTTGAAATAGGTTTGGGCGAACGATACCAGAGCAGGTTTAAAGATCAACTGATAATAAAATGAATTATTGATAGGATTGATTTTATTTGAGGTATTGGTGAGAGCGATGACAATAAAACAGATAGTTACTTTACTGCTTTTATCTTTACTGATGGTAGCGAATAGCTATGCCGAACAAGATAGCCCTCATAAATTAGTCATTCAAGTCAGTACGGATGATGTAAGCACTCAAAAAATGGCCCTGAATAATGCGGTCAACTTACAAAAACTCTATGGCCTAGATAATGTGATCATCGAAATAGTCGCCTATGGCCCAGGACTCGATTTATTAACGACAGAAAGTGCTGTAGCCAGCCGAGTAGAAAGCCTAGCGCTACAGGATATTACTTTTAGTGCATGTCAAAACACGATGAATACACAGAAGAAGAAAACGGGATTATTGCCCGTGTTACTTGATGGCGTAACAACCGTTAATGCTGGCGTAGCACGAATTATGGAATTGCAAGAACAAGGCTACGCTTATATTAGGCCATAAAGTGCCAGCAATGCATCAACTGAAAAACCATTTTCCTTTAAGCAAACGGCTGCTTGCGGTATCCTAGTCAGCTAATTTTTGCTTACCTAATTGAAGATATCATGCAACAAGAATATAACCCGGCTGACATTGAAGCGAACGTTCAGCAATATTGGCAACAGGCTGATACCTTTCGTGCGGTTGAAGATAACAGCAAAGAAAAATATTACTGCCTAGCGATGTTCCCGTATCCAAGTGGTCAGTTGCATATGGGTCATGTGCGAAACTACACCATCGGCGATGTGATTTCTCGTTATCAGCGTATGCAAGGTAAAAACGTCTTACAACCCATGGGTTGGGATGCCTTTGGTTTGCCAGCTGAAAATGCTGCGATTAAAAACAAAGTCCCGCCTGCCGCCTGGACTTACGACAATATTGATTATATGCGCGGTCAACTACAGCGTCTTGGTTTGGGTTATGACTGGGAACGCGAATTAGCGACCTGTACACCTGAATATTATCGCTGGGAACAATGGTTATTTACCCGGTTATTTGAAAAAGGCTTGGTCTATAAGAAGACCGCTGCAGTGAATTGGTGTCCGGTTGATAATACTGTTTTAGCCAATGAACAAGTGATCGATGGCTGTTGCTGGCGTTGTGACACCGTGGTTGAAAAGCGTGAGATTCCACAGTGGTTTATGAAAATCACCGATTATGCCGAACAACTATTAGATGATCTTGATCAGCTTGATGGTTGGCCAGAACAAGTAAAAACCATGCAAGCGAATTGGATTGGCCGTTCAGAAGGCTTACAAATTGAGTTTGATCTTGAGAATAGCGATGCCAACTTAGCAGTTTACACAACACGTCCTGACACTTTGATGGGGGTGACGTATTTAGCGGTGGCTGCTGAACATCCACTGTCTTTAAAAGCCGCTGAGTCTAATCCTGAGTTACAAGCTTTTGTTGATCAATGTCGCAAGATGGAAACCAGTGAAGAAGCAATGGAGACTGCCGAGAAAAAAGGCGTTGCAACCGGCGTGATGGCGACACATCCGATTACGGGTGAGCAAGTGCCCGTTTGGGCAGCTAACTTTGTGCTGATGGGTTATGGAACAGGCGCTGTGATGTCAGTACCAGCCCATGATCAACGTGATTATGAGTTTGCACAAAAATATGGTTTGGCGATTAAACAAGTCATAGCGCCAGCAGGAAAAGAAAGCTGTGATCTCTCAACTGCCGCATTTACCGAAAAAGGCCAGTTAACAAATTCAGGTCAATTTGATGGTCTAAGCTCACAAGCCTCATTTGATGCGATTGCCAAAGAATTAGAGCAACGTAATAAAGGCGAGCGCCAAGTTAATTACCGTTTACGTGATTGGGGCGTATCGCGCCAACGTTATTGGGGTACACCAATCCCAATTATTAATTGCCCTGATTGTGGCGCCGTGCCAGTACCAGAGGCTGATTTACCGGTACGTTTACCAGAAGATGTGATTGTTGATGGTTCTGGTTCACCGATTAAATCGATGCCAGAGTTTTATCAAGTTGCCTGTCCAAAATGTGGCGCTGATGCAGAACGCGAAACCGATACCTTTGATACCTTCTTTGAATCATCATGGTATTACGCGCGTTTCACTTGTCCAGATAATACTGAATCGATGTTAGATGAACGCGCGAAACATTGGTTGCCGGTTGATCAATATATTGGTGGGATTGAGCATGCAGTCCTACATTTATTGTATGCTCGCTTTTTCCATAAATTAATGCGTGATGAAGGCCTAGTTGATGGTGACGAGCCGTTCAAAAACTTGCTGACGCAAGGCATGGTATTGAAAGACGGCGTCAAAATGTCAAAATCAAAAGGCAATACCGTCGATCCGCAAGCACTCATTGAGCAATATGGTGCTGACACAGCACGCTTATTTACGATGTTTGCTGCACCCCCAGAGCAATCTTTGGAGTGGTCTGATAAAGCCGTTGAAGGGTCGAACCGTTTTTTAAATCGTTTATGGCGCTTTACGCAAGCGCATGTTGAAAAGGGATCTTGTGTTGCTTTAGACAAAGGTAACTTAAGTGATGATTTGAAAGATCTTCGTCGCCAGATTTATCAAGCATTAACCAAAGTCAGTGATGACTTGGGCCGCCGTCATACCTTCAATACTGCTATTGCTGCTGTGATGGAATTAATGAATGCGGTTACAAAAAATAGCGATGACACTGAACAAGGTCGAGCCGTTAGGCAAGAAGCTCTAGAAATGACGGCATTGATGTTAGCGCCAATTACACCTCATATTTGTGATGCATTGTGGCGTGCTTTAGGTCACGATGAAGCCGTGGTGAATGTCAGATGGCCGGACATTGATGAATCAGCGTTGAAACAAGATAAAGTTGAGCTGATGGTACAAGTCAATGGTAAGCTAAGGGCTAAAATAAAAGTGAATGCTGACGCCGATAAAGACAGTATTGAAGCCCAAGCACTGGCTGATGAGCATGCCCAGAAATTTATTGATGGCAAAGAAATTCGCAAAGTCATCGTTGTGCCAGGCCGCTTAATCAATATCGTCGTGGCAGGATAATTAAGGAACGCCTTATATGAAACGTGTTGTATCAAATAGTGTTATAGCCCTATTATTCATGACCTTATTGGGTTGTGGTTTTCATTTGCGCGGTGCTGCCGATATATCTGACGATTTGAAAACGATGCGCATAGAGGGTGTTGGTTTACAACGTGATATTGGCCTGTATTTAAAACGCGGCTTGGTTAGCAATGGCATTCTTGTTGTTGATGGCGAAAACGTTGATGCGGCGGTATTAAGAATTACTGATAACAAATTTGATCGACGTGTTCTTTCTGTCGGCTCAAGTGCGAAGGTCAGTGAATATGAGTTGCTTGGTGAAATTACATTCACGGTTTTAGATCCTGAAGGAAAGGTGCTTGCTGCCGAACAACGAGTGCAAGCACAACGTGATTATCAATTTGATGAAGATGAAGTCTTAGGGCGCGAGTCAGAAGAAACCTTACTGCGTGATCAATTGAACCAGCAATTGGTACAAAGTATTCTTCGTCGTTTGTCCTTTATAAAATAAAACATCAGCTATGCGTGTTAATGCTGAGCAATTAGCATCACAACTACAAAAAGGATTGTTGCCGGTCTATCTTGTATTTGGTGATGAACAAATGCTGGTGGAAGAAAGCGCAGACGAAGTTCGCCAGAAAGCACGACAGCTAGGCGCTAATGAACGTCAAGTCTGGCATGTCGAAGGCCGGTTTGATTGGTCACAAATTCAATGGCAAGAACAAACCATGTCATTGTTTGATAGCCAACGGTTATTAGAAGTGCGTCTGCCATCGGGTTCACCGGGTAAAGAGGGCGGAGAGGCATTTCGGCGCTTTGTTGATAACCCTCCACAAGATACAACCTTATTGATTATCAGTGGAAAAATAGACAGTCGATCCCAAAAAAGTAAATGGTTTAACGAGTTAGATAGAGTTGGTGCTACGATTCCTGTCTGGCCAGTTGATATGGCAAATTTACCACGTTGGATCACGCAACGGTTAAAGCAACGTAGTCTTACCAGTAGCCCAGCTGTGGCAGGATTAATTGCTGAACGTGTGGAAGGTAATTTATTTGCTGCAGCACAAGAAATAGAGAAGTTAGTTTTACTGTGTCCGGATGGCCAAGTCAGTGAAGAAATAGTTTTGGCATCAGTGGCTGATAATGCCCGCTTCCAGGCCTTTGGGCTAATGGATACCGTCTTTAAGGGCCAAGCGGCAAAGATACCAAGAATGATTAACCAGCTTAAATCTGAAGGTAACGATATATTAGCCATTTTTTCTGCGGTATCATGGTCATTACATCGCATGGTTGATATGGCTTTTGAGTTGAATCAAGGGACGCAAATTGAACAGGTGTTTAGGGCACAAAAGCCACCTATTTGGGACAAGGCTAAACCTATTACGCGTCAAGCACTAGAAAGACATGACGCTAAGAAGTGGCAGCAGTTTTTGCAACAAATGGCAGAAATTGATCAAGCTGCTAAAGGGACTGTGTCCAAATGTCCTTGGACATTATTAGAAAGTCTGTGCTTAAACGTGGCAGGTGTTAATTTACATGGCCAACATCAGGGGAATGGCATTGGATATTGAACTTTATATGCAAACACTAGGCAAGCAGGCGAGAGAAGCCAGCCGGGTGTTGTCGCGTGCCAGTACAGCCACGAAAAATCATGCTTTATTAACGATAGCACGAGAAATACGTGAAGCAGCTGATACGTTAAAAGAACAAAATGCCTTGGATTTGGCCGCCGGTAAAGAGAAAGGCTTAGATGCAGCATTACTCGATCGTTTAGAACTAACGGATAGTCGTATCGAATCGATGGCTGAAGGATTAGAACAAATTGCGAATTTAGCCGATCCCGTCGGTGAAGTCAGTGACATGCGATATTTGCCTTCTGGTATTCAGTTAGGTCAAATGCGTGTGCCTTTGGGCGTTATTGGAATTATTTATGAATCTCGACCCAATGTCACAGCTGATGCAGCAGGATTATGCTTAAAATCAGGTAATGCTACGATATTACGAGGTGGTTCAGAAGCCATTCATTCAAACCAAGCGATAGCCGCTTGTATTCAGGCTGGTCTTGAGCAAGCAGGCTTACCCCCCGAAGCTGTGCAAGTGGTTAAGACAACCGACCGGGCAGCGGTAGGTCAATTAATCACAATGTCAGACACGGTGGATGTGATTGTGCCACGTGGTGGCAAAAGCTTAATTGCACGCATTAGCCAAGATGCCAGAGTCCCTGTCATTAAACATTTAGATGGTATTTGCCATGTTTACATTGATAGTAAAGCTGATTTAGCTATGGCAGAAGAGATTGCATTTAATGCTAAATGTCATCGTTATGGTGTGTGTAATGCAATGGAAACCTTATTGGTTGATAGCAGGGTTGCAGAAACGATCTTGCCAAGATTAGCGGAGCGTTATCAGGCAGAGTCAGTCGAGCTCCGAGGGTGTGAGAAAACACGCTCAATTCTGAAGGGTATTGATGTAGCGACAGAACAAGATTGGGATACTGAGTATTTAGCCCCGATTTTGTCTATCCGTATCGTAGATGGTGTTGATGAAGCGATGGATCATATCCATAAACACAGTTCAGGACACACTGAAACAATTGTTACAGAAGATCTCACAATCTTACGGCGTTTCTTAGCAGAAGTAGACTCAAGTTCTGTCATGGTCAACGCATCAACACGATTTGCTGATGGATTTGAATATGGTCTAGGGGCTGAAATTGGTATTTCTACCGATAAACTGCATGCGAGAGGACCAGTGGGCCTAAATGGCTTAACATCTCAAAAATGGATTGTCTTAGGAACAGGTCAAGTACGAATTTAATATGGAAAAAGCAGTTGGCATTCTAGGAGGGACTTTCGATCCGATCCATTATGGACATTTAAGATCGGCGCTTGAGTTATTGCAACGGTTTGATTTTGATCATATTCGATTGATTCCCAGTGCAAGGCCGCCTCATCGACCCCAGCCACAAGCGACAGCTAAACAGCGTGTCATGATGTTGCATTTGGCGATTAAAAATAACCAACACTTTATCGTTGATGACCGTGAATTAAATCGCGAAGGGGCATCTTATACTATCGATACGCTGAGATCGCTAAAGCAAGAAATGTCTGATAGTCCGTTGTATCTAATTATAGGCTCTGATGCATTTAGTCATTTATCGACATGGCATCAATGGCAGCAATTACTAGGGTTAAGTCATATTATTGTGATGCAAAGACCTGATCACCCTATGGCTTTATCGGAGGAAATGGAAAGTTGGTATCAGACGCATTTAGCGATGCCTGAAGACAAGTCATTATTAGCGGGTAAAATTTGGCCTGTGACATTAACGCAACTCAATATTTCTGCGACAGCCATTCGTCTTGGTGTTTCAAAAGGGCGAAGCCCAGTATTTCTAATGCCCGATGCTGTTGCTAGCTTTATTGAGCAATTGAATTTATATCAATAGATTAGATCCGCTTATTAATCTAATTTAAGATCATGACAACCCCCCTCCTACCACAACGTAAAATCATACATGTGGATATGGATGCCTTTTTTGCATCAGTAGAGCAGCGCGATCAGCCAAAATATAAAGGCAAACCATTGATTGTCGGTGGTAAGCCACATGAACGTGGTGTTGTTGCAGCTTGTAGCTATGAAGCTCGGCAGTTTGGTATTCACTCAGCGATGCCTTGTTCAACAGCTTATCGACTCTGTCCTAATGCAATTTTTGTCCCGCACCGTTTTGATGTCTACCGTGAAGTGTCCGAACAGATACGCACGATTTTTTGGCGATATGCTTCAGACGTTGAGCCGTTATCTTTAGATGAGGCTTATTTGGACGTCACTGGATCTGCCTATTTTAATGGCTCGGCGACCTATATTGCACAAGCAATTAAACACGATATTTTTACTGAAACGGATCTAACGGCATCGGCGGGAGTGTCCTATAATAAATTTTTAGCCAAAATAGCATCAGATATGGATAAACCCAATGGGCTATATGTCATTAAACCTAAGCAAGGTTTAGCATTTGTATCATCGTTAGCTGTGGGCAAGTTTCACGGTGTTGGACCTGCGACTGAGGCGAAAATGCAAGCGATTGGGATAGCTACAGGCGATGATTTACGACAATGGTCAAAAGCAGATTTAGTGACACATTTCGGTAAATCTGGCCATTATTTTTATCATATTGCACGCGGGGTTGATGAGCGGCCAGTACAAAGTTCTCGCAAACGCAAATCAATTGGAAAAGAAACCACATTTCAACAAGATATTCGTTCCATTATCGAGTTAAAAGGTCATATTGATAGTTTGGCAGAGCAGGTATGGGCTCAGTTGCAGCGGCTAAAATTCTCCGCTAGGACGCTGACTTTAAAAGTTAAATATGCCAATTTTCAACAAGTAACACGTTCTGTAACTGAAGAAAATGGCTTAGATTTGAACAAAATTACGGGGCTACTCCCCGAACTGTTATCAAGGACAGAGGCGGGGGAGCTGGCTGTGAGGCTGGTTGGTGTCTCTGTCAGTGGCTTCGAACAACCGGTGCCAGCAGTGCAACAAAGTCAGCAGCTTGATCTTGGCCTAAATGATGCATTTTAATTGTGATGATTACCAACGATAAGCGATAGAAATAATGGATGAGTTGTTTTTTATTCTCTCGAAATTAGCTTGGGGCGTATTAAGTCCGACCAATATGATCATCTTAATGATGGCATTAGGGACGTTATTTTTGATGAAAGGGGCGGTTTCGGCAGCTAAAAAAATACTTGTCTCTACTGTAGTCGTGACCTTATTGCTGACCGGCTATCCTCTGGGGGATAGCGTGATGTTTCCATTAGAAAATCGGTTTAGCAAGCCACAGGTTATGCCAGAACAGATCGATGGCATTATTGTATTAGGTGGCGGAGAACAACTTAAAACGTCATTGAGTTGGCAGAGTGCGGAACTCGGTGCGGGTGGTGACCGCTATATAGGTGCTGCGATATTAGCAAAACGATACCCGACAGCACCAGTAATTTTTACCGGTGGCAATAGTTTACTTAGTTTCCAAGGAAAAGGAGATCAAGGCAATATTGCACAAACAGTATTAACCGCAGTAGGGATTGAGAAAAATAGACTCATTATCGAATCAAAATCGCGCAATACCAATGAAAATTTCTTATTCATTAGGCCATTGTTACCAGAAACAATGGGCAACTATTTATTGGTCACCTCTGCCTTTCATATGCCAAGGGCAATGGGTATCGCGCGTCAGCAAGGGTTAAACGTGATTGCTTACCCAGTAGATTATCGCAGCAATCAACCAGTACTACGCCAATGGAGTTTTAATTTGTATGAGCATTTGGAAGTGTTAGAACCCGGTTGGCGTGAATGGATAGGTTTAACGGTTTATTACATAACTGGGAGAACAGATGAGTGGTTTCCTGCACCCGTGCAAGCAGTATCATTACAAAAGTCACAAGGCAGTTAAGCGATAGTGATAAACTATGCCACTAGCTAATAACGGAGCACCCAATGCAGGTCAAAGAATTGAAATTGCTAGTGATTGATGCACTAGAAAATATTAAAGCAGAAGATATACAAGTACTTGATGTAACAGAAATGACGGATGTAACTGATTTGATGATCATTGCGACGGGTAAATCGACTCGGCAAGTTAAAGCACTAGCGAATGAAGTCAGTCAACAAGCAAAAGCGGCTGGGCATCAGCCTTTAGGTGTTGAAGGAGAAGATGTCGGTGAATGGGCTTTGGTTGATTTGGGGGATGTGATTGTCCATGTGATGACACCACAGTCTCGCACGACGTATAACTTAGAAAAACTTTGGCAAGTGCCAGATGAAATGGATCAACAGGTTTCGGCCGAAGAAGAATGAAATTAAGCTTGTTGGCCGTCGGCAATAAGATGCCTGGATGGGTCAATGAGGGCTATCAAGAATACGCAAAAAGGTTGCCAAGGG
>Ga0233444_10004350_pt1 | contig 13563 bp, 19 predicted proteins | sample SI_124_October20_6_FD_182792 | JGI IMG/M metagenome (GOLD analysis project Ga0233444, IMG submission 182792) | Seawater microbial communities from Saanich Inlet, British Columbia, Canada - SI_124_October2016_10_MG | ecosystem: Environmental > Aquatic > Marine > Inlet | place: Canada: British...
ATGCCGTCAGGCGCCATGTCGACGCGGGTGCGGATGATGACTGCGTCCGGCACCGGCTTTCCCGTGGCCTTGTTGATCAGACGCACCGCCACCGTCACGTCGTCGCCCTTCTTCATCTCCGCATTGACGGGCTCGAATGCGTAATCGCTTGCTGCCCCGAATGCTGCGGAGCCTGCGAGACTCACCACCGTGGCGAACGCCACGACGCGCGTGAACTTTGAAATCATTGGATCTTCTCCTCATGGGTCTGGTCTATCCACGGCTTCGGAACCGAATCGAAGGCGCGCGGAATTGTCGCCACACGCGAGCGCAAACGGCCTGCGCGTCGGCAGCACGCGAGAGAAGATCAGACGCGCGGAGGACGGAACGGCGGACTGCCGCTATGCAAAGCGACGACCTGATCCACCGGAATGGGGAGCGGATTTCCCGCCACGATCGGGAAATCAAAAGGAAAACTGGCGATATCAGCCACGGCACCCGACTGCGACGCGCAGAAGGCCAGCGGGCACTGATCGCTCGGCTGGTCGCAAGGGTTGGCCTTGGTCTGGTCCGCACCGCAGTCGTCCAGGGCTTCCGGCACGTCGGAAGCCACAGCTGCCATTTCTTGCGATGCGACCTCAGCCAAGCCGTACGCCATCGAGCCAGAAATGGCAGCTCCCGCCATCGGCAGCATTGCCACCGACAGCGCGGTCACCAGGGCCAAGATGGTTCGAGAGAGGCGCATCGTCGTTTTACTCACCCGCCCATTCATACGTGCTGGCGGTATCCTCAAGTTTCTCCCTTGTGACCCCAAGAATCTCGCAGGTCGTTGATCTGGCTCAACTTGCAGCCTTTAATTCCCGATTAGTGTTTTGGCTTAGCTTGGGATTGATCTGCATTGGACGGAAAAACATGTCACCGCCGCAGGCAGTGGTTGGATTGGCGCGTGTTTCCAACCGAATACGGCTTGGTTTTGCCAGACTTCTCTACGAAGGCTTTTTCGACGTAGTGATGAGTGATCGATCCTGGCAGGAAGCGGTTATCGATTCTCTTGCGCCTCGGGCGGACGACCGCATTCTTGATTTCGGCGCAGGTAGCGGGTCGATGGCGATTATGCTTGCATTGCGTTTTCCAAGCACGACCTTTGTCGCCTTGGACCCTGACCCAAGTAGCGTCGCGAAAGCGGTGCGGGACATCACGCGCCGTCACATCGAGAATGTTCAGGTCTTGGCCGAGACGACTGGCGATCGATTTTCGTTCGGCACCGGCTCTTTCGATAAGGCCGTGAGCGTACTTACTTTCCATGATCGCTCGCCCGATGAAAAGTATCGCCTTGCAAACGAATTGCGAAGGATCCTGCGACGCGGCGGCACTTTACATGTGGCAGACTACGATAAGCCGACAAATTCCAATGAGCACCGAATACTCAAATTCACTGAGCGCATCTCTGGGCCGGCTGCCGCAACGCCACATCTGAACGGAAGCTGGACGGGTTTTCTTGTTAAGGCCGGCTTTGTCGGCATACGCCGACAATCGTCGCAGTCTGTGGGAATTGGACGCATATCCGTCATTAGAGCCAGGAAACTGTGATGTGATGACCGAGCTTGGCATATCCGAGAGACGGGCAGCACCGATCGACGCAGCGCAAGATTCCAACGACGAGGCAGCTTTAACTGCCGATATCATTGAACTTGCCCGCCAATATGGCCGCTACGGATATCGCCGAGTTACGGCATTGCTTCGCAGGGCCGACTGGACGGTGAACAAGAAGCGGGTTGAGCGGATCTGCCGATGCGCGGCATCATGCGCGGTTTGCACTCTATGAAACGTAAGAAAGACTCCTTTAGAAGCCAGCATGCCATGACCGACCCGATCGCATCCGCCGAGAGGCCGCAGCGAACACCCGGCACAACTCCTATGAAATCGCCAGGCAGCGCAAATCCGATAATCTGCCGCCTGCCGTCAGGCAGCAGCTTGTAGAGGCGAACCGTTCCTTCCGACACATTGTAAACCGCATCGGAATGGTCTCCCTCCGCGAACAACGGCATCTTGGAACCAAAGCGCACGCGTTGTGACAGCCTTGCCAACTCCCGAAGCTCTCCTTCATCCAGCGCACCGCAAATGCTGAGCGATCGTATGGCACAGAGAAGACAGCCTGCGGTTTCACCGTATAGACGACCTGATCCGCTATGAGACATCTCGAACTTGCCTTCGCGATAACGTTTCGCCGGACCACAAAGTGATCGTTTTCACGATAACCATAACGACATTGACGGTGATGGATTGATGCAAATCAATGCGAGATGCGACGATTCCCGCAAGATCGACACGCAAACTCGCGCCACACACCGAAACATCGACGATGCATATCTTTACGGCTGCCTAGCGATCGCAATCATCCTGGCGACACCAGCTGAAGCGGCATCACCCGGGGAGCGGCGCGGTTTCGTTTTCGCGAAGACAAACTGCGCGCGCTGTCACGCCATAGATCGGTTCAATCCGAGTCCACTGAAGATTGCTCCCCCGTTCCGCGACCTCCATCTGCGCTACAAAGTCGAGATGCTCGCGGAGGCCTTTGCGGAGGGGATCTATACCGGCCACCCCACCATGCCTGCCTTTCAGCTCGATCCAGACCAGATCAACGACCTTCTCGCGTTCATGAAGAGCCTTGAATAAAGATCCGACCGCCTTGCCCCCGCAAACGAAACTACAGATACAGCAGATGGGAGAACCCTGCGCCATGCGCCAATCAAAGCCCCGGCGAATTTTGAATTCAAGCCTGCCATCGAGCTTTCGTCAGATCAGACTCGATCTGGCGCGGGAGACCGAGCATCCGCTTGGCGATTCGGGAATAGCTTACGTCTTCGTCGGGCCTCTAGATTCCGACGGCTTGCTCGATCCAAAGATGTGGCGGCAACATCGCAAAGCCTGCCGGGTCGCGCGGTTTCGGCCCGGAAAGCCCGATGATCTTGGCCACCTCATTCACCGCACCGGCGGACACTGGGCATTCCACTACGACATTTCCGGCGAACACGACGATGAGACGGGATACCATTTCGCAGAGGAAAAATTTGAGCCGGGGGAGTACGTCTCCATCACGGAAGAAGGCCGCACTCATACCTATCGCGTCGTGTCGGTTGTTCCGCTTTAGAGCTGACAGTCTAAACCTCGCCGCTGCATCGCTTTAACGATTTCATGACGTCCTCCCGAGAAACGATGCCGATGAGTTTCTCGGCATCGATTACGGGGATGCTTCTGACGCGATGCTCGACCATAAGCTGCAGAATTCGCGTGAGCTTTGTTTCCGCGCCTACATATATGAACGTTGGCGTCATGACATCAGCAACGACCGTTCTCATGAGGTCGTCGTAACGTGGCACCATTTGCGCCGGCGTAAAGGCAAAGCACCTCAGGAAATCAAACTTGGTAACTAACCCCACAACGTGGGCACCCTCTACAACTGGATAAGCATTGAAATCATCACGTTCGAACAGCAGCACTAACGCTGGCATGGTCAGGTCGCGCGTCACCGTTTTCACGGAGCGCGTCATGCAATCAGCAGCCGTTTCCTCAAGAAATGTGGACAATGAAAGTATCCCTGAAATTTGCGGCGACCATGAGTGATCAAAGGCGGCTTGCGCTGCCATCAGATACTTTGACCGCGAATTCGGGGAAGGGGCTTGATCCGGATCAATCGCAAGCAATCGGAGAGCCCCGAAGGATGAACCAGGTGGATTCGGCGACCAGATCTCCTAGATCCGATTGGTCGAGATCAACGTCGACAACCATGACGCGAGTTAACCTTTCTTCGCTAGGGAGACACGGCATGCATATTTGAGACTGGCGGTCCGCCTAAGGTCGCTGCCGCCAGAGACGCTGAATTACTCGTCGACACATCTGGAATTCGGCCTGAAGGCAAGTGAACCTCTTTCCGGCGACCGCTGCTGGCAGAAATAGCCCCGCGCCAATGCCCGCATGATTGATGTCACTCAACGACCATCGGCGCTCACCCGGATATTCAAGCGCTAACGTGGGAGAACAGTTATGCCGAATATTGACAATCAAGTGAATGCAAATGCCGCGCAACAGCAGAATGATGTTTCCTCGCAGTTAACCGAGATTGCCGGCCGGGGAACGCGGTTTGCTCTCGGTGCACAGAGACTGGCTCTGTGCGAAATCATCCGGGCCAGCCAAGACGCGCTGGATTATGCCCGCTCGGGGGTGAAGATCACCCAGGACTGTATTTCGAGAATTGCGGGGGCCCATTCTGTCAAAGACATCGCGACCGCGGTCCGGGACTGCGGTCACCGTCAGCTAGATCTGCTGCAGGAGGACTACGAGCATCTAATCGCGCACGGCCATGAGGTTTTCGAGGTCTCATCCGGCCTTGTGCTTGCGGCGCTTCACGGAGAGCAGCCTCAGGAATAACCCTACCCCGCAAACCGCTCTCTAGGCCTCTGCTGAATTTGACGGCTAACCTCGGTTCGGACTTGAGCAATGTCTCTAACTGGGCCAATACTCGGCTTGACGGGTGCGGAGATTTTCCTCTTGTTAAGGCATGAGACCCGGCCCGGGACCTAGAGGCGATGGATTTTGACCAGAACCGATGAGGCAACACCCGACGGGCCTTTTCGTGACGAACATTTGTGGCTTGGTATCGACGGGGCCGGTATCGGCACTTGGGATCTCGACGTTTCAACCCGCAAATTGATCTGGTCCGCTTCGGCACGAAGCCTACTCGGCGTTTCAAACGATCAGCCTGTGAGTTACGAATTTTTTCTCTCGCTACTTGAACCTCAGGATCGTGAGCGCACCGAACTCGCCGTGAAGCAATCTGTCGAGACCGGCTGCAACCTGGATATTCAGTATCGGGTGCGCGCAACGCACGAACGTAGTCATTGGGTTCGGACCCGTGCCAGCGTTGTCAAAGGCAATGACGGCGCACCTCTTCATCTGAGCGGGATCATTCTCGAAATTGACGATCAAAAGCAAACTGAAGAAGCATTGAGGACGCGAGAAGGTCACCTTCGATCCATCCTGGAGACGATTCCCGATGCGATGATCGTTATTGACGGCCGCGGCATCATGCAGTTCTTCAGCACCGCCGCCGAAAGGCAGTTTGGCTATACCGAACAGGAGGCTATCGGCCAGAACGTCAGCGTGCTGATGCCCAACCCCGACAGGCGGCGTCATGACGGATACCTTGCCCGCTACCAATCAACGGGCGAGCGGCATATCATCGGTATCGGCCGGATCGTGACCGGCCAGCGCAAAGACGGAACAACGTTTCCGATGCATCTCTCCGTTGGCGAAATGGAATCCGGCGGACAACCGTACTTTACAGGATTCGTCCGCGATCTGACCGAACATCAGCAAACCCAGGCGCGGCTTCAGGAACTTCAATCCGAAATCGCTCACGTTTCGCGCTTGAGCGCGATGGGAGAGATGGCATCCGCGCTCGCACACGAACTGAACCAGCCGCTGGCAGCCATCAGCAATTACATGAAGGGCTCACGCCGCCTGTTGACCTTGAGTGAAGACCCGAATGCTGTCAAAATCGCCACCGCCATGGATCGCGCAGCGGAACAAGCTCTTCGTGCGGGACAGATTATACGGCGTCTTCGCGATTTCGTGAAGCGCGGAGAATCAGAAAGGCGCGTCGAAAGTCTTTCGAAGCTGATTGAAGAAGCCGGCGCGCTTGGCCTGACGGGCGCCCGGGAACAGGGTATCTTGCTGCGCTTCAATCTGAACCCCGACTGCGATCTGGTACTCGTCGATCGAGTCCAGATCCAGCAGGTTCTGGTCAATCTGTTTTGGAATGCGCTTGAAGCCATGGTCGACGCTGATCGGCGCGAACTGGTGGTGACGAATACCAGGGCCCCGGAAGACATGATCGAAGTCGAGGTATCCGATACGGGACACGGATTCAGCGACGACGTGCGGGCAAAGCTGTTTCAGACGTTCTTTACGACCAAGGAGACAGGAATGGGCGTGGGACTTTCGATCAGTCGGTCAATCGTGGAGGCGCATGGCGGCCGCATGTCCGTTGAAAGCAACCCCTCGGACGGCGCGACATTCCGCTTCACGCTGCCGGCCAAATCAAGCGAGAGTCTGGAATGATGCCGCATAAGGGAAATGTGTATGTCATCGACGACGATCCTGCTATGCGGGATTCTCTCGATTTTTTGCTCGGCTCGGCGGGCTTCAATGTGAGGCTTTACGATAGCGCGCTGACATTTCTCGAAACGTTGTCCGACCTAGCGTTCGGCTGTGTTATCTCCGACGTGCGGATGCCCGGCATGGACGGGATTGACCTGCTGCGCCGGCTCAAGAAGGAACCGAAGGCGCTGCCCACCGTCATGATGACGGGGCATGGCGATATTCCCCTCGCTGTGGAAGCAATGAAACTCGGCGCGATCGATTTTCTTGAAAAGCCATTCGATGACGAGCGGCTCGTCCTCATGATCAGCGCTGCCCTGAGCCAGACCGATAGCTCGAAAAACGAGTCGATTAGCGCGGACATCGCATCACGGATTGCCTCGCTTAGTCCGCGTGAGAGGCAGGTGATGGATGGCCTTATCGCGGGGCTCTCCAATAAGCTGATCGCCCGCGACTACAGTATCAGTCCCCGGACTATCGAGGTTTATCGGGCAAATGTCATGACGAAGATGCAGGCGAGCAGCATCTCGGAACTGGTCCGGCTGGCGATGCGGGGCGGCATCCTGAAGGATTGAGACAGGTCAAGATGGTCTTTCGGCGCACCGCTATGTTTTGAGCATGCGTCACTCGTACTTTTCAGGGCCCCTCACGATGGCCTCACCTGTTACAAAATCCAGGATTTGCGTGGTCGATGATGACCTCGACGTCCTCAGTTCGCTTCGATTCCTTCTTGAAACGGAAGGTTTCGATGTCCGGACGTTCAGAAGCGGCGCGGCGATGCTGGACGCTGCGGTCACTGAGCAGTTCGACTGCTTCGTTCTCGATTTCAAGATGCCCAACATGAGCGGCATAGCTATCGCGAACAGACTACGGGACCGGAACGTGTCTGCTCCAATTATTCTGATCACGGGCTACCCGGACGAAAGTATCCGGACAAACGCAACAGTTGCCGGAATTAATCTGGTCCTCTTCAAACCGGATGCAGAGGAGAGTCTAGCCTCCCAGATCCGTGCCGCGGTTCAACGGAACAGCCACGCCGGCCAGCGCCTCCGGTAAACTACTTAGGGTGCAGCCCCTAAGATATCGCGCGAAATATCCGGCGGGCATTGTCCCCTGTAAAAACAACCATCTGCCGCCGAAGGAGATGGCCATGCTCACCCAATCCGCCGATGCAATCGTCAACAGCCAAGCGGTCATCCGCGCGGTGCCAGCCACGGACCAGTTTGGCATTATCGCCGGTCACGCCAACCTTGTTGCGACCGAATTCTATTACGGACGGGACGAGGAAATCTACGGGGAGGATGAGCCGGCGGATTACGTTTATCAGGTAGTCTGCGGAGCTGTTCGCACCTACAAACTGCTCTCCGATGGCCGACGTCAAATCGGCGCCTTTCATCTGCCGGGCGATGTTTTCGGGCTGGTATCCGGCAGCGTCCATCGCCTGACCGCAGAGGCCATCGTCGATACGACGGTGCGCCTCGTCAAACGCCGCGGGCTTGAACAGGCAGCGGCCACCGACGTTCACGTCGCCCGCAATCTCTGGACCATGACGGCAAGTGATCTGCGGCACGCCGAGGATCATATGCTGCTGCTCGGTAGAAAGACTGCCCTAGAGCGCGTCGCGACATTTCTTCTTGAGATGGACCATCGCCTCGCGATCACTGGCACAATGGCTCTCCCGATGCGCCGGAGGGACATTGCCGACTATCTTGGCCTGACGCTTGAGACGGTGTCTCGTGTGCTGTCACAGCTTCATAACGAAGGCGTGCTCGATTTTTCCGGTGCGCGCCAGATCATCCTGCGCAATCGCCGCAAGCTGCACAACATCGATATGTAAACTCAGATTGGTGGACGCGGATCGCAAGCCCGCTGCAATGAAAAAGATACGCGTTGCGGTCAGACGCAAGATTCACAAGGCAGGATCGATCGTTGTTGGCAGTCGCTTGGTAACCTGCACAGTTCATAATCTCTCAGCGACCGGTGCCGCGCTCAGCGTCAGGCATTCGGCGACCCTGCCGGACGCATTTGTTCTGATCCTTGAATTGGAACACCGGCGGCGCCCATGCCGGTCGTCTGGCGGCGAGGTGACCACCTGGGCGTGACTTTTCGACGCTAAAGCTCTTCCTCCAGGTCGATCGCGAGCAAGAATGGCGCTCCGTCGGTTAGCCACGCATGGTCGCCCAAGCCAGAAAGAGGAGATAGGCGATACCGGCCCATCGAAGCGATTTATACAGAACCGGATAGCTCTGAATAACAGCTCCCGCACCGAGAGCCACAAGAACGGCATGGGTGGCGAGGCCAAGTGCGATCCCCGCGATCGCAATGAGACCCGCGACGCGGCCGCGCGCTAGAGATAACGCTGCAAGATAGGCCATATTCGGCCCGGGCGTCAGTTCCAGCAGAAATACGGTGAAGGCGAATTTAAGCAAGGATTGACCGTGAGAATTAGGCTTGTTGCATCAGTACCGTTTACGATGCCTTCGCCTGCACGGAAGGATTCTCCATCTCCTCCTCCGGTGAAAGAAGATAAATGCCGGACATCGGATCGACCCACACGAGGTGATCGTGAACCTGTTCGACACCTGGGACATTTTCCGTCGCAACGATGATGGCCTGACGAACGTGCTCGTCAGTTATGACACCACACAGATCGACAACGCCGTTCCGGACGATCGCGTTGATCCCGATCGGCGCCCAGTGGTGATCCTCGATGGTCGCAAGGATGCGATTACGGAGACTGGTGTCATCCGGCGTCGGATCCGGCAGACCGCGCGACAAACTTGACACAGCCTGTACAAAATTCTGACGGCTGACCATGCCAACGATCTTTTTCCCACGCATGATAGGCACGCGCTTGATATGATTCTTTTCCATGAGCACAACAATCTCGACCAGCAGGGTCTCTTCAGCCGCGGTGTAAAGATTCCGCGTCATGACCTCGCGCACCTTCCAGCCTGCCGTCTTGACGTAGTCCTCTGCCATCCGGCCTGGACCCAGGATGAATTCAAGCCAGCGTGGCCTCTTCCGCTGGGTATCAAGTTCCAGCCTGCGAAGAAAATCTCGCTCCGTCAGGATTCCGACAAGCTCGCCCTTTGTGTCAACGACGGGCAAACCGCTAATGTGATTGGAAAGCATGAGCCGGGCGGCGTCGGCGAGCGTCGCATCGGGGGCGATTGTGATGACATGATGGGTCATGATGTGATGGGCCTTCATTCGCTCCTCCTGAGGTCGGCACTAGGCTATTTGGAAGACTATTCTTCTTGGAAGCGATGCCTCTGATCCAGATCAAGACAGCTTTTGGCGTCCGCCGCATCATGGGCGAAAGGGAGAATTCGCCATGGCCATTCGTGATGTCTTTTTTCCGCTCCTTAACTATCCGGAGCCCCCCGATGCAGCCGCCATCGCCGCGGTGGTGGATCTCGCGGAAAGCTTGTCGAAGCCGTGCGATACTGCCAAAGCTCGCCGGCAAGTTCGTACGCGCATCTCGGCCCTCGTTCTGGAAACGGAGATCGAACCTGGACTGTATTTCGAGGGCGCTCACATCGGAGAATTCCTAGAGGCCGAGGCAAGGAAAAGTGCAGCGAATGCCAAGGATCTCGCGAACACTTTCCGGGAGATCGCAATGGATCGTCCTGTTCTGACGAAGTGCAGAATCGAGAAGCGGAACCCTTATGAAAGCCTCCGTCTTTTGGTGGAGGAGGCTCGCGTTCATCACATGGCTGTTCTCCCTGTTCGCCGGAACGACAGCCACCACCAGGAGATCGCAGAACGCTTGATTTTCGAGTCCGGCCGTCCGGTTCTAATATTTCCGGAGCGCCCGATTCGCCCTTTGGCCGGATCCTTCGCAAACATCGCAGTCGCGTGGGACGGCAGCCGGCCCGCGGCCCGTGCCGTCGGCGACGCCATGCCGTTTCTGCGCCGCGCGTCTCACGTCAGGATATTCTCGGCAACGGACGACAAACCGATGCCGTCGGCAGCGCGCGGGCGCGAGTTCGCACAACAGCTCACCTCGGAAGGCGTCGACGCCATTTACGAAGAGGTGAAGAAGACCGACCAGCACACCATCGGCAGCTTTATCGAGAGCTATGTCGCCGCTCATAGCTCCGATCTGTTGGTGATGGGTGCTTACGGGCACTCGAAACTGCGGGAATTCATCCTGGGTGGCGCGACGCGCTCGGTTCTGGTGAACCCGCCGGGCTGGATCATGCTGTCGCACTAGAACAATCAAGGTCCAGACGGATACTGGTCAGAAAGAAGATGATGGCCATTTCAGCAAGACGGCAGATGCTGGCCGCGGGCGTAGCGCTCGCGCTTTTCTCACCCCAAACCATTAAGGCCGACGGCATTCGCATGCTTGAATTGTGCAAGCGTTCAAACCGCGAAATCGTCATCGCATACGTCTCGGGCGCTCTGGAAAGGGCGGACATGGATTCGGATACGATCGCCACAGAATTGGAAGGGGCTCTGGAAAGAGGTGACATAGAGAAGTTTGGGCTGAAGAAGGCTTGGATAGCCGTTCGTAATTACTGCACCCCTGGCGGGGATATTCCCTATCAAGCGGCCGATATCTTCTGCGACCATCTGCTGCTGAATCCGGCGCAACGAAGAAAGGCCGCGATTGACGCACTGAACGCGGCCTTGCATAAGGCGTGGCCTTGTCCGCCTATCCCCACTTCGCGGTAGAATCACAAACTCGATTCTCGTCATATTTTTTCAATATCACAATCGGTGGAACCGATTTGAGCTGCATATCCGCATGCAGATGAGCGTACCCTTCCAAGCAAGGCGAAGATGAGAAGATTAGACGAGCGATACCGAAGTCTTAGCAACGCAGTATTGACCAGACGAAGACCCTTCCGCCAACCAGACTAACGGGACCGACAGCTCGAGCGGAATCACACAGGCCATAATCAAGCAGTTGCCACGACGGGCGTTCCCATGACGAGGTGAACCCGCGCAGGCATGTGCGGCAAATCCCCGTCCCGTCCCGAGCCAATCCGTAGATCACGCGCGAGGCCAGGGTCATCTGGTTAGAATCGTGTTCAGCGCCGCCACAATCGCGATGAGGCTGATAGTCCTCGGATTGACCTCTACCACCGCGCGAAGGAACAAACTGAGCGGCGCCGGCGACAACGCGAGGCGTTCGATCGACACGGTGCAAACTGCGACTGCCGCAACGAGAACGTACAACACCGTATATCAGCAGCGTCAAAACCATTGCGCGAGGAATACCGCGGCGCGGCTGCTTGGCCTCGTCAACCACATTGGCAAGATCCTCAAATCCCGTGAACGCGAAGAAGGCCAGCAGACGACCAAACGCAATGCCGGACAGCGCTGTGGTTTCCAAGGGGGGAACATTCGTGAGCGCAGCCACGATCGGAACGCCGAATAGACACCGATTGCAATGATCTCAATGAGCCCGCCCACTTCGATCAGCGTGAACAGGCTGGCCAACACCACGATTCGAGAATACCCCACGCCGCGACGGCACCGAGCAGGACTACGACCGCCATGACGATCAGATCCCCGGGGCCAATCCAGAAACTGCTGGATGTAACCGGCGGACCCTAATGCCACGACGGCGGAGGAAACCGTCGCAATGCCGATCGTCATCAAACCTACCAAAGTCGAAAGCCGGAGCGACTCGAGACGGCCTTCAAATAGGCCGCCTCGCCTGCGCTGACCGGAACCTAGTGGACAATTAGTATACGAAGCCACGGTGCGCCATGATGACCGCGGCGAGAAGAAACGACCATGGTGCATAGACACCGGCGGACCGGCGGCGGTGCCAAGAGCACACCAGTGCCATAGGGAACCAGCAACGGCAGTCCAAGCCGCCGCTTGAGTGGGAGCGGCCGGCGCGTTGGACGGCATGCTGCCAAGAACTAGGGCGCATGACCCGTCATGAGCCGTTCGAGCGCGGCAGCATCCGGACAAGGGCGCGATCGCGAAACACGTAATGATGAACAAGTGCAGCAAGTGCGTGAGCGGCCGCCAAAATCATCAACGCATGACCGGAAAATTTGTGCACCTCCATCATAATACTTCCGAGCTTGGCATCGAACGCCAAAGACGAAGGAATTTCGGCAACACCGTAAAGCGGCAGGCCCTTACCATAAGAAAACTGAAGCAGGATGCCGGTAACTGGCACCATCAGAAGCATCGCGTACAGCACATAGTGCATCAGCCTGCCCACTATGGGCCATATCCCAAATACCGGCGCTCTGCCGAAGGGGGCGAAGACATGGCGCGCCAGAGCGCTCGCAGCACGAGAACGTCAAGCAGCGTCAATCCTACCGCGATGTGAGCAAATATAGTGACGGTGCGGCTTGCTGTTTTCAGAAAATCGTCCGTCAAAACGCCAAGCATCCAACAGGTCACGACAAGAACAGCCGTCAACCAATGCAGAATCTTGGTGACAGTGCTGTAGCTCCGGGCTGTGCTTTTAAGATGCATTTGAAAGCCTCCGGACAACGCTATCCGAGCTTGCAATGATGCCTTTGACCTACATCAAGGACGTCGTGTAGCTCGGTCACGAGCCTGCACGTCAACGATAGTGTCTGGTCCAGAGCGGTTTGGCGGCTTCGAACGCTCCACAGGCAGCGACCGCCTTCTAGCCTCTCTCGCCACCGCGCTTGATGACCAACCAGCCGCGTCGACAATCGCGCACTGCTTGAGCGAGCGCCCGGTCTCGGCATGGGACGCTGCCCAGCTTTCTTCATCAAATGATTGATGATTTTGAGGTGGGAATCCATATCGGTGACCTCGCCGAGATGGGCCTGAAGATGGCGTAAGGGCTTGGCCATTTTCTCAGCGCCCTTCCCGGCTCGCCTGAACTTGTTGCTCAATTATCGACTTGAGGATGTCGTCGATCAAACGACGAAATCCGGCAGAACGGAGAGCTGTCGTTGCTCGGGTATGTGCCTCATCGAGTTCACGGCGATAGGCTCGATGAAGCACCGACACAGCGGGGGCAGACTCCGATTCTCTCATCAGCCTGATGGCCGCATCAAGCTTGCAGCGGTGGCCGTATCCGACAAATGGGCGTTACGAGTGCTCATACAATCACTCGCTCCGACATAGCACCCAATTAGTGCGAGAGAAACACCGGGACCTGCGGACGCGTGAGCATGCTTCTGGTGGCACCCCCAAGGACGAATTCGCGAAAGCGCGAATGACCATAGGCCCCCATCACCAGGAGATCCGCATCTCGCAACGTCAAGTGCGATTCGAACACGGTGGCGATATCGCGGCCGGCGGCGTCGACTTCGTCGAGAACGACATTGACTCCATGACGTGCCAGATATTTCGCAAGCTCAGCGCCGGAGCGCCCGCTGGATAATACCTTCTCATTAATCACCGTCAGTACGGAGACAAGCTTCGCTTTCTTAAGGATCGGCAAGGCGTCGGCCACGGCCCGCGCGG
>Ga0233444_10004351_pt1 | contig 13557 bp, 13 predicted proteins | sample SI_124_October20_6_FD_182792 | JGI IMG/M metagenome (GOLD analysis project Ga0233444, IMG submission 182792) | Seawater microbial communities from Saanich Inlet, British Columbia, Canada - SI_124_October2016_10_MG | ecosystem: Environmental > Aquatic > Marine > Inlet | place: Canada: British...
TTCCATGTTTTTTTAATTTAAGCAATATTTTTTTTTTTAAATTAAATGCATATTTATATGCTTTTTTTTCTCCTATTAAACCAGGTAAAGTTGATTTACCTTTTTTGCTATCCTTTTTTACTTTTTTACCTGCTAATTTTGTAGAACTTGTTGTGTCTAAAAAATCATCAGCTATTTGAAATAATAATCCAATTTCTTCACCAATATTACTTAAAAACCTTTTTTCGCTGCTATTTTTATTTGCAATAACACCCGCAGCATAAAGACAAAAATTAAATAGTTTTCCAGTTTTTTTTTTCTGCATATCTATAATCTTATTTATTTTCTTATTTTTATTTTCAAATTTTAAGTCTAATTCTTGTCCTCCAGCAATACCTGTATGCCCAGAACAATTAGCCAAGTACTCGATTATTTCATTTTTAAGTTTAGAATTAAGTTTATATTTTTTGTCTGCTATTATTTCAAAAGCCAAGGTTAACAATGAGCTTCCAGCTAAAACAGCTGATGCCTCTCCATATTTTATATGGGTAGATGGTTTGCCTCTTCTGATTGCGTCATTATCCATACAAGGTAAGTCATCATGTATTAAGGAATATGAATGAACACACTCCACAGCTGCGCATATGTTAATTAATTTTTTTTCATTAATATTTAGCATTTTTCCAGTATCAAAAATAACTGTAGATCTAATTTTTTTTCCTCCTGCAACTACTCCATACTTCATTGGCTGGCTTAACTCTGAATGTCCTTGTTTTTTTAAAAATCTAATCAAAAATTTATCGATTTTTTCTGCGTTTATTGATAATTTTTTTTTTATCATTTTATATTTATTTGTTTGAAGAAATTTCTTTAAATTTTTTTTTGAACAAACTATCAATATGCTTATTTAGTTGAATTAATCGCTGATAATCACTTAAAGATTCTTCAAGGTCGCTGTCTTGGCTTTCTAATTTAGTTAAAATTTTGTCAATTTCGTCTCTAGCCTCTTTTAATGATTTACTTTTTATATCTACTAGAATATTTTCATTTTTCATCTATTAAGTAGTTACATTATGAAAAATAATTATTCAAATATATTCCGTTTAACAAAAAAAATACTCAATAAAATCCATAAACTTTTAAACAAAGGGGATTTAGTAGCCCTTCCAACAGAGACCGTATATGGTCTTGCTGGTAATGCTTACTCTAACACAGCGATAAAAAGAATTTTTAAGATAAAAAAAAGGCCAAAAATAAACCCTTTAATAATTCACTATTACAATATGCAAGAAGCTACTAACGATATTGAAATTAATAATGATTTCAAAAAATTGTATAAAAAGCTATGTCCAGGACCAATTACTTTTATTTTGAAAAAAAAGAGAGATTCTAAAATTCAATCACTAGCTACCGCTAAACTAAAGACAGTTGCAATCCGTTTTCCGCATCATAAAGAGATTAGAAAAATTTTGAAATATATTAATTTTCCTTTAGCAATGCCTAGTGCAAACATTTCATCTAGTATAAGTCCAGTCTGTGCAAAAGATGTATATGATGAGTTTAAACAAAAAATTAAATTAATCGTAGATGGAGGTCATGCAAAAATTGGTATCGAATCAACAGTAATTGATTTAACAAACTCACCAAAAGTATTGAGGCCTGGAATTATTACCAACTCTAAAATTGAAAAAATTTTAAAATTAAAAGTTAAAAAAAAACTTAAAAAATCAAAAATTAAATCACCAGGTATGTTAAAAAAACATTATTCACCTGGAATACCGGTTTTAATAAATCAGTCAAAATTTGATAATAAAAACGCAATTATATTTCTTGGCAACAAATTTAAAAATAAAAAAAATTTTTTTAGTTTAAGTAAAAATTCAAACTTAAATGAAGCGGCTGCTAATTTATATAAAACTTTTAGATTAATTAAAAAACAAAAGTTTAAAAGGATTCAAATAGCAAAAATACCTTTGAAAGGATCTGGAATTGCAATTAATGATAGAATAAAAAGAGCAGCGTGTAAAAAATGAAATTAGAAGTCAAAAATTTGATAAAGAAATTTAATGCTATTAAAGCTGTTAACGATATAAGTTTTGAAATTGAAAAAAATAAAACATTAGGACTTTTAGGGCCTAACGGGTGTGGAAAAACTACCTCTATAGGAATGATGTTAGGATTAATTACTCCAACTAGCGGTCAGATTTTTATAAATGATACTAATCTAGAACCAAAAACCAGAATTAAATTATTAAGTTTAATGAATTTTGCTTCTCCATATATTGAATTACCAAAAAAACTTACCGTAAAACAAAATCTTGAAATTTATGCTAGATTGTATGGTGTAGCAAAAATTTCTGATAGAATTTCTGAAATGGCAGAAGATTTAAATTTAAAAAACTTCCTTAATAAAAAAACAGGAGAACTCTCTTCAGGACAAAAAAATCGTGTATCATTAGCAAAATCTTTAATTAATAAACCAAAGTTATTATTTCTTGATGAGCCAACAGCTAGTTTAGATCCAGATATTGGTGATTTTGTTAGAGAGTATTTAGAAAGATATAAAACTGAAAATGAGTTAACAATTTTATTGGCATCTCACAATATGAAAGAAGTAGAAAGACTTTGCGATAATATCGTTATGATGAAGCATGGAAGAATTGTTGATAGAGGAACTTGTGAAGATTTAATTAAGAAACATGGAAGAGAAAATTTAGAGGACACGTTTTTGAAAATAGCTAGGAGTAAAAATGAATTTTAATAAAATTTTCGCTTTAAGTCTTCGTCATATATATTTGATAAAAGGATCTTTCCCTAGGATTTTAGATTTAATTTACTGGCCAACAATACAAATTTTTCTTTGGGGCTTTATTTCAAAATTTTTTACTTTGAACTCTTCCTTTTATGAGAATACTGTGGGAGTTATTTTAAGCGCTGCAATTCTTTATGATTTCCTATTCAGGTCAAGCATCAGTTATAACATGATGTTTTTAGAAGAAATTTGGAGTAGAAATTTTACCAATCTATTTATTGCACCAATTAAAATAAGTGAAATAATAACCGCTTTAACTTGCACAGCTATTTTTAGAACTTTAATCGGTTTAATACCAGCTTCGATTATTGCTATTCCATTATTTGGTGTTTCTATTTTTAAAATTGGAATTCCTTTAATTTTTCTTTTAATTACCTTATACATTTTTGGAATAACATTAGGACTTTTAGTTACCGCTGGTTTAATTAGATATGGTCCATCCTTTGAAAATATAGCTTGGGCTAGCTTATTTTTTTTAGCTCCATTAGGCTGTATCTATTATCCTGTTGAAATCTTACCTTTATGGCTACAGATAATAGCTGAATTATTGCCGCTAGTTTATATTTTTGAAGAGATGAGAAATATTCTAATTTATGATAGTATTAATTTATATCAAATATTTAAAGCGACTTTAATATCTTTTGTATATTTTATTTTAGGGATTGTTGTATTTTATAAATCTTATGATGGAGCAAAAGAACGTGGAACTTTGATTAATATGGGTGAATAATTATGCATAATCAAATTGAAAAAATTAAAGAGTTAGAGAGCCCATCTAGGGTAATTAGAAATTTATTTGATAAAACAGAAATAAATAAATTTTTAGATCTATATAACAAGCTGCCTACAACTGTTCATAATAAAAAACAAAATGTAATAAAAAAAAGGTGGCTTAAAGATATTAACGAAGAACTTGAAAATCTCTTCTATTCAAAGGTAAAAAATGAAATAGGGCATTTTAAAATGGATAACTTAAAAGATGAAAAAAACGAAGATATTCTAGGACTTTTTCAAGAGAGTTATAATCCTATAGGTCTTCACGTAGATGCTGGATTTAATTCTGAAGAAATAATTTACAAACAAACTTTAATACCACTGACTTCAAAAGGAGGTACTGTCATATTTAAAAATAAATTTTATGGAAATTCTACAAATTTTACGATCAATGAAGAAGAATTAAAAAAAAAAGATTTAAAATACGGGCAAAATATAAGGTCAGCTGAACATCTAGATATGTACGAAAATAAACCTTTCAGTAAATCAGATTATGAAAAATATTTAAAACATGAAAAGTACGAAAATCTCTCGGGACTAGAAATTGACATAGTTTATGAATGGGAGCTTGGCTCTATCCTTATATTTGATAGAACAAGATTGCATTGTGCGTCATCACTTATTGATGGTAAAAAAATAGGCCTCACAACGTTTACAAAAAAATAAATTGAATAATGGCAATTTACGACTGCTTCCAATATTTTAATGAAGATCATATGGTGGATTTGCGTCTTAATATATTGGATAAATATGTAGATTTTTTTATTATTTCAGAATCGACTAAAACACACCAAGGTCATGAGAAAAAAATAAATTTTGATATTAGAAAATTTCCAAGTTTTAAAAAAAAAATTAAATTCATTGTTGCAGACTATAAAGATCATATTAATTTTGAAAAACATATTGGTGGAGAGTCCCCTATTGAACAGCATCAAAGAAATTCTTTGATTGAGGGCATTCAAGATGCACAACCTAATGATTTAATTATTTTATCAGACTCTGATGAAATTCCAGATCTTACAAAGTTAAAAGATATTAATGAAAAAAAAAAATATATAGCCTTTTCTCAAAAAATGTTCATGTATAAGTTAAATTTACAAAATTTAGAAGAAAGTGGGTGGATTGGTTCAAGAATCACAAAAAAAAAATATATTAGTTCAATGCAAGAATTTAGAAATCTAAAATTTAAAAAATATCCTTTTTGGAGAATAGACAAAAGAGACCTGCAAATAATTAAAGGTGGATGGCACTTTTCATATATGCAGACTCCAGAAGATATTCTAAAAAAGATTAAATCTTTCTCTCACGGGGAATTTAATAATAAAAATATTAGCAAAGATATTATTGAAGAAAAAATATTACAAAATAAAGATATTTTTGAAAGAAATAAAATTCTACAAAAAGTTGAATTGGATTCGACCTATCCAAGCTTTATTTTAAATAATAAAGATAAATTTTTGAAATGGATTATTTAATTTCTGGTGCGCCGGATAGGAGTCGAACCCATAACCTCCGGAGCCGAAATCCGGCGCTCTATCCAGTTGAAGCTACCGGCGCATTACATATAACTTAAATTAATTTATGAATAAAACAATAGAATATTTTGTAGATAAAAAAGACAATAAAGAAAGATTAGATGTTTTTTTATCTAGGGAAATAACAAAGCTTACTAGATCATATATTAAAAAACTTATTGAAAAAAATCATGTTAGTGTAAATAAAGTTACTATTACCTCGCCCTCTACTAAAATTAAAACTGACGATAAAATAACGCTTAGTATTATTAAAGAAGAAAAGGATAATTTAACTCCAAGTAAAATTAAATTAGATATTGTCTATGAAGATAAGGATATTTTAATTGTTAATAAACCAAAAGGAATGGTAGTTCATCCTGGTGCTGGAAATTTTAAAAATACTTTAGCGAATGCATTAATTTATAAGTATAAAAACAGATTATCTGATATTAATGGCAGTTCTAGACCTGGAATTGTTCATAGAATAGATAAAGATACTAGTGGTATATTAGTAGTTGCTAAAAATAATCTATCCCACTCCAGCCTTGGAAAACAGTTTAGCGATCATTCTATAAAAAGAAAGTATCAATGTTTAGCTTGGGGTGTAATACGTCCATTAAATGGTCGAATTGAAACTTTAATTTCTAGAAATAAGAAAAATAGACAGTTGATGACTGTAAGCGACGTTAATGGAAAAAGTGCTATTACAAATTATAAAACTATTAAAGTTTTTAATATAAAAGACATACCAAAAATTAGTCTCATAGAATGTGAGTTGGAAACTGGTAGAACTCATCAAATAAGAGTCCATTTAAAGTACAAAGGTGCTTCACTGCTTGGTGACAAGCAATATGGAAAAAAAAATATAAAGTTTAAGAGAATAAATAAAGAATTTTTTAATATTTTGGAAAATCTTGGTGGTCAAGCATTGCATGCTCAAACTTTAGAATTTGATCACCCAACTAGAAAAAAAAGAGTAAGTTTTAAATCCAAATTACCTTTAGACTTTAAAAAAATGCTTAATTTACTTAATATTCTAAGTGGTTGAAAATTGATTATTAATATATAATTCTCTAAATATGGGCATAAAAAATAATATGAGCAATCTTCCATCTCCTTCTGTGGGCGGTCTCTCATTATATCTAACTCAAATTAAAAAATTTCCTATGCTGGATGCAGAGGAAGAATATATGCTTGCAAAAAACTGGAGGGAAAATGGAAATTTACAATCTGCTCACAAACTTGTGACTAGCCATTTAAGATTAGTTGCTAAAATTGCAATGGGTTATAGGGGGTATGGCTTACCCGTGAATGAATTAATATCTGAGGGAAATTTAGGTTTAATGCAGGCAGTGAAAAAATTTGATCCTGAAAAAGGTTTTAGACTCGCTACATACGCAATGTGGTGGATTAAAGCTTCTATACAAGAATATGTTTTAAGATCATGGAGTTTAGTAAAAATGGGTACAACTACAGCTCAAAAAAAACTTTTTTTTAATTTAAAAAAAATAAAAAATCAAATTGCCCCAGGTCAGGACGGAGATCTCAAAGATGAGCAAGTTAATGAGATTTCAAAGAGATTAAACGTGGAGTCTCATGAGGTGATTAATATGAATAGAAGAATGATGGGTCAAGAAAAATCTCTGAACGATCCAATTAAAAATGGAGAAGTCGATGAATGGCAGGATTGGTTGGTTGATGATAGTTTAGACCAAGAGTTAATTATTTCACAAAAGCAAGAATATGATGACAAGAAAGGACTACTGAATAGCGCCATGAAAATTTTAAATGAGAGGGAAAAAGAAATAATCACAGCAAGAAGACTCTCTGAAAATCCTGAAACACTTGAAAAGTTAAGTAAAAAATATAAAATAAGTAGAGAAAGAATTAGACAAATAGAAACCAAAGCATTCGAAAAATTACAGAAATCTATGATTAACGCCAGTAAATCTAAAAACCTACTTACTGCAAATTAATTATTAAAAGGGTCTTCTACTAAAATTGTATCTTCTCTTTCAGGACTTGTAGAAATGCTTGATATTTTAGCTCCAACAAAATCTTCCAAAGCATGGATATATCTTTTTGCATTATCAGGTAAATCTTTAAAGTTTCTTATGCCCTCTGTTTTTACTTTCCATCCAGGAAATGTTTTATAAATAGGTTTTATGTTAAATTGATCCTCGGATGCAGCAGGAAGATAATCAATTTTTTCCCCATTTAATTCATATTCTACACACATTTTAATTTCATCAAGATCATCTAACACATCTAATTTAGTTAGAGCAATTCCATTAATGCCAGAAATTTTAATTGTTTGTCGCACAAGAACTCCATCGAACCAACCACATCTCCTTTTTCTTGCTGTTACAGTTCCAAATTCTTTACCTCTTCTTCCTAAATTTTCTCCAATATCATCTTCTAGTTCTGTTGGGAAAGGACCGCTTCCGACTCTAGTTGTATAAGCTTTGGTTATTCCTAGAACATAGTTAATTTTATTAGGACCTGAGCCAGATCCTGTTGCAGCCATAGCTGGAACAGTATTTGATGATGTTACAAAAGGATAGGTTCCATGGTCAACATCTAAAAGTATACCTTGCGCACCTTCAAATAATATTTTTTTTCTATTATTATTAAATTGATCCAATTTTAACCAAACAGGTTGTGTGAATTTTAAAATTTCTGGAGCTATTTTTAATAATTTTTTTTTAAGATCATCTTTTTCATAGATCTGTTTATTTAAACCTTTTCTAATAGCATTATGATGCAATAGAACATTTTCTAATCTATTATCTAAATTACTCTCTGATCTTAAGTCCATTACTCTAATAGATCTTCTTCCAACTTTATCCTCGTAGCATGGTCCTATACCTCTTCTAGTAGTGCCAATTTTACTTTTTCCTGCAGCGTCTTCTCTTATTTCATCCATTTCTTGATGGAACGGTAATATTAATGAAGCCGACTCCGAAATCATGAAATTTTCAGGAGTTACGTCTACACCTTGTTTTTTGATTTCTTCAATTTCACTTAGAAGTGCCCATGGATCAATCACAACTCCATTTCCAAGAATCGAAATCTTGCCTTTCCTGACTATTCCTGAAGGAAGCAATCTAAGTTTAAATACTTTTTTATCTATAACTAAAGTATGACCTGCATTATGTCCACCTTGGAAACGAACCACAACATCAGCTTCGCTTGAAAGCCAGTCAACAATTTTTCCTTTACCTTCATCTCCCCATTGCGAACCTACTACTACTACATTTTTCATTACATAAATTTCTTTTTTAAGATTATTGAATTTAAATGATTAATTGGACCGTTTCCTTTTCCAAAGTTTAAATTCAATCTTATTGCCTCATTAACATATTTAATTCCTAACTCACAAGAATTAATTAAATCTTTTCCACACGATAAATTAGCCGCTATGGCAGAAGATAGAGTGCAACCAGTTCCGTGAGTATTTTTAGTATTATATTTTTTACTTTTAAAAATTTTAATTATTTTCTTATTCAATAAAATATCATTCATTTGTTTTGATTTTAAATGACCTCCTTTTATGAGAACATTTTTTGCACCAAAATTTATTAATATCTGACCTGCTCTAATCATGTCCTTAATTGAATTAATTTTTGTATTAGTTAGCAATTCTGCTTCAGGAATATTAGGTGTTATTAACAGAATTTTTTTTATTAATTTTTTTTTTATATAAGTTATTGCAGAATTACTGATTAATTTTGTTCCTCCTTTAGCCACCATGACTGGATCTAAAACTATTTTTTTTACATTAATTTTTTCCAAGGATTTCATTACAGCCAAAATAACTTCTTTTGAGTGCAACATACCAATTTTAATGGAATTAGCTTTAATGTCTCTTGAAGTAAATTCAATTTGTTTGGATATTTCTTTTGGTTGAATTGCAATAATTGATTTTACACCAGTGGTGTTCTGAGCAGTAACAGCTGTAATTGCAGTCATTGCATAGCAACCTAAAGAGGTTATAGTTTTAATATCTGCTTGGATACCGGCGCCTCCTGAGGAGTCAGATCCTGCAATAATTAAAACTGTAGATTTTGGAAGCATATTAACTAATTGTTTTTCTAATAATATTTATACATTTATTAATTAAAGAAAGATTAAAAGACTCGCACATAATTCTTATTTTAGGTTCTGTTCCTGAGGGCCTTACAAGCAATCTACCCTTATTTTTTATTAACGTATTTGCTATTCTGATTGCTTTTTTACATTTAACTGAATTAATTATCTTTTTATCTTTGACTTTAATATTAATTAACTTTTGAGGTACAGAATTGTATACTTTGAAAATTTCACTTGCTGATTTTCCTTTTCTTAGAGCAAATAAAACTTCTAAAGCTACTAGAAGCCCATCCCCAGTTGTTGCAAATTTTCCTAAAATAATATGGCCAGATTGTTCTCCACCAAGATTAAAATTATTTTTTTTCATGCTTTCTTTCACATATCTGTCGCCAACTTTTGATCGTATAAATTTAATTTTCTCACTCAAAAAAAATTTTTCTAAACCGTAATTTGACATTAACGTGCCAACCACTCCTCCTCGAAGAATATTTTTTCTCTTCCATCTTTTAGCAATCATCGCAATTATCTGATCTCCATCAATTATTTTTGATTTTTCATCACACATAATTACCCTGTCTGCATCACCATCTAATGCTATGCCAAGATCTGCTTTGTATTTTTTAACATTTTTTTTTATTATTTCAGGATGTGTAGATCCACATTTATAATTAATATTTAAGCCGTTGGGTTTTATTCCTATTGAAAATACTTTAGCTCCAAGATTAGAAAGAATTTTTGGGGCAGATTTATAGCCAGCTCCATTAGCACAATCAACGACTATTTTTATTCCTTTTAAACTAAAGTCTTTTGGAAAGTTATTTTTTAAGATTTTTAAATATTTTTCGTTTCCATCCTCTAGTCTTTTTACTCTACCTAGTTTTTTTGGGTCAGACAAATGACTTACTGTTTTTGTATCAATTAATTCTTCAATTTTTTTTTCAATTTTATCAGATAATTTCAATCCATCTGGTCCAAATAATTTTAAACCATTATCATAGTAAGGATTGTGAGAAGCTGTAATCATAATCCCCATGTTGGCTTTCATTTTTTTTGTAAGCATTGCTAGCCCATTCGAAGGCAAAGGACCGAGAGTAAATATATGCATACCAGCAGAAGCAAGGCCCGAAACTAAAGCAGGCTCTAAAGTATAACCTGACAGTCTTGTATCTTTAGCAATTATAGCTATCTGTTTTTTCTTTTTTAAATTTTTAAAATATGTGCCTGCTGCAAGACCAAATTTAAAAAACTTCTCACCGTTAATATTACCAGTATTTACCGTGCCTCTAATACCATCAGTGCCAAAATATTTTTTCATCATTGATTTAATAATTTTTCAAATACTAAAATTCCTTGTTTAACTTCTTTAACATTATGAACTCTAAAAATTTTAATTCCCTGGGAAAGTGAAAATAAAACTGATGACATCGTTCCTCCAAGTCTTTCTTTACTATCAAAATTTTTTGCAATCTGATTAATAAATTTTTTTCTTGACGTTCCAATTAGTATAGGAAATCCCAATGAATGAAATATAGAAATTTTGCTTAATATCATCAAATTATGTTTCAAATCTTTTCCAAATCCAATTCCCGGATCTAAGATTATTTTATTTGAGTACTTGTCTTTTTTCAATTTAACTATTTCCCTTTCAAAAAAATCATAGATATCCAATAAAACATGATGGTATTTTGGATTAATTTGCATAGTTTGTGGAGTTCCTTGCATGTGATGAATAACTTTCCACAAATTTTTATTTTTAATTGTTGTTGATGAGTCTTTATCAAACTTAAAGCAAGAAACATCATTTATAATATCAACCTTATATTTAATTGAATTTCTCATAACCAAAGACTTTCTTGTATCTATAGAGAATAATTTTTTTGGGTAATTTTTCTTAAATTTTTTTACAATTCTTTTAATTCTATCCCACTCTATCTTGGGAGAAATAATTTTTGAACTAGGTCGAGTAGATTCCCCGCCTATGTCTATTATATCTGCCCCGGAAGCCAACAAGTCAGTCAACCGTATTAATGCTTTTTTTTCAGAATTAAATTGTCCGCCATCTGAAAAGCTATCTGGTGTCATATTTAGAACACCCATTAAAATATGATTTTTTTTTTTAAATACTTTTCTTCTTGCAGTTATCTTTTTTATATCTTCAATAATCTTAATTTTAACTATTTTAGGTAAAAAATTAATTTTACTAATGTTTATTATTTTAGAGGTTATTTTTTTTTTATTTTTAAAAAAAATCTCTATCTGATCAAAAGAAATCTCTTTATTTCCACACAACGGGAGTGTTTGTTTTGCTTTAAGTAATTTTTTTGATAAATTTCCATAATAAAAATTACACGCACGAGTGTAATATGTAATCATGTTGTTTAAATTGCAGGCTTAGGTTTTAGTCCTAATGATCCTAAACCAGATGAAACTTTTCCATCATCTTCGTCCTCTTCTTTGAAGGATCTTGTCGGTTTAATATCTTTTAATATTAAGTCTCTTATTTCATCTCCTGATAAAGTTTCGTATACAAGAAGGGCTTTAGCTAATTTATGCAAGTCGTCAATTTTTTCAGATAAGACACTTTGAGCTCTATCATAACCTTTATCAACAATCTTTTTAACTTCTAAGTCAATTTTTTTTGCTGTTTCCTCTGACATATTTTGTTGTTTGGTGACTGATCTTCCTAAAAATACCTCTTCTTCATTTTCACCATAGGCTAATGGACCTAGTTCTTTACTCATACCATATTTTGTAACCATATTTTTTGCCATTTTAGTTGCCATGTCTATATCAGATGAAGCTCCAGACGTGACTTTATCGTGCCCAAAAATAATTTCCTCAGCTATTCTTCCTCCCATAGCAACTGCAATATCAGAATACATTTTTTCCCTTGTAACTGATAATTGATCTCTTTCTGGTAGCCTCATAACCATTCCTAAAGCTCTTCCTCTAGGAATAATTGTTGCTTTGTGTATGGGGTCTGATGCTTTTTCATTTAAAGCAACTATTGCATGACCTCCTTCATGGTAAGCTGTTAATTTTTTTTCATCTTCAGACATCACCATTGATCTTCTCTCAGCACCCATCATAACTTTATCTTTGGCTTCCTCAATATCAGACATAGTAACGACTCTTTTGTTTTTTCTTGCAGCAAGAAGTGCAGACTCATTTATTAAATTTGCTAAATCAGCTCCAGAAAAACCAGGGGTTCCTCTTGCTATAGTTCTTAATTTAACGTCTGGACCTGTGCTAATTTTTTTAACATGCACTTTTAAAATTGCTTCTCTTCCAATAATATCTGGGTTTCCAACAACTACCTGCCTATCAAATCTACCTGGTCTTAATAACGCTGGATCTAAAACATCTGGCCTATTTGTTGCAGCGATTAATATAATTCCTTCATTAGTATCAAAACCATCCATTTCAACAAGTAATTGATTTAAAGTTTGTTCTCTTTCATCATTACCACCGCCCAACCCAGCGCCCCTACTTCTTCCAACCGCATCTATTTCATCTATGAAAATAATACATGGTGAATGTTTTTTTCCTTGTTCAAACATGTCTCTAACTCTTGAAGCTCCAACACCTACAAACATTTCTACAAAGTCTGAACCAGAAATCGAAAAAAATGGAACATTAGCTTCACCTGCTATGGCTTTAGCAAGTAAGGTTTTACCGGTTCCTGGAGGTCCTATCAAAAGCGCACCTTTCGGAATTTTTCCACCCAGGCGACTAAATTTTTTTGGGTCTCTTAGGAATTCTACAATCTCTTCAACTTCTTCTTTTGCTTCTTCAACTCCAGCAACATCATTAAATGTGACTTTACCTTGTGCTTCGTTTAGAAGTTTGGCTTTAGATCTACCAAAGCCCATGGCACCACCTTTTCCTCCTTGCATCTGACGCATAAAAAATATCCAGACGCCGATAAGTAAAAGCATAGGAAACCATGATAGAAGTATTCCTAATAATGATGGCATCTTGTCTTCTTTAGGTGTTGCAATAATGCTCACACCTTTAGCTGAAAGTTTATCAACTAACTCTGGGTAATTTGGAGAGTAAGTATTGAACGTTTTACCGTCCGACAGAACACCTGAAATGTTGTTGCCTTGAATTCGAACTTCTACAACTCTTCCGTTATCAACTTCGGTCAAAAAGTTTGAAAAAGGAAGTAAATTTTTTTCAGAATTTATCTTGTTGGGGTCTTGAAACATGTTAAATAGACCTACTGATAGTAAGACTATTATGACCCACATTATTAAATTTTTGATATTCATAATATTTAGATAATCATTTAAATTTATTAAACAAGTATATTTTAATTTCTATTTAGTTGTAAATAAGACAAAATATATCCAAAATCTTATATTTATCAGGTTTTTTCAATTT
>Ga0233444_10004353_pt1 | contig 13544 bp, 14 predicted proteins | sample SI_124_October20_6_FD_182792 | JGI IMG/M metagenome (GOLD analysis project Ga0233444, IMG submission 182792) | Seawater microbial communities from Saanich Inlet, British Columbia, Canada - SI_124_October2016_10_MG | ecosystem: Environmental > Aquatic > Marine > Inlet | place: Canada: British...
GTTCTTCCTATAGAGCCGTAGTAGACCACTACGTTGATAGGCTGGGTGTGGAAGCGCGGCAACGCGTGTAGCTGACCAGTACTAATAGCTCAATTGGCTTGATTTATGCACTGAAAAAAATTTTCAGTTATAGCAAATACTAAAACAATTGATATCATTTTTACATTATAAAAAAAAAGCCTACAAGAGATTGTGGGCTTTTTTTTATTCAAGAAATTCAATAGCATTAAGAGTATATATTTTTTTTTGTACCGTTCTACTTCTATTGATATAACAAGCTCTAAACATACTGTGCTCATTCTACTTTGTTTGTTAAAGATGAAAAAATAAATATTTAATTAATTAAGCAATTTTAATGATTAAAAAATTTAAGTATTTTTAATAATTTATCATTGTCGTTGGTACAAAAGATAAATTAGGACTTTTTAATTTAATTTTTTTATTAACTCTTTTTTAAGACTAGGAATAGATTTATCAAAATTATTTTTTATAATTATATGTGGTTTTTTTGGAAATTCAGCTTTTATGTTTTTACCTACTATATTTTTAAGTCTAGTTTTGTAAAAAAATTTCTTCTTTTTTTTAATTAATTTTTCTATATTACTTTCTATATAGATCTCTAGATAATTCTTAATATTATTTTTATTCCAAAGCCGTACTTTATGAAATAAACTTACTGTGGCAAAAATAATGTTTAATTTTTTACTAGTAATTTTTCTACAAAAAGAAGCATAGGTCATAGCATATTTTAGTCGTGATTTTTTATCGAATTTTTTGTAATTAAAAATTTCTCTAAGGCTATCACCACTTATTACAACTGTAGGGCCGATTTTTCCCTCTACAAATTTGTGAATTTCATGTGCGAGTGAAGTTTTACCTGATCCAGATAGTCCGGTTATCCAAATCAAAACACCGCTTTCTTTATTAATTTTAATTTTTTTTAAAATCGACATATTGTTATAATCATAATTTTTAATACATAATGTAGAAAAAGCTACACTTTTGTTGAAAAAATTTCTTTACTGTTCAAAAAATGAACGTTATATGATCAACTATTGAACATATATATGAAAAACAATCAAGATTTTTTTAACGTATTAAGAAAAGTAAATAATACTCCTGGCGCATCACAAAGAAAACTTGCTCAAGAGCTAGGATTTAGTTTAGGAAAATTAAATTACTGCCTAAAGGCTCTTCAGACAAAAGGATTAGTTAAAATGAAAAATCTACAAAAACAAAAAGATAAAATCAAATATGTAAAACATTACATTTTAACAACTAAAGGTATTGCAGAAAGAACTAAATTGACAATTAATTTCATGAAAAGAAAAATGGCAGAGTACGATGAATTAAAAAAAGAGATCGAAAGAAATTATGTGGATAGTAGCCAAAATAAAAAAAAATAATATTGAAATTTTTAAAAAAGAACTCTCAAAAAAATTTATTAAAGAGAAAATTATTTTTTATGAACCAAAGTTTATTTACAACTTTTATTCTAAAGGCAATAAATTTGAAAAACAAAAATCTTTATTAGAAAATTATATTTTTTGTAATCATGAAATTTTTAAAAAATTTAATATTGCCAATCTAAACTATACTAAAGGATTACATTTTTTTTTAAATGGATGTGAGTCTTCACAAAAAAGTATTATTAATTTTATAAAAATATGCAAAGTACACGAAGACGACAAAGGTTTTATTCAGAATAGTTTTTTTAAAGATGTTTTAGGTGCTAAAGGCAAATTTATATCAGGGCCCTTTAAAAATTTAATTTTTGATTTAATAAAAAAAAACAACAATAGCTTAAAGATTTCTATTGGTGGTTTTTTGTTTACTGTGTCGGATAAAGTAAAATATATTTATCGACCTGCTTAAAACTAAAAAAAATGAAAAGACATAATAAATCGGTTTTTGTCTCAGTGCGGAGCTTTGTTTGAATATATGATAAATTCTTTAAAAATTTTACTTTTGGAAACTCTTAAAAATTATCCAAAATTATTTTTAATCTTAATAATTGCACTAATATTAGAAACTATTGTTTTGTTATCCTCAGTAGTTACCATCATCCCCTTAGTGGACTTCTTGTTGGATCCTGCGCTTAATAACCCAAATCAGTTTACAGTTATAATAATTAAATTTTTAGATTATTTAAATATTGAAAAAAATTACTATAGTTTTGGTTTTTTATTTGTTTTTACTAATATTCTGCGATCAATATTTGGAATTATACTATTAAAAATTATTTTAACCATCAAATATGAAATTACAAAATCATTGAGAATATCTTTGTTAGATGATGTATTTTCTGCAAAATGGAATTTTTTTAATGATCTTGGGTATGGAAAACTTTTAAATACCTTGGATCAAGTTCTTGGTAAGGTTTCTGATATAATTAAACATCTTGCCGGCGTAGTACCAACAGCAATACAAATTATTATGCTATTAATAATACCGTTTTTTATTAACTTTAAATTAACTTTATTGACTATTTTAATTTCTTTAATGATAGCAATCCCATTTAAATTTTTTAACAAGCGTAGCCACAAACTCGGTAAAGATGAAACACATAGATTAAATAATATTTTAAGCGCATTAAATGAAACTATACAAGCCGCCAAAATTATTCTTGGTTATGGAAAAAAAGATAAAACATTAAAAAAAATTGAAAAAGCAACTAACGAATATAATGATGTTGTGATTAAGAGAGATATAATATCCGAATTAACTCATTATCTTTTTAAACCGTTTGCAATCTTAGGAATAATCGTGTCAGTTGGTGTTTCCATTGATCCAGATACTGATTTGTCAGAATTAGCGGGAGTTTTTTGGAGCTTATATTCAGCAATCCCCTTGATAGCTAAACTTATAAAAATGAGTTTAGCAGTTAACAGTTTTCTTCCAAATTATGATCAATTAAATTTATTAAGAGAAAAAGCAAAGAAAAATTTAGAAAAAAAAGGAGAAAAAATTTTTCATGAAATAAAAAATAAGATTACTTTAAAAGATATAAGTTTTTCACACACCAATAGAAAACAAATTTTAGAAAAAATTAATATTGATATTAAAAAAAATTCAATAACATCGATTGTTGGAAAATCAGGGATAGGCAAATCAACTTTAGTAGACTTAATTCTTTCACTTAATTACCCTAAAGAAGGAGATATTTACTTAGATAATGAAAATATTAATAATTTTGATCTTCAAACCTATAGAAATAAAGTTGGATATGTGCCTCAAGATCCAATTTTATTTAACGATTCTATAAAAAATAACTTACTTTGGGCAAATGAAAAAGCTACAGATGTGCAAATTGAAAATGCATTAAAACAAGCAAATGCTATTAATTTTATAAATCTTCTTCCAAAAAAATTAGATACTATTGTGGGGGAAAAAGGATCTGAATTATCGGGTGGCGAAAGACAAAGAATTGCCTTTGCTAGAGCAATAATAAGAAAACCAAAAATTTTACTATTAGACGAAGCCACAAGCGCTGTAGATAAAGAATCTGAAAATGTAATTAAAAAAACAATAATAGATCTTTCAGAGTCAACTACAATTTTAGTTATTGCTCATAAATCCAATTTAATAAAAGCCAGCGATTATGTTTATTTAATCAAAGAAAGAAAAATTTTTGAAGAGGGAACTGTACCAAAACTTATGCAAAAAAAAGACTCTGAATTTTATTTACTTTATGCATAATTAAATTAGATTAAAAATCCACTTATGAAAAAAATATTAATTACTGGAGGCACAGGCTTTATTGGTTCTCATTTGGCTGAGTTTTTTGCAAAAAAAAAATACAAAGTTACCGTATTTGACCGATATAATCCAAATTACAATCTTGGCTGGTTAAGTGAGTCTGAATATAAAAAAAAAATTAAGTTTATTTTTGGAGATGTGAGAGATTATGACTCTGTTTTCAACGCTCTAAAAAAACAAGATATTGTTCTTCATCTCGCTGCTTTAATTGGTATACCATATTCATATATTTCACCTTTAGCATATATAAAAACTAATTTTGAGGGAACATATAATGTATTGGAGTCGAGCAAACATTTAAAAATTAAAAAGATTTTTATTACATCTACAAGTGAAGTTTATGGCTCAGCTCAATATATTCCAATGGATGAGAAGCATCCATTAGTTCCCCAGTCTCCATATTCAGCCAGTAAGATAGCGGCTGATAATTTAGCTTTATCTTATTTTTATAGCTTTAATTTACCAGTTAACATTATTCGACCTTTTAATACTTTTGGACCCAGGCAATCTGAGCGCGCAATAATCCCTACAATAATAAATCAAATAATAAATAAAAATAAAAAAAAAGAGATTGATCTAGGAAACATAAATCCTACGAGAGATTTTAACTTTATCGACGATATTTGTGTCGGTTTTTATAAAGCTGTTATTTCAAAATTAAAACCAGGCAGTATTTTAAATCTCTGCACAGGGTATGATATATCAATCAAAAGTGTTGTAGAAATTATCTCTAAATCTATGGATTCAAAAGTAAAAATTAAGATTACTAAGGTGAGAAGAAGGCCAGATAAAAGTGAAGTACAAAGATTATGTGGATCAAATAAAAAAGCTAAAAAATTAATTAATTGGAAACCAGTTTATATAAGAGAAAAAGGGTTTAAAAACGCAATAAGTAAAACCATCAATTGGTATAAGAAGAAAAAAAATCAAAGAACAAATCTCAAGAAAGATTATATAGTTTAATAGAATGCATCCTATAAGCAAAATTTTATATAATGGAATAAAAAAATTCAAACAAAAGAAATTATTTATTCATGAACCAGATATTCTAAAAAAAGATGTTAAATTTTTAAAGAATTGTATTAATACAAAAAATGTATCAGCCGCAGGAAATTACTGTGATAAATTTGAAAATGAAATTAAAAAAATTACAAAATCAAAATTTGTAATTCTTACTAACTCAGGAACATCAGCGCTGCATATCTCTTGCATCCTATCAGGAATTAATAATACTCATGAGGTTTTAATTCCAGCATTCACTTTTGTAGCTAGCCCTAATTCCGTTATTTATTGTAATGCAACGCCTCACTTTATTGAAATAGAAAAAGACTACTTTGGAATTGACTTCGTGAAGTTGAAAAAATACATGAAAAAAATTGCAACAAAAAAGAAAAAAAGTTGGATTAATAAAAAAACTAAAAAAATAATAAAAGCAATAATGGTTGTTCATCCTTTAGGCTATCCAATAAATTATGATGAGCTTAAAAAATTCACCAATGAGTTCAACCTAACAGTTATAGAAGATGCGGCCGATGCTTTGGGTAGCTATTTTAAAAGCAAACACACCGGCACTATTGGAAAATTTGGAGTTTTAAGTTTCAATGGAAATAAGATTATCACAACTGGCGCAGGAGGAGCTATATTAACGCAAAGTAAAAAATTAGCCATATTAGCAAAAAATTTAATACAAACTTCTAAACTGCAACATAAGTTTAGGTTTATACATGATCAACTTGGTTTTAATTATAGAATGTCTAATTTACAAGCAGCTTTAGGATTAGCTCAAATAAAAAGATTAAAAAAAATTTTAAATGATAAAAGAAAAATTTTTAACTTTTATCAAAATAAATTGAAAAATAATAATTTATTTGAGTTAATTCAAGAAAATAAAGATAGAAAATTTAATTATTGGTTTCAAACAATACTTATTAATAAAAAATATAATAAAAAAGTAAATAAGATATTAAACGATATGTACAAAAAAAAAATTTTTTTAAGGATGGGATGGGATCTGATGTCAAGTATGAAACATTTAAAAAAATACCCCTGTATGAAAATAAATGTAGCTAAAGATGTTCAAAGAAGAATAATTCATCTTCCTAGCAGTTCTTTTTTAGCAAAAAAAATCTCATAATTCTTTATGTATTTTAACGATAAAAATAATTTTTTTCATGGAATTATGTTTCATCACTTCCATGACAATAAAATGCATATTAAAAGCCAAGGCTCAATATCTAGAGACGATTTTTTTGCAATAATTAATTTTATTGGCAGAGATAATATTTTAGATGCAGATGTTTTTTTTGAAAAATTTAAAAGCAAAAAGTTAAAAGAAAAAGATCTATGTATAACTTTTGATGATGCTAGCAAAAGCCAAATTGATGTGGCCTTACCTGTGCTTGAGGAACTAAGAATTAAAAGTTTTTTTTTTGCTTACACTTCGATGTTTGAAGGAAAGCCTGATAATTTGGAGATTTTTAGATTTTTTAGAACAAATTACTTCAATAATGTTGATGACTTTTACATTTCATTCTACAAAGTTTTAGATGAAAATTTTCAATCTTTTTTTCAAGAAAATTATTCAAAGATTAAATATATGGTTGATAATTTCCCATTTTATACACTTCAAGACATTAAATTTAGACTTGTGAGGGATAATTTTTTAACCAAAACAAGATATGAAAAAATAATGTCTTTAATTATGGCAGAAAAAAAATTTATACCAGAAGAATTTTATTCAAAACTATTCTTTGATAAAACAGATTTAAAAAGACTAGATGAACTTGGTCACTTAGTAGGTCTTCACTCACATTCACATCCTACTTTAATTGAAAAATTAAACTTTGATGAACAAAAGAATGAATATAAAAAATGTAAATTAATAATTTCAAAAATATTAAATAAGTCAGAGAGCGAAATAAAATATATGTCTCATCCTTGCGGAAGTTATAATACAAACACTTTAATGGCATTAAAGGACCTTGATGTTCAGTTAGGATTTCGTCAAACGATGGGCATTGAAAAAGAAAAAGGAATGTTAAAAATTAATAATTCTCACTTAGAAATTGCTAGAAAGGATCATGCGGATATTTTTAATTTAATGAATAAATGAAAATAACTTTATTTACATCGAATAATACCAGACATAATTATTTAATTAATTTATTATCAAGAGTTTGCAAAGAACTTTATGTTGTCCAAGAATGCAATACAATATTTCCAGGTCTAGTTCCAGATCATTACCCTGCATCTAAAGTTATGCAAAAATATTTTGACAAAGTTTACGCTGCACAAAAAAAATTATTTGGGAACCCCTATATAAACTGTACAGCAAATAAAATAAAATTACTGCCAGTTCTTGCAGGTGAAATTAATAATTGCTCGCTAAAATTTTTAAAAGATTTCCTTAAAAGTGAAATTTATATTGTATATGGGAGCAGTTACATTAAAGGTGACCTAGTAAATTTTTTGGTAAAAAAACGAGCGATCAATATACATATGGGGGTTTCACCTTATTATCGTGGAACAGACTGTAACTTTTGGGCATTATATCAAAATAATCCACACTTAGTTGGTGCCACGATTCACTATCTCACAAAAGGGTTGGACAATGGACCAATGTTGTATCACGCAGTGTCTAATATTAAAAAAGACCCTTTTGAATATACTATGTCAACTGTTAAGGCTGCATTTCATTCATTAGCAGATAGGATTAAGGATAAATCTATTTTAAAGCTTAAGCCATTAAATCAAGAAAGGTCTAAAGAAATAAACTATTCCAAAAAAATTGAATTTAATAATGCAATAGTTTCAAAATATTTTAAAAAACAAATTAATTTAAAAAGTAAAAAAATTGATATTAGTTTGCTTAAAGACCCTTATTTTCTAAAACATTAAATTTTTGTATGTTAGAGATTAGTAATTTAAAAAAAAAAAAAATTTTTGTATTATCATCATTTGGTCACGCAGGAATCGATTGGATCAGTTCTTTATTTGATAACCATCCGGAAATTCTTATAATACCATCACTTAGTTTTTTTAGAAAAATTGAAAAAATTAAATTAAAAGCAAAAAAATTTGATAAATATAATGATTATGAAAAAATTAAAATTTTTTGTGATAGCTTATTAAAGCAGTCAAAAAACAAATCTTTAAGATTAAAATTAAGAAAAATAAACAAAGTGAATTTATATAAAAATATAATAAAAATTTTTGATAAGGTAAATGAGGCTAAATTTGAAAAAAAATTATTTTATGCAGTGCATTACTATTTTATAAAACTATATAATTTGAAACTTAAAAAAATAAAAATAATTATATGCCATGAACATGCACCTTGGAATTGTAAAAACTATCTTAAGTACTTTAATGCAAAATTAATCACAGTAATTAGAGATCCGAGAGCAGCTATATCTGGATCTTTTAGGGGCTATCAGCGATCTAAAATATTAAGTTTAACTCACAGACTTGAAATGACATTTTGTTTCTTATTTCATTCAATAAAAAATTTTAATAAGTATTATCAAAATAATTTGTACTTAATTTCAAATGAAAAATTTAATAAAAACCTATCAAAAGAGATGAAAAAATTGTCCAAATGGTTAAATATTAATTTTAAAAATTCGATGCTTAAGCAAACTTTTCTGGGTAGAATTTGGCATGGAGAATCATCATACAAATCTAAAACTGACTTAAAATATAAAGTTGAAAAAAACTATTACAAATCAAAAAATGTCAAAACTAGATGGCTGGAGTATTTGAATAATGAAGAGATAAAATTTATTGAAATAAATTTTAGACAAATTTTCAAAATAGGGAATTATAAAAAAAAATTTAATTTAAGTTTTTTCGAAAAAACTTATGTTCAAATTAAATTTATTATTATGGTTAATTTTTTTAAGAAAAAAAATGAAATTTTAAAAATTAATTATATAAAAATCTTTATTAAAAAATTTTTATTAATATTCTTGAGAGAAAAATATAACTTTTTTTTTAAATTAATATAAACATTCATTATGAAAAATTTTTTTAGCACTAGCTTTAATATATACAATAAGAAAATTGGTTTAAATTTACCCACTTTTATAATTGCGGAGGCAGGAGTTAATCATAACGGAAGTTTAAAAAATGCATTTAAATTGGTTGATGTAGCAAAAAAGGCTGGTGCAGATGCAGTTAAGTTTCAAACATTTGATACCGAAACGTCTACGGTTAAAAGTTTAAAAAAAGCTGAATATCAAAAAAAAAATAAAAAAGACAAGGAAACACAATATGAAATGTTAAAAAGATTGGAACTTAGTTATGAAGATCATGTAAAAATTAATAACTATTGTAAAAAAAAAAAAAATAATTTTTTTTTCAACCCCATCAGATTTAAAAAGTGTAAATCTATTAAAAAAAATAAACGTCCCTTGTTATAAAATATCTTCGGTTGATTTAAATAATTACGAACTAATAAAAGAAATATGCAAAACAAAAAAACCCTTAATCATCTCAACAGGAATGTCTAATTTAGAGGATGTAAAAGAAACAAAAAAAAAATTATTAAATTTTAAAAATAATAAAATTATTTTTTTACACTGTATAAGTTCTTATCCTACAAAAGATAAAGATTTAAACTTGAATTCAATTAAACTTCTTAAAAATAATATAAAATCACTAGTTGGTTTCTCCGATCATTCTCTTGGCTATTTTGGGCCTATTCTTTCTGTTGCTTGTGGCGCATGTGTTATTGAAAAACACATTACATTAAATAAAAAAATGGAAGGTCCTGATCATAAAATATCAATGAATCCTAGTGAATTTAGATTAATGATTAAAAAAGTTAGAGAAGCAGAGCTGACGCTTGGAAAAAATATTAAAAAAATAAACAGCTCAGAACTTAATACTTTAAGTGTAACTAAAAAAATTTTTATAGCAAAAAAAAAAATTATAAAAGGTCAAAAACTAAAGCAAAATATGCTTATCATTAAGTCTGGTGGGAAAGGTTTGAACTATAAAGAAATAAAACCCTTTTTGGGAAAAAAATTAATTCAAACAATAGCTAAAGATATATCAATAAAAAGAAATCATTTTAAATGAAATATAAAATTTGTTTTGCAATCACCTCTAGAGCTGATTTTTCTTTAGCTTATCCAGTTATTAAAGAATTTAAAAAAATTAAATTATTTAAAACTTTGGTTATTACATCAGGATATTTATCTGGCAATAAATATGGAAAAAAAATTGATCTAGTAAAAAAAAAATTGAAAAAAATTGATCTTGAAATTAAGAACTATCCCTCAAAAGATACTAGATATGAAATTACTAATGCACTTGCAAATGGAGTTTTAAAATTTTCAAAATATTTTGATAAGTTTAGACCAGATTACCTGTTTGTATTTGCTGATAAATTTGAAATGCTAGCTCCAGTTATGGGTTCCATCCAATTTAAAATCCCAATATGCCATATTGAGGGTGGAGATTTAACAGAAGGTGCAATTGATGATAATATTAGACACGCAATTACCAAGCTTAGTCATCTTCACTTTGCATCTACAAAAACTTACAAAAAAAGACTTATTCAATTAGGTGAAGAACCCAGTAGAATTTTAGTATCTGGATCGCCAAGTCTTGATTTAATCAAAAATTTTAAGTTTAAAACAAAAATAGATTTAACTAAAAAGTATAAATTAGATTTTAATAAAAAATTTATATTATGCACCTTTCATCCGGTAACAAATGAAATTCAAAATACAAAAAAATACATCGTTAATTTAATAAATTGTCTTAAAAAACAAAAAACAAGCATAATATTCACTTCTCCAAATGCCGATTTATCAAGTCAAGTTATAGTGAAAGAAATTAAAAATTTTTCAAAAGAAACTAAAAACGTAAGGTATTTAGAAAAATTAAATTACTCAGATTATTTAAGTTTAATGAAAAATTGCACTTTTATGATTGGAAACTCATCTAGTGGTATAATAGAATCAGCTACTATAAAAGCTAAAGTCATTAATATTGGCACAAGACAAAAAGGTAGGCTAGTACCACAAAATGTTATTTCATGTGGTTACAGTCAAAAAGAAATAAACCGATCAATTTTTAAAATTCAAAATTTGAAAACTAAATTCTTTAATCCATATTATAAAAAAGATTCAGCTAAAAAGATTTGTAATTTTTTCATATCAAAAATAAATAAAAACCTTGCAAATAAAAAATTTAAAGATATACAATAGTTCATGGACATAGGCGCATTAACAAGAAAAATCTACTTAAAGCAGCACAAAAGAATTTCTAAAAATAAAAATGCTTTTAATAGAATTTATGGAATTTATTCTGATCAATCTTATGGTTTAGGAGAAAAATGGTTTAAAAATAAAATTTGTCTTGATGCCGGATGTGGAAATTTTGGAGCTCTCACAGTAAGATTTTCGAAATTAGGTTGCAAAAAGATTTATGCTTGTGATCTCGGAAAAAAATGGATTGATCCTATGAAGCGCAGTCTTATTGAAAGAGGCATAAAATTGAAAAATATAGACTTTAATGCTGGAGATATTTTAAAACTTAAGTATAAAAAAAATTTTTTTGATTTTGTTGCTGTCAACGGGGTTTTACCTCATTTAAAAAATATTAAAGAAATTCAAAAGGGCTTTGCAGAGGGTGCAAAAGTTTGTAAAAAAGGAGGATATTACTTTACTTCTTATGGAGTTTCCGGAGGTCTGGTCCAAGCAGTGATTTTACCAGCAATTAGAAAACATTATAAAACCAATAAAGAATTTAAAAAATTTATTGACAATATAAACTTCTCAGAAATTGATAAAATTTTGAAATTTATTGTTAAGGTTAATAAAAAAAATAAAGGGCCAAATATTAATTATGGTTTTTTAAAATCACTATTCGGAGAAGATTTTTGCGTTTTTTTACACAATCACATCCAAGCACCTTATTGGCTAACCAATGAATGTTCTAAAGAATTGATTGCATCAATGTATAAAAAAAATGGTTTCAAAGAAGTAAGACGAATAAAAAAATTTGTTAAAAGAGATGACATAAGAAAATTCTTTGCTCCTTTACACTTCGAAAGAGATAGTCAAATTTCCAAATTATTGTATGGACAAGGTTATATGCAATACATTGGTAAAAAAATTTAAATAAATGCTAAGTCTCAATAGTGCAAATGAATGGGGTAAGCTAAAAGAGATTATAGTTGGTAAAATACCAAATACATATCTAATACCCACTACCAAAAAAACACCGTTTACAAAGAGTGATATTGATTTAATTAAAAAATGCTCAAGAGAAGTTTTTCCAAAAAAAATGATATCTGAGTCACAAATCGAAATAGAAAATTTATGCCATATAATAAAGAAATTTGGAGCTAAAGTTTTGAGACCATCCCAGGATCACGTAGGAAAAATTTTCTCTACGCCTTACTATCATAGCATAGGAGAAATAGTTTATAATGCCAGAGATTTAGTTTTAATTGTGGGAAATAAAATAATTGAATGTCCTTCACAAGAGAAATATCGATTGTTTGAAACGTACGGTTATCAGAAAATTTTTCATAAGTATTTTAAAAATGGGGCAGAATGGATTTCAGCACCAAGGCCAAAAATTAATAAAACAAACTTAATTAACAAAAAAAAAGGAAAAAAAATCTTTCAAAAATTGCTAGAAAATGAAATCTCTTTTGAAGCAGCAAATATTTTAAAACTTGGCAAAGATTTATTGTATCTCGTATCACGATCAGGTAACAGGCTTGGTGCAAAATGGTTGCAGCAAGTAGTAGGAAAAAAACACAAAGTTCATGTTACAGAGGGTATATACGGCGGAAGTCATATCGACTCAACGATAATGGCATTAAGACCAGGATTGGTTTTAATTAATGGTTCAAGAGTAAAAAAAGATAATTGTCCAAAAATATTAAAAAACTGGAAAAAGATCTATTTTGAAGACATTATAGAAACCCCAAAAAAAGTAATAAATTTTCATAATAAAGTAAGAAAAAAAAATTTTAAAGTTCTTAAAAACAAAGGGCTAATAACTGATATTAACCATATAGCATCACCATGGATAGGAATGAATTTTTTATCATTGGATAAAAACACAGTTGTAGTAGATAGTTTACAAATAAATTTAATTAAATTATTAGAAAAAATGAAATTTAATGTAATACCAATAAAGTTTTCAAATTCGTATTTTTTAAAGGGGGGCCTTCATTGTTGCACACTAGATACTATTAGAAAAGGTTGATGAAAATATTAGCTGTTATTACTGCTAGGGCCAACTCTACAAGATTAAAAAATAAAAACCTAAGAAAAATAAAAAATCAAACATTAGTTGAAATTACAATAAATTTTGTATCAAGAATAAAAAAAATTTCGGATATTATAATTTCTAGCGACTCAAATAAAATTAATGAAATTGCGAAAAAAAAACAAATAAAGATTGTTGAAAAAAGACCATTTGGATTATCTATGAAAAATACATCATCCGCTTTAACAGTAATTCATGGAGTCAAATGGTATGAAAAAAAATTTGGTAAAGTTGATGCTGTTGCTTTATTTCAGCCAACCACACCATTTAGAAATATCACATTTATTAACAAATGTATTGACAAGTTTATCTTAAAAAAAAAACCAGTTGTTTCATCTTTAATTTCTAGTAAAAAAAAATTAAATTCAAGCGATGGTTCTATTTATTTAATTCTAAAAAAAGATCTATTTAGATTGAAAAGTTTTAATGAAGTAATTGCAACAAAGGTATATTCCACTGACTCTAAATATAGCATTGATATTGACAAT
>Ga0233444_10004355_pt1 | contig 13542 bp, 10 predicted proteins | sample SI_124_October20_6_FD_182792 | JGI IMG/M metagenome (GOLD analysis project Ga0233444, IMG submission 182792) | Seawater microbial communities from Saanich Inlet, British Columbia, Canada - SI_124_October2016_10_MG | ecosystem: Environmental > Aquatic > Marine > Inlet | place: Canada: British...
GGCATGATTCTCATGCTTTTGATTTGGATAATCGGGGCAGGTGTCATCGCAGAATAATATGAACACTTGATTTTGACACCCTTCCAACACCCATGCGTGAGACGTATGTTGCAAGGGTACCCATCCACTCATTTTGAGCGGAAGGGTCCCCCATTGATTTAATTCCTAGTAACCACTGGGAGAATCATGAGTAAGGAGATCCTTGAGGCAGTAGCAACGGAATCATTGTTGGAAGCAGCAAGACAACGGCGTGAACTTGGAGAATTGTTCAATGAGAATTTATTCAGATATATCGTAATGAACAAACTCTCTCGTAAGAATACATACGGAAAAATTGGATATAAGCCTGATCACCTAGTTAAGCGAAGTCTAGTGTTAGAACTCTCATACAAGGTAAGAGCAGGACAAAGGAACCCCACTCGTATTGACCTCGCTAGTATCAAGAAGAATTCTAGAGAAGAACCGACTAATGTAAGGTATCAGCCACAACCGCTCGCAATAGAAATCAAGGCGAACCATAATTCCGATTTGAAACCAGACCTCAAAGCATGTAAGCACTATCTAAAGCCGGGTGGGAGCATGAGATTTCAGTACGCTATGCTACTTGTCGCTGGAAAGAATAAACCACCATCCATCAGCCCAAGAGAATCATCAAAATCTCAACTATTGTACGGATATCTTGATCGTGACCTTAAGCCTGTCATCAAATGGATTTCAGAATGAGTGGGTTCGCATTAAACACCCTTTGACTCAGAATCGTTGAGTCAATGGGCTTTCAGTGGGCCGAGTCAAACGCTACCGACTGCCAACCCGTCTTACTCAAGGGGGCCCACTGATTCAGTTGCGCACACGTCATAGCTATCCAATAACCAGTCCTTTTGGGACAATTTCCCCATTATCTTGAAATTCGATGCCAATAGAACGAGCAATCTGTTTGGCCATGTTATGTCCCGTTCCTTCCATGAGTTTTGAGATATCCAATTCCCAATTCCCACCTTCTGCGCTGAATCCGTGAATGTGATACTTATGGTGGACGCTATTACTATGTTCAGTCACGGTTGTATGGCCAATCACTGGCCCTACATTGCTGATCGGTGAATAACCGTGAATTGATTTCTCAACTTCATCTGATCTGGTGATTACGTAGTAATGATAAGCCAATAATTGTGCTTCGGAAATTGATTTACGAATTCTCTTCCAAACCTTGTTTTGGAATGCCCTTTCAACATAAATTGAATCTTCATTGTGGTTGACTTGAAGTCGCAAGGTTGAATATTTGCGTATAAAATATCGGATTAAAAAAAATGGTATGACAAGAAACGGGATGACAAGAAACAGGATGCTGAATACGGCCGCCATCGAGAAACCTTCCAATAATATTGTGAGAAGGGGAAACATTGCAATAAACAAACAGAGCGCTGAAAACCCTCCTAAGAAGACCATCCCAACTACGACAGGACCAGTATCTGGTTCTTTTGAAATAATGTAGAAATCTTGTAGCATCCCTAACTCACTTTCCATGGGGGTGCTCTGGTACACTAGGATTTAACAATTCAGCCGTCGACATTACATGATAAGGACATAATCGTTGATTCGGTTTTTATTGTAACGAATCGAAGGGTTTGAGCACGAATCCACTGACTCGTTTTACCCCAATCAGAGGGCTTGCAGTGGGTCGAATCACTCGCTACCCTTTGCTAACCCGTCTAATCAGAGGGTGATCATTTCCATCGGTTCAATATGAAACTTTATTGAACTCAATCGCCCATGCTCTTCTTTACGACTAAGGTTCGAGCGATTAGGTCTTGGTTGGTTTGTTTGTGATCAGTCCAAAGTTGTGCAAAATAACCAAATCCAAACGTAATGATTATCAGAAAAATCAAAGCATGTCGTTTGAGTGCTTTCTTCTTTGAGATTCGGTTCCCCTCATAGTCTGTAACAACCAACCCAAAGAGGCGTTTTCCAGGTGTTGCTTGCCATGATGAGGCATTGAAGAGAACCGGGTAAACTAGACCAACAATTAGGAACGGTATAGTCGGAGAGAACCCTGCTAGATCGAGGAGTATACTGGGGATACTAATCAGCAACAAATCGATCAAAAGAGCACAAGTTCGTGGGATAAATCCTGCGAAACGCTCTCTCTCATTCCGAGAACCTCCAACTCCTTTGTAGACCATTTTGTTTGGATATCCGAATTCATTAACGCCAAATTGCGTCCTTTTCTTTTCTTCATTTGTTCGAGTCTTGATTTCATCCCAATCGATTTCAATTTTTCCTACGGAATAAGCGACTATACAGTACTGAACAAAACCTGAAAAATTAGGCATCTTTTTGGTGACTTCATTGAGATTTTCGTCAATTGAGATTGTTTTCTTTTTTTTGCTTCCGCTATCTCCATTGGCATTCTTTGATTGAGTATTGATGTCTTCCCAATCAATTTCATTATTCCCTTTAGTATATGCTACGATACAATGTTGAACGAAACCTGAAAAGTTCGCCATTTCTTTAGTAATACCATTCAGCCCTGCATCAATAGAAATCGTCTTGTTCACTTTATTGCTCATGATTGTCCATTGTCGGGTGATAATTAAGCGTGATTGCGTATGTATGGATGTATGTATAGTAATTTAACCACGTCATAGAGTTTAGGAAGCAATGCGGTATCCGAAAAAATATCGATTTGATATCATTAACTCAAATGGTTTGCAACGGTCCGTGTTACACACTATGGACTCACAGTTGGTGGCGGAAGTCATGTTGTTACTTGCTCCTTGATGACAAAATGAGGCCTTCCTCTGTCTAAAAAACCAGCAAATGTCTAAAATTACTTACTCAGTGGAAGCTCTTTCAATACGGCGGCAACCAAAGGAGGGGGCACTGCATTTCCTGCTGCCATGTACAATCTCGTATCAGATAGTCCCGATTTTAGAGCTTTAGAAATTAGGTTTTCTGGAAAACCTTGTATCTTCAATGCTTCATATGGGGTAATTCGCCGGATACGGTTTTTCCCATCTGCAGTTTCTATGACTTGTTGTTTCTTTTTATCCCAATTACCATGGATGAAAGAATCAGAGTAGTAGTTGTCCTGCGACGCTCTGTGCATTTTATGCATAGTCTTCGTTAGCGGTCTTGCAATGAACTTGTTGATCTCTGCTTTTGCTTTCCAACCCCCTGTGCCTTCACTTAGAATTGTTTTCTTAATCCGCTCACTGAGATAATATTTTTCATCAGCATTTTGTTCAAGAAATCGATGGACTCCTTGTTCATATACCTCAACCTCTTCACTAGAAGGAGGTTCTAACTTTCCATCCAATGCTGTTTGTTTACAACCCACAATGAAAAGTCGGTTTCTAACTTGGGGGACAGAAAAATTTCTTGCATTCAAAACCCATGTCTGTACCTCATAGCCTGGTCCAATAGTTTCCAACTCATTTTTGATTAAGTCACACAACCTGCCTTTATTATGCGTGTAGAATTTCTTTACGTTTTCTAATACAAAAAAATCTGGCTGCTTTTCCCGGATGATTTCAACCAAATCGAAAATTAATTCACCACGCCCCAACATGTCACTGACCCCTAATTCGGAGCCCATTTGAGAAAATGGCTGGCAGGGAAATCCTGCGAAGAGAAGATCATGATCTGGAACGTTTTCTTCAATCCGCTTTGAACGAGATTCACTTTTCTCTAAAAAACCACCTTTAAACTCCTCTCCATCAGTTCGCGTTAACAATTTGATATCTCCTAAATCGAGTTCATCTTCCGTGCCATACATTGATCTGTAGCCAATTTTAGGGTATCTGTCGATCTCTGCAAAACCTACGACATCAAAAGATACATCTGGAAGTTTTAGTATTTCACATCCAGCTCGAAAGCCTCCTATACCCGCGCATAAATCCAAAACTCTCACGTTTTTCATTTTGAGACCTCTGAATGAATAGCAGAAGCGAGTACCTTAGCTAGAGGTGGTGGTACAGCATTTCCTACTTGACGGTACATCGCTTGAAGGGTTCCACAAAAAACATAATTGTCTGGAAAACCTTGAACCCTTGCGGCTTCCCTTACTGTTAAACCCCGTGCTTGGGTCGGATGGATGTACATATTACAATCAAGTCGCATATGAGCAGTGATGGTTTTACATGGAACATTTGGTTTTAATTTGAAGTACTTATCCTTGAAGATACCATTTCTGTTTTTGTAAGGATTGATGTCTTGAATGGAAGGGGCAGTCGAGTCTTCACCTGGTTTTAGACGTGAAAAAATCTCTATGTCTCTGTCATTGTTAAATCGGGCTTTATGATTAAAAATAATTAGAGAAGTATCATTTAAGTTAATTTCCTTAACATAATCACTTTCAAATCCCAACCCAGATTGGATTGAATGTCCAGTTTCATTGGATTCATACGCTGTGTTATTTCTCATTGTTGAGGCCACCAGTTTGTTCAGATCGCCGATAGCAGCAATCAATGGTTTTTCATTTTGCTTTGATGCTTCGACGCGTTCATTGATTCGTTTTAGCACCTTTTCGGACTCTGCTTTTCCGAAATGTAAGGTATTTACGCCAAGAGTGAATATACGAACTCTGTTTTGAGGAACTCCAAAGTCACGAGCATTGAGTTTCAAAACTGAGGTTTCAAACCCTTTCGCTTCCACTAATTTTCGCAACTCGGGTACAACCCGTTCAAATCCCCTCACGTTTTCAATAAGAATCACTTTCGGATTGAACAAAGGAATAGAATCAACAAATAATTTGTACAACCCGTCTCGTGAATCATCTTCTTGCCGCTGCTTGTTGGCATTACTGAAACTCTGACATGGGGGGCCCCCCATGAGAACATCGACATCTACATGATTTGAGGGTTGCTTCAACCATTCGCTTATGTCTGCGCAAACTGATTTTGAAGAATGGCGTGGATGGTTGTATGCGTGAGTGTAAATAGCCCACTCATCCTTGTCGATTGAAAGTTTACTTTGAAACCCACTCTGTTCAAAACCAAGTCCAAGGCCACCTGCTCCTGAAAACAGATCTGCAACTGTTGGTCCATTTGAATGAGAATCTATGGAATTTGTAAAAAATGAACAGTGGTGCATCAAAGGACATGATTTGCAATTTGGACTAACTTCAAAGCAATGGTTTTTTTCAACCAAGGGAATCGAAACATCTGCCGGCCCTTCCCCCTCGCCAAAAAAACGGTTGGCGATTCGGGAAGATCGAGTAGAAGTGCCTAAGGTATGCGCAACTCTATTCCAGACCTCTGCTTTGTCAGCTGAAGCACCGCATACTGAAAGCCGTGGAGATAAATGTTTGACTGACATATTCTTACCCAACTTTTTGATTTTAATGCCAACACTGAATAAAGTCATCTATCCTAATCACGCGAAAGCCCAAGATGACGCAGAGAATAATATCGGTTCAAGATTCATCTTGACCGGCGGAGGGTATAACTTTATGACTTCTTGGATTACAGAAATTGCAGGTTGTAAGGAGCCAAGTTTGTACCATTCATTTCCTTTTTTTTCTACACCAAGCAAATTTAGCCGCTTCATAACTTCCTTTTCTGCCTTATCACAATTTGAAGTAGGGAATATGTAATTCATATCATACACAACTGGGCCATTGTTGTATCCTCTTAATCGACTTTTGGGGTCTTGAGATGTTTTTCCAATTTTCACCCAGCCTTGTTGATCAGTTTGTGTAACAATGTACATGTATTCCAACGCTAATGATTCATCAACCGGCTTAGGCCCTACAATTACAAGAGATTTTTTCACTGGCGAACCGGCCAAATGTCTAAATCGATAGCTTTCACCTCTCCTTTTCCCCCCATCTAAAAGTAATTCTTCCAACTGGAGATTTCGTGGAATCGAAAAGCAAATCGGGGTCCGACTCCCGCTTCGAACAAAGATAATATGCCCCCATTTATCTAAGGAATAATGTCCCATATTTGCCCACAATTCACTTGACCAAGTGTCTGAATCGGTACCTCCGATGAGTAATCGTGCTTGATCCGGAGCTGGCCCATTTGCCACCTCGACCTTGGGTTGTATTTTCATTCTCTTTTTGACCCATCGTTGCTCTATCGGATGGAATATTTCCACGGGATGGTGTATAGCCAATTCGGGACCAGGGGTGACTAGCGAGGTTACCGGGGATTGTTCTGGCGGCAAGTTTAACGGAGCAGTAATATCTAACTGTGTTTTTTTGTTGATGGGTTGGCCAACCTTTTTTTTGCCAGAGAGTACTTTTTGATGATCTCTTTGGTAAAAAAAGTCTGGATGGCGTACCTTCGGATGCACATCACTTCCCTTGATTTGAAGTATGAGGATTGTTGAAATCTCATCAAATTCCATTTTTTGTTTAAGGATAGGAAAAGATAATTCAACAACATCTTTGAAGGACTTGAAACGACTAAGATTTGCCTCTTTGCTATGGTCCATGACATCCCTAAACACTAGATGAACATCAATGTGTTGTTGCTTGATATTTATTCTACTTTTACAACAAAAAAAGATTTCAATCTTTATCCCGAGGCATTGCCCCCATTTGGTTGAATGTGGAGGTCGACTCGGTTAGCATGGACTTTATTTTTAATCGTCCAGAAAGGTTCTGACTCCAAATCACCCAAGGTTGGCGTTTATGCTTCGTGGGGTACGGACTCAAACTTTGTAGTGGACGTACTTGGATTCGAAACCGGGCTTTTGGGATAAAATGACACCGATTACTTCCGAGATTGTATTAGAATGATGTATATATAACCTCGAACTTTAGATAATATTGCCACCCTGATAAATTAGTACACAAAAGCACACAGCAGAATGAAGATTGCCATGAATACAGAAATAATCACACAATTACAGAAGAACCTAACGAAGCTTAGGCCTAAACTCCAAGAAGAAATGCGTTTGAGGAATGAGTTTAATCAAGCAGCACAACGCGCTGTAAAAAAACGAAACAAGTTTAATTCAAAGGTAAAGGTCTTGGATTTAGAGGCTAAAGAATTGCAAGCAGAACGGAATTCACACAATCAATCCGTAAGAAAATACAAGAAAAAAAGGAAACAAATTACAAATGAGTTACGAGAAATCAAGAAAAAGGTAGCACAGTCGTCAGATGAGCAAAAAATAAATGGTCGAAAATTGATTGACTTGAATAAAGCACATGACGAGGCTCATGAGAACGTACAGAATGAGGCAAACCTCGCACAAGAAAAACATGACTTGATGCTAGAGAAGAATACTCAAACGAATGAACTTCGGATCCAAGCAAACGATGCCCATCGGCAATTACGCCAATCAAAGCAAAAGGCAGATTTACATCACAAACGTTACATCATAATCACTGTATGTCAAAAATCTTGTAGAAAAATGCTGGAAGCAATAGAAACTCAAGAACAAGTTGAATCAATACCTGAGGAGCAAGCGATTGAAAAACTAAATTCAAATCTAAAACCCATCGTGGAGAATAACGATGACCTTTTTGATAATGCCGGACTGTGAGTGTAAAGGAAATGGATTTAATTGAATGGCCATTGAGTCACCAGAATCGTTCATTGTCGTTGGAGTTTCATGCACAACGAGCGAGAGATTGGTGGGGTCTTTGGAACAGAGGATTCCCTATCGCAAAAGTCCTTTCCCACTTCCCACACCCTGATGGAAATCGACAAACATATGTCACTATCCACGACACATTCCGGGATGCGAATATCGAACAGGTTGAAGAGGTCAAGATGTGCTTCTTTCGGTTTGTATTCGAATATGAAAGAATAAAAACACAGTCGTTAATGGACGGGTGGTTTCGTCCAGTGCTTGCCCCTCCTGGCGCCTCTTACGACCATCAAGGAGCACTTCCAAGAGTGGTTTTACTCCCAACACAGTCCAGCCAAGATGGTTTCTTAATAGAGGATGAAAAACAAATCTATCTTGCTACTTGGAATCTTTTTTCAGATACACCCAAATTGGAGGCCTGTCCGAAGGTGTTTCAAGACTCAGACTGGAAAAGAGAACTACTTAATTGGATACAAGAGACCTATGGACCTGCGTATTTTCCATACTCTCGGAAAAAAGGCAAGAAATATGCCACTGATGCATCACTTCTTTTGGGTAAATCGAAGTTGGGAAACAGGTATGCATTGCTTCATTCCTCATTGAACTCAAACAAAGAGTTCTCACGGATTACTCTTAATGGCTCCTCAGATACTAACCTCATTGTAAGGTTCTCATACACTGATGCGGATGATTTTGATCCCGTGGTGAATTTCCCGAAAATTTCTCTCACTGCTATCCAAAATCTCAAATCCAGATTCGTGCAAAATAAAGAGAAAACACAACATGCCATCACGCAGACTTGGTTAAGCCTGATTTCGTGTTTGAGTGTTGTAAGTCACAACAGAGTCCATGCTAATTTGACATATTCACTCGGTGCCGAATTATTGGAGGGTTACAACAATGTCGTTCCGATTCGGAAAGAAGAAGATCATAAATTCTCTGCATTGTATGTGTTCGATTCTGATGTAGAGCACCCAGTATGGGGCAAGTTCAATCATCCAAATGCACTTGAATTTGCTGACATGGCTTTTGAAGAAGGGGTTGGCGAAGTTGCAATCAATAACGTGTTTGACTGCTATACATGGTCTAGACGTGATATTTTTCAAATCGCTAAAACACAAGATATCGAGCCTCACTCTCTCTTGATTGAAGAATCAGAATATAATTCAGATACATCCTTCCCAGAAAAAGGATTCCTCAAAATCCCAAATCATGGCAATCGAATTATTGCACAACGCAAAAACCGTTTAGTAGTTCGTTCATCAAATCTTGAAGTAATTACTGAACGATTAGAACTTAGGGAAAAGGATTCAATTGATTGGCTGGAAAAACACAATTTATTGACACGAAACTTGGAATTGGGAAGCGAATGGCGCTTGCAATCAAATGGACCCCTTCAACTTGTTCAGGGCCCTCCTGGTACTGGGAAAACATGGACATCGACTCGTCTTGTTGAAGATATTCTGAGAGCAAACCCCGCAGCTAAGATCTTAATTTGTTCAAAGGAGCACCTTGCCTTGGACCATTTAGTAAATTCGTTACAAAATTCCATAGATGATACAAATTTCCGAATTGCACGTATTATGAGTTCTGTGTCACGAACATCAGAGGACGGAGGCCCCCAATGGGAAAAGGATTCTAGAGAATATTGGAGAACATTTTCTCAAAATGAAAACATCCACGATGTTGCGAATCTATTGAAAACTAATGAAGAGGAAATGAAATTCTGGACGTATGGAGCGTATTTGGATGAATGTCAGATTGTATGTTCAACGACGACGGACATATTTTTACTCGATAATTTACAACGAGAACAACCTATTGTTTTCGATTATTGCATCGTTGAGGAAGCAGGAAAATCTTACATCAGTGAATTATTAGGAGCCATTGCTTTTTCGAGGATGTGGATTTTAGTAGGGGATCAGATGCAACTCCCCCCTTATCAAATTCAGCAATCAAGACTTCACTGCGAATCTATCATCCAAGCGGTGGCGGACACTCAAACATTACCAAGAACGAAAACAGACTATGTCACTAAACTGATGGGAAACATTTCTTATCATTTTAAATGGGGCGTGTTGAGGGAAGAAGATATTGAAGCGTATATCGAAACTGATATGCAGCAAACTTTTGAGCCATTCAAGAATTTTCACAAAAGAATGTACGAGCATAATGGAACACACTTCCTTCCAGAACAACGTAGAATGTTTAAGTCTCTTTCAGATATGATTGCTGCAATTTTTTATGGGACAAGCTTCGATTGGAAAAAAGAATACGAAATTCAAGAAGAGGCATTACCACAAATCTTTCAAACCAATAATCGATTGATGTTTATCGACACGCCTCACTCAAGTCGAAACAAAGAATGGAAAGAATCAATCAATCATCAACATTCCCGGCAAAACAAACTTGAGGCGGAGGTAGTTGTTTCGTTGTTGAATCACTTTGACAACAAAGACCAAGTTGTGATTCTAGCACCGTACAAAGGGCAAGTTGAACTGATTCGTAGCCTACTCCCAGAGAATAAACAGCACATTCAAGTCCACACAACCGATGGATTTCAAGGAAAAGAAGCCGATTTCATCATCCTCTCCCTTGTTAGAAATAACATTTTGAGTGGTCGGAGAAGATGGGGTTTTGTCACAGATCCGCATCGGTTGAACGTCGCCCTAAGCAGAGCAAGAGAAGGTCTACTGATTGTATCCTCGATGCAACAAATCAACGAATCCGAGATGGAAAAAGGAGGGAATCACCTTCAGCAAGTACTTAGATACATCGAGAGGTATGGACTGATTTTACAATTCGATGCCTTAGGGGGTGCTGAGATTGATTAAGAGTACAACTATTTCATATTCAATACCTTGTGAAATATTGGAATTTGACATTGAAGTCATACCTGAAGGAGCACATCCTGAAATGGAGGCATTTGGGATCTTGCTGCACCAACAATTGGAGTATATAGATGTAAATACACTCCCAGTTTCTCTAATCTCAAGGTTAATTCGAAAGGGCTTAATTTATTCAGAATCGTTGGATTTTTCATCACTCGACTCGCCTCTTCTAGACAACTTGAGCACTGAAGAACTGTTGAAAGATCTCTTACAAAGGAGAAATCGAGAGATTACTACATTCAAAGTTGTACGAGACCGCATGTTTGGTACTCTCAGTATCGTTGAAAACATGCACAGTTCGAGCAAAGATAGCCCGCATCAAATCATTCCATGCAAACCCTCCTTGCCACCATTCGAAGATTTAAAGCAAAAAGACCGAAATTACATTGGTTTGATAGAACCTCATAAGGGGCGACTCAGTAGAATGCTTGATGTTGATTTACACGAGGTTTCAAAACAAATAAATTTAATTGGTGAGATTAGAGTAAAAACCGCTGAGATGGAGCGCCAATTTTATCAAAGAGAAACCAAAGAAGGAAAGGTAAAGTGGGTTTCCTCGATGAGAGGTTATGATCTTCTATCAAAAAAATTAATGCAAACTCAACCCGAATTGAAATTGCGAGAAGAGCAACATTCCATTCAAACTGATTGGCAACTACCTACTGAACAACGTTTGCTGGATGTTTTATCTGAACCCAATCCAACAGGTAAAGGGAACAATCTGTCAAGTATACACAATCAAATCTTTCGAACACGTGCGAATGAAATTGCTGGATTTCTTGAAGTTCTGTACAATGAATTCACCAGTGAGGAGCACAAACGGTTGGCTTCAGTTTTACCCGTTGTGGGGACTGAGGAACAACAGTGGGACGCTGCAATTGAAGTTATGAGATCTGGAAATAGAGATACACTCCTCCTTTCTGCTTTTACGAACGTAAACTTCGTTGAGGATATTAACAACATAATGAACTTAACAAATATTGATGAAGCCAATGAAATCCATCTTACAGTTGGTGAACCGGATAGGGTCAATGAACAAGAATATCGGGAGCGTACTGCACAATATTCTGGCGTTTTGGGGAGAAAAGTATCGACTACAAAAATTCCATCTCATGCCAAATTTGTTGTTTCGGATACTGGTAAATTTTGGATTGGTTCTTGTAACCTACTCTCATCATCCCCTGGTTCCCAAATATCTGAGACAGGAGTCTTGGTGGATGATCCGAAAGCAGCACTCTTGTTGCTTGAACATGTTGAATCATGGTTCAGAGAAGATGAGTTTGAGACTATTCAAAGAATGAAACTCGAACTAAGCAAAATCGAGCCGGAGCCATTGATTTATGTTGAAGAATTAAACGTCCTTATCGAAGATACTCGAGCCTATATAGAGGTCCCAGATGAGAGCAAAGGAAGAAAGGAGTATAATAAACTTGCAAAATCAGTCAAAGGGTTCCTTAAAAAGATAAAATCTAAACCTCGCTTCTCATTTTTGACAACTGAAAAGCACCGTTCATTTGTCATTGATTCAATCGCCTTAGCTCAAACGAGTATCTCCTTAGCATCCGATCAACTTCGCCCGATTGGTTTCGACCTTACAATTAGAAATCTTATTTTGAGAAAATATGAAAAAAGTAATCCAACATTTTCAACTTTTGAAACTCGAATTTATTGGGGCAGGCAATGGGATAAATCTCCTCATTTCGATGATGAAGTTGAAGCAGGGAAAGTCCTAATTGATTCCTTAAGAAAAGAATGTAAAAAGGCGATCATGGCCAATGCATCGAGCAAAAAAAAGGGAAAGGAAGTTCGCTTCTTCCCGAGGCATACCCAGGGTCCAATGAGCAATCACTCAAAGTTCTTGATTCAGGATGGTTATCGGACGTTAGTGACCAGTCTAAATCTATTCGGAGGCAAAAGCGAAGAGTTTCAGCGAGTGGATGCAACAGAACTTGGAATTGTAATCGATTGCGAACGAGTTGGCCAAATTATTGAAGGTGAGATGGATTTGATGATGGGAACAGAATACATCGATAGAAGAATGAAATATCTCAAAAAGATGTTTCGAGCCGCACTCCATACTGCCTTCATCGACTTAGGGGGGACGTTTACTCTCGAGGAGTTGATGGACAAATTTTTCTCAAGAATATTCAAAAATGAACATCTTACTACCTTGTGGAACAACTATATGAGCGGATTTGAGAAAATAAATAACAGCCTAGAGGCAGCTTTCGCACTTCTATATGATTTGAAATCCATCCTGATTCTCATCGATACTACTGATGGGTCATTACTTTCCTTTGACTTGATGAGGCAGGCAATCAAGGTTGGCGGTCCCGACTTTGAGTTAACACCTTACAAGATTGAAGTTGAATGGTAAAAGAGTTTGTAAGATAGAAGTACTAAGCAGACTGAACGCATATGTCGAGAGGACACGATTCACACAGCAGGCCCAACAACCAACCATCTCGCACTGGAAGAAATAAGGCAGAACGCGATAACCGCTCGCGTCAACTCAATCGAAAGGATGTTCGCTACGATCAATCACGAGAGAGAAGCCATGTGTCAAATGGGTCAGATTCCAGTTCATCAACTTCGGATTGGAGAAGCCGAATGAAATCAGAAGATGCAGCAAGAATCCAATCACATGCGGACAGAACAGGAACAAATCAAGACTTCAAAGAACGTAGTCAGCGTGCTGCAGAAAGAAATGAAGATTCCTGAAAATACGTGATTTCACAAATCAGGATGGCGGACGTACCAGTCTCCGCTCCCCAGACCCATGTGATTCAACTTGAGGCGACCATTCGCTCCGCTCATGCCTTGCTCCAAGCAGGACTCATCAGTGATGCAACCAACCTGCTTGCCGCAAGTCTGTGCCTGCTTGGAGCAGCGCTTCTTGTTCGACGTGATTGATTTTATGTCGTCCGGAAAAACATGTTGAAACCCTTTTACACCCTTATGTGAGATACTCATGGGTGGGTACCCTTGCACGAGTTTCAATGACCAAATACCCCTAAGATCATTGATTTCAACCCAAAACCATAATTGCGGTTGATTCTGTGAAACGATTATCATCATCCGATTAAATTGGTTTTTGACAACAAAATGA
>Ga0233444_10004359_pt1 | contig 13540 bp, 11 predicted proteins | sample SI_124_October20_6_FD_182792 | JGI IMG/M metagenome (GOLD analysis project Ga0233444, IMG submission 182792) | Seawater microbial communities from Saanich Inlet, British Columbia, Canada - SI_124_October2016_10_MG | ecosystem: Environmental > Aquatic > Marine > Inlet | place: Canada: British...
TCTAATAATGCTGCTTTCAGTTCTTGATTCTTACAGAAAGTAGTAAACTCCTCCTGAACATACTCTAAGTCCTCTTTAGTAGCTTGATAAGAGTGTCTCAACTCTTCTCTTGCTGCAGTCTTTAGAATGTCATTGTCTAACTTCTGCAACTTCACTTTTAGGACCTCCATAGTGATAGTAGTATTGTATTTGTCAAAATAATTTACTACCTCTTTGACGATCCACTTATGAGCTTCTGCATCAAAGTAATTCACTTGAAGTACATCCCTTACATCTAATAAGAACTTCCGTTCAGTAAGTAGGGCACCTATTACTTTTATTTGAAATCCTTTTCCGTATTCTGATAGTTTCTGTAACGTCACTGTATATAACTTTTATTTTAATATAAAACCTTTTTTCCTCTAATCCAACTTATTTTACACTAAAGTTTGCTAAAGGTCTATAAACTTCTAACCAACCTTCTGTGTTCTTAGTTATTCCGGATACTTTGTCTTGCTCTAACAAATATAGGAATGCCATCACATTCAAAGTATTTGGTTTATTGAATAAGACTCCTTCTATTTCCTCTACCTGATAGTCCGTCAAAGTCGGTTCCTGTAGATTCATTAGTTCATAGTTAGTATCTACTCTATGTTTGTATTGGAGTATAGATGCAAAGATTTTCTTTCCGTCTATATTTCTCTCACAGGTCTCATAAATGTCTTCTAAAGAGACACCTGGTCTTTCTATGAGGTAGTTGAACTCCTTCAATAAAGTCTTGATTCCTAACCCTCTTACACCAGATAAGTTGTCTGAGTTATCTCCTAACAAGCTCTTTGCTACAAGATAGTTTTCAGGTAACATACCTACTTCTGATTTTACCATAGATGGATCATAGAACTTCTTCTTGATAGGAGAGTACACATTCACATTCTTAGTAACTATCTGTAAGAAATCCTTATCTGAAGATACAATAGTTGCTTTGTTACCTCTTCTATCTGCTTCATTTGCTATGTAAGCGATAACATCATCTGCTTCTACCTTATCTACAGTTAGGTGTTGGATTGGTAGGCATTCTAAGTAGTCATACAGTCTGTCTAACTGATCACCCATAGAGGCATACTCTTGTTCCTTGTTATCAAACATCTCCCAGTTTGTGACCCTTACTCCCTCTCTTTGCGCCTTGTAGTTGGAATCAATATTCTTTCTGGACTGGGAAGAACCCTTTCCATCAAAAACTACAATCACTCTGGTTGGTTGAATGGTCCTGGTAACATACCCAAGACTCCTCATAAACCCTAATAAACCTCCTACATGATGTCCGTCTGGTGTGATACTCTTTACTAAAGTAAAACTCCTGATGAATGTATTTAGTCCATCAATGATCAGAGTGTGATCATTGTAAAGGGCTGGGGGTGTCTCCTGTATGTTACCTAATAACCTTAGTTGTTGTGCCTTATTCATTAGCTGCTGGAGGTATTTCACGAGGATCTTCTCCAACTTCAGGCTCTTCTACTAAATCAAAATCTACTGATCCTAATAAGGTCAACCATCTGTCCTTATGTTGATCTTTGTACTTATCAATTGCTTTCTTATCATCAGGAATAAAACCATGAGGTGTCATAACAATTCTACCTCTGGATTGAATACCATTGATATGATTCTTCTCAATCTGAATGTTAGTACGTTTTGCAAACTCTACCTGTAAACCATCTTTGATTGCTTTGATCTTAGAAGTACCAGGGTTTGTAATGTTACCAAACGTTACTACTAACGTTGCATCATACCACATTGACATACCTCCTTTGTTCTGTAACTTAGGCATACCCATTGGTGATTCAGGTTTCATAGTCCAAACCTTATTGATCGCTACTAACGAGTTGGTGTAAGGAGTTCCTTCTTTTCTTGATAAGAGAATCTTTTGATTCAAGTTATTACCAAACTGTGTAGACATTGCTCCTGCATTCCACTCATTATTGTTCTTATTAGAACGTACTGATAAGTCACAAGGTACAGAACCAATACTATCCCAGAAGAAACACATATCATAAGGTAGATTACCTTTAGCTTGTTCGTCTTGAAGATCAGCCATAAACACAGCTACATCTTCAATAGTATTCAGTTGACCTCTATCTGCATAAATAAAGAAACCTTCGTAATCATAAATCTCTCCAGTATCTTCATCTACTACTTCTTCAAACTCAAGACCCATCTCTTTAGCATGATCCCAGGACCACTTCATCTCAGTCACGATGAAGACAGGTAAGATACCCATCTTCTGGGCACTTACTGCTGCTTCAATCAAGGCTGTGGTTTTACCTGTATCCGAATGACCTCTCAATAATGTGATGTGACCATGTGGGATACCTGGCATAGAAGTGATTTCTTGGAATGCTTTAGATACTGGTATCCAAGCTTGTTCCTTGAACTTTACAGAGGCATTACTCAACCTCTTGTTCTTTTTGAATCTATTTAAGTCAAAGCCGGACTTGATCTTCGCAGATGCGGCTTTACTTACTTCTGTTGTTTTCTTAGCCATTAACTTTTATCTTAGAAGGGTAAATCATTATCTCCACTAAACAGGTCATCAAACTTTGTTGCAGTTGATGGTTTAGACTCAGTAGCTTTTTGTACTGTGAAGTTGTTTGCTGGTGCTTGAACTTCAGCAGGAGCTGCAGGAGCTGGAGAGTTTAGATCTGCTTCTGGATCTAAGTAAGAAGTTAGTTGCTTCTTGATGAAGTCAAAACTGTACTTAGTAAAAGAATCATCTGCCTTGGGTTGAGTCTTCAACCAGGTCTCTACTTTGACGTTATCATCACTTAGTGCTGATGCTTGCATACGAGGACGAATAGTTGTCTCTGGGTAAGGATTACCTTGTACTACTTCTACGTTTAGATCACGACCTGCCATTACATCTGTAAAGTCACCAATCTCTTCGTCTGCTGCATAAGACATCAACGTCTTGTAAACATTCTTTCCAAATCCCCATAGACGAACTCCTTTGTCTTCTTCCCCTCTAACTACTACAGGAGCAAAGATACGCATCTTAGGATTCAACTTACCTGCTAACGACCAGTTATCACGGTCATCTGTTTTCTTCAACTCATTTACAAAGTCTACTACAGGATCTTGCATACCAAAGTTTGATAATGCAATCATTGGATACTTACCTACTCCATAGTGGAAATACAACTCACGGAATGGAAAGTCTGGATTGTAGAAAGAAGGTACAATACGAATTTGTGATTTACCTTGTGGTGGTTTCCAGAAGGTTGCCTCGTAGTCAATCTTTTCTCGTTGTTGGCCGGAAGTGTTCATAGAGTCCAGCTTAGCTCTAATTGCGGATAAATCCATACAAAACTAATTTTTAAAGTGAAACTTATTGTATATAACTTAATATAAGAACTATTAGTTAGAGATCCAACTAAAGTTCTATTATTTTTCTCTTTTCATAACTTAATTTAGTTCAATGATCTTGAACAATTTTGTGTTTACTCTTTTCAAGTCACTTCCTCTTGTTAGAAGAATACAGTTCCTGAAATCATTCCAGTCTACCTTGTAACTTGAGTCCGCTACACCTCCATTTAGTTCTTTGATCAAAGTGTTCAATGCGTTGATAGTGTAGAGAGTGTTTGAGTCTTTTTTTCTATGTACCAAGATAGTATTATCTAAGAAGTTAGATACATTACCAAAATCTACATTGTAGGTACAGATGTACTCATCACTACTCTTGGAATAAAGTACAAATATCTTATTGTAAAGTATTTGGTACTTACTCTGAATAGTCTCTAAAGTAGAATCTAACTCCTCCTCAGTGGAAAAAGTACAGAATAGTTTATTACTCATATTATTGTTGGAATCGAAAAAATCGAAGTCGTAATCAAAACTTGGTTGTATCATTATAACTCTTTTTATAAATAGAACTTATTTTACATAACTAAATTATCACTGTATCTGAACTTTACAGGGTACTTCCCACCTTCTGAGAGTATCTCTTCTAAATCAGATAAAGTATCTTTACCATCTTGTTTACTAAAGTCAAATAGAATAGAATCATAAGTGTATAAACTCACTTTAGTTTCTTTGTTCTGTAAGTACTTTAGTACTTTATACAAGATAGTGATATTTCTTGAGGTTTCCAAACTTTGCATCAAGTAATTCATAAGTTTCTGAGGATGCATATCCTTGAGTTTCTTAGTCAACTTTCTTCCAGAGACAGGATCTTCAATAAATCCTTCTAAATTGTAAAGTTTCCATAACTCATCAATAAACTTACCTATCTTTGAAAACAAAGGTATGTGTTTGTACTTATCTGGTATCTTTCCATACACTATCTGGAAGGTAATCTGTTTACCTTCATTGTATTGTTCTTCAGTTACCAGTTCAGTGTTGAAATAAATCTTGGCTAAATCAGTGTGGGCAGACTTACCTTTGATAGGTTCACCTACTAACTCAGATAACAACCTAATATGGTAACCATCAAAGTCAAACTCTACAAAAATATCCTTAGAAGGTATGATAGTTGTTCTATGATCACCTTTTTTAGGTATGGCTGCAAAGTTTACACTGTTGAAAGCGTTTGTTGGTCTGGAGGTTACATTGTAAGGGTTGTAGTAAGTGAATATCTTACTTCCTTCCATAGAGTATTCAGGTACATTGGGTTTAAATAACTCAATAAACCTATCTCTATCAGTATTCAACCCAGATTGTTCCATTAGATAGTAAACTGAGGTGGAGATGTTGTTGTAGAACTTCCAGGGTTTAGTATCTATGACTTCTTCTGACCTTCTGATAACATCTTTTACACTTCTGTAGTTTCTTTCACTCCTTTCATGGAGTTTAGACAAAGGAATGATACTATTCAGGTCCTTTCTCCCATAATACCTGTTGTAGTACCAGTTTATTGTGGAAGGTGGGTCAGGTAACTCTAATATCTCATAATCTAACATGGAATAGACTAACTTTAGATCTACTACATTGTCTAAATGAAAGTGATAGAGGAGGTTTTTCTTATCAACTACATACTTGGTAGTAAAAGTAGAGAGAACTTCTCTAACCTTCTCTTTAGTTAGATTTAAACCCTCTGAGTGTTGTATTGGAAGAATAAATCCACTATCTTTAGATAAAGGTCTCACATACACACATACTGTGTTTGAAAGTGTGGGATGTGACTGGTCGTTAGATTGTATTATATCCAAGAAGACCTCTCCTCCTATGGAAGATACCTTTTCTACTTGACTATCTGATTCACAAATCCAGAACATAACCTTTTATAACCTATTTGATGATAAGATAAGAACATTTAGTTCTTCTACCAACTTTTATCTGATAAATTCTCCAGGACTCCTTACATAAGAACTCAGTCCAGGGAATAACCTGTCAGTCTTCCTAATCTCATCCCTGTTCTTGACAAGGTTACTAAGATCCCATCTTATCTTTACAATCAGATAGTTAGGGTAGTAGTACTTCGAAGTTGATCTCTCCATGTTATCGAAAACATCAGAAGAGACTTCCTGAATCCTTCCATTGTTCTTATTCCTAACATAATACCTGTAGGTGAATCCTTTTTCATAATCGGATTCACTAATAACAGGATAGTGAGTCCTAATCGGATAAGTAGATTTTAGTTCAAAAGTATGTTCGTTTGGTTTTATTAAATCGTAATCCTCTACTACAGGTGAGAAAGGAATATTATCAAAACTCCTGTTAGGTGAAACCTCTCTAACGTGTTCCGGGTACTTCTTTAACTCCTTAGAAGTAGGTGAGGGGTGTGGTTCAGTGTAATACCTTCCACTGTAAGTCTCAAAATATTGACCCACATACTCAGTTTGAGTTCCTTTAAGAGTATACTCTTTACCAGGTGTGGTTAGGTCTCCTTTGTATTTGAATTTAGGTAAGTACATAATATCTATTAAGACTGTCCACTTGGATTAAAGGTAATATGGAAATGATTTCCAGTAGTATGTTCAACGTGATTTGCATATTCATCTTTAAATCCTAAGAAGTTATCTGCATTGTCTAACGTTCTAATGAAATCGGATACTTCTTTTGAATTACCATCTTTTACTATGAAGTCAATTGCAAGTCCTGAGTTGTGAGCACTGCCAGGACTAGCACTATGGTGATAGTGATCTTTTCCTGCTGTTACTTCTACCCCCATATCGGGATACTTCTCTTTTATCTTTTCAAATACTTCAATAGCTTTCTTTGCTAATCCAGGATGAATATCTCCACCACTGGAAAGCTCTCCCTGTAAGTAACCAGTTACCTTTCTACTGTCTTCTTTTCCTCCTACAAAAGATCTTTCTGTGTATCCTAACTTAATTAAAGCTTCTCTTACTTTATCAGCATTTGGAGATGCACCGTTGTACATAGGATGATCTACTTTCGTATCTGACGGTAAAGGAGTCATCCTAAGTGTTCCAGCAGATGCTGCTCCCGGTACAGACGGCATATTGTAGATCTGGGATTTTACTTCTACTACCCATCCACTTGAATCTATTTTGTGAGTTAGACCCGTAATAAGGAATCCAAATCTACCGTCACCTATGTAACTCTGTGGTAGAATAGCTTCATTTATTCTAAATCCATCCATTACCTGTAGTCCTGATATTCCATCTAACTCTAAACTAAGTTCGAACGGTAAGATACCTCCATATCTTCTTTCTTCAGGTTCTAAAGTTTTCTCTTCACTACAGAGCACTACGTACTGGGAGGTTACATCAGGAAGGTCTACCTGTTGATATATGTACTCACCTTCACCGTATGCATGTCTTAGAAAGTTAAAGGCTGTAGCTAACTTAGATAGTAGTTGTTTTCTCTTCTCTTTTTTTGTTGAAGATATCCTTTCTAAATCTCGGGGTAGTTTCTTTTCTACAATGTATCTATCTTTTAGATTTTTATTGAACCTCTCAAATAAAGTTCCTTCAATACCTCCTGAGGAGGGATCAGATTGGGCAGAGATTGCTATCTGAGTTGAAATACCTGGACTGAGTTTTGAGTTCATTGTTACATTTCTCAGGATAGTATCTCTACCTATTAGTTTTAGAACAAGGTGATTAACTTGTGCATCTCCTACTAACTTCCGATCTACTACGTGGAAAGTAAAATTATCTTCATCGTACTGGAGATTAAATTCGTTGATCTTTCCTGTAGCGGTGGAAAGGTTTTCTAGGATCTCCGTTACTAGGTCATAGGATTTTAGTTCACCAGTACGTAAGTTCTTTCCTAATAACCCTCTTATGTAATCTAACTCTACAAAAATATCTAAAATATCTCCTCTCTTGATATCGGAAGATGCATAACTGTCAGGTAGAATAAACTTATCTAACTGAACAGATGCATGAATGTTTTCTAAGGTTTTGTAACTATGTGGTTCATTTTTGTAGGTGTGGAATTGAAATAAAGGTTCATTTCCAGAGACTGGAATGAAGGTATTTAGAATATCTAAGAGAGTTCCTAACTGTATGTAATGGTAGTACTTGTTTGTTGTACTTTTTCCTAAGATTCTCCTAACAGCAGTTGCCCTGTAGTCGCTGTCAATGTGAGGGGAGTAATCTATTTCTACAATATCATAAGGAATCTCTTGATAAACTCTAGACTTTTCAGGTTCATCTACATTCCTATCTATCCTTTTATCTATTTGTCTTTCTATCAAATATAAAATAAGATGAATCTGAGAGGTAAAGTACGGAAGAAACTCTAGTAGGAAATCTTCAAGCGTACTGTTGATAACAGGAAAGTCTTCCGGTATGTAAAATTTACCTTCTGTATCAGTAAATTCTAGAATTACTTCTTCAACGTATTCAAACCTGTAAGTGAATTCCCATATAACCCTTTCAAGTGTACCTACCTCCCCAGTCCAAGTGCTCTGGAAATTAAGCAGTCTTGGAGGTTCTGCTTCATCTAAAACAAGTTTGTAAGTAGCTGCAGTTACTTTGTTATCTGCATTTTTGAAATTTATGAATATTGAACTATCATTATAGATATTGTAAGCAGGATCCTTTTTATAATCTAGCGCTATGTCAGAGTCTATTTGCCTAGGTCCACTTCTTACTATTAGTCCTGTAGGTGTTTTTACGTATGTCTCATAGTAATTGTAACTGTAACCTGATTGTTCTGTTTCTTCCCAATCATACCATTGTAGCTTGCCGTTTTCATCTCTTGGGAAGAGTTCTAATACTCTGGAGATTACAGGACCTGGATCTTCGTACTCTGAAAAAGGTTTGATCGCTGATACAGCCGTTCGGAATCCACTATCTTCCTCCCAGGACGTTAGGAATAATCCAGCTTCAGGTTTCTTTTGCTTCATTGCTACAACTACTAGCTCTCTTACTGCATCTAGGTATATTTGTTCTTCGGGAGAGATTACTGTTTCTGTTTCTTCGTCTTCTACTGGAAATTCTTCAGGTGCACTTAAAGGTTCGAGATCTGAATACTTTCTAAAATCTACACTTGTTATTCCAGAGTCGATAGCTAAAGACTCAATCACTGTACCGATAGATACGACATCTACTGTACAGCTATATCCTCCATCCGGTCTCAAAGTCCAGCTAAAGTTCTTTATTAGTCCATACATCCCGTCATAACTGTACCCGTACTTCTCTCTCAACCTAGCAATAGCTTTGTAAATGGTTTGCTTTCTTTCGTTGTTTGCGTCATCTGTGTCTCCTAATTGAGAGGTAGCAATGTTTCCTTCTAAAAAAGAAGTAGAAAGTAAATCAGGGATTTCATAAACTCCGTTATCACCTTCATCATTACTTAGGTAGACAGAGTGTCCCCATTCCAGTAAGGCAGAGTATCCAGGTCTCATAAATAACTCTTCGTATCTATCTAACTGTTCTAAGGTGTGTACCTCAAACTGTACAGTAGCAGTTCTCAAACTACCGTACCTGTTATGAGTGTTTAGAGTCATTCCTACAATACCTGCTGCAGGTCTTAATCCGAAGTCTTCTTTACTTCCTACAGACTTATGTCCTCCTCCAGTTTGATACCCATGGAATAAGTCATCTTTACTGTAGTGAAGTCCATTTGAGAGGACATGTTCGTTAGCAGATGCTGCTGAACCGTCAACATCAATACCGGAGGTTAGTCTGATAAAAGGTGTTTTTCTATTAAAGAAGTTGAAAGCGTTGACTTGATCTTCTTCTGCGAATAACCTATCCTTAGATTGGATAAGGTTTTGACGCTTTTTTACTTGAGCAGCAACTGTAGGTTCTATTCCTCTTCCTGGTAACAATCCTCTACGGGCTTTAGGATCAGTACCTGCAGACCTCCTTATATAGGAAGGTACCTTGAGAGGTCTATCAGCTTTCGGGGGTGCCTTCGATGGCATCATTGTATCCATAACCTATCTATCTATTGTTGTTCTCTACAGTCATTTTATTTAAAACCTTCCCTAAGGGTAAAGGTATCCTGATCTGATAACCAGGTTCGATATTCAAGCTGTCTCTCCTAACATGAGGGTTTGCAGTAGATAGAATGTACCAGTACTGTTCACTACCGTAATACTGCTTAGCTAAAATATCAAATCTATCTCCTACAGTAGAAATAACATAATAGTCCTCTACAGATTCTGGTGGTGCTACATAAACTGTAGTACCTAACCCAGAAACTCTATCTCTGACTATCTTAGATGTATTCTCATACCTATTCTTCATTAGACTCTTTCTTTAGTGATCCTTCTTGTGCTACGAAATACATCAACTGAGTATTATTGAGTTTTTCCTTAGTAGTACGAGAAGGCATGTAAGTGTGTATTACGTTGAAGGATAAGCCTAGAGTAATAACCTGAGGTAATATCAGATCTCTATCTCCATTTTTCAATCTATTTTCACCATCATTCTCAGTAGTACCGGACCAAGGCACTGCTTGTTCTATAGCATGTGTAAGGGAAGTCATTATTCCGAATCCTTTGAAATAATCTCCTACTCTTAGTTTCATTATGGTCCCTTGATTTAGTCCTAAAACATCAGTGTACTTTCCATACATGTTAGACATTAGGATGTCTACCTTCTGATAAACTCTCTTGGTGTCAATACTACTGAAGATAGGAATCTGTAAAGTAAATCCTAACGTTCTGGTTGTACTATCATAAATGTAAAGAGGTTCGTTTCTACCTACGTAACTTATAGTGTTCCAGTTTGCACTGAAACTGTCATTGATGCCATTAACAAATCCTCTGAATGCTAAAGTAGAGTGAGAGTCGTCAGCTACTGAGAGTACTACCGGTAGAGTATCCTTGTTTACTAAGTTCTGCAAATCACTGTCCGTAGCGTTTGTACCGTCTTCAATCAGTACAGAAGTAGGGTCCATGTGAAAAGCATCTTCTTCCTGCCTGATTGCTACTGGTCCTGTTCTCTTTTTCTTCTCATCCTTGGCTTTAAGTTCACCTAGGATAGTAGCACGTTGTACGTTAACTTGACCTCCAAACTTAGCTTGTACTGCTGCGTTATCTTGAGCAGTGAAATAAGGACGCTTCCCTTGACGGTGTCCATATTCATTAAATAGGAAATGTGTTCCTGTTCCATTTACTGCAACCTGTGACAGTAGTGAAGCTGTTACTGAGGATACGTCTACTGCTGTATCAATAGCAGTCTTGGCTATTGATTCTCTATCTTCACCATTGAAGTTAGAGGCTCTTAGTAAAGCTTGATTAGCTAAAAACTTTGCTCCTTGGTAAGAAGTAAGTAACTTAGACATTCTAAGAAAATCATCTGCTCTTGCATTGACCTGTAGACTTGCATCTCTTCCTATTTTACTGAATAAAGACATTCTTATTGAGTTTTGTAGTTGGTTCCTAAAGTCAATCCCATACCTACTTTATTACTATCTAGATAGATGGTGGCTTGTTGCTGGGCTTGTTCTTGTAACATCTTCTGATAGTCGTCTGCTCTCTTCTGTTCTGCTTCAGCTCTCTCTCTTTCTACTTTTTCCATATGACCGGTAACTGCTCCTGCAAGAAAACCTACTGTTCCGCCAATAGCCATTCCCATCGGTCCAAACATTGCACCCATCATAACTCCTTGAGCACCCATTGATACTCCTTTTCCTGCTGCGTCCATACCAGCTTTTTGCATTGCACTACCTGCCATAGATCCTGCTATCCCTATTCCAGCTCCTAATGCCATTCCACCTCCAGTTGCTTTGAATCTCCTACCTGGACTAAAAATCCCTCCTGACTTGGTAGGTTTTATATCTGTAATATCTTTAGTGGTTCCTCCGTTTGCTCCTCCTGCTGTTGCTGATTTAGTGTAAAGAGGTAGCGATGGATGGAGTCCTCTAAAACCTTTGAACATTGAAGCTACTGTAGATATTCCTACTAATGCAGTTGCTCCTACTACTGCCATCTTCCCTAAAGGAGAAGAAGCAAACTTTGCAAATAAATCTGCTAGCTTAGTAACTAAAGGTGTTACCGTTAGTGCTATCTGTTTGAATGCATCTAATAACTTACCTGTAGCATCCTGGAATTTCTGATCTACTGAAGCTTCTTGATTTACTTCTAGTAAAGCTTTACCTAAATCACCAGTTGCTTCTGCTCTCTTTCTAGCAGTCTGTAGCTGTTCTGCTGACATCTTGGCTGCTACCTCTTCATTAGCTGCTAATGCTTCTGATTTCAATAACATCTCTGCCATCTGATCAGAATTCATACCCATGGATTTTGCTAAAGACTCTCTAGCAATAACATTCATGTTTTCAAACTCTGTGATAGTTCCTACTTGAGATGCTATCTCTCTAGTAAGTGTTAGCTGGTCTCCTTGTAGAGCAGCCATCCTAGCTTTCTCAAAGTTCAACTGTTTACCAGTTAGTACTTCTGCTTCTAACTCTGCCTGGATAGAAGATTCAAAGTCTAACATAGAAGAGGCAATGTTCTCTATCTGGGAGAACTCTAAACCTAACTTCTTAGCTTCAGCAACCATCTTTCCTAACTGCTGAGGACTTCTTCTTAAAGTAAGATAAGTAGATGCAGATGCTGAACCTACAGTTTCAAAAGCTTCACTTAGAGATACATTTACTCCTAATGCTTTATTTGATTCTACTACTGATTGAGCTAAACTGCTCTGAAATTCATCAGAAGACATTGCAGTGCTCTCTGTTAGTAAAGCTAACCTGGAAGCAGCTCTTTCAGATACTCCCATGTATTCGGTTAGCTTGGTAAAGTTCGCTAAAGTCTCTCCTGAGAATTCTACACCTAGTTTCAATTCTTTAGCTAAAGAGTTCTGTGCTGCTGCTAACTTTGTAGAGTTTATTCTTGAGTCTCTTGAGTCTTCTGCAAACTTTGCAAACCCCTTTTGCATCTCTGTAGCAGAATCTAAGCTAACACCTAAGTTAGTACTAAGTGCTTTAGTCTCCTTAGCAGCAGTCATTACACTTGCTAGTAATGCGGCAGGACCTAGATTCTTACCTAACTGCATTGCTGCTGCTGCAGCTCCTTGTAATTTCGCAGATAAAGGACCTGCTCCGTTTACTACTGCCTTCTCAGCTACTTTACCAGCTTCAGCTAAAGGTCCAGCTATGAGTCCTCCAATAAGAGGTATCTCAGCAAACTTCTCTGAGAGTGCTGCGAACTTCTCTCCTGCTTTTACTATCTCTTTTGTAGTTTCAGCTACCTTAGCAGTTCCTGCTGCTTGTGCTTCTACTGCTTCTACAGTATCATAAATACCCCTGAGTAGAGTTCTGTATCCTGCTATCTCGTCATCAGTAGCAGTACTTATTCTAGCTAATACTATTTCTTTCTCAATCTCAAGATCTAACATCTGTTGTTTGATCTCTTGATTCTTCTTGAGGATCTTTTCGTAATCTCTCTCTCCCTCTACTGTATTGTAAACCTCTGAGGAAATGTCTCTGTAAGCAGCGGCAGCTTTACTGATAGACTTAGCAACGTCTCCTGCAATCTCTCCAGCTTCTCCTTTGAGATTCTTCAAGGAGTTAGACATAGAAGTAAGAGCTTGAGCTGTTGCTCTCATCTCCACTGCTGCGTTCTTAGTCTCTACTCTACCTAAAGGTTTTGATTTATCTTCTTCTGCCATCACTCTTTACTATTCTTATAAATAGAGAAACCTCTAACTTCTAGAGGTTCTCGTTGAATAATTTGGTTTAATGTCTGGTCCCATGGGGATAGAGGCTTCAGAAGATACCTCTTGTACATTATTAGATTTATTCATAGCTTCTTTGTGAGCTGCTTGTTCTTTATCGTAAAACTCTTCAATAGTCTTGAAAGTGTACTTTCTCAACCAGATTGGCATATTGTAAACAGTACCCCAATCGTATCCTCCTTTTCCATGAAAAACTATCTCATGAATCTGTTGGAATACATTCCTACGATAATCAGGCGTCAGGCCAAAAAAAGCTGATCCCGATAGGCAGAGTGACCTCCTCATCACTTCCATCATCATAAGTGTAGGTAAACTTCAGATCTACATCAGGAGAAACTCTTACATACTCTTCTCTCAATGCTCTAGCATCTTGTGCTAATAGATACCCATCTACAAACTTTCTAATATCTGCTCTCTCTCTATTACCGTTGATTGCTACAATCATATGTTTCAACCTAGTAGTACCT
>Ga0233444_10004360_pt1 | contig 13539 bp, 10 predicted proteins | sample SI_124_October20_6_FD_182792 | JGI IMG/M metagenome (GOLD analysis project Ga0233444, IMG submission 182792) | Seawater microbial communities from Saanich Inlet, British Columbia, Canada - SI_124_October2016_10_MG | ecosystem: Environmental > Aquatic > Marine > Inlet | place: Canada: British...
AGATTGTTTAGCTTGTGATGGATAAACTTAAATAGCGCTTAGTCTTATTTAAGTTTTGCTAGATAAATTTAAATAGCAAAGGTAAGAAGTTTGCTAAAGGCTAAAAGTTATGACTTTTTTATACATACAATAACTAATGTGTATAAAAAATTAAGTAATTTATACATATAATTAAAGGGAGGTCTTACGACTTCCCTTTTTTTTTATGATTTTTTATGTTTCTGACAGAAACTTCTAGCAGCTTCTACACTACCAAAACCCCATTTCTTTAAAGCTTTTGCTTTTCTAGTAGGTTCTCCGTTTGGTTCTTTCATCGGCCCTTTTACACCAGCAAATCTACAAGCAAATGAAACTCTTCTAGGATTAGTTCCTGACGTAAGTTTAGCACCCATACCAGGATTTTTTCTTCTCATTTCTGCATTACTCTTATTGTAAGACGACTCTGAGATTTTAAATGGACTAGCTGATCTTTGTCTTTTCAACCAAGTCATGAGCAATCACAGTTATTAACCCTTTCACCAGGTCTTGTTGGTGATTTTTTAGTTTTAGGAGTTCCAGGTTTTGGCTCACAGCCTTTCCAGCAACTTACTTTTAATGGTGTTGCACTTGAAACTTTTTCAGCTACTTTATCAACTATTACTTTTTTAGCTATCAAACCAAGTATTGGTGCTAGCTTTACTGCTGAACCTAATGCTCGCGGTCCACATCCTTTTCTTTTAAATGCTGAATTCATGCTATGTCTTTTGAATTTATTAATGTATAAGTAAAGTTGTTACTCCACTTTTCTCTAGCTACTTGGCATATGTCTAGAAATTCATGCCAATCGTCGTTGCTAGCTATTACTTGGCAACCAGCAGACCATTTATCTATTCTTGAAGATGTTTTGCCTGATATACCTGTTGCTCTATGTATATTGATACCAAATAAACCTGTTTGAGTGTTATCTTCGTCTAAATCGTATTTATCGTCTCTGTTGTTATCTCTGTAAACAGTTACGGGATTTTGCTGTCCTAAAGCCAGGTATTTACCAGCATGTAATCTAAGTTTGTGAGAGCTTTTATATTGACCAGGTTTTAAAACAGCAACACCTTCTTTTTTCGTTATATTTTCTACCCAGTGAGTACCTGGGTCCGTAGTACACTTATAACAATGGAATTGCCATTCGTCACCTATTTTGTAAGAGACTGTTATGCAGTCGTCAAACTTGTTAGTTACATCAACACCAGTACTTGAATTTCTTACGCCAACAATATTAATATTGTATTCTCCTGATTCAAACCACTTGTAACCTAGGTTTAAAACAGCTTTCTTTATTTGATCACGTGTATAGCACTTTTCCATATGTTCTTAAGATTACCTGTTTTTCTCTATCTCTATAGCTTCTAAAACCTGTTCTTTAGTTATAACAAGTTTAAAACTTATATCTGCTGCCCACTGCATTATTGGTCTACCATCTTTATATAGTATAACTAAAGGTACTGATCTTACTTTTTTTTTGAAACTAGGTGTTTGTTCTTCTAGGTAAGCTATTTGATGAGGTATATTTCTTATCCTATCTATTTTAGCTTTGTTTGTCCAATTCCATTCTGAATTTATTTCTAGTAAAACGTAATCTTGTGAGTACATTGCTGTGCAAAACAGTATTGCTATTAAAGTTAGTATTTTTTTCATGATTTATTTTTTCTTTATGATTTGGTAAAGCTTTTCATCTATTTTGTCAAGCTTTTCGCTATTTTGTTCTACCTTCTCTTGAGTATTCATTATAGTCTCTCTAATCAATTGATCTTTTAAATCATATTCAGTTCTACTCACCTCGGCTTCAGGAAGCTCTTTAGCTAACTGTATATCTGCCTGTATAGCGAACCACATCCCTACGACCGTGATGACGAAGCTTACTATAATTATTAGTGTTTTTAAATCTAAAGTTAATTCAGTGTTTTCTGATATTTTGTTAGCCATTACTTGTTTATTGTTTTTATTTCTTAATTTTAAACTTCTTCTTCTTCTTTGTTTTCTTGCTACTAGACTTGTTTAGGTTATACATCTCGTAAGCAGATTCTTTCTTTTTATTTCTTTTGTTTTTCTTCTTAAGTTTTGCCTTATAATCTTTATATCCAGTCTCTACTTCAGCGTTTACATCCCAAGAATTCCAACCTAGAGCCATAGCTATTCTTTGCCAAGCTTCATTGTTGTTATTAGAAGCACCTCTTAAATTATTATATTTATTAACAGCTCTATCTAAAGGTATGTTCGTGGCTGCTGAAACAAAGTTACCAGCTGATTGCCAAGCAGGGTTATTTAGAGAAAGACCTCTATCAGCTATAACATCTTTATTAAATTTATAAGTCTGTATACCTGAGTACATTTTTCTAAGTTTAGAACCAATAGGTGGAGAGAAATTAGCGGCTTCAATAACAGTGTAAGCATGATCCGCGTTCCAACCTTTTTCTTCTTGTTCTAAGAATTTTAATATAACATTTTTAATAGTAGATATACCAGCACCGGCTAATCCAGAACCTCTAAGTATAGAGTCTGTCATTGTGTTTGCTATTCTACCTTTTTTCTTGCTATATTTATCTTCATCGTCATCATTATCAAATAACATAGCGAACAATGCTGATTGCATAGATGCAAATATTATATTTTGAACAACACCGTAGTAAACTATTTTAGATAAATTAGTTTTAGCATCACCTCTACCGTTTATAAGATCTTTAAAAGCTTTCTTCATTAACCTAGTATACTGCATTGGAGTATTTTGAAAAGCTAATATTAACCTACCTAGTGGACCAGCTTGTTGTTGGCTAATCATATCAGGTCTTGACGATTGCTGTGAAACTTCTGTTGTTTCTTGAAAGTCCTTAAAAGACTGGTCTAACGCTTGTTCTTTCGTCATACCTTGTTTCAAGTATGTGTTTATTCTGTTTCTATAAAAAGCAGCACCACCTATTGATATTGCGAAACTATCTGCTATTTGCGTAGGTGTAAAACCTACTCTAAGTAAATAATTAAGTATAGCTCTCGGTTTATTTCTAGCGCCACTCATAGCTTCGGCTATTTCAGATTCATTAACGTCTCTACCTATACCAGCTCGCCTCTGCTTTAACATATCTGAGTTAAACAAAGTTACAAAGTCGCTAGAGAATTGCTTAACGTTTAATATTGCTCCAGCAAACTTTAAAGGATTGTTATCACTCCAGTTTACAAAGTTAACAAAAGATATAGTCTGAAGTATTGCAGATCTCATGTTGAAAAACATAATAGCACCTACAGAGTTATTCACCCAATTTGAGAAAGAATTAACTAATCTGTTGCTACCAAAACTCCTATTTGTACCATTTTCCATACGATAGAGCATATCTTCCAGTGCCTCTCTGAAATTACTACCATATATAGCCTCTATTTTGTTTAAATTTTCTTTACTAAATATAACTTCTTTGTTAGCTAACCACTCTTGTAAGAACTGTTTTCTACCAACCTTATCTGTTATATCTTTTAAGTCAGTAGCTATATTACCAACCAACCAAGTATTACTTGGTGACGTGTAATTGTTATTAGCAACTCCAACCTCTAAAGTATCAGCAAAGTCTTTTAAATCAGAATCATTCTCAACAATATCTGTTAATCTTTTTATGTCAGTCTTTGATAAACCAGGTATGGTTTCACCTTTTTTATTCCATACATAAACTCTTACAGCTGTATCATAAGTAAAGTTATTATAAGGTGTTATCTTCGCTAACATCTTTCTAACTTTAGGATATGTTTTCTTCAAAGCTCTAAAGTCTGTAGCTATAGACTGTTTAGCTCTATTGAGCTCATCCATTGCTCTAGCAAAAGGTTGTACTAAAGATTTGTTAAAAAACTCCATTTGCTTTTCGCCAACCTTACCTTTACCTAAAAAGTTATATAGTAACCCTACAAAGTCTTCAGCCGAAGCAGGTAAGAAAAACTTCCATTTACCTATATCTCTACCTCTAGACTCAGCAGCTGCTTTAGAAAACCTTTTTTCAGAGGCAACACCTTTTGTTTGTTCTAATATATCGTTAAAAGACTGACCCATATCTTTGCTAAATTGTATCTTAGCTAGTTGTACTTCTCTTTTAACATCTATTATATCTAACACTTTTTGAACAGCTTCAACATTTTTATAAGCATCATCAGCAAAATAGAAATTATTATAACCTTCAGCTGCTTTACCTATAATCCAATCAGCCTTAGCAGAAGCTTTACCATCAGCTAAACCAGTAATATTACTAATAGGTATAGTTAAACCCATACCTTTTAAAAACGCGTGTATTGCTATAGCTGCGTTTTGTGGTCTTGCTGTAAGTATGAATATATCTTTACTTGTGAACTTATCCTGACGTTTCATAGCGAGATCAAACAAAGGTCCTTTTTTACCTTCTATAACTTTACTGAATTCACTAAAATCAAATATAGCTCCTGCGGCTTCTAGGTCTGCTGATTGTAAAGCAAACTCAGTAGCGTTTATTTTACCTTTTTTGCCATCTGGTAGTTCGTATAGAACTTTACTGTTAGATTGAGCTATTGTATCATCAAAATCAAAAACACTAATACCCTTTTCTGGTGCATTAGGATTTCTAGCATTCATCATAGCTTTATTGAAGTTCTCTGCTTTAGTTTTATCTATTTTAGAATACTGAACCTTTGAGTGACTTTTACCATAAACATTGTTATTAGCAAAAGATTTTATCGTAAACATGTTATCGAAACCTAAAGTTACGTTATCATAATATCTTAATGTCTCGTGCTTGTTTTCATCCCAATTAAGACCCATAGATACTTGCCTTTGTATGTTAAGGTTATTATCCATGACTTTAGGTATTAAAGCTACTTTGTATCTGTCTTTTAATTTATTTAAATCTATCTTCTTACCGTAGAAATGACCAGTTAACCTTAATACTATATACTCTGTTGGTATTAAATGCTCATACCTTAACTCTGATAGCTTAAAACCTTTACCTTCATAATAGTACTCTAAAGGAGCTGCTGCTTTTAATATAGAAGCCATATTACTTTTTAAACTCATCATAGCTACACCGAAATCTAAAGCACTACCATTAGCATGTATATATGTTAAGTATTCTATTAAAGTATCCCAAGCTTCACTTGCTTGTTCTTTCCTGTATTTATACTCTTTTTTAGCGTTCTCTCTACTTATAGATTTTTGAGCAGGTGTTTTTAGTTTATTTTTCCAACCACTTATAGACTTCCCTTTAAATTTAACATCTGTTATAACTGTTTGTTTATCTTTTTTGTAAACAACCTCTACGTCTGGGCGCAAGTTTAACACGTCTAACCAATCAGGGTTACCAGCGAAAACCTGGTTTCTACCATCACCAATTTTACCTGATGTAACTTGATGTCCTCTTTGCCACTTCAATGCATTTATTAAACCTTCAGCTCCTTTTTTATCTATAATAGAATAAGCAAACCCCATATTTAAAGACCTAGCTTTAGATATTATACTGTTATCTCTAAAAACTTCTGCAAAACTTTTTATTTTTAAGTTTAGTGATTTAGTTAAGTTAGTAGCTGAAATATCGTGACCTATTTGCTCAAAAACAAAATCTTCAAAATTAACGTTTTGAACACCTGATTTTATGTATTTATCCTTGGTGTATTTTACAATAGATTTAGAGATAGAAGAAGCTAACTTGTTTAATTCTTCTTTAGATATAATACTTTCATCTATATATTTTAATAATATATTTTTTGTAACACTTATGGTAGGGCTTAAATTGTTTTTATTAAAATCTTTTCTGATTTTATCTAAATTGTCTTTTAAGTGTTTTTGTTGGTTGCTACTTAAATCTTGTGAAAACTGTATTTTATCAAACTTAGTAGCTTCTGTTTTCTTTCTATCAAACTGATTAGCTAAAGATTCTAGCTCTGTTTGTAATACTAAATCAGTTATCTGAACCCCACTCATATCAGCGACCTCAGCTAGCTCACTTATAAAATCTACATCTTGTTTCAGTATTGTAGTCTGATCTTTTATAAGCTCAGCACTTATTTCGTTAGCTAAAGATTTTTGCCTAGCCAACAAAGTTGTGTAACCACCTATAGTAAAGTAAGCACCAAACTTACCTTTAGATGTAGGTTTTATTTCAAATATAGCGTTACCTTGTGCTGTTTTTTCTCTACCTATGTTTTTCTTTTCAAACAAAGAAAAGTATTTCTTTTTTATAACAGACACAGGTAAGGCTTTTACTATAGCATCAAAGTTCTCGCTGTGAAAGCTTTTATAATCATCACTAACAACAACACCAGCTTTTGTCTTACTGATCTTACCCATGCGTTTAACAACAGATTTTTCTATCTCTTGTTTTATTATCTTTTTAATCTCAGCAGTTATGTTGTCAGCTGTGAAAGCTCCTTTAAAAGCGGCTGTTTTTAAGTTTTTGGTAAGCTTAGAAATAATACTTTTCTTCATCGTGTCATCAACAAAAGATTCTTTACCTTTCATTAATTTATCAAAGCTGTTAAGCTTTCTAGCTTCCTTACCTTGATCTACATTAGATGATTCGTTTGTTTTACCACTAACTGATTTCTTTAATGTACCATCTTCTTTAGTTAAACTCTCGTTAACAGCATCTTTAGAAAAATACTTAAATACTTCCTTAGATCTTTCTTTGAAAAATGTATTAACATAAGCAGCGACGTTGTTATACTTTTGTTTTTTAGATTCAAAATCCTGTACTAAACCAACTACGTTCCTAGCTTTAGAGTCTTCTTTCTGACTAGGTATTTTATCATACAACATCATAGCAAGCATGTCCTCTTTCTTGCCCTCAAAAACCTCTTTTTGATTTTGTGTATAATTACTACCTTCTTTTAAAGCATTAAATATAGACTCCGCCATACCTCTATACTTATCAGCTATTTCAAAACCAGCGATCTGCTTGTTTTCGTTTGCGTTATATATATCGTTTACTTCTTTAACGGCTTTAGTGTCAGATAACTGTATTTTTCCAAGTGACTCGGCTTTCGATACTTTATCTTTATCTACAGCGTTTAATATGTCTTGACTTATCTTTCCAGACTTTATACTTTTATCATAGGCTTTCATGAAGTTGTAAGCACCTCTACCGCTTTCAAAATCTATATTATCAAACCCTTTGTCTTTGTATAACTTAGTTAAATAGTTTTTTATTTTAGTAAATACACTTTCGTTAAAATCTATTCTATTCTTAACTAAACCTTCAGAGAACACGTTAAAATACTCGGTAAAATACTCTTGAGTACCAACTTCTTTACCTTGAGCTTTCATCTCACCTTCAACCCAATTTAATTGCTTACTGTTTAAGTTTTGTTTAAATTTATTTACTAAAGCTTTTTGCGATTTAGCGTCGCCAACCATAGCATTCAATATAGGGTGTAATATTTCATGAGAACCTACACCTACAGCGCCTTGCTTTAAAGCAACTCTTTGGTTTATTATTATTTTACCTTCACCTATAAAAGCGCCATTAATATTTTTACCACTTTTGCCTTTTATAAGTCTTTCAAACTCAGCGTTTGTCTTAGCTATAGTTGTGTCTAAACCTAATTGTTTAGATGCAACCTCTGTAAAACTAACATTTTCCCCGTAGTTTTCCTTTAGTGATTTATCAAATATATTGTTGTTAACGTTATTTAAGTTGTTTATTTGAGCATCAATATCTTTATTGCCTTTAGACTCATTAAGACCGTTTATTATATCTATGTTTTTAGCATACTGAGTAAGTTGGTCACCTTTTAAGTTATCAAGAACCATTTTGTTCTTGTTTGCTATAGCCATTATGCTATTTAAAGCTTTCTTGTTTAGCTTCTCTAAAGCTTTTGCTGTTTTTGTTTTACCAGCTTCTTTAGCAATTTTTATCTGCTTGTCTCTTTTTGTATATTGCTCTATCAGTTGTGCTTTTTCTTTTCTAACAGACTCTGGCATTAACAAAAATTCTACCCTCTCTTTTAAAGCCTTGTTACTTTGAGTGACGCTACTAACAGTAGCAAAACCACCACTTGAGAAAGCTCCTATTATACCTTCGTCCATAGTCTCGTAAGCTGCTTTTATCAAACCTGATTTAGTAACATTTCCGTCAGCATCTTGACCAGGTAATTCATCTAACCAAGCGTAATCACTTATTTTGTTAGCTATGTTTTGAGTTATCTCAGTACCACCTTCTAAAACACCTAGACCAATGACATCTAATACTTTTTTACCTATACCCTTATTCATTTGCTCTACAGCTTTTTGAGCTCCTCCTTTACCTTTTCCAGGTAGTAAGCCTTTACCTCTAAGTAGTTTTCTACTTATAAAAGCATCAGCAACCTCAACAGCTCCAGTGGTAACAGCAGCGCCTGACATTCTCCATAAAGCTCTGTCAGGATCTTGGTCCATTTCTTCTACAAATTTATCACCAGCTAAACCAATACCCATATAAGCAGCTGTATAAGGATTTAAAGACATTAATGTGAAAGGTAGAGTACCAAAAGCCTCACCAGTTATTCTACCACCTATTTCTGACCAATCAGCATCACTACCTTTAGCTATCTCTTCTGTTATTGTATTGTCATACTGTATGTAATGTGATCTTATTTTATCTTGGGTTTCACCTAAGGTCTTTCTTGACACAGTAGCATTCATTATACCAGCGTTTGGATGGTTTTGTAAAACGTAATCTTTTAAAGCTATAGCTTCCTTTACTTCGTCTCTAAGTTTTGTATTTTCTTCCTCTGATAAAGACCCACCTTTTTTCGCCATCATATACCACCTAGCCATTAAATGGTAGCCTGACTCTTCTATATCTTTAGTATTATCTACTAACAACTCTAAAGCGTTGTCGCTAAATTTATGGAGACCTGGGTAAGCGTGTTGTAAAAAAGACTTTGGGTCAGAAGCAAAACCTCTACCCATTAAATACTGTTCACTAGCGTCTTTAGGTACTTCTACTGGCTCGTCTTTTATTCTAGATTTTAGATTATCAAAAGCACCTTTAACGTAACCAAAGCTTTCAAGTCCTTTTTTAATGAAAAACCCACCTGGGTTAACACCGGCTTGCGCCATTTTAAAGAACTTATCACCTAGGTGACCAAGTCTTTTGAAAGTACTAATCTCCTCTTGTTGCTCCAAAGAACCATTGTCCGAGCTTGAGGCCGTATCTTCTTTTGACCCCGCATCCGCCTCTACATTTACAGGGTCTATTTGCTTTCCCGCAGAATACTCTTGCACGACTGCTTTTATGTTTTCTTCTGATTCACCAGCGTCCATCATTCTTTGAACGATCAATTCTAATTCTTCCATATTTAATTTGAGTATTTGTCTATTAAATCAGCAGCTGATGGGCTAGCTGTTTCCTCTTCGCTAGATTCTCCAGTCGTTAAGTCAGGCCAATAGTTTTGAGGAACACCTGTTAAAGCTAGAACATGCTTAAAATCATCTGGATTAGTTGGATCAATTATTCTAGCAGTACCACTTCCTTTTTGAAACTCATAAGCACCCTCGACTTGATCTGATTTTGTTATACTATAATCACCTGGTAAATATCTTAACAAATTCATAACATTTCCGTCCTGTAAAGCATTGTATCCTTCTAAAAAATTACCAACCATAGTGCTGTATTTACGGTCGCTAGCAGTTCCACCACTACGTCTACCACCACTTCCTCTACTAGATTTTGCAGCTTTAACCTTAGCACCTTCTGAAGAACTAGTCTTGAACATGTCCATATAAGTATCTATAACCATACTTCTTAATTCATCAGTTCTTTCTTCATTATACAATAAGTCGTCATCTAATATACCTAAACCACCTTCTGTTATAAAGTCATCAGTAGCTAAAGACAAAACCTCATCTCTAGATTTAGTTATATTCTGTAGCTTCATTCTGTATATTCTTTCAGCAGATGGAGACATTTCACCAGACTTATAAGCAGTCTCGTTCATGTTTAATATTTCACTAGCGCCTTTATTATTCTTAACAGTATAATCAGGAATTTCATCAAAATTTACATAACCACCTTCTTCGTTTAAAAAAGTTATACTACCATCATCAGAAAAACTAATATTAAACTCATCAGTATACACAGATGAAAGTAGATCTCTTTTAGTGGTGTTTACAGAGTTGCTTACCATACCATTTTGACTGTCTTCTAAGAAACCATCCTTGTAAGATTTGAACTGAAGTAATTGGTTATCAACATTTTTAAATGAATTTTCTATTTCAGTCATTCTATTTTTTATAGCTATACTGTTAGTGAAGTCACCACTAGATTCAAGATCAGCAGCTTGTTGGGCTAGTTGAGCAAATTCTAATTGTTTGTTTTTAGCCCACTCTTGAACACTTGGCTTATACTTAGCGGGTAGCTTAGAAGTATCTATACCATCAGGCATTGCGTTAAGGTATTTTTCAACCTTAGCGTTAGCTTTAGCTTCCTGTGCTTTTTCCTCTCTTTTTCTAGCTATAATGACATTCATTTGCTGTTGAAAATGTTGGTCTTGTAGTTTAGAGTTGTTCATAGCATCTGCATTAGTGATGCCCTCAACCCCTTGACCTGAATAATCTGGTAATTGCATATGTTATTTCTTTTGTTCTTTGTTTACTAGAAAATACCTCCGAGTATTTTTCTTATTCCGGATTGTTCACCCGCTCCAGCGCCTGTTTTGTTTAATCCGTGGTTAGCTCCTCCTTTTAAAAAGGTTGATCCCATACCTACCATTTCACCAACACCACCCATTATACTGTTGGTAGCTTGTTGCCTTGCTTGGTTAGCGGCGGACAACCTTTGCCCAGCTCTATTTAACATACCCGTTGTTTTACTAGCTTCCATTTGTCTAGATAACATATCACCTTCAACCATGTTCTGTTGCATCTGAGCTTCTTGCCCCATCATCAGTCTTTGATTACCAGCTTCTTGCTGCCCTATACTAGCTGTAGCGGCTTGTAGGTTTTGTGATTGTTGATTAGCCATTGATTGAGCTAAAGCAGCTATACCTGATCCACCAGCAGCGCCTTGTAGGTTTTGCATAGTGTTACCTAAAGCTTGTTGTTGTTGTCCTGCCAACATATCAGCTTGTTGAGTATTTACTGTTAAATCCTCATATACGTTTTGTTGATTAGCATATGGATTTGATGTGTCCATATTTTCTAACCTAGCTAGCGTTTTATCGTAACCTGCTTGAGCTTGTCTTTGTTCTCTTTTTCTTTTACCAGAGCCTATTATACCTCCGGCTATACTTGTTAGGGCTTTTACACCTCCTAAAATCATGCTTGGTCCCATGTTTGCTTTATTTTATATTTATTATAATTACACATTATTTACTACTTTCAACTACTTCAGAGCTAACATGAAATATTTCAGACGCAGTAGTACTGTTATTCTCCATTTCAACCTCAGCATAATAACCGGCTATACTAGCCATGTTAACAGCGTTATCTTTACTGAATAATATAAAGTCACTTGCTTGAGGCCTAGGATCACTATTAGGAATATTACAAGTTATACTAAACTCAGTAACAGCTGTTATAGCGCCTATTTGTTTTATCTCTCCACCAGTACTAAAACCACCAACTGTACTTGTAGATGAAAAGTAAGCTATATCTCCGACTTGTACAGAGTCTTGTATTGGTTGAGAAAAAGTTAATGTTATACTTGCCATGCTTTATATTTTATGGTTCGTTAGCTAATGCTACATTCACTGTAAATGTCATGTCAGACGAAGCGTCTATAGCTTCTGATGTTATACCCGTCCAACTGTAATATAAGTTTTGAGCAGGTGCTTGACCAGTTAGTGTACCTCTTGTTATTGTTAAATTGTCTATAGCGGCTGATCCAGCGGCTGATATACTTAATGTTATTTGACTTACGGAGTTTCCATAGAAGTTACCATACAAAGCACCTGTACCAGAATAAAGGTTGGTATCGTTAGGTGTTCCAATTGCTACATTCTTAGCATTCAAACCAGCTAAGTAGCTAGGACCTGGATTGTAACTAGCTAAAACTTGACCAGCTATTAATCCTCCTCCAGCTCCAGTTACCTGTGGAGTATACACTCTATAACCACCACCACCAGAGATAGATTCAGCAGCTATAAAGTTACCCACGTCTAAAGTATGGCTAGAAGCCACTGACCCAAAGTAGTCAATATTAGATACCACAGTGAAAGTAACACTTTGAACTCCTGATCCATTAAGTGTCGCTGGGCTAACTGAAACGCTTGATACATCTATAGAACTATCAGTAGAGTTAGATGAATTAGTATTAGTAGATATGAAATCACTTACTAAAGGTAGTCTAGTTAAAACAATATCAGCATTATCTGTTAAGGTTAAAGTTGACGTTACTTGTCTTTGACCTTCAAACTCAAAAAAAGGCGTGCCTAAATGTACGGCTGAAGGATTTGATGTGTACGTTCTTGAATCAGTTGAAGCATCTGTGTTAACTGTGTAAGTTATGTTACCAAGCTGCTGTATTGAGAAGGTGTGTATTTGATTATTGTCAGGGTCTAGTAAACTAGAAAGTTGCGAACCGCTAAATGAAGTCGTAGATAATGTAAAGTCATACTGATCATCATCCAATACTGCGGGTATGTTTATATCAAATATAACACTACCTGTAGACGGAATAATAGCACTTACACTACCGCCGTTTATAAAGTTTAAATCAATGAAGTTGTAAGGAGTACCATCTTCGTTTACTATACTAAGTGTAAATTGAGCACCAACATTACCGTATATAGCTATTTGTCTAGTGCTTCTTTGATAAGGAAGTACCGCTGAGTTTATTCTTACAGCTGTTATTTTACCAGCTGAAGCAGCAACTATGTCACCATTAGCTTGAGCTGTGAAATCTATGTTATCACCTGAGATTGACACTGTCGGTATTTTAGCCTTTACAGTAAATGTTCTAGCTGTTAGATACACATCGCTGCTATACACATCTGTAACAGTAACTGAATAGTCATCTGTATTACCTGTTGATATAACGTAGCTAGGCGCTGTTTCAAAAAACTTATTACTAATAGCTGTGAATGTTTTAGTAAACAAAGTTTGTTCACTGTATGGTATACCAGTCGCGGTGTAAGCAACACCTGTTTGTGACGAGACAGTACAATTAGCTGTAACCGTGTCATAAGTACCACTTATTGTTTTAGGTACTAGTTTAGATAGTATAGCGTCACCATCTATGTCTATAACTAAATTTACGTCACTGGAAGGTGTGAAGGTGTTATCTAAATCAACAGTCACTATAACTTCATTGTCTAAATCGTAAGCATTAGTTTTATTAGATAGAACTATACTAGCTATACCTGAAAGCGACCCAGTGTTATTAGTAAAATCTGAAGCACTGAGAACATAACCATCATCTGGTCTTATGTTTAAAATTATGTTAGCCAAAGAACCTATAGCCACGTCTTTCAACGTAGAAGCAGATCCTGAGTTTATAGTACAATTGTTTAATGCCATTTTAGTCGTTGTTTTCTGTTACTGTTATAGTTACGCTAGCAGGTGTAACATCTCCAGATATACTAGTCATA
>Ga0233444_10004362_pt1 | contig 13538 bp, 10 predicted proteins | sample SI_124_October20_6_FD_182792 | JGI IMG/M metagenome (GOLD analysis project Ga0233444, IMG submission 182792) | Seawater microbial communities from Saanich Inlet, British Columbia, Canada - SI_124_October2016_10_MG | ecosystem: Environmental > Aquatic > Marine > Inlet | place: Canada: British...
AATAAAAACCTCTTTAATTCAAGTTGAATACAATTACACATGAGTGTATTTGAGGGTTGAAGTATAACACCCATGTGTACAATATTTGCGAATCTATGGGCTCTTAGTGGGTGCTATTCGTCGCTACGGTTTGAAAGGAATAATCACTCATTCGTCTTTACGACGAGATGCGAAAATGCCTGCAACAATTGCGGTCATGGTTCCAAATGCTCCCAGTGCTGGCAACGCCTCGTCATCATCATCATTAGATACAAAACTAGATTCGGGCAAGATTGTAATTGAGTAATTATCGGCATTACTGGTTTGCTGACCATCACTGACGGTTACTGAACATTCTACTACATCCTCAAAATTAAATGCTGAACCGAGAGTATCAGATTGCCAATTGGTGTTAATGACTACGCCATTTACTAACCATGTAACATTTACAACTAGTGTATCTCCATCGGCGTCATAAACATTGTAATTGCATGTGAGTTCATCATTTTGTAAGGCCCCCTCGGGTGTAATAATCACATTGGATACGACCGGAGCGTTGTTATTTGGAAAGGCGTCGGAGTTGTCACCTACACCATCTCCATCAGAATCAGCCGTTTCATTCTCATCGTAAGGGAATGCGTCGTCTTCATCAGTGACACCATCTCCGTCGGAGTCAATGAATGGTATAGTGACAGAATAATTTTCGAGAATTGTAAGGTGCTCGACCGTTCCGTTCTGGTATAATTCTTCGATTTTAATATAGATAGTCAGCGAGTAAGAGGCGTTACCCATCAGCGATTCGATAGAGAGGGTAAGCGCAAAAGTATCGCCATCGCTAATTTCTTGTATTCTGTCCAAGGAATCATTCTGCATATTGTTATATTTCTCAACTGCAGAGGTGTTGAAATATTCTTCTACAAATGCGATCTCAACAACCAAGTCGTCCTCTTCACCGGCTCCTGAAAGAACGGTTCCATTGACGTAGGCATATTGTTCAACACCATTTGAATCAACTTCGAGTTGGATGTTTGGTTCATCGGATTCGTACACTGTCTCCTCCTCTTCGGAATATTGGATAATGTTCTCATGAAGAGACACATTAGAATTTTGGTAAAAGTCAAAACATCCAGACATAGGCAAAAAAATTACAATCAGCAACACAATAACTTGGTTGGTTCGCATGGTTTGTGGTTAAACTATGTAGTCATAAACCATTCTGTAGCATAATCCAATTCGGAAAATTTGCAAGGGGTTATCCGAATAATCCAATGTTGATTATTCAATAGATTATAACGTTCATTCTTCCCAACGTTTCCACTCTGGGTCTCCAGGTGTTCTGTAGAAGTTTTTCTGTGAATTTGGAGGGAAAGTTATCCACTCATACCCATCGTCCCCTATTGCCCCTTTCAAATCCTTAGAGGGTTTCGGGTTTGGTTTGGTGTTGGTTGTAATAGAATCTTTCAATTCTGTTTTGTCAATATCCTTGATTTTACGCTTAGATTCCTGTTTGGCCATTTTTTTGGCAGCCTTTTCTTCTTTGATTTGTTGCTTTGCAATCTTCTTCATGGCTTTCTTGATCTTCTTCTTCTTTCTTCTATGGATTAAGAATAAACATAGAATCACGCCTCCTATTATGAAAACCGCTGGATTTACTCCATTGTCTCCATCACTGTCTCCAGATTGGCTCGGGTCATAGATACTAGCATCTAATAGATCGAATGGCTTTGTGTAATTCTGTGACCACCAAAACCAAACAGACTCATCGTTGTCCACTTTGTTGTCAATAAGCATAGCTCTAGGTGCAGATAATTGACTGGATTGATTGATTAACCAAATTGGATTTAGAGAAAGATTGGTTACATTTTCAGAAGTGTAGAATTGAATGGTATATTTTACAACTTCATACTCATTATGCATTCTGTAAACGAAGTCACTAGATTGTATGTCGGAAGTTATTTCATTAATCTCGGCAAATTCTGGTTTATTTTCCCATTCACAAGTTACTAAATCTGGAACAACTTCTTGGCCGCCTAATTGAACAGATTCATTAATCCAATTAAGCATATCAAAATCACTGTAAAGTGGACTACCACTTGGGTTTTTACATAATGCCCTCTCTAATTCATCGATATGAGTATTAGGAACCCCCATCTTGAAAGTTCCATCCATCGACAAATCCCAAATTAACGGAGCTTGTCTTTCCGTACCATTCTCTAATGTCATCATTACCCAACTAACTTGACTCGCAAAACCTGGGTGTACACTTGACTTATACTCGATTTCGATATTGAATCCATTTTCAGTTTTGTAAATTAACATTTTATGCAATGAATTTGCTGAGGTTTCATTAGAATCCGAATCTACAACCTCATCAAGAATTCCGTCACCATCTTGGTCTGAATCATTTTCATCGGACAAAAAATCACAATCAAAGTCATTCTCCGGGCAAGTCAGATCAGGTATCTGGTTATCTCCCTCGTCTTCAGAATCAATTTGATATTCTGCACAACCGTCTGAATTGATTTGACCCATGTTCAAGGTATTTGGGCACGTATCTGAATTGTCCCCCACGCCATCATAGTCTGAATCTGTAGTTTCGTTGGCATCATTAGGGAATGCATCACTATTATCCCCAACTCCGTCATTATCAGAATCTGTAGTTTCGTTGGCATCATTAGGGAATGCATCATTTACATCTTCAACGCCATCACCATCGGTGTCGTCTTCCATAGCGTCACAAGTTCCGTCGCCATCAGAATCGGTTGGGAAGTCAGTCTCATCAAGCGGGTCAGTGCCACACATTGTTTCATCGTAATCTGACCAGTTGTCATTGTCATCATCGAAGTCTTCTACAAGTGGAGGGTCAGAAGTTGAAGTTCCAGATAGTGAATCAGGCATTCCATCTCCATCAGTATCACTGTAAGCGGATGAATCATATGGGAAATCATCTATTAAGTCTTCATATCCATCATTGTCATCATCATCATCCATCGAATCAAGTATGCCGTCTTGATCGTTATCAACTGATGTGGAGATTAGTGGTTGTGGGTCTTCAGTATCGGGAATTCCATCCTCGTCATCATCATTATCCTCAATTAATCCTGTTGTAGTTGTTCCGTTGATTGAATCAGGCATTCCATCTCCATCAGTATCTTTGTTAGCAGACGAATCATATGGGAAATCATCTATTTGATCATCATATCCATCATTATCATCATCATAGTCCTCAAATTGGTCATTACATCCATCCGCATCGTTGTCATTCAATGGATTAGAAGTCCAATTTTCCATTCCCCTAGGGCAGAGATCATTTTCTCCATTTATTGAGTCTCCATCAAAGTCTTGATCTTCATCAACATCTCGGCAACCATTCTGATTTTCATCATTGGTTAGGTTTGATAACCAATTTGTAATTCCCTTAGGGCATTTGTCATCAGAGTCTAAAATTCCATCATTATCATCATCACTATCTTCTAGAGAGTTGTCTTGGCAACCATCATTATCATGATCAGTAATCGCGTTTGAGGTCCAGTTCAAATCACCCTTTTGGCAGTCATCATTTGCATCCATTACTCCATCATTATCATCATCTATGTCTTCAGTAAGGTCTCTACATCCATCTGAATCATAATCATTCAAATGGTTTGGATTCCAATTAGTTTCTCCTTTCTGGCAATAATCGCTAGCATCAGTTATTGAATCATTGTCATCATCAGAATCCTCTGTTAAATCTCTGCAACCGTCTGAATCATAATCTGTATTTGAAGAGGCAATCCAGCTTACATCTCCCTTTTGGCAAGAATCTAGATCATCTAGAACTGTGTCGTTATCATCATCTAAGTCTTCAATAGAATCATTGCATCCGTCTGAATCATAATCATTTACCGAATTTGATGACCATCCCATCAAACCTTTATGGCAATTATCACTGTTATCATTCACACTATCGTTATCGTCATCAAAGTCTTCAGAAACATCTCTACAACCATCTGCATCATAATCGGTTTGATTATTTCGGTTCCAACCTATGTCGCCGGTCCTACATGAATCAGATGAATCTATCATTCCATCATTATCATCATCATTATCCTCTGAATTATCATTGCAGCCATCTGAATCATGGTCCGTGAAACTGTTGGAGGTCCATCCTAATAATCCTATCAAGCAACTATCTTGTGAATCATTAATTCCATCATTATCATCATCACTATCTTCTGTAGAATCATAGCAACCATCTGAGTCATAATCATTAGAAGAATTTGAAAACCAGTCTAATTTGCCAGTTGCGCAATTGTCATTTGAGTCGGTTACAGAATCATTGTCGTCGTCAATATCCTCAACTAAATCATTACAACCATCAGAATCATAATCGGTAGTAGAGGAAGTATTCCAGTTAGAAAAGCCAGCAGGACAAGAATCAATTGTGTCATTAACGCCGTCGTTATCATCATCATCATCTTCGAATGAATCATTACAACCATCTCCATCGTTATCGTTCATGCTTGAAGATGTCCAATTTAATATTCCAGCTGGACATTCATCATTCACATCTAAAATTGAATCATTGTCATCATCCGCATCTTCAATGCTATCTTGGCATCCATCTGAGTCATAATCTGTTAGGTTGGTACGATTCCATCCCACAACTCCTTTTGAACACGAATCTTGTAAATCGTTTAATCCATCATTATCATCATCCACATCTTCGGTGCTATCTTGGCATCCATCTGAGTCATAATCTGTTAGGTTACTACGATTCCATCCCACGACTCCTTTTGAACATGAATCTAGTAAATCGTTTAACCCATCATTGTCGTCATCCACATCTTCTGTGACATCATGACATCCATCTGAATCGTAGTCATTCGATGTTGAAGGAATCCAACCAATTTCCCCTGCAGGGCAGGCATCTAAATTATCGCTTACCATGTCATTATCATCGTCATTATCTTCGTACCAATCATGGCAACCATCTGAATCATGATCAGTTGGAAAAGCTCCGTTGGGCTGACTAGTCCAATTTGATTGACCCAAGGAGCATAAATCCTCGTAATCTAATATTGAATCATTGTCATCATCAGAATCCTCTGCTGAAAGGTTCACTCCAAATGACGCTCTGAAATCTGTGCCATTATGATAAAATGACGTGTTCTCTGTTAATATCTCAAATGAGAAATTCATCGGATAGGTATAGCCTTTAACTCCTAAAACAGCAGACAGGTAATTTTGTTCGATATCCAATTTGAAAACTCCACTGAGCGTACTTGAATTTGTGGCATAGAATGAATCCCAAGATTGATTCCTATATTCAATGAAGAAAAGGTCAAATTGAAGACCACCCACACCACTTACTTTTGGCCAAATATGGTATCCTCCAATATTGCCTGAACTCCATTGTTTACCATAGGTTCCAGTGATTGATATTGCACTCAATGATGTGCAATCCATTTTTAGTGAACCAGAATGAATCCATGCCTCGGAATTATTGTTACCAAGAGTTACTACATGCTCCCAAACGCCTTGATTATTGGCATATGCGAGGTAATTAGTCTCTTTATTCTGTGGAGTTACAGATATATTTCCAAAATTAAAATTTAAACCGGATTTATGCCCTAAAACTGCAATGCCACCATCTCTGCAGGAAGAAATTTCGGTAGCATCAAATCCGTAATTTGACGAATTATTCCCTGCCCAATTTTGCCAGATTACATTTCCAGAGTGATCTAACTTGAAAACAGTGGTGTGCGCAGCATGATTTGGAGTGGTATAATTGAACAATTGGAAGCTTTGATCTGTGGTGAAAAATAATGCGATTCCGTTGTCGTTAACATCAATCTCCGCAAATCTAGGGCCAACTGAAGTTGTTCCGCTACCACTTCCTTGAAGTGTTGCGTTCCAAACATTGATAAAATTCAGATTCCCGTTCGCAGAGACTGAAAAAAATACCCATGTGTATGCTTGACCCCAGTGGTTTACAACACTAGTTGTATGATTAAAGTAACTTGAATTCGAATAAACAAAAATATTGAAACTACCGTTTCCGTTGGACGCAGGGCGAGATATTGAGTACAATGTATCATTATGCAGTCGGTAATTGTCGGTATCTGGTCCAGTAAACGTAAATGAAACTCGACTTGAGGTCATATTCAAGTCAAAAAGCATCAAGAAACTGCTCGAGCCTGCATCACATTTTACATAATGAGATTCAAAAACAAATTCTTCAAAATTAGCGCAATACCCTCTAATTAGTAACTCGGTATTTTCTGTGTAGATTTGAGTTACATAAAACCCTGGCCATATTACAGATGATGAATTTGTTAAGTTTGTGTGAGATACACAAGTTGAGTTTCTAAAGATCTGTAAATTGTATCGGGATTGATTTGTAGTTTCAGAACAACTAGATTTATTTGAATGCGAATATACGTATCTTGTTCCGTCGCCAGAGTTATGTATTACAGTTCCTTGCTCATAGAATTCATAATTTTCCAATTCAAAATGTATGTCTTTACAGCCATCGCCATCATAATCAGAACTTGTGTTAGAAGTCCAATTAGTTGTACTATTACTACAATCATCAACTGAATTCAGAATCCCGTCTCCGTCATCATCCCCGCTTGTAGAATTGAATGCTACTACCATTGTATCGAGCGTAGAACTCATTGGTGCAATCAACAAAATTGCGATGAAAGGACAAATCGCAATAATTGTTCGCATAGATGCACTAGGATTTGACTCATACATATATTGTGATACAATAAGAGGCTATTGTTCATAAAGACCAGAATAAAATTGAAAGGGTCCCCCTCTGTAATACCCGTGTTTGCATGGGTACCCATTGACATACAGTTCAAAGGACATATCGCTCATTCGTCTTTACGACTAGAGCCCTCTGGCCGAATAAATATCTTCATAGCGAAATCAGTAATACAGCACAATGGTGGAGTATTGAGTATTCGAGGTAATATCGTTTCAGCACTAATCCGCCCGAACAAAATTCTTTACCGGATTTTCAAACCATCTCCTAGGTTTGTTCGCTTTTACGTTCATCCTCAGGCATGGCTAGGTTCGAAAATCTTTGGCCCTTTTGGAATACGGACTAAACGAACAAATTTCGGCGGGATCTCAGGAGTAACTTTTACTCCAAAGAAAAATCAACGCAAGAATACATTGATTGTTTTTTTCCATGGAGGAGGATATTGCTTCGGCTCATCGCTAACTACGCATAGGCTAGGATTGACTAATTTATGCAAAATAACCAGTAGTGTATGTCACTCAGTAGATTATCGCCTAGCGCCTGAAAACCCCTACCCTGCAGCGCTAGATGATGCCTTGGTAGCATGGAGAGACATTGTCACTAAAAACCCGGATTCACAAATTATCTTAGCTGGAGATTCTGCAGGAGGTGGGCTTAGTCTGGCTTTGATGATGCATCTTAGAGATCACGGTGAAAAACTCCCTGATGCATCAGTATTATTTTCTCCCTGGACTGACTTAACTTGTGAATCAGAATCACATCAAACTAAGGCTAAGGCTGACCCGATGTTTATTCACCAAATGACCAAAGACAGTGCAGAGAATTATGCTCCTGGAAACATCGATAAAAAAGAGCCATACATATCACCTGCATTCGGTGATTTCAGCGGACTGCCTCGTATTTTAGTTATGACCGGTGAGAACGAAATCTTACTGGACGACACTCACATCATAGGCGAAAAGGCTGCGAAAGATGGCGTAGATATTGAAATTGAAATATGGCCAAATATGTTCCATGATTGGTGGTTATTTGGAAAATTTATTCCTGAAACAAAACAATGTTTGCAGAAGATTGCAGATTGGATTGACACAATCTAACAGATTACAAATCAACGACGACGCTTCTGACTGCGCTGAGCCCGTGCTTGTGCTGCTCGTGCCTTATTGGAGCCTTTACGTTGTGAGCGTGCTCTCTTGTCTCCTACCTTAGGCCCTCGCTTCTGAGCTTCTTTCTCATCATTGCGTTGATCTTTTTGCATTTGTCTCCATTGGCCGCCAATCAACTGGAGAATCTCTTCTTTGGTAGTTGCACCAATGGATTCGTTTGCTCCTTTCTTGGAAACCCATAGGCGCCCTTCCTTACCGTGGGGCCTGTTAGGGTGTGAAACTCTCTCTTCACGCTTAACCTTCTTGAGACCTAGAGCTCTAGATGCGATGAATAGCCCCTCGAGGTCAGGTTTGAGTACACTGGAGTCGCGTGGAACACGGCGACCGCTACGACGACTGGTCTTGGCATTGAAGTATCCAGGCCAGACTGCAATGCGGTCAGGATTGTGATCCATGTCAATCCCAGTGGGTGGTTAGTTTTGAACCCATTCAAAGGACAACACCGTTCAGAACACCATCGTGCCCTGGACGTGAAGTAATCTGTACTTGTCCCTTATCGGTTTCTACGACTGCACCCTTGGTTAGGATGTTACGACGAATGTAGTTTGGATTTGCGTCGTTCTTGACGACGTTTGTAATTGTTGCAACAGAAGACTTTCCATCCTTTCCGTTGACTGTGCAACGGTTGTCTGATAGGACACGAACTAGTGTGTTTCCACCGGTCTTGCGGTAGATTTTACGCTTAGGTTCTCCAATGAGAGCGAATTGCTTCTCTGAGGAAATTTCAGTGCTGCGCTTTCCACGAGAAGGAACGCGACGTCCACCAGTTGACTTACGACGAGAGATTCCGTGCCACTGTGCCATATTATTGTCTCCAGCGCCTCGGCGACCAGCCGTTCATATTTGAAGGGTATGCATCAAACACAGTCTGCTGACTGAGTGTCAATACAGACCTCATCGGCGTACAGAGCGGCTGTAACCGTATCTCCAGCCACTAATGGCCCAACTCCGGCAGGAGTCCCAGTGAACAACACGTCACCTTGCTTAATTGGAGCCCAATTAGACAATTTATCGATTAATTCTCGAGGTGTCCAACTCATTTCGACAAGTGAACCTCTTTGTACCTCGTTTTCATTTATGTTTAGAACATATTCAACATTCGGATTGTATTGATGCCAATCACCGATAACAGCGCTACCCGCGAATGCTTTGGCTTCTGCCCACGGAAGGCCGCCTGCTTTGAGACGATCTTGTACGCTTCTCTTAGTAAGGTCAAGACCGAGAGCCATTTCTGTTGGCATCAAGTCATCCCCTAATTTTAGAACTAATTCGATTTCATGATGAACATCTCCACCACAGGTATCGATGATCCCAAAATTCACAACACTGGATGTTGATTTCAAGAAAAAAACTGGTTCTTGGGGAATAGGATTTCCCAACTCTTCAGCATGTTTCGGATAAGTTCTGATGGCACACCATACGTCCATGTTAATCCGAAGAGTGTCAAGCACATCAAACCGAAGGGTCAAACCTGAGAATCCCTAGCCCCTGTTATGGCCAAAGATTGGCAAATCAAAAAGAGGCGCCCGGTTCGAAGGAAGAACATCGCCCCTCTTCTCAAGGACTTGGAAGAAGCTCTTGGAATAGATTTAGCTGTTGATGGGGCTTTTTTGGAAATGGCTGATTATGGACCATGGAAGATGGTTTTAGTCGACAGGGTTCCTTTAGCCGTAGAATTGATGAGCCCGAATGATGAAAGGGTTGTATTCTTGACATTGCGAGGATTCCTATCATACCCGTGTGAAAAACGATACGTCGAGGTCGACCATGGCGCAATACCTTTCTTGATGAAAGGAGCGGATTGTATGGTTGCTGGAATTCACTCTGCGGACGAAAATATCACTGAGGGTGACTTAGTATGGGTTAGAGACCAAACCCATAAACGCCCTTTGGCAATAGGATGGGCTACAAAGGATGGGTCATCCCTCATTACTGAAGTAAAGGGTAAGGGACTAAAGAATATACATTGGGTTGGTGACGAGTTATGGGAGATGGAACTGTGAATACGAGATTAATTATCTGTGTTTTGATGAGTTTGGCAATAATTCATTCAGCCTCTGCAGCAGATATGGAAGGTGGAGTAAATGTCGAACCTGTTGTTGAAGATACCATTTTCAACACTATTACTCATACTGAAACTACACACGATTTGGAAGATTGGGAGATCAGCATGACTCTGAATGACGCATCTTACAACAACAATACTACTTTCACACTAATCACTCAGATTTGTAACAATGATGGAGTTTGCCTACCTCCTGAAGAAGCGACAATAGCAACTGTTGACGATAGAACATTCACTTCAGCTGTCACTACAATCGAAGACCATACTTACGTTAATTGGAGAGTCAAAGCAACTTACACAGAAGATAATGATACAACTGAAATGTTCCCTTCGTCTGGATTCTACAAGACTTGGTCTGATTGTTGGCTAAATGATGGAGAATGGGGCGGAGATGGATGTCCCGAAGACGAGGTTGATGACTCTGATGATATGCCAGCCTTAGGAATCATGGCAACTGCCGGAGCGATTGCAATCGCTGCAATCATTCGCTATGAATGAATTCAACTAGCCTCTCAATGAAGCGTTTTTGTTCAGGTCCAAAGTCAGTGATTGTTACTGTAACCCCATCTGAATTTAATTCACCGTTTAGGAAACCTCTTCGGCTTATGTCAGAAGGAACCAGTGGCAGATTCTTGGCAGCTAGTGCAAATGCAATGCCATCAGCAATAATTTCTACATTCATCTCTTCACAAATTGATTGTTGGACTAATGTTAGAAGCTCTTCGGGCGATTCACCACCACCATAAGCAGATAGGAAGCCGAGATCGGTTTCATTCTGTTCGATTAGATGGTCTAATCCTCTTCCGCTCATCTAAAATCCTCACAATGGTGTTTGGATGAAATTCCAACCGATAACTTGTCCGTTAGTTGCATCCATGGCAAGAGAAAGTGAATTGTCCCAACTGCCTGATTGCCAGGAACGAGTCATATCAAGCGTAGTTGCACCAGTATCTCCTGAATTTAATTGGTTCAGCCAATCGGTATAATCACCGTCTGGGGTTACTATCAAATGGCCAATTCTTGTTGTAGGGTGATATTCACCACTGGAAGTGAAGAATCCGTTTTCACCAGTCAGAGTTGGATACCGCATTGAATCTGCCAGGTCTTGTTCAAGCATACTCAAATTAAGTGATGAAGGAATATCATTTCTGCTGTGAGCAACTGAATTATCGTAACTACCGTGTTCAATATAATCACAATTTTGTTCGCTTGGAGGGCCAAAGACATCGATTAAGACCCAACCAGAGGCTGGTGAGTCACGGACATAAGATAAATTCCATTGCGTGGCTCCTGTTTGATTACTAGGGCCATCTCTTGCTCGCCAGATATAACCTCCATTATCCAATGCTGAAGTTGCCGCTACTGCATCGTCTACATATCCTAAATCGATACAATCCACTGCCATCTCTAGTGTGTGAGCTCTCAAACTACTGTTGTCAGGCAAATGTAGTCCGTAACTACCCCAATCAGATAGTTCTCCAGTAGTTGGAACATATGCCCCTGCATTAGGAACAGATGAGTAACTTCTACCCATATCCAATAGTTTGTCGCCGCGCACCAATGTATCCTGTGACATCTCAAGTTTCAAACTCAGAGAACCTTCTGGTAGAACGATGTCTGCAAGTTGTTCGCTGAATGTACCGCATGCAGAAGTATCGGCTTGATCTCCAGAAATTGTGACATCAACATTTTGTTTTACAGCCCAAGGTGATTCTTCATCAACCCACATAGTGATTCTAGCGCTACCAAAACAATTATCGCGGATTTCTCGATGCTCCAAAGTAACTTTCCACATCTCGTCTCCGCCGACACTATCTGGCCCGATTACGTTCCATTCCCAGCCTAAATGTGTGCCGTTGGCGCCGGCTTGAATCAATGTAGTACCCAACATATCTCGAACCTCAATCGGCGAGATAACAATGGCCACTCCAGGAGCAATCTCTTCGAGTAAACCAAGCACTCCTCCCAACCCAAACGACATTGTTGTGCCCTGTCTGTAATCTCCATCTAAATTCAATTTCCAATCCGCTTCAGTGGAAATTACATCCCTTTCCGATATCTCAGTCCACGATTTGGTGTTGAACTCTAAGGTCCCACCAACTCCTGCTGCGATATCACTGCATTCGTCAGGTGACAATATTTTGTGTTTGTACCGAGATACTGTTAGTGAATCGAAATCACGTGTCTGGACTTTCTCAACTGCTAACCAATCTAGCCCGTACGCACCTTTTGCTTGTACTGCTCCCAACAATGTATCGTCAGACTCAAAGGCTAATTCGTTACTATTCCCTTCAGTAACAGAAGTTGTACCTTTACCAGCAAATTCTAACTGCAGGCGACAGATGTCTTCTTCATCGGTTTCAATATTGTCCAATACTAAGTCGATGTAACCTTCTGTAGCATCCAAATCTCCATTCAGAACAGTATAACTCATTGAATCTCCGTACCGCAAGTCATCGGCTGTGAAAGGCTGTAACTGGTTATTCACATACCAGTACCATCCTCCAGATGCAACTAAAATTGCCAAAATTACTGCTGCGACTTTGGGGTTCTTGATTTGATCCATCAAAGTCATCGATGTCGCAGGTAATTTGTCTAATGCAGATGTTGGTTCAACCACATCTTCTATGATTTCAGCCTCGATAAACTCTGCAACCAATACCTCATCTTCCTCTTCAATTACCTCTTCTACATCAGGTAATGGAACTGTTTCTGCTTCTTCGAGAGAAATCGAGTCTTCGCTGAAAAGTTCATTCAATCTATCGATCAATTCAGCTTTACGACCCGCTACAGAAAGGCCGTTTTCTTTACACATAGTCTTCAATTCAGCCACTGTGTGGGAAGAGGAGACGTACGAGTTTGGCTCACTCATCGATTACCACGGGTACTTCACCCTCTTTCAAGGATGGGGCTAGATGTGGCCCTTTAGGGCCATTCAAGCATCTGGTTCAACATGCGGGACATACTGTCCATCTGTGAAAGTGTAGACGGTTTGATCGTAATTGCCATCAGGTAACTTACGGAAGAACCATCCGTCGCCTTGATCTTCGAATACACCTTCTTCAGCTACAGGAGCATCTGCTTCAGGTTGTGCCTCTGGGGCTTGTTCACTAGCAGGTACACTACTCGGCCCCGCCGGAGGCCCGGTCGGACCAGCAGATGGTCCAGTCGGAGGGCCTGTAGGTCCTGTCGGTGGGCCACTAGGTCCAGCAATAATCTTGTCAGAAGATGTTTGCGATAGGACCGTTTCTTCGATTGAAGGCTCGGTCTTAGGCTCGATTAGACTCTTGACATATTTGCCATTCTTTTGTGCTCCAATAAACGCAAACCCGGACAGTGAGATACATACTACTCCGACTAATGCAAGTGGTAGTTGAGTAGGATACATATTGATTGATGCTTCAACATTAATTCCTTCAAAATTCTCATTGTTTGATTTGCTGACCACAATCTGAACGCAATAAATTCCGGGGTCTACATTGAATTCAATATCATAACTTTTCGATTCAACGGGGTTCTCGATGGAGTAGAAACTATTTGGATGGCTAGAATTTCCTTGTTGAAGTAATAATCT
>Ga0233444_10004369_pt1 | contig 13526 bp, 9 predicted proteins | sample SI_124_October20_6_FD_182792 | JGI IMG/M metagenome (GOLD analysis project Ga0233444, IMG submission 182792) | Seawater microbial communities from Saanich Inlet, British Columbia, Canada - SI_124_October2016_10_MG | ecosystem: Environmental > Aquatic > Marine > Inlet | place: Canada: British...
TCTCCGAAAGGAAGGCATTGACTATTCAGGGTTTATATTTTTTGGATTGATTTTAGTAAAAGGAGATCCGTACGTAATAGAATACAATTGTCGACTAGGAGACCCTGAAACTGAAGTGGTAATGCCGAGGTTAAAATCTGATATTTTAGAGCTTTTTGATGGTATTGCAACCAATACTCTTTCAGAAAGAGATGTTGAAATTGATTTGCGTTCTGTAAGTTCTGTAATGATGGTTTCTGGAGGCTATCCTCAAGCATATGAAAAAGATAAAGCAGTCACCATCGGGGAGTTAAACGGCAGAACAGAGGTTTTCCATGCTGGAACAATTATAAAAAATAATAAAACTGTAACCAATGGTGGCCGAGTTCTTGCCATTACTTCATATGGAAAAAATATTGAGACCTCATTAAAAGTCTGTTACAGTAATGTCGAAAAAGTCAATTTTGAAAACATGAAGTACAGAAAGGATATCGGCAAAGACTTAATTACCAAAAAAAAATAACTACTTAATTTGATTTGGGTCTTGTTCTGCTTTTTTATTAAGTCTATTTTGGACAAACATCCAATAAACTAAACCTCCTAAAATAATACAGATAAAAACAGTATTTGGAGCGTTTCCTAGTGGTTCAAGAGTGTTTTCGAACATCCAAATTAAAAAATCTCGTATAGGATGTAAAAGCCAGTTCATAATAATTTTTTTTCAAAAATATAAAATAATTGATTCTGACAATTCTTTTTCGACTCTTTAATGATTAATTTGTAATAATGTTGAATTTTCTTAGGTCTAATAACCCAATTTATTTCTTTTTTAGTACTGCTATTATTCCGGTATTAGCCTTGCTTTATTACTTTAATTCAGAAAACCATCTCTGGTACATTGAATCTTTTTTTAAATTAAATCCAGCTATTTTATATGCTTTATACTGTTTTACAGTTTTTTTTACCGCTCTGAGAATTAATTTAATTATTAATAAAAGTGTATTTTTTCAGAAATCTAACTATGCATCTGGATTAATTTATATTGTTTTGATTGGGGTTTTTGGTAATTTTCATTCTTCTTTAAATCCTTTGTTAGGAAACTTATTTTTAGTACTTGCAGTAGAAAACCTATTTAAGATTTTTAGAAATAAGTCCTGTAAAATTGAAGTTTTTAATGCCAGTTGTTGGTTAATAATAAGTTGCTTATTTTATGGTTTAAATGTTTTTATGTTGCCAGCATTATGGCTTGCATTGTACTTTATTAGGCCTTTTCAGTGGCGAGAATATATTATGCCTATTATAGCTTTGGTTTTTCTAGGAGCTTTTTTTGTAGCTGTTTCATTAATGAGTGATGGCTTTTATCCCGTTTTTAAAAAGTGGTTAGGGGGTTCTTGGTGTATTGGATATTCAAAACCTATCGAGTGGTGGTATATTTCAATTTCTGTCTTGGTTGGGCTATTTATTTGTCTTAGTAGTTTGGTTTATACCTTCATAAAAAGTACCAACCGCTACAAGAAAATTTCTTGGACTATTGTTTCTCTGCTTGTTTTAAACTTTGCTCAATTTTTGTTTACAAAGTTTGTTTTAAACATTGATTTTCCATTGTTTTTTGTGTTGGCTGTTCCCTGTTCTATTCTTCTATCAAATGCTGTTCTTAATAGCAGATATCCATGGTTAATTGATTCCTATTTGAGTTTATTGATATTAGGGAGAATACTTATAGGATATGTGTTTTAAAATAATCTGTTTATATATATCTTTCTTTTATATTTGAAATAAAAACAAACTATTTATGAAATGTGGTGTTGTAACTTTTCCAGGGTCTAATTGTAATCATGATATGATATATGCTTTAGAAAAAACTCTGGAGCACGAAGTAGTAGAGTTGTGGCATAAGGACCAAGACACTAAAAATTGTGAACTAATTGTTCTCCCTGGTGGCTTTTCTTATGGCGACTATTTGAGGTCTGGTGCAATAGCAAGGTTTTCTCCAATTATGAAAGAGGTAGTAAAACACGCAAATAAAGGTGGCCTTTTATTGGGTATTTGCAATGGTTTTCAGATTTTGTGCGAAGCTGGATTGCTTCCAGGTGCACTTTTACACAATAACAACCAAAAGTTTATTTGCAAAAACACATTTCTTAAAGCGTGTTCAGGCTCAGCTGGAATTACTGAAAATGTTAATAAAAACAAAGCCTATAAAATTCCAATAGCCCACGGAGAAGGCAGGTACTATGCAGGAAAAGACGTAATAGAAGACTTATTTGAAAATGACCAGGTTCTATTTCAATACTGTGATCGTAACGGAAATGTCTCTGAAAATAATAACCCAAATGGGTCTTTAAGAAATATTGCTGGTGTCTCCAACAAAAATAAAAATGTAATGGGAATGATGCCACACCCTGAAAGAGCTGTTGAGCCTTTGTTGGGAAACACGGATGGAATTCCATTATTTGAATCTTTACTAAGCTCTTCCAAGGTCTAAAGTCCTTTTTTAATTATTTACTTTTCTCATAATCAATCTTTTAGGCTTTATAAAGCCTTCTTTTTATCGCTTTTTTAGCATTAATAAAGATTTACCACTCGCTATTTATTTTTAAATTTTGTTTTAAATTAAAATTCGCTATGAAAATTATATTGATATCCATAATTAGTATCTCTTTAGCTTCAGTTTGTGCCCAGCAGACTGTTAAGGGAAAAGTAGTAGATCTTGAGTCTCAATTTCCTTTGCCAGGGGTAAATGTGCAATTTATAAATGGTGACTTTAATAATGGTGTAGCTACAGATATGAATGGGAATTTTAAAATTGAAAATGTTCCTCTTGGCAGAAAGCAAATTAGATTTACGTTTATCGGATATACGCCACAAACTCAAACAATTGTAGTTAATTCTGGTAAAGAGGTTGTTCTTAATGTTTCTATTGAAGAGTCCACTGAAATGTTAGAGGCTTTCGAAGTATCTTCCAATGAAAAAAGAGAAGTTAATAATGAGATGGCTATTATAAGTGCTCAGCAATTTTCTGTTGAAGAAACAGAACGGTATGCAGGAAGCCGTGGGGATCCAGCAAGAATGGCTTCTAATTTTGCAGGGGTGCAAGGAGCAGATGACAGCAGAAACGACATTGTTGTAAGGGGAAATTCACCCCTGGGAGTAATTTACAGAGTAGAAGGTGTTACCATTCCAAGCCCCAACCACTTTGCAATTTCAGGATCTTCTGGTGGCCCCTTAAGCATATTGAATAATAAGTTTTTGGGGAATAGTGACTTCTTTTCCGGTGCTTTTCCAGCAGAATATGGAAATAGTACAGCTGGTGTTTTTGATCTAAAAATTAGAAATGGAAACAATGAAAGAACAGAGTTTACAGGTCAAGTTGGTTTGTTTGGAGCAGAGTTCTTAGTCGAGGGGCCTTTGTCTAAAAATAGCTCTGCTTCCTTCTTGGCCATGTATAGATACTCTACAATAAAAGCTTTTAGTTTATTGGGGGTTAATCTAGGAACTTCTGCCATTCCTAAATACCAAGATTTTGCTGTTAAATTTAATCTCCCATTTAATAAAGGCGGGAATTTATCGATATGGGCATTGGGCGGAGATAGTCAAATCGATATTCTAATTAGCGAACAAACTGAGCAAGACGAAGTTGATTTATACGGCGAGAACACCAAAGATCAGAAATTTGGAACCAATATGCTAGTTTCTGGTGCTACTTATACTAAACCTCTTAATGAAACTTCTTTCATTAAATCAACTACTTGCGTAAATATTGAAAATCAAAAGTCTAACCACGATACTATTTCTAGAAATCCTAATGAATGGTCGGACATAACTCTAAAACCATATATGGCTTACGATTTTAATAAAGTCAGGTACTCTAACTCTAGCTCGATTAATAAAAAACTTAATAAGAAAAACACATTAAAGATTGGGTGGGTTGCAGATTATACCAATTTTAACTTTATAGACAGTGTTACCACCAACGCGCTTGGCCAAGATACTGCTGACACCTACCGCTATCGCTTTAATAAAACGGGGGATTCTTTTATGTTCCAACCATATGTAAGCTGGAAACATAAATTTTCAGATCAGCTAGTATTAACAGCAGGGCTAACAAGCTTGTATCTCAATTTGGGAGATGATTCTTTTTCTCCGATAGAGCCTCGGCTTGGTCTAAAATGGAATATTAATGATAAAAGCTCTTTTTCTTTTGGATTGGGTTATCACTCTCAAACACAACCGTTATATACAAGATATTATATAAATGAAGGCAACACTGAAGCACATAATGAAGCTTTGGGCCTCACCCATAGCAAGCATATTATTTTGGGGTATTCGCATCAGATTCAAAAAAACCTAGGGTTAAAAACTGAAGTTTACTATCAGGATTTAACTGGAATACCTGTTGAAACAACCCCATCTGCATTTTCTTTAACCAACGCTGGAAGTGGTTTTGCGAGGGTGTTTCCAGATACTTTAGTAAATTCTGGAACTGGATATAATTATGGATTAGAAGTAACATTACAGCGTTATTTTAATAAAAACTGGCATGCGCTTTTTTCTGGATGTTTATATAATTCTAAATATACACCAAGTGATGGAGAGGAAAGAAATACAAGCTTTAATGGCATATATGCAGCGAATTTTTTGGCGGGAAAAGAATTTGAGGTTGGGAAAAACAAAGTTTTAGGTCTTGGAGTAAAAGTTACAGGTGCAGGAGGAAAAAGAAGAGGGGTTGTTGACCATATAGCATCCAATGAACAAGGTGAAGTAATTTTTCTAGACGAGGGGTTCAATGAAGATAAATTTAAAGACTATTTTAGGTTTGATATAAAAACGACCTTCAAGATAAATCAAGAAGCGGTAACCCATGAAATTGGTATAGATTTGGTAAATCTCACTAGTGCAAAAAATATCTTGAATTACTCCTATGCTCCAAATAACGATGGAGTTGCTGATAAAAATGATATAGCCCTAAACTATCAGTTAGGGTTTTTGCCTATTTTCTATTATAGAATAGACTTTTAGGTTTTTAAGTGAAGAGTGGTGATTAATCTCATTTGTAAAAGCTTTTAAGTTGTAAATATTCATTTTCTCTAAAAGAATTTTCTACTTTTTCGTGCTTTTAGTTTTTACAATTAAAAATATTAAATTTTCAAAAAAACGGATATTTAGATACTTTTGCATTTCTTTATGAGAATATGAAAATACTTTTAACTGGTGGAGCTGGATTTATAGGCTCACATACTGCAGTAGCATTAATTGAAAATGGGTTTGAACCAATCATTGTAGATGACTTTAGAAACTCAGAACCCTTCGTAATTAAAAATATAGAGAAAATTGTAGGTAAAAAAATTACTAGTTATTCATCGGATATTGGCAATAAAGAAGTGGTTAAGAACATTCTTCAAAAAGAAAATCCAATTGGTGTAATTCATTTTGCTGCCGACAAGGCCGTAAATGAGTCTGTTGTAAACCCGATGAAGTATTACCAAAACAATGTGTTGAATTTGATTAATTTTCTAGAAGTAATTGATAGTGCAAAGATTAACTCATTTGTGTTTTCTTCCTCCTGTACCGTCTATGGGGTGCCAGACAAAATACCTGTTAAAGAAACTGCTTCCATTAAACCTGCTTTTTCGCCTTACGGCTACACAAAGCAAGTTGGAGAAAGAATTCTAAATGATTTTTTTAAGTCACTACCTAGCTCCTCTTTAACCCTGTTAAGATATTTTAATCCTATTGGGGCACACCCGTCGGGTTTAATTGGGGAATTACCTATAGGTGTTCCAAGTAATTTGGTACCGTATATTACCCAAACAGCTATAGGCAAACGAAAAAAGCTAACTGTTTTTGGAAAAGACTACGATACCAAAGATGGTACTTGCATAAGAGACTATATTCATGTAGTTGATTTGGCAAATGCCCATGTTGCGTCTCTTAAAAAAGGCCTTGAAAGTAAAGATTCAATAAAGGTCTTCAACGTTGGTACTGGAAAAGGTGCTTCGGTTTTAGATGTTATAACCGCTTTTGAAAAAGTTAGCAAACATGATCTGAACTATGGATTTGGGCCTAGAAGAGCAGGAGATGTTCCGAAAATATATTCAGACAATACGTTAATCAAACATGAACTGGATTGGGATGCTAAATTTTCATTGGAGGACTGTTTAGAGCACTCTTGGAATTGGGAAAAGAACCTAATTAAGTTCAAATATAAATCTGAAAAAAAACAAGACTAAAAGCCAAAGAAAACCCCAAGGCTATTCCTGTAATTGTTTGGCTTACAGTGTGTGCCTTTAAGTATAATCTAGAAAAGCATACTATTCCAACCAAAACCAATAAAGCCATATTTATATAAAAAACCTGTTCCTGGCTAGAGACTGGCTGCGCAACGATTGTTTCTGCCATCATTCCGCCACAAAGTGCAGAGATAGACGAACCATGTAGGCTTATTTTCCAAAAGTAAGTAATGGCCGTTAGAGTGAAAATTAAAACCAAGCCTGCAAATAAAAAAGACAAATAAGGGTGGAATAAATTCAATAGGGTGGTGTTCCAATATCTAAAAATATAATAAGTCATTAAATAGTAAATTGAAATTAAAATAAGAACTGGAAGCCGTTCTTTTCTAATGGGAATGGACATACTGCTTATGGTTTTATTTCGATACATTATATAAATTGTAAGCAAAGGAAAAAAAACAACCATCAAAAATAAAAAAAATAAAAGCGCCCAGTAAATTTTTGGTGCAGCTAGAAACAACATTTGGTTATAGGTATTTTGAATGTTAAAATATATTAAGTAAGAATAAACAGCTGTAAATACTGGGTGAAAAATTAGAGCTATAGCTTTTGAGAATATGGTCATTACTATATTAATTGTTTTCTTAGCCTTGCCACTGGAATATTAAGTTGTTCCCTATATTTGGCAACTGTTCTTCTAGCTATTAAATAGCCGTTTTCTTTCAAAAGATCTGCTAGTTTTTCATCTGTTAAAGGCTTGGCTTTGTCTTCTTTTGAAATTGCTTCGTTTAGAATGGTTTTAACCTCTCTAGTAGATACTTCTTCGCCTGACTTAGTGGTAAGAGATTCACTAAAAAAATATTTCAATAAAAAAGTGCCGTATGGTGTGGCTACATGTTTGGAATTGGCAACTCGCGAAATTGTGGAAATATCCATATCTACCATCGATGCTATGTCTTTAAGAATCATTGGTCTTAAGTTTTTTTCATCCCCGGAAAGAAAAAATTCTTTTTGAAATTCTAAAATTGCGTTAATAGTTACCAAAAGTGTATTTTGTCTTTGTTTTACCGCCTCAATAAACCACTTTGCTGCATCTACTTTTTGTTTTATAAATAGTACAGCTTCTTTTTCCCTTTTGTTTTTTGGAGAGTTTTCATACCCTTTTATCATTTCAACATAGTCTCTACTAACCCTTAGCTGAGGTGCATTTCGTTGGTTTAATTCTACTGCCAAGATTCCTTCATTTTCCGTTATTGTAAAGTCTGGTGTTATGTGTTGGACGGATTTTGCTGTGTCTATTAATGAGTTTCCTGGTTTAGGATTTAACTTTACTATCTCAGCTATTGCATCTTTAATGGCTGTGGTGTCAACGTCTAGCTTTTGTTCAATCTTCTTGTAGTGTTTTTTTTTGAATGATTCGAAGCATTTTTCTAAAATAACTTCCGCTGTTTTAGTTGAAAATGTTTTTTTCTTTTTTCTTAACTGAATTAAAAGACACTCTTGCAAATCTCTAGCGCCAACACCTGGGGGGTCCAATTCTTGAACCTCCAATAAAACTTCTTCTAACTCTTTTTCAGTTGTGGAAATATTTTGAGAGAAGGCCAAGTCGTCAACAATATTAAAAAGCTCTCTTCTTAAATAGCCAGACTCATCTAAGTTTCCAATGATTTGCTCGGCAATAAGAAGATGTTTTTCATCTTTAATTCTTAGGTTGATTTGACTCACTAATTTTTCTGTGAAAGAGTCTCCTAATGAGAGTGGTGTCTGGAAGTCTTCCTGGTCTTTGTTCGAGTTATTTGACTGAGTTTTATAGTAAGGTGTTTCATCATTTACGTAATCTTGGTAATTGAAATCCTCTCTTTTTTCAGTTGAGGTGTCTAGATTTTCTTCTGAAAGTTCTTGGTTTTGCTCCTCCCCTTCATCTAAAGCTGGGTTTAGCTCTAACTCTTCTTTTATTCTTTTTTCAAGTTCCAGTGTTGGCAATTGCAACATCTTCATCAACTGTATTTGTTGAGGAGAAAGCTTTTGTAAGAGCCTTTGTTGAAGTGATTGTTTTAAAGCCATTTAAATACAAAGCTAGGTATTTTAATACTGAGTTATGAAGTTTATAAAAATTAAAACTTTTTAATGGTCACTTTTCGTCTTTTTTCAACTAAATAAAAGGAAACAAAGACGCTTTCGGTGCCTTCGTCTAGGTTAAGTTTGATGTCATTTTCTAATATCCTAAACCTTGTTCCTAAAACCTTTTTATCCAACGATATTGTATAAGCCCCATAGGGAACATACATGGAGAATTTTCCATTTACATCTGTTAATGTATGTATGTCTTGTCCGTTGTATGCTGAAACTCTAATTTTGCTTAAGTCATAGGCTAAATCAAAAACTTCTGTTGAATTATCTCTATCAATATATAGTTCTCCGTATACTTTGACTCCTTTTACAAATGGAATAAGTAGAACACTGTCTTGCAAGGGGTAGTATTTTGATTCATAGTATGGGAAAAAGCCTTTTAGGTTTTCGAGTGCAAAAACTGAAAGATTATAAATAGAGTCTTTAAAAACATTATGCATGGTTGCTTCACCATTTTCGTTTGTGATTAGTTCATTATTTCCTAACCCTACGACTATATTTTCCAAAAATGATTCGTTTTCGTCTTTTTTATGGTTTCCGTTGTTATCTACAAAAGCACAAAATTTAGTAGTTGTATATAATTTTTTTGCTTTTGGAACTGGAATACCCACCTGTTTTTTTAGAGCGAAATTTAATATGAAAGATGAATTTGTTTTTGCTGGAAATTCACTATTGTTGTTGCTAATAGAGTTCCAAAATACTCCAGGGCTTACTGAAAGTCTTAAATCATTTTTTGTTAAGTGGTAGATTTGGGGAACAATCGTTATTGAATTTCTATTACTGCTTCTTTCTGTTCTATATGTTATTATATTTTCTAGCACCCATCTTGGGTTTTTAAATTGATACTGGTGGTTTAGGGTTAGGGCTAATGATTGTGTATTAGTTAAGGGGCTTGTTGAATTAATTAAATCAAATACTGAAATAGATCCAAACCCATATCTTAAATTTGCAGTCCAAACTCTATACCTATAAAGAAAATAAGAAAGAAAGAAAAATTTATCTTGTGCTGTTGGATCATTTAATTTTTTCTTGAATCCTGCCTGTAAATTAAATGTAAATAATGTGTGTTTTTGAAAATCACTTCTAGAAGCTGTGTAAATGACCCCTCTGTTAACAAAACTGTTGTAGGCATATTGGACATAATTATAAAATATTGAAGGTCTAAAAGGTTTGTTGTTGACGGTTCCGTTTATATTAATTCTATTTGTGAAATTAACGAGTCTTGGTAGCAAAACTGAAAGTGAATCTCTATTTTGATAGTTGTTTTGTAGAGAAATATTCCACTTTTTATTGATGACAAAGTTAGACATATGTGAAAGGAATCTATTTGAGGATGCCAAAATTCCAAAAGCTCCAGAGTTACCCATGTTAGTGGTTGTGTTAAAACTAGTAGTTGCTTTGTTGTTTAAATATTTGACTTTGTATCCTGCTGTTAGGTTATAAGTCAATACACTAGAGTCAGGTTGAAGAGGTGATTGTGTTCTTATTAATAAAGGAGAAAAATATATAGAATGGTTTTTTAAGAAATTCAAATTAACGCTTGCTTTAAAAAAGTCTGCTGAATTTAAGCCTTGTGAGCCAAATGAATGAGCATAGTTTCCAGTAAGAAAAAGGTGGTTGTTAGCCTTATAAGAACTATTTAAACCTACTGTAGTGAAGTTTGATTGAAAAACTCTTGGGGTAAATGAAAGATATGTTCCAATATTAAATTTATTATTAAATCTATAACTAGCGCTCATTCCCCTTCCTCCATATCCAATTCCTCCTCCCACGTTTCCTAACTTAATACCATAATTGTTTTTATAATAGCCTATATTAAGAAATATGGACTCGAGAGAAGGATTAAAACTGGTAGAGAGAAAAGCTTGAGTGTTATATGTTAATCTAGCTTGATTTGGAAGGGTTGTTCTTCCATTTAGAAACAAGGACATTGTAGGGGTTAAAGAGAGAAGATTATTAAAATTAGCATCTATAGTAAGGGGAAGGGTTAATTTTGGGAACGGATTTTCTTTTATACTATTTGGTAGATGAATAATCTCAACCATGCTTGATTTTTTAGTTTTCACATTAGAAAGGATTGATTGGCCTGACTTTGCAAAAATGTGATACTTTATCAATTTATTTTCTGGGTTTAATTGATTTAAATCTCTTCTTTTAAAGTTTCTTATTGTCTCGGTTAGTTTTGCAGAATATATAACTGACGAATCTTCTAATGGCCCTAAAGAATAATATGAAGTAAGTGATTTTAAGGGTTTGCTATTGGTGTCTGTAATAACTATACTATTTACTTTATTAGTGTAAATATCTAGATTTACATTTTCTTCTTCGGTTCCTAAATTATGAACGTTAAAACCAAAATTAATTTGATTTTCGCCATTTTTTAAATATAGTTTGCTGCCAGGTTCCGCGGTTATTTCCCAATTTGAATATTTTGGTTTTTTTACATAAAAATTAGTTGAACTAATTGGCTGGTTCATTTCTAAATCAAAAATATAGGCATTTATGATGTACTTAGTGTTTCCCTTTATTTTACCTAATGGAATTAATCTAACAGGAAGAAACAAACTATCATTTGGGTTAAGAGTATATACTTTAAATTTATCTCCTAAAATTTGCCATTTGTCCGGGTGAGAAATAGTTAATGTGAAAGGGATCTGAGATGAATCTAAGTTGGTTACCTTTAAAATATTAGACACAGCGTCTCCTCTTAAAAATTCAACTTCTGGAGTTGTAAATTTTAAATTTATTTTTTTTTGTGCACTAAATGGACTATAAAATAAAGCTATGAGAGCAAATAAAAAAAATATTTTAACTTGGCTTTTCACAACTTATTGATCCTCTGTTAAAACGAATTTAACACGCATAGTGTAAGATCCTGGGTTTGCATACAAGGGAGAAATTGCTGGTATTCCATTACTAAAAATAGTGGGTAATCCCGGCGTTAATCTATATGAAATGGTATAACTGTGTTCCGCCTTTGTCCAAGAACCACCGCCGCTAATTATATAAGATCCTGGTTTCATGGCGTTATTCGGAGATGATGTGGCATTCCATCTTCCAGCTATACTTTTAGAAAGGGTTGATCCAGATGCAGCTACTGGTGAAAAGGTTAAAGATCCTGTTGCAACTTCAATATTGTTATTTCCTGATGGAGGACTTGTAAAGCTAGCGCTATAATCGTCATTTCCTGTTGAGGAAGGATTAGAAGGGTTTTGAAATAGTTCAAGAGCACTTAAAGGGATGTTGGAGGTTCCACCTGGATTTGAAGAATAACTTGCGATATTATCCCAATAAGGGCTTCCGCCAGTGGTTGATTCATTAATACTAGATGATCCAACTGCTATTAAATCCCATTCTAGGTTAGAATTGACCTCCATTTTTGTAGCGCCGTATTTTATAATTCCTGAGTTATAGGTATTAATGTCTGAAAAAGAAAAATCTATGTTTTGTAAAGAGGATATATTCATTTGTAATACAGGTAATATTTCCACTTCTAAAGAAAAAGAGACTGCGTTTCCTATTTGCGTTCCTGGATTAGCATCATCGTAGGCTTTAAACATTATCGTGTAAGTATAAAAACCAGGAGTCATAACAGTGGCTGGAAAATTGCTAAAATCTAACTCAAAATCTATTCTGAAGGTGTGGGATTCTGGATTACTAGAGGGGCTTCCTGTTGTGTTAATGGGAGATGCTGAGCAAGACGATCCACCAGCACCATTTGTAGCGCCTCTTGTTACAATATCTCCAACAATATATTTTTCTGTCCCTGTAGTGCCAATATTTCTAAACAGCGTTGAAGAAATATGGTTGGTGTTTGGAACACCAGTTCCATCATAATCAATATTAGGGGTATTACACTGGTTGTAAGCTCTTATTTTAATATCTTCTTCATCAAAAGGATCTGCAGCAAGGGTTCCTTGAGTTGAATATGTATTTGCGTTAAATGCAAAAGATTCAGCTACCAAATCCCAATTAACTGCAGCATTTACGTGGGTTAGACTTAGAGTTGTTGCAGCATATAAAGTAGGGTTGGTCATGAATTCTGAAAAATCGTCTATTACAATTTTTTTTTGAAAACTAGACAAATCTAAAACTTGACCTTTTACAGCAAAGGTTAAGAGTGAAAAAAAAGATAACGCTATTAAGAATTTTTTTTTCAAGTCATAAATATAATGCATACAATCAAAAAAAGGGAATAACCTTGATCAGATTATCCCCTTTCAGAAGTTTAAAACTGTTTTTATTGATCTTCTGCTAAGATGTATTTAACAGACATAGAATATACACCTGGAGCAGCATAATTTCCTGCTGTAGCTAATGTACCAGCGGCTGTAGCAGCTGCAGTTAAACTAGCAGCGGTGCTATTTGCATTATTAGCAGCAACATGCATTGGAAACATAGATGGTAATCCTGGTACAATTCTATAATCCATTACAAAATAATAACCAGATGTTGAAGGTAAACCAGTACCTGCAGCAGATGGAGGTCCAGCACCATCATTAAAACCCATTGTATTTGTAAGATAACTTCCACCAACTACAGAGCAAGAGGAAGTACCGTCACCACCAGCAATATATTTTTCTTCAGCTGTTGCAACACCTGTCATTTGAGGAGCTATATATGGTGTAGCAGCTGCAGGGGCATAAATAGCATTATTTCCAGCACCAGCTGTGGGTGCATTAGTAGCAGCGTCCATTATTGCAAATGCTTGGCTGTAATCACTTTCAGCTGTTAATGCAGTTGTTCCATCGCAAGTAGCCGTTGCTGCAGTTACAAGCGGATTAGCGGGAAACTGGTGTAGTTCAAGAGACGTTACAGGTATAGTATTTATTCCTGCAGCACCACCTCCTTGATAATTAATTAATTGGTCCATACACAAAGAAGAAACATTTCCTTGAGATAAACCTGCAGCCCACAAATCGAAACTTACAGATGAACTCACTTTAAGAACATTAGCTCCATTTTTAATGATACCTGCATAATATTGGTCAATTTCTGTGAAATTAAAATCTATTTGTTCAGGTCCTTCAATGCTAAGTTGTAAAACTGGTTGTAGATCCATGTTTATCGTAACGTTTTGTTCTGATAAAACTTGTGCATTTGCTGAACCGAAAATTATTGCCGCAGCAAATAAAGATGATATTTTTTTCATTTTTTTTTTTTTTTTTTGCATCCTTATTTTTTTTT